>OLLL01000233.1_pt1 | contig 368397 bp, 308 predicted proteins | sample 1604541 | NCBI WGS metagenome assembly OLLL01 (sample SAMEA104055722, study PRJEB20765) | soil metagenome | isolation source: soil
AAAAAAAACGGTTTTAAGATCAGTGCAAGCAGTAATGTATCCAACCCGGTTTATACTATTGCATTTGACGATACCGAAAAACCGATTCTTTGTTTTTCGAAAGTGTACGACCATCCGGCAAATCCGGCGACTGATTTTATGGCGGTCATGACTTGCAGCGATGCGGAGGAAAACTGCCCATTTGTAGCCGGGGCAGATTTAAAAATTGCAACCACGTACGACGATCCAAAAGCATTTGATGATACGGAGCTGCAGGGTTTAAAGTACGGGGAACGCTGCCGCCAGATTGCAATGGAAATCTTTTATGTTTTTTCAAATGTACATTCATCAAAAGCTGAATAAATGATTTCTTTAAAAAAATATACGGCAGAAGCAACCGGCACGTTTGCACTGGTATTTTGCGGCACCGGCGCCATTATCATCAACCAGGAGTCGGGTGGCGCTGTAACGCATGTTGGCATTGCCATCACGTTCGGATTAATTGTTTCGGCGATGATCTATGCACTGGGCGATATTTCCGGGGCACATTTTAATCCTGCTGTAACCATTGCCTTTTGGCTGGTTAAAAAATTCCCGTCAAAAGAAATTGTTCCTTATATCATCAGTCAGGCTGCAGGAGGTTTATTGGCCAGCATTGTGTTGCGTTTTTTATTTCCAACCAACCAACTGCTGGGCGCTACAATGCCTGCCGGAAGCGAAATGCAATCGTTTGTGCTGGAGCTGATCCTGACGTTTATCCTCATGTTTGTTATCATCCATGTTGCTTCGGGAAGTAAGGAAAAAGGCATGTTTGCGGGCTTAGCGATAGGTTCTGTGGTGTTGCTGGAAGCCATGTTTGCAGGCCCCGTTTGCGGCGCTTCCATGAACCCCCTGCGTTCACTGGCACCGGCGCTCATATCGGGGCACACCGAGCACCTGTGGATCTACCTCACTGCGCCTGTTATTGGCGCCGCTGCGGGTGTGGGCTTATGGAAATCCTTACGATGAACCGGCAAGGGATCAAAAAAACAGGAGATCATCAAATTTACTTCAGAATTAAACCTTAATTTTAATTCCGGATGAAAATACTACTCATAGAAGACGAGCCGGAATTACGCAAATCGATCAAACAGTACCTTCACCAGGAAGGTTACCTGATTGAATCGGCAGATGATTTTACAAAAGCAACGGAAAAAACCGCAGTGTACAATTATGATTGTGTACTGGTGGACATCACGCTTCCGGACGGCAATGGCCTCAACATTGTTAAACAATTAAAGCAGGCAAAATCAAAAGCGGGCATTATTATTATTTCTGCAAAAAATTCTCTGGACGACCGGATTGATGGGCTGGAGCTTGGCGCAGACGATTACCTGAGCAAACCTTTTCATCTATCGGAATTAAATGCAAGGATCAAAGCGCTGATCCGCCGCAAAAATTTTGATGGTCAAAACGAGATCACGATCAACGAAATTACCATTAATACCGACGCGCACCGGCTTTTTGTAAACAAAGAAGAAGTGATCATCACCAATAAAGAATACGAATTGTTGTTATTTTTTATTGCCAACAAAAACCGCGTGATCACCAAAACAGCAATTGCAGAACATCTTTCGGGAGATGATGTGGACCAGTCGGACAACTACGATTTTATTTATACGCACATCAAGAATTTGCGCAAAAAATTAATTGATAAAGGCTGTACAGATTATATTCAGACGGTTTACGGGATCGGTTACAATTTTAAAACAAACGATGCACAATGAAACTGTTGAATAAAACGAGCATCTATTATTTGTTGTTCCTGCTACCGCTGTTTGCCGTTTTTTCGATGCTGATCTATTTTTTTATCGCCGCCGAGATCAAAGAAGAAGTGGATGAATCGTTATTAAAGGAGCGAACGGTGCTGGAAGAAAAACTAAATGATCACCGGATCGACCCGAACTCACTGAATACCGATGAAACGAGCATTACTTATTTTAGCGGAAAATCTGCAAAGCTGCTTTATTTTTCGGATGCAAATATTTTTGATTCCACGGAAGCGGAAACGGTGCGTTACCGGATGCTGACCTCTACCATCAATGTTCCAAAAGGTTCGTATATGATCACGATCCAGCGCTCCTATGTAGAAACACAAGATTTAGTATTCAGCATCCTCGTTCCCATCATTGTTCTTTTTATTGTGTTGCTTACCGGATTTTTCTTTATCAATTACTGGATCTCCAAACGCTTATGGTCGCCATTTTATGAAACGATTGAAAAGCTGCAAACGTTTGAGCTGAATAATAACAGGAGCACCACTTTCGGTGCCGAGCGCATTGAGGAGTTCAATACACTGAACCAATCGCTGAACTCCATGACGCACAAAGCGTACACGGATTACATCAAACAAAAAGAATTTACTGAAAATGCATCCCATGAAATTCAAACGCCATTGGCGATCATTTCCAACAAGATCGAAATCCTGATCCAGTCGAACAAACTGGGCGATGAGGAAATGGAAATCATTTCAGGAATTTACGATTCGGCAAACCGCTTATCTCATCTTAATAAAACATTGCTGCTGCTTACAAAGATTGAAAATAACCAGTTTACGGACAACAGCGTTGTGAATTTAAAGGATGTGGTCAATAAAAGTATTTCCATTTTTAGTGAGCAGGCAGAATATAAAAACATTACTATAAAGAAAAATCTGGCAGATGAGCTGTTGTTTAAGATAAACCCAACGCTGGCCGAGACACTTTTTAATAACCTCGTATCGAATGCTATCCGTCACAACATTGAAAACGGGAACATTGAAATACATTTGTACAAAAACCAGTTCACGATCTTTAACACCGGCGCCCAGCTTTCAACTGCTACAGATACTATCTTTGAGCGTTTTAAAAAGGGGAATACCTCCAACGAATCTATTGGTTTGGGGCTGTCGATCGTAAAATCCATTTGCAGCATTTATTTGATCAGCGTAACCTATCATTACGAAAAAGGAAACCATGTTTTTACCCTGAGCTGGTAACACAGAATTTAAACAGAATGCTGCATTAATATTACATTGAATTACAGAAGGAACCGTTTTTCCTTTGTTTTGTTTGACCCTGGGAATGCCGGCTATAATGGCCGGCATTTTCCTTTTCCATGGGCATCCCTCCATTCAAAATCCTTTCGTAACTTTGGGGGATGAATTCCGGACAGAAAAAATCGCGCCCACTGTTTATTTTTTACCTGCTGGTAGCTTATGTGGTAGTTCAGTTTGCATGGTGGACCTATTCCATGTTTCAACTCAATACGGAAAACACGCATCTGAAAACTGAGCTGAACCTGCTGAAAGGGGAAAGTCCGGAAGAGATCGTAAAGAACGGCAATGAATTGAACATTAAGCTGCACAAGCGCTGGCTGATGATCTCGAGCGAAGGAGCAGTATTTGTGGGCTTGCTTTTATTCGGTGTGTACCAGATCCGTAAAACATTCATAAAAGAAAATGAGCTGGCCAACCGCCAGAAAAATTTCCTGCTATCGGTAACGCATGAACTAAAATCTCCGCTTGCTTCCGCGAAGCTGCAATTACAAACACTTCAGAAAAGAGAGCTGGCAAAAGAAAAACAGCAGGAGATCATTGCAAATGCCATTAATGATACTGACAGGCTGAACAACCTTGTTGAAAATATTTTGCTTGCAGCAAAGATCGATGATAGCAATTTTACGTTTCATAAGGAAAAAACAGACCTTTCCACGTATGTTTCAGGGAACATGAACCAGCTGATCCAGCTTTTTAATTACAAGCACACCGTGGTTTTGGATATTGAAAATAACATTGTGATGAGCATCGATAAAACTACTTTTCCTTCCATTATTTTAAATTTATTTGAGAATGCAGTAAAATATTCGCCGGAAAATTCGACTATTACTTTAAGTCTTAAAAAGCAAAATGATACCGTTGTACTATCTGTAAAAGATGAAGGAATTGGGGTTCCGGAACAGGACAAAAAAAACATTTTCGAGAAATTTTACCGTGTGGGAAGTGAAGAAACACGCAAAACAAAAGGAACAGGATTGGGATTGTACATTGCCAAACATTTGGCAGAACAGCACAATGGAATTATTTCGGTAAAACCGAATTCGCCGAAGGGAAGTATTTTTGAAGTAACTTTTAATTCGTAAGGATACGAACATTAGTAATTGGTAAAAATCAGTATTTAGCAGATATATTATGAAAAGAGTTGCATTAATTATTTTGGATGGCTGGGGGATTGGTGACGGATCACAATCCGATGCCATTGCACATTCCAAAACACCATTTATAAATAGCTTGTATAAAAAATATCCGCATAGTACTTTACGCACTTCGGGCGAAAATGTGGGTTTGCCTAACGGACAGATGGGAAACAGCGAAGTAGGCCATCTCAACATTGGCGCTGGCCGCATTGTTTACCAGGATTTAGCATTGATCAATAAAGCGGTGCGTGAAAAAACAATCGATCATAATCCCGAGCTGGTAAGAGCATTTGAATATGCAAAACAAAACAACAAGCCGGTCCATCTTATCGGCCTGCTTTCAGAAGGCGGCGTGCATTCATCACAGGCACATTTACACTATTTGTGTGATCTGGCGAAGGAAAATGGCCTGGACCGGGTATTTATTCATGCGTTTACTGATGGCCGCGATACGGACCCGAAAAGCGGCTTAAACTATCTAACGCACCTGGAAGAGCACCTGAAACATTCCGCAGGAAAATTAGCCAGTGTGGTAGGCCGTTATTATGCCATGGATCGTGATAAGCGCTGGGAGCGGATCAAGCTGGCGTATGATCTGCTAATCAGGGGTGAAGGAAGAAAGGTGCAAAATATTTTAAAAGCAATTGAAGATTCGTATGCAGAAAATGTAACGGATGAATTTATAAAACCAATCGTAAAGACTGATAATACAGGTAACCCGGTAGCAGTGATCAAAGAAGGAGATGTGGTGATCTGCTTTAATTTCCGTACTGACCGCTGCCGCGAGATCACACAGGTGCTTACGCAAGTGGACATGCCGCAGGAAGGAATGTACACGCTGCCCCTGTATTATGTAACCATGACCAATTACGATCATACCTACAAAAATGTACATGTGCTGTACGATAAAGATAACCTGGAAAATACGATCGGGGAAGTATTGGAGAAAGCAGGAAAAACGCAGATCCGCATTGCAGAAACCGAAAAATATCCGCACGTCACTTTTTTCTTTTCAGGTGGAAGGGAAAAAGAATTTATTGGCGAAAAACGCATTATGGCTGCTTCTCCGAAAGTAGCCACCTACGATTTGCAACCCGAAATGAGCGCCGTTGAATTAACCGATGCCATTGTTCCGGAGCTTAAAAAAGCTTCCGCAGATTTTATTTGCATGAACTTTGCAAATGCCGATATGGTAGGACATACCGGTAGTTATCCGGCTGTTGTAAAAGCAATAGAAACTGTGGATACCTGTTTACAACGTGTTGTAGAAGCTGGCCTGGAAAGTAACTATTCATTTATCATCATTGCGGATCACGGCAACTCCGATTACATGATCAATGCTGATGGCACGCCCAATACGGCACATACAACCAACCCGGTTCCCTGCATTTTAATTGATGCGGATCATAAAACTGTTAAAGAGGGAAAGCTTTCGGATATTGCCCCTACTGTTTTAAAGATCATGGGACTGGGTATTCCGAAGGAGATGACGGGTGATGTATTGATTTAGGATTGGGAGATTGAGGAATTAGGAGTAATGCCGTGTGCAGAACACACCATACATCTATTCAAGGCATAAAGCAAAAATAAAAATCTATCGCTACTTCTAATTAACAGTTCCCCAATCAAGTCCGGGATAACAGTTTAATTAAAGAATATGATTTCTTTTTAGCAAACACAGATTCGTAATTTCCTGCCCGAATCGTTCAGGCGGGCGTTTCTGTTCGTTATTAGTACGACCATTTAATATACATCCCGCCCCAGGTAAATCCTGCGCCAAAAGTGGTAAGAATAATATTATCACCTTTTTTCAATTCGTGTTCCCATTCGGATAAACACAGCGGAAGCGTTGCGGAAGTAGTGTTTCCATATCTTTCAATATTCAGCATTACCTTTTCCATACCAATTCCCATCCGGCTGGCAGTTGCTTCTATGATGCGTTTGTTGGCCTGGTGCGGCGTTAAAAAAGCAATATCATCGCTTGTCAGGTTGTTACGCTCCATCATCTCTGCTGCTACATCCGCCATTTTTGTAACTGCAACCTTAAAAACCGCTTGTCCGTCCATGTGCACAAAATGCTGCTTGTTCACAATCGTATCCAGTGATGCGGGCATCATACTACCGCCTGCAGGCTGGTACAAATATTTTTTTCCGCTGCCATCGCTGTACATTTTTGCGTCAATGATACCGGTTTCATCAGTGCTTGGTTCCAGCAATACTGCTCCTGCTCCGTCGCCAAATAAAATAGAGGTTTTACGATCGGTATAATCCACAATGCTGCTCATTTTATCGGAACCGATTACCAGTACTTTTTTGTGTGTACCGCTTTCAATAAATTTGCAGCCAGTATTCAATGCATAGATAAAACTGGAACAAGCCGCCTGCAGATCAAATCCCCAGGCATTGGTTGCACCGATCATATCGCTTACAATGTTTGCCGTTGCCGGATATTGGTGATCGGGAGTTACTGTTGCCACAATGATCAGTTCAATATCGAGCGGGGAAATATTTTTCTTTGCGAGCAGTTTCTGCGCTGCTTCTGCCGCCATAAATGCGCTGGCCTTGTCAGTATCTTTCAGGATCCTTCGTTCACTCACACCGCAGCGCGACATGATCCATTCATTTTTTGTATCCACCATTTGCTCCAGTTCTGCATTATCAAGAATGTATTCGGGAACATAAGCAGCTACACCTGTAATTGCAGCAGTTGTTTTCATTTTTTAAAAATTTTGTATCCCAAAAGTATTCTTAACCAAATCAATAAGCCAATTAAAAAATAAACAATCTACTCTGTTCAAATTTAATTATTATGCACTAATGTGCTTAAAATAGCTAATTTTACTTATATAATTTATTTTAAAATTACAATGTCCAAAGTAAAATCCGATAGCTTATTCCTGCTGATCAAAGCAATGACAAAAAGCGAAAAGCGTTTTTTCAAAATTTATGCAACACGCTTTAACTCCGGTGAGGATAAAAAATTTATCCTGCTGTTTGATGCTATTGATAAGCAGAAATTACACGACGAGGAAAAAATCCTGAAACTTAACAAGCAACTCACACCTCAGCAGCTTTCCAACCTGAAAGCCAATTTATATATCCAGCTGATGAAATGCCTGAAAATGTGCAATACTAATAAATTAAAGGAAATTCAGCTGGTGGAGCTACTGGATTATGCACGGATCCTATATAACAAATGCCTGTATAAAGATTGTATCCGGATGCTGGAAAAAGCTAAACGGATGGCAGTACAGGCCGACCGTTCAGTAATGCTGCTGGAAATCCTGGAGCTGGAAAAGCTAACCATTTCAAAAACGCTTTCTGCAAATAATGAGCAACGGGTGAGTGATATTATCCGGGAAGCGGAAACGGTGGCGGCAAGCATCAAGAACATCAATATTTTTTCCAATCTTTCGCTAAAGCTCAATTCGTATTATGTGCGTTCGGGCTTTATAAAAAGCAAAAAAGACCTGGAAAATGTAAGCGCTTATTTTAAAAAAAGCTTGCCGGCATACAGCAGCGATACACTTTCTTTTCATGAAAAATTACATTTATATGCTTCTTATGTTGGCTATTACTTTTTTATCCAGGATTTTAAAAAGGGATACGAATACGCTCAGAAATGGGTAAAGCTGTTTGAAAAAAACCCGGTAATGATCGAAAATGAGCTGGAAACATATATAAAGGCATTGAACAGCTTATTGGTAGTGCAAAATAAATTATACCTGTACACCGAATTTGTGGAAACGCAAAAAAAGCTGATCGCGTTAAAACGGAATAAAAATTTAGTACTGACGGAAAATATCAACCTGAATTTATTTAAAGCAATTTATGTGCACGAGATCAACCGCCATTTTATGCTTGGTGAATTTAAATCCGGAACCCGTATTGTAGGCCGGTTGGAAGCGGAATTAAATAAATTTATCCCAAAACTCGACAAACATTCTGTATTGCTTTTTTATTATAAAATTGCGTGTTTGTATGTGGGTAGCGGTAATTATAAAATGGGAATAAAATGGCTGAACAAAATTTTCAATGCGCGTGAAAGTAATTTCCGGGAAGACATTCTTTCATTCGCACGTATTTTATTATTGGTTTGTCATTTTGAACTGCAAAATGATGACCTGGTAGAATCCAACATTCGCGCTGCATACCGGCACTTTATTAAAAAAGGATACCTTACAGCTTACCAGCAATACATTCTCGCATTCTTAAAATATTTATTTGTAGATAGCAGCGAGCGTGGCCTGAAAAAGAGCTTTATCAAGCTCAAAGAACAAATGCAATCGTTGGAAAAAAACAAATTTGAGAAGCGGGCTTTTATGTATTTTGATATCATCAGCTGGCTCGAAAGCAAGATTGAGAAGCGATCGGTACAGGAAGTGATAAAAGAAAAAGCGTTACGAATAACCAACAGGGGCGCCCGCCTGAATGATTCGGGCAGGAAACTACGAATCTTCGTTTGATCTACTAAATATACAGATAACGCCCGCCTGACCGATTCGGGCAGGAACAGCAGCAAAATTTGAATCTATGTTTTTCTGTACTTTAAAATATTGGGGGTGTAGCGTTATCTGTATCCGGCAAACGTTAAACTCTATTTCTTGAGCATCGGATATTTCATATCAAGTGAGCGCAGCAATTCCACTACCTTTTTGGCAATGTAATATTCCTTGAACCAGTTTTGATCGGAAGGTACAATGTGCCATTCGATCTCCGAGCATTTTTCAAATACATCTTCGTATGCATACATGTAATCTTTCCATAGTTCGCGTTCCTTGATATCGTTATCGTTGTGTTTCCACATTTTTGCAGGATCGTTTAATCGCTCGTTCAGGCGTTTTAACTGCTCTTCTTTTGAAACATGCAGGTAAAACTTCAGGATGTGCGTTTCCGTTTGTTTCAGTAATCGCTCAAAATCATTTATCTGTCCGTAGCGCTGATGAATTGTTTTTTTATCCGATAATTCATGAACACGCTCCACCAGCACTGCTTCGTAATGGGAGCGGTTAAAAATCTGGATCATTCCTTTTTCAGGTACATGAGAATGGATCCTCCATAAAAAATCGTGCTTTTTTTCCAGGTCCGACGGTTCCTTAAACGATGTTACACGGCAACCCATCGGGTTTACAGCTTCAAATACATTTTTTACTGCGCCGTCTTTACCGGATGCATCCATTCCCTGGATAATGATCAAAACAGAATGTTTGCTTTCGGCAAAAAGCAAATTCTGCAACTCTTCCAGCTCAAATTTTAGTTTTTGTAATTCTTTTTTCGTTTTCTCTTTCGCGAATTTTTTCGGAGCGAGAGTGCTTATTTTGTTGAGTTTCATAGTACGAATAAATACGAATACACGGATCTGTGTATTTACCAAATACAAACTTTTACCAATATACCAACTGTGTGTTTTCTGTGTGTATCAAATGTATAAAAACTGCAGTAACAAAACGGAATTGCAATTTTTTTCATTTTCCATACTCCCTGCTAATCCCCATCCGCGGCATGTTCCAGTAAAAAATTCTCAAACGCATCCATATCGCTATTCATAGATGCCTGCATGATTTGCCAGTTACCTGGGCTTACCTGTTTTACTTTTTTGCGGATGGCTTTGTTTTTTGATTCCAATGCCGCTATCTGGCTGTCATATTTTGCTTTCATATCTGCCAGGCGCTTGTCTCTTTTATCTTTCAGGGCATCAATCGACGCTTCATTTTTTTTGATCTTTTCTTTTGATTGTTTTATAAATGCTTCGTACGTAGCTACAGAATCGGTATTACTTTGTTTTACCGGCACTGTTTGGGCTTTTCCATTTTCATTCATTATAGCAACAAAAATGATGAATAAAAGGGCGAAAATTGTTTTCATGGCAATGTTTTTTACAAAATTTTGTAAATAAACATGCCATTTACGAATTGTGGACAGGAACCTCCTTCGACATGGATGAGGCTAATGGAACAGATTTGAACGGACCCAACAATTTACGCTGTTTATTAATCAGTGGTATCCATACAGCAAAATTTTAATTTTATGAACTTTGAGCTATCGTAAGATCTGCAAACGGTGCGAATCCAATTTGATAAAGATAAAAAGCAGGATGGTAAAAGACCACAGCGAAGAGCCGCCGTAGCTGAAAAAAGGAAGCGGAATACCAATCACCGGTGCAAGGCCGATTGTCATCCCGATATTTACGGTTAAGTGAAAAAACAGCACCGAGGCCACGCCGTAGCCGTATATCCTGCTAAAGGGCGAGCGCTGCCGTTCCGACATAAACACTACGCGAATGATCAGCGTAAGCTCCAGGATGATCACAAAGGCAGAACCAACAAAACCCCACTCCTCGCCAACGGTACAAAAAATAAAATCAGTATCCTGCTCAGGCACAAAATCATATTTGGTTTGTGTGCCCTGCAAATATCCCTTTCCTAAAAATCCGCCGGAGCCAATAGCAATTTTGGCCTGGTTTACGTTGTAGCCTTCTTTTTTTAGATCCACCGTTCCACGTCCTAATAATACATCAATGCGTACTTTCTGATGCGGTTCCAGGTGTTCGTATGCAAAGTTGGTTCCTTTCACTATGCCACAGCCCGCCAATGCAACCAGTAAAGCAATTAATACATTGCGAAAGTTACGCTTGTAAAAAAGCAGGGAAATTAAAAAAATAATGCCAATCGCGATATACAGATAGATGCCGCTGATGAGTAACGCCAGCACAAACAGGATCCCAACAAACAAACCAATGATCAGGTAATTTACAGACAGGCCTTCGCGGTACAGCGTAAAAATAAAAGCGACAAACACAATGGCCAGTCCTGTTTCATTTTGCAGCTTCATGATGACGAGCATCGGGATGCCGAGGATCAGCAAGGAAATAATGGTATTCCGGTAATCAGCTATTTTAATGTTCTGATTACTGAGGAACTTTGCAATCGCAAGATTGGCAGCAAATTTCATAAACTCTGCCGGTTGAATTCCAAACCCACCGACCCCGAACCAGGAGCGGCTGCCTTTTATTTCCCTTCCTACAAAAGGTACGGCAATGTTGGCGAGCAGAAGGACACCAAAAATAACGTATGCAAAAGCAGTATAAAAGCTCTCATCTATAATGAGAATGATCAGCGCGATTACAATCGCAGTCCCGATCCAGAGCATCTGCTTACCATACTTTTGGGTAATATCGGTAATGGCATGGTGCTCCTCGTTATAAACGGCGGCATAAATATTCGCCCATCCTATCAGTATCAGCACCAGGTACAGCAATACCGTGAACCAGTCGATATTGTAAAAAATGCTTGTATTGTTCGGATTCCTCAATTCGATAGATGTTTCACATAAGGTTTAACATTGTGGATCAGATCTCCTTCCATCATTTTTTTCTCCAGGTCCGGGCGCTTTACTTTACCTGTCAAATATTTTTCCATCATCAATGATGCGATCGGTCCTGCCCAGGAAGCGCCCCAACCCGCATTTTCCACCAATACGGCAATGGCAATGCGCGGATGGATCTTCGGTGCAAATGCAACAAAAACAGAGTGATCGTTTCCATGCGGATTTTCTGCCGTACCGGTTTTTGCACAAAAATCAATTCCGTCGATCTTTAATAAATGCGCTGTTCCGCTTTCCACCACATTGCTCATTCCAATGATCACATTGTTGTAAATGTTGGTATCGGTGATCATCGTGTAGCGTTTTACTTTAAAACGTGCAAGGGCAGTATCATTCGGATTGTTGTTGATCTCTTTTACAATGTGCGGTGTGTAATACCAGCCTTTATTAGCAATGATGGAAACAATGTTTGCATTTTGCAGAGGCGTGATCAGCAGCTCATTTTGCCCGATCCCCAGTGAAATTACCGTGGATGCATGCCAGGATCCTTTCCCGAATACTTTATCATAATAATTAATGCTGGGGATATTCCCGCGCAATTCGTTGGCCAGGTCGGAATCTGTTTTTCTACCGATGTTAAAACTCATCGCGATCTCGCGCCATGCTTCGTACGCTTTGTAAGTATCATGGTATTTTTTATTCTCGATGATGCTTTTAAAAACGTAGGAAAAATAAGAGTTGCATGAATGCGCAATTGCATCATATAAAGCCAGCGGCGATGCATGCGCTTCGCATCTCGGATGTCCGCCACCCGGCGGATATCCACGTGCACAGGGATAACGTGTTTCTACTGTTAACACACCTTCCTGCTGCCCGATGAGCGATTCCACCAGCTTGAATGTAGATCCCGGAGGATACGATGCCATGGTAGCACGGTTAAATAAAGGAACGGCAATGGTATCCATCATCAATGCTGCAAAGTTTTTAGCACGTGCACGCCCCACCAATAAATTAGGATCGTATGACGGGCTGGAAATGATTGCCAAAATCTCACCGGTACTGGGGTCGATGGCCACAACGCTTCCTTTTTTGTTCTGCATCAGCTGTTCGCCGTACACCTGCAGATCAAGATCCAGTGTAGATTTTAGCGGTTTTCCGGAAATTGCAGCAGTATCGTACAAGCCGTTCATGTAACTTCCTTTTTCACGGCCGTTTACATCTTTCATAATGATGTGGATACCCTTTGTTCCACGCAATACTTTTTCGTATGTTTTTTCAATGCCGCTAATGCCGATGTAATCGCCTTCGTTATAATACGGATCTTTTTCGGTCATGGCTTTATCGGCCTCACCAATGTAACCCAGCATGTGCGCCGCTGCTTTTTGCGGATATTTGCGTAATGAGCGCGACTCTACCGAAAATCCTTTGAAGCGGTACAGCCGTTCCTGCAGGGAAGCATAATCCTGCGGCGACAATTGTTTTTCAAATACAGATTCTTTCAGGGGCGAGTTAGGAGCCAGGATGGCCTTTCTCATTTTTTTCAGGAATACCTCTTTTGTAATTTCCAGCAAGTCGCAAAAAGCGGCGGTATCAAAATCTGTTTTGCTGATCTCCTTTGGCAACACCATCAGGTTATAAGATACTTCATTGTACACCAGCAATTTGTTGTTCCGGTCGAAGATATACCCGCGAACCGGAAACTCTGTGGCTTTGCGGAATGCCTGGTTATCGGCGCTCAGCTTATACGAATCATCGATTACCTGGATGTAAAACAACCGCGCAATAAAAATGAGGCCTATAAATATAAATACACCAATTATCAAATATTTTCTGTCACCCAGCTGGTTCATGTTTATTCCTCTTCTTTCTGGCGGTTAAACAGGTATTGGATTACTACGATCAGGATCAGTGTAAAGCTCGCGCTGATAAGGACCCTTAAAAATGTGGAAAAAAATTCGGAGAAACGGAAGATCTCCATATAGAATAAAATAAGGTGATGCATGATCACAAGAATTCCTGCATAGGAGAGAAACCAGGGAACGCCCAGGTACTGGATAGTTGGCTGCGTTCCGGGCTCGTACCCATCGCGCGGAGAAAATAATTTTAAAATCCCCGGGCGCACATATGCAATGAATACGCAGGCAGCAGCATGCAATCCGAGTGTGTCATAAAACATATCGATGGTGATCCCTAATACAAATGCCATTAACAAAACCGCCCATTTGGGTGTTTCAAAGGGCAGGATGATAATAAAAAGAATGTATATAAAGGGATTGATGAAACGCCCCAATTCCACATTTTTTATGATCAGCACCTGCACCAACACAAGTGCAATAAAGCGGAAAATATTTCTGAAGATCTCGTTTAACACGTTTTATTCTTTATCTGTTTCTGATTTTTGTTCCAGTTCCTGCTGCTCTTTTTTCATTTCATTATTTACAATGTACACATATGTAAGTTTTTTAAAATCCGTAAGCAGCTTTACTCTTACGGTATAAAAATTCTCTCTCGATTTTCGTTCCCACGTTTCAACGGTACCAATGCGGATATTCTCCGGAAAATCCCTTGAATAGGGACTTGTAACAATCGTATCTCCTTTTATTAATCGTACATGTGTTGGAATATCACTTAATGTTACGTACTCATAATCTCCGCCATCCCAGGTAAGTGGGCCAAAAGAGCCATCTTTTTTCACTTTCGCGCTCACAATGGTCTGGCTGTGCAGCATGGACATTACAGTACAAAAATTTCCGGATACATCTTTCACACGCCCAACAATACCGGTATTGGTGATCACCGCCATGTCCTTTGTAATTCCCTGGTTTGAGCCTTTGTTGAGTGTCAGGTAATTGTTGCGGCGGTTGGTGGTATTACTTACCACTTTTGCACTGGTATAGGTATATTTTTGATGAAGCGTGGTATCGTTTACAGTATGCTGATCATTAATGGAAACGAACTGCGATTCCAGCAAACGCGAACGCAGCTCTGCATTTTCTTTCGAAAGATTTTCGTTTTCGTCTTTCAGATAAAAATAATGCGTGATATCAGCAGATGCTTCCGAAATATGCGCGGATAAAGCATTAGAAGAGTTGATAAAACTGGCGCGCTGATAATAATTATTCTGAACAACAAGATAAATGCACAAGCTTTCCAGCAACAAGAACACAAAAAAGAAATAATGTTTCCAGATAAACAGAAGTAAGCTACGCATTGCAAATTGTTGAATTGTAGAATTACAGATTTTTAGAATTCTGTAATTCCAAAAATCAAAAAATCAAAAATTATTTCATTAAGAATGGGAACTTATCTACATTTTTAAGTGCAATACCTGTTCCGCGGGCAACAGCACGAAGCGGATCTTCGGCAATGTGCACCGGCAATTTTGTTTTTAATGAAATGCGTTTATCGAGTCCGCGCAGCATGGAACCTCCGCCTGCTAAATAAATTCCTGTGCGGAAAATATCGGCAGAAAGCTCTGGCGGTGTCATTTCCAATGCATTCAGGATCGCCTCTTCCACTTTGGAAATGGATTTATCCAGTGCATGTGCGATCTCTACATATGAAACATAAATTTCTTTCGGGATACCGGTCATTAAATCGCGGCCGTGTACTGCATAATCAGGTGGCGGATTGTCGATCTCGGTCATGGCTGCACCCACTTCAATTTTTACCCGTTCTGCGGAACGCTCACCAATTAAAATGTTGTGCTGGCGGCGCATGTATTCTTCAATATTGGAAGTAAACTCATCTCCTGCAATCCGGATGGATTTATCACAAACGATCCCACCCAGTGCTATTACAGCGATCTCGCTGGTACCGCCACCGATATCGATGATCATATTTCCCATTGGTTCCTCCACGTCGATCCCGATCCCGATAGCAGCGGCCATAGGCTCGTGGATCAGGTAAACTTCTTTTCCGCCTGCATGCTCCGCACTGTCGCGAACCGCACGTTTCTCCACCTCTGTGATCCCGGAAGGAATACAAATTACCATCTTCAACGAAGGCTGGAACAGGCGTTTTCCGGGATTGATCATTTTTATCATTCCGCGGATCATGTGTTCTGCAGCGTGGAAATCCGCAATTACACCGTCTTTTAAAGGACGAATGGTTTTGATGTTTTCATGGGTCTTGCCGTGCATCTGCATTGCCTGCTTACCCACAGCGATCACTCTTCCGGTCATGCGGTCAACCGCCACGATCGACGGTTCATCCACCACTACTTTGTCGTTGTGAATAATGAGCGTATTGGCTGTTCCTAAGTCAATCGCAATTTCTTGTGTTAAAAAATTAAATAAACCCATATTCGATTTTCAGATTTAGGATTTCGAAATTAAGGATTGAAAATTTCTAAATCACTATTGTATACCCTGCAATGGATTAAGGCCGCAAAATCCTTAATGAATAAATCCTTAATCCTGATTTTTTTAATGTTTAAAATGCCGTGTACCGGTCATTACCATGGACATCCCGTTAGCATCGCAATATGCAACCGAATCTTTGTCCTTGATGGAACCACCCGGCTGGATCACTGCAGTGATGCCTGCTTTGTGTGCTATCTCCACGCAATCCGGAAACGGAAAAAATGCATCCGAAGCCATCACTGCGCCTTTCAGGTCGAACCCGAAATTACCGGCTTTTACAATAGCCTGCAACAAGGCGTCTACGCGCGAGGTTTGCCCAACGCCACTTGCCAGCAATTGACCGTTTTTTGCCAGCACAATGGTATTTGATTTTGTATGTTTTACAATCTTGTTGGCAAATTCCATATCCCGTTTTTCATCTGCTGTAGGAGCCACAATGGTTACCGTTTGCATATCAGCGCCGGTTTCTGTTTTCTGGTCCTTGTCCTGCTCGATCACACCGTTCAGCAATGTGCGAAACGATTTTGCGGCTAATTTTGTTTCCTTTTGTTCAAGGATAATTCTATTTGGTTTGCTTTTCAGCAGTGTAAGCGCCGCTTCGTCGTATGCAGGAGCGATGATCACTTCAAAAAATAATTTGTGCATTTCTTCCGCTGTCGCGCCGTCGATCTTTTTATTGGTGATCAGCACTCCACCGAAAGCACTTGTGGGATCTCCCGCCAATGCTGCTTTGTAGGCATCCGTTAAATTTTCGCGGGATGCAATTCCACAGGCATTGTTGTGTTTCAGGATGGCAAAGGTAGTGTCTTTAAATTCAGCAATCAAGCTAACTGCTGCATCCACATCCAACAGGTTGTTGTAGGACAATTCTTTTCCGCTGAACTGTGTGAACATCTGATCGAGGTGTCCGTAGAAAATGCCCTTTTGATGAGGGTTTTCGCCGTAGCGCAACACTTTTGCATTTTGTACGCTTTGCTTGAACGCCACTGCATCATCGCCGTTGAAATAATTGAAGATCGCTGTATCGTAATGGGAAGAAACGTTGAAAGCTTTACCTGCTAATTTTTTCCGGTCGTCCAGCGTGGATTCGCCTTTTTGTGCGACAAGGATGGTATCGTGTAAAAAAACGTATTCGGTTTTGGAAGGGACAATGATCACATCTTTGAAATTTTTTGCAGCAGCGCGGATCAGTGAAATGCCGCCAATATCAATCTTTTCGATGATCGCTTGCTCTGCAGCTCCTGATGCTACTGTTTCTTCAAAGGGATAAAGATCAACGATCACCAGGTCGATTTCCGGAATTTCATATTCTTCCAATTGATCGATGTCGCTTTGTAACTCCCTGCGGCTAAGGATTCCGCCAAAAATTTTCGGATGTAATGTTTTTACCCTTCCTCCCAGGATCGAAGGATAGGAAGTCAATGATTCAACCGGAGTAACGCTCACACCAAGCTTTTCAATAAATTCCTGCGTTCCGCCGGTGCTGAATATTTTTACCCCCAATGCATTCAGCTGATGAATTACAGGCTCTAAATTATCTTTGTAATAAACCGAAATAAGTGCATTTTTAATCTTTTTTAATCCGCTCATAATTCCTATAAAATTTCTCATACAAAAGTATTAATTTTAAATATCGCAAAGGCTCTAAAATCAATTTGTTGATAAATGTTTTTTTTGTTAATAAACGCTAAATTTCAAGTCCGGTTTTAGGCTCAAAAATTAGTCTTTTTTCAACCCGATTTTTTGGTACATTTGCATGAGCCTGAAACTGGAAAAGTAATTTTTCAAAAAAGCCGTTTTTACCGGCCTTCAAAAAAGGAGGATCGCGTAAAATCCTTTAGGGCAAGGCAAACAACAACAAGCAAGTGTTTTATAAATTGTAAATACATCTTTAGATTTGGTTTTCTGGAGCTTATTAAAGGAGAGTGTGATCTTTGCATTACAGGCTTTGATCGGGAATAAACTCCGGTCTATCCTCTCGCTGTTAGGCATTACCATTGGAATTTTCGCGGTGATCATGGTATTTACAATTGTGGATTCGCTGGAGCAAAATCTTCGTAAAAGCATACAAAGCCTGGGTAATGATGTGGTGTTCATTCAAAAATGGCCCTGGACTTTTGGCCCGGATTACCCCTGGTGGAAATACATGAACCGCCCGCTGCCGGCTTACAAGGAGCTGAACTATGTGCTTGAAAATTGCAATGGCGCCCAATCTGCAGCATTCATGGTATCGGCCAATACTACTGTGAAATACCGCAGCAGCAGCATCGAGAACGTGAGCATGATCTGCGCATCGTATCAGTACGACAAAGTAAAAAGCTTTGAAATTGAGGAAGGACGCTACTTTACAGAGATCGAATCGACTTCAGGACGGCCGGTTGCCATTATCGGCGATGTGCTTGCAAAAGCGCTCTTTCCGAACCAGAGCCCTATCGGGCAGGAAATTAAAGTGCGCGGATCGAAGGTGGTCGTGATCGGCGTTTTCAAAAAAGAAGGAGAAAGCATCCTTGGCGGGAGCGTAGATACACAGGTATTGGTACCGGTGAATTACGCGCGCAGCCTGATCGATATCAATGATGAGAACCTGGATCCACAGATCCTTGTGCGCGCCAAACCCGGCCTGAGCAATGATGAGCTGATCAGTGAGCTAACCGGGCTGATGCGCTCTGAGCGGAGGTTACGGCCGCTGGAAGAAGAAGATTTTGCTCTGAACCAAACAAGCTTAATCTCCAATCAATTCGACAGTTTGTTCGACGTAGTAGGGATCGCCGGCTGGATCATCGGTGGATTTTCCATCCTGGTAGGCGGTTTTGGGATTGCCAACATCATGTTTGTATCGGTGAAAGAGCGCACCAATATTATCGGTATCCAAAAATCGCTGGGGGCCAAAAATTATTTTATACTGATGCAGTTTTTATTTGAGTCCGTATTTTTATCATTGATCGGCGGATTTATCGGCTTGCTCATTGTGTATTTGCTTACGCTGGCTGCAGGCAACGCCATGGGAATGGAGATCACACTTTCGCGCTCAAACATTATCCTGGGCTTTACCATTTCCATCCTGATTGGAGTAGTTTCAGGCTTTGTGCCGGCGTATGGAGCATCGCAGATGGATCCGGTGGAAGCAATCAGGAGCAGTTAGCCGTCAATAGCGGAATTGATGGTGCAAGCATTAAAAATTTGGTACACAACACAGAGTCGTAAAATTAATTTATTCGTTATCCGTAACCATGCAGGGAGCAGCAATCAAACGTCCGGGCTTAATTTCAACCATTTGTATCATGGGGTTTATCTGGATCGTATTTAGTTTTCCAGGGGTATTTGCGCCTTCTCTTAAAAAGCTGGGCGACTGGTATCCTGCGCTATTTGGAATTTTGGTAGCGACGAGCTTTATTTCCTACATCGGCCTGTGGCACATGAAACGCTGGGGCGTGCAATTATTTGTGATCTCCTTTTTTGTTAAAGAAACACTGCTGGTGCTGATCGATGATGTGAGTTTTACAGGTATTGTATTTTCTGTTTTTTTCATCATTTCCATGCTTCCGTTTTACAAACGTATGGATGTAAATTTATAAGCGGAATTATTTTTAATTTTTCCGAATCCAACGTAAATAGCATATGTGTATATACACATATTATAATTTCCCCTGAACTTTGTTAATTTATAGGGCTTAAAAGGCTTTCTGACGAATATCGGGCAACAAAACCGTACTTTATATCGTTAATTTTGAGTATCTTTACATCCATTAAATACTCTCAATGAAAACAACAAAAATCAAGTTTGTAAACAAGGATAAAACACAGTTTTTTAATGTTCTGAAAGAGCGTGTTGACAATTATTTTATCGAAAATAACATTTCACAACACGCCAACGCAACAATGGTTTTTAAAACCATTTTCATGCTTTCCCTTTATTTTATTCCTTATGCCTTTATTATGAGCAATACGCTTAGTCTTGCTGTATTTTACACTTGCTGGGCAGTAATGGGGCTTGGCCTTGCCGGGATCGGGATGAGCGTAATGCACGATGCCAATCACGGAGCCTACTCTTCCAGCCCGTTCATCAACCAGATGGTCAGTTTATCGTTAACTTTTGTAGGCGGCGATAACAAAAACTGGAAAACCCAGCACAACATTTTACACCATACATATACCAATATTCACGGGCACGACCGCGACATTGACAATAAAGTGATCATGCGTTTTTCACCTGCCGGAAAGTTCTATAAAGTGCAGCGTTTCCAGGTTTTTTATGTGTTTGTATTCTATTCGATCATGACCCTGTACTGGACCACAGCAAAAGATTTGGTTCAATATTTTGAATTTATCAAACACGGCCATAACCGCGAAGGCAGAAAAGACCGCCTGGTTACGCTGGGAAGGATCCTTTTCTGGAAAATTGTTTACATTGGTTATATTTTCGTTCTTCCTGTTTTGTTGCTGAATGTAGCCTGGTGGCAGGTTTTATTGGGCTTTTTACTTCTGCATGGTATTGCCGGACTGATCCTGAGCATTGTATTCCAATTAGCACACGTAGTGGAAGATACTACTTTCCCAACGCCTGATGCAAACGGTAATATTGAGAATGAGTGGGCGATCCACCAGCTGGAAACGACTGCTGATTTTGCAAAGGATAACAAACTGATCACATTTTATGTGGGCGGGTTGAATTACCAGGCGATCCACCATTTATTTCCGCGGATCTGCCATGTGCATTATCCGAAGATCGCTCCGATTGTGGAAGCAACCGCAAAAGAATTCGGCGTACCTTATTTATACAATGAAACATTCGGAAAAGCACTGGCTTCGCACATCCGGATCATTCAAAAATTAGGAAAAAGGGATGTTACTTTCAACGCGGTGATGAACAGCATGGGGTAATCTCAAAATTTATATTTTTAAGGAAAGCACTTTGTGAAAACAAGGTGCTTTTTTATTCTTTGATGTTATTCATCTATTTCATTCATGATATCTATTAATGAACTGTACGGGAGTTTGCCCGCATTTTTTCTTGAACATGCGGGAAAAATAAGAATGATCGAAATATCCCAATTCTGCTGAAACTTCTGCAACAGAATGGTCTGCATACAATAGCAATCTTTTTGCTTCCAGTATGATCCTATCGGAAATCAGCTCCGAAACAGTTTTGTTAAGGCAATCCTTACAGATCCTGTTCAAATGCTTTTCACTCATAAACATCAATCCGGCATATTCTCCCGGTGATTTCATTTTTTTAAAATACGTATCTATCAGCTCCTCCAGCCTCCTCACTTTTATCAAATATCCATGATTTTGTGCTGCCGTCATTTTTTGGGGCAAGTAGGCCCGGGATAACTCAATGTATAACGAACTTAACAAGGATCTTAATTTTTGATATTTCATTAAGTGATCGTGCCCGTCCTCCTGCAGTATCTCTTTAAAGATAAATTCTACTTTGTCTTTTTGCTCGTTCTTCAATAAGATCAGGGATGAATTATTGACGGAACAATAGAAAGGATAGTTTTTTACTCTTTCCACAGTAAAGTGCATATCATAAAATGAACCTGTATGAAAAAAAACATATCCTTCAATATCTGGAGATAATTTCCAGGTATGTGCCTGCCCGGGAGCAATTGTAAAAACACTACCGGGAGTAACATCATAGGTATTAAAATCTATTTCATGGGTTCCGCTGCCTTTGGTGCATAAAACACAGAAATAAAAATCGTGCTTGTGAGGCTTATGAATAAAGCAAAACTGCTTTAAATGGGCCGACAGGCCGCTTACATAAAAGTGTTCTTCCTGGTTTAAAATCCGAAAGTCTTCTATGTTATAAACAGGAAGTGTTGGAGAGATCATATTCAAAAATAGACCATTTGTCCGAAAAATCCTAAATGATGTGCATCCCCTTATTTGTGAAAGGAAAAATGTGGAAGAACTTTGTTTCCACAAAACTAATCATGGAAAAAATAACAAATTTCATTCTGATCGATGACGATCCTCTCCAACTTTTTATTGAGGAAAAGTTGATCAGTAAAATGATCCCGGATGCACATATTATCAGTTTTACCAATGCCCGGGAAGGGCTTGAATACATCAGGAAAAATTATGCCGCTGAAACAGATCGGCCAACATTCCTTTTGCTGGACCTGGAGATGCCCGTAATGAGCGGTACTGAATTTATTGAAGCATTCATAAAAACAGATGAAAGGATAAGAAGGCAGCTGGAAGTATTTATTCTTTCTTCCTCTATCGATCTCGAGAAGATACATCATGCATGTTCACATGCATGCGTTTCCCGCTTTATTTCAAAGCCATTTACAGTTGAAGAACTGGATTTGATTGTGAGTAAATAAGCTTGCATTGGAATCATCTGAAATTTGCATAATTGCTGCAGTGTTTGCTGCCGGTTAGATTTTAGCTGCCCGCACGTAGCCATTTTGAAATGGCATCATTCTTGGTTTTGGCGGGAAAACTAAAAAAATAAATCTATGAAAAAACTACTCCTTCCTTTTCTCCTTGCGTTTTGCGGACCGGTTTTCAGCCAGACTATAACAATCGACACCGCGAATGCACCGGTAATCACATTTGAAAAAACAAACTGGACGTATCCCGAAATTCCCTTTGCAAGCGGTTTTAAAAAAGAATTTATTTTTAAGAACACCGGTAAAAGCCCGCTGATCATAACCAATGCACCAACTTCCTGCGGCTGCGATGATGCAACGTATAGCAGGGAACCTGTAATGCCGGGAAAAACAGGAATTATCACCTACATATATGACACACAACGGGTAGGCGCCTTTAGCAAAACATTTACAGTTAACAGCAATGCGAAAAACGGCCAGATTGTGATCCAGGTTCACGGAAGTGTGGCTCCACCTCCGAAAGAGCCGGAAGCAAATAGCGTGAAATAAAATAACAAGCCGTAGTATGGAGAAAACTAATTATTGAGTTTGTAATTCACCGGCGGAGCTTCTTCTTGATCATTAAAAATAGGCTTCCCGACTTGCTTTTTCAAATAATTTTTATAAGTTTGAATAATAATGTAACTCATTATTCCTATGGCAAAAAAAATTACGCTCTTTTTTTTGATTCTCTCTTTCTCCTCTTCCATTGCGCTTGCACAGCATTTAGATTCTTTAGTAAAGATCAGGAACACGCCTGTTGTTATTACGGGTTACGTGGATGCCTATTACGCCTATTATACAGATTCACTTGGAAGCAATTACCAAAAATTTCCTTCCGTATCGGCGCGGAGCAACCAGTTTGGACTAAACACAGCACAGATCACCGCCAGCTACGACGGCGAAAAAGTACGCGGAATGGCCACCCTGCACTTCGGCGATATTCCGGGAAGCACCTGGTCGGCCAATTACAAAGGCCTGATGGAAGCACATGCAGGGATACGTTTATTTAAAAAATTATGGATCGATGCCGGATTTTTCCGGACACATTTTGGAACAGAAGGCTTGCTGCCGAAAGAAAATTTTACCAGCTCAGTTTCTGTTTGTACTTATTACGAGCCTTATTACGAAAGCGGTGTGCGCCTGAACTATACTCCAACGGACCGCCTGGCGATCAACATTTATGTTTTGAACGCTTACGGAGTTTATGAGGATAATAATGATAAAAAATCACTTGGAATGATGATCACGTATGCGCTGGGTGAAAGCGGCAATATCGGCTACAGCAATTACATTGGTGATGATGCGCCGAAAGGGGATACACTATCGCGGACACGCATTTTACAAAATTTATTTTTAAATTACCAAATCAAAAAACTAAAGATCCAGGTAGGTGGCGATTACGGAATCCAGCAACATTCTACCATCAGTGATCCGAAAAAAAGTGCAGCGATGTACAGTGGCGTTGCCAGCTTAAAATATGAATTGGTAAATCGTTTTTCGATCTACGGCAGGGGCGAAGTGTTTAATGATCCGCAGGGATTTATGTCGGGCGTGATCCTGGATAAAAAGCAAATGTATACGGGTTATAAATTGTGGGGAGCTACGTTCGGACTGGAATACAAACCAACCGAAAATACTTACATTCGCCTGGAAGGACGGCAGTTACAGATGGACAAAGACCAGGAAATTTTTCGCTGGAACAATACAAATACAACAGTACGTTACGAAGCAATGATCAATATGGGCATTACATTTCAATAAACAATTTAACCTTTAAATCTCAACAACATGTTCGACACAGGTACCACCGGCTTTATGCTATTAGCTACATCTCTTGTAATGCTAATGACACCAGGCCTTGCTTTTTTCTACGGAGGACTGGCAGGCAAAAAAAACATTTTAGGAATTATGATCCAGAGCTTTGTGTCGATGGGAATCACGACGATCCTGTGGTTCCTGTTCGGTTATTCGCTTTGTTTTAGTGGCGGTGCAGGCGGCGTGATCGGCAACTTTGATAAAGTAATGATGCACGGCGTAAATTTAAATTCGGCTTACTCGGGCAATCCAAAGCTTCCGGAATTTGTTTTTATGGCCTACCAGATGATGTTCGCAATCATCACCCCGGCGCTGATCACCGGCGCTTTTGTAAATCGCGTTACCTTTAAATCGTACCTGATCTTTTTAATTTTATGGCAGATTTTTGTGTATTATCCGTTTGTTCACATGGTATGGGGCGGTGGATTTTTGGCACAATGGGGCGTACTGGATTTTGCAGGCGGGATTGTGGTGCATGCAACTGCTGGTTTTGCAGCGCTTGCTTCGGTTATCTATCTTGGAAAACGCAGGAATACGGAGAACAAGCCGAACAGCGTTCCGCTGATTGCACTGGGAACAGGCCTGCTTTGGTTTGGTTGGTACGGCTTTAATGCAGGCAGTGCACTGGATGTAAATGCTGTAACGGGATTAGCATTTTTGAATACGGATATTGCCGCTTCGTTTGCAGCGGTAACATGGCTGATCATTGAATGGACACGCGGCGCCAAACAACCGAAATTTGTTGGGTTGCTTACGGGCGCTGTAGCCGGGCTGGCAACAATAACGCCTGCTGCCGGTTATATTTCGCTACCGTATGCTGCCCTGATAGGCGTTGCAGCAGCAATTGTGTGTTACATTGCCGTTGACTTTAAAAACAAAAGAGGCTGGGATGATGCGCTGGACGTGTGGGGGGTGCATGGAATGGGCGGCGTACTGGGAACGATCCTCCTGGGTGTTTTTGCATCCAAATTTGTGAATCCTGCAGGAGCAGATGGTTTGATCCACGGGGGTACGGAATTTTTTATTAAAGAAACGGTTGCCACGCTGGGTGCTGCAGCTTATGCATTTATTTTCACATACTTCATGCTGGTAGTGATCAATAAATTTACGAAAGTACGTGTACCGGAAGATATTGAAGATAAAGGGCTGGATGAAGGCTTACACGGTGAGAGCGCTTACGATGAAGGTGTATTTTAAAATAAAAAATCGTCCCGTACAATTAGTACGGGACGATTTTTTTTGTGCTTACATTCCTAATTTAAAAAGGTTTATTTTTTGTTGTTCGGGCGTTGTCAACACGCTATTTCCTCCATCGCTTTCTGTAAAATTTGTCAATCCCGCGTTTTTTAATTTTTCGATTTTTTCTTTCATATCTACAGCAAAGTAGGTGATCACAGGATAAGAAAAATTGCCCGTTTGGTGCAATCCGATTACTGCTAATCCGTCACTGATAATTGCCCAGGGATATGGTGCTTCAAATTTTGAAAGCGTTGTAAAACCTAATTTCCCCCAATATGCAATGGATTGCTCCAGGTCTTTTACCGGATGTGCAAATTCGCCAAATAATCCGCAACTTTTATTTATATATTTATCAGGGTTAAAAAAATCGCTTTGCTGCATCTGCTGCATTGTTGGCCCGGGTGGCTGTTTAAAACCATCTACATATGTTACCAGGGCAATGGTAAGCCCGTCTGGTGACTGAAACAAATACCGTTTGACGATGTCTGTTTCCGGTGATTTTTGAGAAAATGAAATCCCGGATTGCTCCAATTCGGAAGCAATTTTATTAAGATCTTTCACATAATAAGTCAAAGAAATATAGGGAACAGGATCTTTTCTCAACATGATCAATAATGCGCCATCCGAAATCTGTATCCATGGAAATGGAAAATCATGCCGGAGCACTTCTGTAAAACCCAAATGCTGGTAATAGCTTAATGACGTTTCCAGATCAGCCGTTGTGATTGTAATTGCGGAAACATCGCCGAGTTTTGATGTTGGTAAATTCATTTTAACCTGTTTTATTTTTAAAAATCAAACACGTGCTCAATTTTCACATTGTTATTGTTTAACTGTAAAAGCAATTTATTCAAATCTTTCACCGGCACCGCTAATGCAATGCGTTCCTGTTTCGGATCGGATGCAAAAGGCTGCGTAAAAACAGTTTGAACATAATCCAAAGATATATGTGTTTGGGGCGATACTAAAACCGTCAGTAAAATCGCAGAATTATTTCCGGCAATTTCCCTGAATACAAACCCTTGCCGAGCTAATTCACAAATGGCAGGGTTAAACTGATCGTAACGCGGAAGGCTTATCAATGCTGATTTATCGGGATATTGTTTGATGATATTAAGCTTCAGGTCATTTTCCGGAATAGAATCCACCAATACTTCTGTTGTGGGCAATGCTTCATCATAAACCGTTTTTGTACCCATTCCAATCAGTTTTCCATATACATATTTCACCAGCAACTCGGATGTAAGGATGTACCTGCGCTCTATTTTTCTTAAAACGTGCGGGCCTGTAACAGGCGTGGAAGTATATAATTGCTCCAGTTTGGTTTTAAAATCAAATTCATACCAGGGATGATCTTTTATAAAATCAACATACTGCTGTGTAAATTCCGCATTGAATTTATCCTCATCCGAGATCACAGCATGCGTATCGGTAAGCCGCCCGATAATTTTTTCATACCAGGCTTTTATGGAATATTCAACCGAAGCGCTGGAGCCGATCACCCAGATCATGAAATGATAGCCACCGTTATAGGGAAAATTATCTTTTATTTGTGCACGCACAATTTTATATCCATCCCAGATTTGTGCTGTATGGCTTGTAAAAGGGAAAGACGTTGCGGTGTGCTTTTTAAAATACTGCGCCTGTTCATCCGGACTGAAAACAAGATACCATTCGGGAAATGTCAGAAAAGTTTGATCAGCGGGGCGTACATATTTTTCCGGCGTAAGCGGATGTTTGTTTGCAACCAGCCATTCTTTTTTTATGACAAGGCCTTCCCCGGTTGAAATAGTAGTAGCATTTCCTCTTTTAAAAAAAGAAACCGTTACTGCCAGCAGCACCGAGCAAAGCGTTAAGATCCTGAGCCTTTTCATTATTGTTTAATAAATGCAATTAAGGTGTTATCCGAAGGATCTTTATCCTGCAAAATCCGCACACCGGTATCGGTAAAACCGTACGCTGTGATGAGCCTGCTCCATTCATCAATGGATTTGAAGGATTTGAATTCCTTATGATCTGTTTCGTAAGACACATTCAAACCTAAATTAAAAACCGTGTGCACCAGCGAAACGAAAGTAGCCATCTCTGCTGTTTTTACGTCGTGATCACGCATGATAAACAAACCGCCTTTACGCAAGATCCGCTTGATGGATTTAATATATTCCTCAAGTAACTCATGCGGACAATGATGCAAACCTATGTTACAGGTGATCAGGTCAATGCTTTCATCTGCTATTTGTATTTTACTAATTGGCTGATAATCGAGGTTAAAAAATGTTCCTGTTTTTTTTAATTGTCCTCTTTCAAAGATATCGGCAACCGCATTGGACGGAGCAATGTCATTGGTAATGTAAATTGTTCCGGAAAGCTTGATATGCTTGCGTAATTCGCTGATATATCTTCCGGTTGATCCTATCTCGAGATAGCCGTTGATATTTTTTTTATCCCCAAGCAGCTGTAAAGTTTGTCGCGCCATTTCTTTCTTTTGTTTTTTTAAGGCAGGCAAAGCGAGTGTCAGCTCTGAAAGGAAAGGCTTTATCTTCGGCAGATCCGCCTGGATTGCCTTGTAAATTTCTTCATCTGTATTTTTTTCTTTGCTTTTTGCAGCAATCAGGTGATGAAATTTATCTTCGGGGTACAAATGAAAAATGACTTGTAAAAAGCGATAAAAATCGTCGCTCCATTTTACATTTGAAAAAACAGTTTTGAATTCGGATGCTGCTGTGCTCATACTTCATTTTTTTTATAATAGGTGTCCCAGATCACATTTCTGAATTTATAATCCGGATCCAGCTTCTGTTTTAATACAATCAGTTTTTGGGCATCCGGGTATGCTTTGTGAAATTGTTCCGCTGTAGCATGTGCCTGGTAAGGCAAATAGTAAGAGCCATTCACCGCAATGGCCGCATCAATTAATTCACGGGTCCACACTCCTACTTTATTGATTTCCACTTCATCAGTATTTTGCTTGTACCACACTACAAATGCAAACACTTCTTCACGCGCCCAGGCAAACAGGGAGCCATCGTCTTTAAAAGCATGACGAATAGAAACGTTGATGACATTTACATTGTGCCGCTTAAAGATCTCTGACATCAGGCCTGCAAATTCGTCAAAACGTTGAACAGGTACGAAATATTCCTGCAGCACATAGGTGCTTTTTTTCCTCGACTGCGGCTCAAGTTCAGCTACATCGTAACCGGCTTCGTAATTGCGCCAATGAATTTTTTTCCGGAAAAGCAACAGCGGATCATAAATATGTTCCCTTCTCCATTTACCAAATTTACTTTTGCTGAAAGCACCGATAAAATAGCGCTCCATCGGATAAGAAGCAGCAATGGGCATCAGGCGTGTTTTTACTGTTGGTTTTTTCTCCGTTTTTATCCAGCTTACACCTCGCACATTGGTATAGGATGGAGGATAAATATCTCCGTTATGAAAAACAACACCCTTATTTTCTCTAACATTTTCGAAAAAAAACTGCCGGTAATCCTTTGTTTTCATTGTTTTGTAAACCCGCTCTACCGCTACGTTTTCTTCCAGCTCAAACTCTACAGATGCGATCACCGCAATCGCGTTATAGCAGCCAACGCAGGCAAAAAACAATTCAGGTTTTTCCGTTCGCGAAACCTCCGCTAACTCTCCGTTTGCCAAAATAATGCGGAGAGACCTGACCGATAAAATAAGCGCTCCCAGGCCGATGTAGCGCCCGTGGCAATTCACGCTTAATGCACCACCGACAGTAAAATTAGCATAGGTTTGCATTATTTTTATACTCAGGTTGTGCGCATCTATATAATGTTGTATATCGCACCAGCGAGTTCCTGCTTCTACGGAAATGGTTTTATTTCCAGCAGAAAAGTCAATAATGCGGTTCAATTTTCGCATATCCACGTGAATGCTGTTGGAACTGGCAGTTTGTCCGCCCATGCTAAACCTACCGCCGCCAATAGAAATCCCGCTGCCTGCATTTTTTATAATGCTTTGTAATTCTTCTATACTTTCAGGTGTTTCCACGCGTGCAACAATAATTGGGTTTAACTGTGTTACATCATTTACAATACGTTCGTCTGTTTTTAAAAGCGGAATTTTTTCGGCATCCCCATTTTTAAAATAATCGGGCGCAAGATTTGGATTAGCGCCAAACCGGTTTGGGCTGAAGGTCCCTTTCCTGAAACCAAGTAGGTAAATCAAAAACAAAGGCCCTGCAACCGGTATAAAAACAAGGAGCAGCCAGTAACCGGAAAAATTAACATCGTGTAAGCGTTTTGCTGCAGTAGCAGTTAATGCCCAATATAAAAACGGGTAAACAGCCCAGGTAGCTGTATCGGAAATAAGCCCCAACAGGTTAAAAAGCACGTAAAACGTACTCCATATAAAAACAGATGCAGTCCAGTATGTAAGCCGGTTAATGCGGCCTCTTTTGGTAAATAGTAAATAACTTACAGGAAGTTTATCCTTAAATGCCATGCTGATTTTAAGCGTTGTAGTAGTTAAACAAATATAACAAAATATAAATGGCTGTTACATCAGGATCTCATGCAAATGGCATACTTTTTTAGCGTCTGTAATTAAACTTAAAAACACAATTATAATGGGAAATATAAAAGACCTCGATCACACTGCCGCGATCGAAAAAATGCAAAAAATGGCAAAGGACATCAGCATTTGTATGTTTTGTACCGCATCGGATAAATTACCGTTTGAAACCCGACCTATGGGCACACAAAAAGTGGACGACGATGGAACATTTTGGTTCATGAGCGCAGAAGAAAGCGACAAAAACCGTGAAATTAAAACAGACGATCACGTGCAGCTGATCTACTCAAAAGGAAGCGATGCGCATTTTATGACCGTTTACGGAAAAGCTACTGTAAGCAAAGACAAACAAAAAATTGAAGAGCTCTGGAACGATTTCGCCAAAGCATGGTTCAAAGAAGGAAAAGATGACCCGCGCATTACGGTGATTTCTGTAAAACCGGAAATCGCATATTACTGGGATACCAAATATGGAAAGATGGTCTCCATGCTGGCCATTGCTTATTCGGCGGTTACGTCAAAAACAGTGGATACCGGCATTGAAGGAGAATTGCATGTTTAAATTTTGTGATTTGATTTTATAATTTGAAAAGGCGCTTCCCGAAAGCGTCTTTTTGTTTTTATATTTGAATCAAGGTCATTTATCAATTGTATGAAAACAATAATTCCACTATTAATTTTAATACTACTTACGGGATTATTTTCCTGTTCAACAGATAATCAGGAAAATCAAAGAACAAAAACAGATTTAGTGCCGGAACCTGATGCAGTGCAGAACATTGAAAAAATCACACACACTGCAAAACAAATTCTTTCCCATACAGATACGCTTTACAAAGGCGATACACTAAAAATAAAATTCAAAATCCCGCATTCTAAAGACCTTGCAATTACGAATCCCGATAATGCTTTTTTCTTTTTGATATACGCGAATAATGATCCGAAGATGCCTTCACTAATAGAATGGAATACATTTGCTGCTACCAATCATCTTGAAATAATAACCGATCAGACAAAAGCAAACCCATGGAATGCAACGTATAAAGAAAACCAATTGATTTTTACAACGACAGGAAAGTATAAAATTGAGCTCAGTGATAACCTGGAAACAGATGATGGAACACCGGTGGAAACAGATTCCGTTTATTATATTGATTACAAAAAAAAATAATTGCAGGCCGCTCCTACGGAGCTGGATTTATATTTTATATACGTATCTTGTTAAAACACTCCTATGGAGTTCAGATATAAAATAGGAATAGATTAAGATTAGAACATCCTGCTACCTGAAACCTGTTACTAAAGCGTAATTGGCTTCAGCGCTTCAATCGCCGCATCTACCGAACGGATATTTTCAAATGAAAGTGTTAATTTTCCATTTGTTTCCTTCATTTTACAGAGGCGTGGATTCTGCTGTACGTATTTTAATACTTTGGTAAATGCCTCACTTTGGTAGTATGGCGAATCCTGCCGCGGAATAAAATAACCCACCATGCGGTTATTCTTCAAAAGTAACTTTTCAAATCCAACTTCCATTGCTAACCAGCGCAAACGGATGGTGTGGATCAACTCCAGCGCCTGGTGCGGCACCGGCCCAAACCGATCAAGCAGGCGCGCTTCAAACGTGGTTAATTCGCTTTCATCTTTTGAATCGTCCAGCTCGCGGTACAGCGTTAAACGCTCGGTAATATTATTCACATAATTATCCGGGATCAGGATCTCCATGTCGGTATCAATGTTGCAATCATTCAGATAATTGCTGTGCTTTGTTTTGGTAAATTGCTGCGTACCGCCTACATCCGTTTGCCGCAATTCCTCATGCTCCATGCGCAATTCTAAAATGGCTTCATCCAAAATTTTCTGGTACATCTCAAACCCGATCTCATTGATGAAACCGCTTTGCTCGCCGCCCAATAAATTCCCTGCACCACGTATGTCCAGGTCGCGCATGGCAATATTAAAACCACTGCCCAGTTCCGAAAATTCCTCGATGGTTTTTAAGCGTTTGCGTGCTTCATTAGTAAGCAGCGAAACCGGTGTTGTCAATAAATAACAAAATGCCTTTTTGTTGGAACGTCCAACCCGTCCGCGCATCTGGTGCAGATCGCTCAAACCGAACATGTGCGCATTGTTGATAATGATCGTATTGGCATTTGAAATATCCAGGCCGGCTTCAATGATCGTGGTAGCTACCAACACATCGTATTCGCCTTCCACAAATGCCAGCATCACTTCTTCCAGCTTATCGCCATCCATTTGTCCGTGACCGATCGCCACTTTCACATCCGGGCATAAACGCTGGATCATACCGGCAATTTCCATGATGTTGGCAACGCGGTTATGCACAAAAAATACTTGTCCGCCGCGCGAAACTTCAAACATCACCGCATCACGGATCGTTTCTTCATTAAATGTATTCAATTCTGTTTGTACAGGATAACGGTTCGGTGGCGGCGTGTTGATCACCGACAGATCCCGCGATCCCATCATCGAAAACTGCAAAGTACGTGGAATTGGTGTCGCGGTGAGCGTCAACGTATCCACATTTGTTTTCATTGTTTTTAATTTATCTTTTACAGCAACACCAAATTTTTGTTCCTCATCAATGATCATCAAACCCAGGTCGCGAAATTTTACGCCTTTTCCAACAATACCATGTGTTCCGATCAAAATATCGATTTGTCCTTTCTCCAGTTTTTCGTATGTTTCTTTTTGTTGTTTGGCGGATTTAAACCTACTGATGTAATCCACATTCACCGGAAAATCTTTTAAGCGTTCGCTGAATGTTTTCTGATGCTGCACCGCCAGGATTGTAGTCGGGACTAACACCGCTACCTGCTTGCCATCCACAGCAGCTTTAAATGCAGCACGGATCGCCACTTCCGTTTTTCCAAATCCTACATCGCCACACACCAGCCTGTCCATAGGCGATTCCGCTTCCATATCTTTTTTTACATCCGCTGTAGCTTTTACCTGGTCGGGCGTATCTTCATAAATAAATGACGCTTCCAATTCGTTTTGCATATAACCGTCTTTGCTGAACTGAAAACCTTTCAGCGCTTTTCGTTTTGCATATAATTGAATAAGATCGTAAGCGATCTCTTTTACTTTTTTCTTTGTTTTTTGTTTTAAGGTCGCCCAGGTATTGGTGCCCAGCTTATTTATTTTCGGCTCGGTGCCTTCCTTTCCGGAATATTTGGCTATGCGGTGCAGCGAGTGGATGCTGATGTTCACCACATCATAGTCCTTGTAAACCAACCGGATTGTTTCCTGTGTTTTTCCATTCACTTCAATCGTTTCCAAACCGCCGTAACGTCCCACGCCATAATCAATGTGTGTTACGTAATCGCCAGGATTCAAACCTTTCAGCTCTTTTAACGTCAGCGCTTCGTTCTTTTTATTGAACGAATTTTTTAAGCGGAAACGGTGATAACGGTCGAAGATCTGGTGGTCGGTATAACACACCATCTTCAAATCGTTATCAATAAACCCTTCATGAAACGATGCACCACCCCAGCCTTCGCCAAAAGGCAATGCCGTTCCTTCGCCTTTGGCGGCTTTTTTACCGCTTAAGTCTTCAAATATTTTGTATAAGCGCTCTATTTGTTTGTGCGCTTCCGCGAAGATCACAATATCATAACCCTGGCGCGAAAGGCTTTGGAGATTATCATTCAGTAAATTAAAATTTTTATTGAAGCTCGGCTGCGGGTTTAAATTATACGTGATCGTAAGCGCCGCTTTGAACGAATATTGATTGCCATATTCTACCGTGGAAAATGAAAGCGCTTGTCGCGAAAAATTATCTTTATCAATGTATAATTCCGTAGGTGGCAATTGTGCAATTACGCCATCCATCTGACTGTAGGCATACGTTGCCAGGTCAAATGCCTTTTCTATTTTCTCCAACGACAATTGAAAATTCTGAAACCACAGGATTGCATCGCTTTGGATGAATTCGAAAAACGACTGACGGCTTTCCTCCAATAAACGGGTTTGTATGTTGGGGATAATAGAGCAATACACTAATTTTTGTACCGACAATTGCGAGATTGGATCAAAGCTACGGATGGAATCTACTTCATTTCCTAAAAATTCGATCCGGTAAGGGTTGTCATTCGAAAACGAGAAAATATCCACGATCCCACCGCGGATCGAAAATTGACCAGGCTCCACCACATAATCCACGCGATCAAAACCATATTCAAGCAGCACTTCCATGATAAAATCAATAGAGATCCGTTCGGCTTGTTTGATCTGCAGTGTATTTTTTGTGAGGTTTACTTTCGTGACCACTTTCTCCGTTAGCGCTTCCGGATACGTTACAATGCAAACGTGACGGCCTTCTCCGCTTTTTGCGTTCAGCGACGGCGCATTGAGCTTGTTCAGCACTTCGGCACGTAATAAAATATTGGAATTGTCTATTTCTTCATGTTCATAAGGCATCCTGTACGAGGCCGGAAAAAATAATACATTTTCCTCACCCAGTAAATTTTCCAGGTCGTTCAGCAAATATGCCGCTTCTTCCTTGTCGTTTACGATCAGTAAATTGGTTTTGTACACATGCTGATAAACAGCAGCGGTAATAAATGAAACGCTGGAACCAACTGTATTTTTGAGATGTACGCGCGTAACTTCCCCTTTTAACTCTTGTGTTAACAATGAATTATTTTCGGAATCACTAAATTTTTTTAAGATGTCTTCTTTCGTCACGCGCTCAACAAAGGGATTTTGAAATAAAACGAGAGCACAAAAATACAAAAAATAAACCCTTCCCGGCTGTGGCAAAGAAGGGTTTAGCAATTATTTAATGTAGATTTTATTTCGCAGCTTCCGCCATCGAATATTTTTTCATGTAATCACAGGCCTGGTCCACCATATCGGCAGAACCCAAAAACAATGGCGTGCGCTGGTGCAGCGTTTTTAAATCCTGCTCCATGATCCGTTTAAAGCCATCTGTTGCTTTTCCGCCAGCCTGCTCAATAATAAATGCCAATGGATTGCATTCGTACAACAGGCGCAATTTTCCTTTCGGGGATTTTGCAGTGGTCGGATAAATGTAAATGCCGCCGGTAATTAAATTCCGGTGAATATCCGCCACGCCCGAACCGATGTAACGCGATGAATACGGACGATTGGTAGCATCGTCCTCTTCCTGGCAATATTTAATGTATTTTTTTACACCATCCGGAAAGTGTACGTAATTTCCTTCGTTAATGGAATAGGTTTTTGCCATTCTTGGGGTTTGCATATTGGGATGCGACAGGCAAAACTCGCCAATCGAAGGATCCAGCGTGAAGCCGTTTACGCCTTTGCCCGTAGTATACACCATCATACAGGACGAACCATAGATCACATATCCTGCAGCCACCTGTTCGGTACCCTGCTGCATAAAATCTTCCAGCGTTCCCGGGCCGGATAACGACAAACGGCGGTAGATCGAGAAAATCGTTCCAACAGAAACATTCACATCAATATTGGAGGAGCCATCGAGCGGATCCATTGCCACTACATATTTTGCATTTTTAGACTGTTCGTTATTGATCACAATGATCTCTTCATTTTCCTCCGAAGCGATCGCACAAACCTCGCCGCCTACGCTCAACGCTGCAATAAATTGCTCATTGGCAAACACATCCAGCTTTTTTACATTTTCACCCTGAATATTGATTTCGCCTGCATCGCCTAATATATCGGCCAAACCTGCTTTTGTTACTTCACGGTTTACAATTTTAGAGGCAATTCCGATATCGCGTAACAGGCGGGATAACTCGCCTTTTGCGTATGGAAAATCAGATTGCTTTTCAATAATAAATTGTCCTAATGTTTTTACCTTGCTCATGTCCGGTTTTTGTGTTTAGAGATGCTCAAATATCGCAATATTTTCGGAACATAAAAATGATTAATTTTAAACGTAAAAGCAAAGAAACAGCTACTTTTACCGATCATTTTTTAGCTTTCATACATATGAACATCAGAAAAGGAATTATCGCTGATCTGCCACAGGTACTGAACCTTGTAAAAGAGCTGGCCACATACGAAAAAGCACCCGATGAAGTAACCGTGACCATCGCAGAAATGGAACGCGACGGATTTGGCGAAAACCCTGTTTTTCGTTTTTTTGTCGCGGAAGCTGAGGGCAGGATCGTAGGTATTTCGCTTTATTACATCAAATATTCCACCTGGAAAGGCAAATGCGTTTTCCTGGAAGATATTATTGTGACGGAAACATTCCGAAAATCCGGGATCGGCAAAAAACTTTTTGATGAGGTTGTAAAGGTTGCCAAAGAAATGAGCGCGCAGCGTATGGAATGGCAAGTGCTGGAATGGAACGAACCGGCAATTAAATTTTACAAAAAAGTAAATTCGAATTTTGATAGTGAGTGGGTGAATTGTAAGTTGACAGGAGAACAAATACAGGAATATTTTAAATAAGTTGGCAATAAGGCAGTTGGTAAATAGGCAAATACTGTGTGGAAATAAAAAGAAACAGGCAAAATTGCAATTGGCAGTTGGCAGATACTGTGTCGAAATAAAAAATAAACAGTAAGGCAATTGGCAATAAGCAAAATGCTATATGCAAATAAATGAAAAACAAATATGGTCAATAATAATTTTAGAGGGTTAACAGTATATAAAAAAGCTTTTTCTCTTTCAATGGAATTATTTCAATTGACTAAAAAATTTCCGGAAGATGAAAAATCTGGATTGACTTCACCAGTAAGAAGGAGCTCTCGCTCTGTCTGCTCTAATATTGGAGAGGGGTACAGAAAAAGAAAATACCCGGCGCATTTTATAAGTAAAACTACGGATGCAGATATGGAAAATAGTGAAACACAAGTTTGGCTGGATTATGCATTAGCTTGTGAATATATTGAAAAAGATAAATTTGATGAGTTATTTTCAAAATCAGAAGAAGTAGGAAAGTTATTAAATCACATGATTACTTTTCCCGAAAAATATTTAACTAAAAATTAACACGCATCGGCACACGCAGCTTTTGCTTTTTGCCTATTGCCTAATTGCCTATTAATATGAAAATATTCAAATTCGGCGGCGCTTCTGTTAAAGATGCCAACGCTGTAAAAAACGTGGCAACCATCCTATCCGCATACAGCTCCAATGAAAACACACTGGTGGTGATCTCTGCAATGGGCAAAGTTACCAATGCACTGGAGCGTTTAACAGATGCTGTTTTTTATAAAAAAGAAAATCCGGTTACGGTTTTAGAAGAAATAAAAAAATATCATTTTGATATTATCGCAGAATTATTTCCGGATAAAAACCATTCCGTTTACAACGAGATCAGCAACGCATTTGTGGAGCTGGATTGGGCAATAGAAGACGACCCTACCGAAAATTACAATTACGAATATGATAAAATTGTAAGCCTTGGTGAGATCATCTCTACAAAAATTGTGAGCATTTATTTGAACGAAACCGGTGTATTCAACCAATGGTGGGATGTTCGCGGGTTGATCCAAACCGATAATACTTATCGGGAAGGAATGGTGGATTGGGAACTCACGCAACAGCTGGTCGATAAATATTTGATCCCTGCCTTCGCAGACGCTGCAAACAAAGGAAAAATAGTGATCACGCAAGGTTTTTTAGGCGGCACTTCCGAAAATTTTACCACCACGCTGGGCCGCGAAGGAAGTGACTATACCGCTGCTATCCTTGCATATACTACCAATGCAGAGAGCGTAACCATCTGGAAGGATGTTCCGGGAGTGTTAAACGCGGATCCAAAATGGTTTGACGAGACAAAAAAACTGGAGCAGATCTCCTACCAGGATGCTATTGAATTAGCATATTACGGTGCTACGGTGATCCACCCGAAAACTATCAAACCATTACAGAATAAGAAAATCCCACTGTATGTAAAATCGTTTTTACATCCGGCCGAAACCGGAACGATCATCAATGATGTGCAATCACCCTTGCCAATTCCTTCTTTTATTTTTAAGATCAATCAGGTATTGCTTTCCATTTCACCAAAAGATTTTTCCTTCATCATGGAAGAAAACCTGAGCAGCATGTTCAACCTGTTTGCAGAGCGACAGGTAAAAGTAAACGTGATGCAAAATTCCGCGATTAGCTTTTCTATCAGCGTAGATAATGATGAACGCAAATTACCCGACCTGATAAAAACACTTCAAAAAGATTACAAAGTATTATACAACGATAATTTGGAGCTGATCACGATCCGTTATTACGACCAGGCAACGATTGACCGTGTAACCATTGGGAAGAAAATTTTGCTGGAAGTTAAAAGCCGGTATACGGTGCAGCTGGTAGTGAAAAATAATTAACTTATTCCGTACCATTATTATTTGTGCTAAAAACCTGTTGGATGGTAATTGCGGAAGCAATCGAAAAATGTATTTTTATGTTCATGATCATAATTTGCAGATGAAGCAAGGCGTTTCGCAAAAGCTATCCTGTTAATTTTATAACACATTTTTAATGAGATATGCCTGGATCTTTCTGTTTTTATTTCCTTTCTGCCTGCAGGCTCAGCTTTCCGGCCGTATAGATTCTCTTGGCCGGAAACAGGGGAAATTCCAGGAAAAAATGCTCTTCAGCGGTTATCCCGATTCATTAAAATGCATTGTACGTTACCAGGATGGAAAAAGAGCTGCAAGCTGCGATTGCGTTTTAGAAAATGGTGCAAAAGCCGTAACCGGTACTTACAGGAACAATGGCATAAAAGATGGGAACTGGACTTTTTGGAATCCCGACGGAACAATGAATTACAGGATCTGGTATGATGAAAACGGTGAGGTTTCAGACAGGTATTATTATGTATACGTGGATAATGAAACTAATTCAGGAGAGAAGAGGTTGCAACAAATCATTCAGAAAGATAAAAACGACAGCCTGATCAGCATAGAATATTATAATGACAAAAAACTAACAAAAATAAAATATGCCTCCGGTCATACCGTAAAAACACCCGCAGGCAAAGTTAATTTCAGGGGCGAATGGGCTGTTACAGCTGGTTACACGTATCAAAATAACCACTGGCTGGAACTGGCAGTAAAAAAATTCAGTTACGGCAATGACGGTGATGACCTAAGCGTTTTGTTTACACCTAAAAACTACATGATGGCCGGGGCAGAGGTTGGTATCGATAAAAATAAAAAAGCAGAGCTTGCACCCAAACTGGGTGTCGGCGTACATTTTTTTCTTTTTAATGTTAACCTGAACGGTATTTTATACAACGATCAGTTTCAACAGCTTTATCCTGCAATTACGCCGGAAATAGGGATTTCTTCCCCTTACGGGATCATACAGATCGATTACGGATATAATATTTTCCTGGTAGCAAATAAATTTATGCCCAATGAAACGCACCGGGTTTCGGTACGCATTACTATTCCGTTTTTTGATACAGGATATCCATAAAATTACATGAGAACCATTTGCTTTTTATTATTTTTTTCCCCTTTGTGTGTGTTTGCCCAGCACCCCGACAGCACAAAGAGAGGCAACATTTTTAATCCAAAAGGAGTCTGGGGCGTTTCCGCAGGCTATTCCTATCAGAAAAATCATAACTGGATTGAAATAACAGCAAAAAAATATTTTTATAAAAAGGAAAAAGGCTGGGACCTAAACAACATTCCAATCAGCTATTTTATTGCCGGAGCAGAAACGGAATACAATAAAAAATTACAGGTAGCGCCAAAAATTGGTGTGGGGCATTATCATTTTATTTTTTTTAATTTTAACCTCAGCTGCATTTTATACAACAATAGCTTTCAGGCATTTTACCCAACTGTGACACCGGAAATAGGCCTTTCACTTCCATTGGGCATTGTGCAGATCAATTATGGCTACAATATTTTTTTAACACCGCATGACTTTATGCGGGAACAAACGCACAAGATATCGGTTCACATTACTTTTCCATTTTTAAAACAAAATGAAATTCAAACCGAATAAAAATTCAGCATGAAATACATCTGCCTCTTCTTGCTCCTTTTTCCCATCTGCACACATGCGCAGATATACGATACCGTCAATAATATTTACGGTTACACCGATGCACTGGGAATGAAACAAGGTGTATGGGAGGAAAAAGTTTTGTTCCCGGACATCCCCGATTCGATGACCTGTACTTTTACTTATTTCAACTCGCGGCTAGCCGGCGCCTGCTCCTGCAAATATCCCAATCAACAGAAAGCTTGTACGGGCACTTATGTAAATGGTAAAGCTCATGGCGACTGGGAGTTTTTTAAGCCCGATGGAGAAAAGGATCATACCATTACCTATCACCTGGGTGAGATCAGGCTACAGAAATATTATACTTACGCACCAGGTGCAAACGGGAAACAGGAATTAAAAACAATAACATATAAAAATTCGGAGAATAAGATTTCAGGAATAGATTATTATGAAAATGGGGGACTTGTAAAATTCAAAAATCTCGCTTTTGCAACTGAGATGAAAAAAGATTTTTTAAGCACATTAAACATAAACGGGCCATGGGCAATTTCTGCCGGTTATACATATCAGAACAATCATTGGCTGGAGCTGGGTATAAAAAAATATTCCCATTTAAGAGATCACGATGTTGGTGATTTTCTTCAATCCCTTAGTTATGTTCTTGCCGGAGCGGAGATGGAATATAAAAACAAACAAGTACAAATTGCTCCCAAAATTGGTGTGGGGCATTACAATTTATGGCTGTGTAATTTCAACCTGAACTGCATTTTGTACAACGACCGGTTTCAGAAATTTTACCCGGCAATTACACCGGAAATAGGGCTTTCTTTTCCTGTAGCGTTCATACAAATAGATTACGGATACAATATATTCCTGGGACGGAACACATTTATGCCAAATGAAACACACCGGATCTCGGTACACATCAACATTCCCTTTTTCGGTACAGGAAAGTAAAACAACTGAATAAAATCACAGGGGATTTTCCGGTTAGTTTACCGTTTTGGTTTTGGAAGGGAAAAACTTATTGCGCCATTCTTTTAGCTTGGCATCCACTTGTTTTTTGAAAAAGAAATAACCGCCTGTCATTAAGATCACATACGGAACTGCCATTAAGTACAAAATTCCCGTGTTCAATCCCCTGGCAATCGATCCACCGCTATTTAAATCGCTTTCTGCTGTGGTTCTGCACATGGCACATTGTGCAATGCTTTGCGTGCTGCTTATAACAACAAACAAAAACAATAGTAATGCGGTGATGTATGTTTTGAATTTCATTGTATACAAATTTACAAAAATTATGGCTTATTTTATTGCCGGCGGTGCATCCAGAACGTCATTCTCTTTGACTAATTCTTCTATTCCTTTCAGCTCTGCTTTATTATAATCGCAATAACAAAGTGTAAATACCGGTTGCACGTATTTATCAGGAATTACGATCCATTGGATAAACTGGCTGTTCAAGATCAATGCTATTTTTTTATGTGATGCATCAGCGGTTTTTTGTTTCCAGGTGCTTTCATCTGCTCCGTTGAGCTTTATCCTGATCACTGCAAACGTATCCGCATACATCATCGAATCGTATTCCATTACTACTTCCATGTTTTTTAATGGAAGAATACAGGTGGTATCTACAAATTCAGTCCCGCCGTAATCAAATTTTTTAAACGAAGCCACCCGTTTGCCGGAAGTGCTATCCGTTAATACGTACAAACCATTGCGCAATTGCACATATCCTTCCCTTTTACAGGATGCGGAAAGCAATAGTAGTAATAGCAGCAAAAAAGCGCTGCCCTGCTTAAGGATGCACAACATAGAACGGGGAGATCATTAAATAAACTACTACACCGGTAATGGTAACATACAGCCAGATCGGATACGTCCAGCGCGAAATTTTACGATGCTTTTTTATGTACACAATGCCGCCTTCCTGCTGGCTTTTTAATCCGTAATACAGCGACAGTAATACCATCGGCAATACTACTGCAGCTAAAATAATGTGTGTAATAAGTATCAGCAAATAAGGTGTCCGCAATGGCCCATCAGGATAGGTAGTTTCCTGTGCCAGCCAGTGGTATGTGATGTAACACAATAAAAACAGGGAGGATAACGCAAACGTGATCAGGTTCAGTTTTTTGTGCACTGCTACATTTTTCTGGCGGATAAAATAAAGCGACAATAAAAGCAACAGGCTGCACGTCCCGTTCAGAAAAGCATTCAGCTTCGGCAGCTTGTATACAAACGCAGGAACCGCTTCCGGCACCGGCAATATTTTTTTATTAAGGATCACTACTGCAACAGTTATCACTACGGATACTGCCATTACCAGCCTGAAAACGAATTTATCACTCATCACTTTTTTTGTTTTTATTTTCTTTAATCGTGTATTCCGCGATCAGTACTTTAATATCATCCAGCAGATCATTCACTGCTTTAATATCCGTACCGTCATATATTCCACGGATATGTTTTTCTTTGTCCACCAGCACAAATAATTCGCTGTGAATAAAATCATCTTTGCCCCCGTCGCCTTGCATTGCGTTCACTAAGTATGAATCGCGCGCCATGTCGTACAATTGTTTTTTATCGCCGGTTACAAAATCCCACATGCCGTTATCCGCATGGATCATATTGGCGTATGCTTTTAAAACCGGCACGGAATCATCTTCCGGATCTACCGTGTGCGAAAGGATTTTGACCAGCCCTTTGGTATATTCGAATTTTTCCTGTACCCGTAATAATTCGGTGGCCATTTTCGGGCAGATGGTTTTACAGGTGGTAAAAAAATAATCGGCTACGTAAATTTTCCCTTCGTAATCTTTATCCGTCACTGTTTTACCATCCTGGTTGATAAAGCTAAAAGGTGCTACGGCATGATAGATTGTATCCTTTCCGTTGGTGGCTACCGAACGCTCGCCAATATAAGGCAAATGGATAAAATTGGTTTTTCCTGTTGCCAGGATCACATATAACACCGACGGGAATGTTAAAATGAATAATAAAATGATGAGTACGGTACCTCTTTTTTTCACAATATGCGGGGTCTGATAACGGCTACAAAAATACTGTTAAATCAATTAGGGTAGCGGGAATTTTTATCTTTTTTCGGGTGGTTTTCCTCAAAATAAAAATGGCTCCGTTTTGAAGGGAGCCATTTTGTATATTTTTAAAACGATTTGAAAATTATTCGTGTTTTTCAGAGCCTTCTGCAGCCGGAGCAGCTTCTTCTTCATGCTTGCCGGAATTTGCATCCTTGTTCAGCTTAATTTTCTGATCCACGATCACCTGGTCCATTTTTGCTTTGTGATCTTTAGAGTATGTTGCTTCACCTACAATGATGAAGATCAGATATGTGATAAAAACCATGTACGGCCCAAGAATGGTATATTTCATCCATTTTTTCTCATCACCCAGGTGCATGAATTTAAATATGATGTAAAATGCTTTTACAAGTGTAAGTCCGATGAAGATGAATTTCAATGATACTTTTGACGTTCTGTTTATAGGATCAAGCAAGCCCCAACTGTGTGCATTTAAACCGATGAAGAGCTCAACGATCGTGATCGCCAGCATGATAAAAAATACATTCCAGAGTGCTCTGCGTTTTTTCTTTCCTTCTTCTTCGCTATGATGAGCCATAAACTCATACTGTGGATAATCATCGTGAAATTCTGACATATACTACTAATTTTTTTATTTGTTTTCTACTAGCTGAACTAAAACCTTATACTTTTTTTTACTGTTTACAATAAATAGAAGAATGTAAATACGAACACCCAAACTAAATCCACAAAGTGCCAGTATAAACCTACTTTCTCCACCATTTCGTAATGTCCGCGTTTTTCGTATGTTCCTTTAACAACGTTGATGAAGATTACGCAATTAATGATCACACCGCTAAATACGTGGAATCCGTGGAATCCTGTAATAAAGAAGAAGAAATTCGCAAAAACCGGCAAACCGTACTCATTGGTTTGCATATTGGCCCCATGGAATATCCCCTGCACCCATACACCATCCTTATTAACAAAATTACGTAATGCACCATGATCAGTACCTTCAATAAAGTGATACCACTCCCAGGCTTGTGAACCAACGAACATAGCACCACCGATAATGGTGAGCAGCATCCAGATGATCACTTTGCGTTTGTCATTCCTGTGCCCGGCTTCCACCGCAAGTACCATCGTTACCGACGACATAATGAGGATCAGGGTCATTAAACCCACATACGCCAAAGGAATATGTCCGTGATAAAAAGGAAAGTGGGTAAATACATCGCCCGGATTTGGCCAAACTTCGGGATGTTTATGGCGCATGAAGCCATAGGCACATAATAATCCTGAGAATGTTAATGCATCGGATACAAGGAAAAACCACATAAACATCTTTCCATAACTGACATTAAATGGGGATTTACCACCGCTCCACGGTGAGCCTGAATCTTCTGTTTCTACTGCGTGACTTGACATACTTTATAAAAAATTATGGTTTTTTTGACTGATTTTCGGGTGCTAATATGCAAATTTTACTTCAATTTTTAACGCTTGAATAATAAAAATAAAAACAAAAGTATCCACAGGATATCCAAGAAATGCCAGAAGATAGCGCAAAGGCTTACTCCCAAAAGGTTTTCGGAATTATATTTTTGTTGTGTAGACTTAATCCAAACTACAAAAAGGGCAATAATTCCACCCAATAAGTGCATTAAATGAATGCCGGTAATTACATAGAAAAACGAGCCGGAAGCATTGCTGAATTTCCCTGCAAATACAATTTTTTCGTTAAATAATACGCTCCAACCCAATACCTGGCAGATCACAAACCCCAAACCGAGCAATAACGTGATGAAGGAAGCCCGTTTCAGGTTGGCAAGGTCATTTTTTTTAGCGGACGTTACAGCCCAGTTCATTGTAACGCTGCTCAATAAAATCACGGCTGTGCTGATGTAAAAGATCTGCGGCATATCAAATATCATCCAGTCGCCTTTTTGCTGGCGTACAATGTACGCGCTTGTAAAGGCGGCAAAGATCATGAACATACTGCCCATTGCGAGGTAAAGCATTGGTTTTGCTACCTTTTCGCGGGTTTCACGCTTTTCTTCTACTGAGATTTCCATTTTTTAATGTACTAGATACTGTATATATTTCAAAAAATTACTACTTATTTTCCAACCATTACCGCCAGCTGAATGGCAGGCAGATAAAAGAAAGAGCCAAACATCAGCTTGCGTGCTGCCGCTACTGTACACTCTTTGTATAAGGTATATGCCTGGTATAAAAAATAGATGCTGCAAAAGGATATGACAAGGGAAGAAATAAACCCGGAAATGTGGAACATCACCGGCATTAAGCTGATCGGGTAGAGAAATAATGTATAGACCAATACCTGGTACGCGCTGCGTTTATCGCGGCCACCGCGGGAAGGCAGCATTTGAAAGCCTGCTTTTTTATAATCATCATCGAGTACCCATGCAATGCCCCAGAAGTGTGGGAACTGCCACATGAACTGGCCTACAAACATGATCCATCCTACTAATTTGATCTCGCCAAAGCCTTGTGTAGCGGCTACACAGCCCAATAATGGCGGAATAGCACCCGGTATGGCACCTACAAAAACCGCCAATGGCGTAACACGTTTTAAAGGTGTGTACACCACGGTATATAATATCAGCGCAAGCATACCGAGGATGCCGCTTAAGGGATTCATAAAAATGGTAAGAATAGTAACGCCTGTAACACCACAAAGGGTTGCTACAATAAAGGCCTCGTTCACACTCATGCGCCCTTGTGGAAGCGGGCGGTTTTGTGTGCGGGTCATTAATTTATCGAGGTTGCGTTCGATGATCTGGTTAAAACCGTTGGCAGAGCCTGTTACCAGGAAGCCACCCAGCACCAGCAGCAGCATTTTAGTCCAGTCGACCTGTTCGGAAGCGATCACATAACAAATAGCCGCTGAAAACACTACCAACGAAGCCAGGCGCAATTTGATAAACTGTGCATAATCACGGATCTTACTCATGAAAGTAACCTGTTTTTCGGCTGTATCTAATTCCTTTGTGATCAATTTTGGCTGCTTTTAGTAAGCGGGTACAATTTTACCAAATTATTCTGAAAGCAACCGCGTTTTTTACTAAAATTTAGACCAATGTCGGATTTCAAAAGATATCCCCAAGATACGCGTATCCGCACTCAACTGGTTTGATCCTAGCATTTTTTTTCAAAAATCAGTATTTAAAGTAGATAGCCGGATCGTGCAGGAAATTGATATTTTTTGCACTTCGCTATTTAAAACTACGGATTTCCATTTCTTTCATCAATCTGTCCATACTAACTACGTGTTCACTATCAGTTGTTTTTACATATAAATTTTCTTTCCGAAGAGCGATTGAACCTATTGCTTCATTATTATATAATTTTTTATTTAAGCGAAAACAACATCCCTTTTTATAGTCTACGATAAATAATCTCTTTTCAGGGCTCTTCTGCAAAATAAAAATTAAATCCCCTTGACAAGTGGCAGTATCAATTGATGGCCAGCGTAGCTTTTCACCACTTTCAGTAATGTTTTCGTCGCTTATAAACACCCAGCTATATTCATTTTTATTCAAAGCAATTATAGCGTGTGGAGTTTTCAAAAGAGTTATTTCCGAAGAATCATTTTTTGGAACAATGGTATAGATAGTTTTGCTTTTTGAAAGTAATTTTTCTTGTGTATAATGATTATCTGCGGTATAAACATAAAGTGCGACGCTGTCTTTATTCATACATGAATTAGTTTGTTCGTTCAAAATTTTATAGCTACTAGGCCATTCCATTTTTGTATTCCATAAAGGAGTATACTTTATGGATAAATCAAAATAGTTATTTGTTAAAATTTTCTTAGAACAGTTAGCGTCCATAAGCCATTGCAGAGATGGATCGGCTTTTTTTTCAGGGTATCGAAACACTGAATCCATAAACAATGATTTGTACCTGGCAAACAATTTTTTGTCAATATACACCGGGTTCAAAAATTGCCCTGAACTAAATTCCTGGCTATAAGTATGGCTTTTTTTTCCATCGTTGATTATTACATCCAGAAAATACGTACTAGACCCAAACGATTCTGTAATAGTTACAAGATCTTTGATTCCATCTTTATCGAAATCACCTTTTAAATGCCGGATTTTTTCATCACTTTGTTTTCTTGCTGAGTTTATGTCTCCCCAAGTGTTATAATGAAATAATAAACCAGAAATTAGAATGATAATGAACCAATATGTTCTTTTATAATACATTAAGTATTTGCATTTGTGATGATTTTTGCTTTTATTTTTATATGTTTTGTGGTGGCCACTCTTTTTAATGCTTTAGAAGAAATATTACTAGGATGATTACCCGTAGTTATAATAAGGTAGCGAGGATTAGTAGATATATAGAATGCGCTATAATCCCAGCCTTTTGTCAAGTCAAGAGCTTTTTTAGCTTTCTCAAAACTTTGAAATGTATAATAACTCCAAAATTGCTTTTGTTCAGGCGTTGGAGTACCATACCCTTTGCTTTGCCCGTAGTCTACTATTTTATCACGACAAGAAGCATAAACTGCAGCAAGCCCATCGATGCCGCTTTGTAAATTTTTAAACATTGCAGAAGGAACTATCGTTTTTCCTCCCGCTTCATTCCGTTCTACGTCATCCCTTACAAACTCTTCTTGTGTAGTAGTAGTAAAAGAAGAAACTTGCGAATAATTTGCAGGGAGATATTTTTTTACGTTAGGGTTTTTATACATTTCTGAAAAATAATCTAAACCTAAATCGTAATAACCTGAAATCTCTTTATTAAAGCTGAAACTATTCAAATCTACCCAAATTGCTAATCCTTCTCCTATTGCTAAGGTAAATAATTCTATTGGATCTATTTTTGTTCGTTTACCGGCAACATTAAAAATATTTTGAAAATTTATTCCCCCATTCTTCCAATAAAGATACCATTCTGATTGTATATATGCATCTGGAATATATTGTGATATTTTATAGGTTGAAGTAATATAATTATCAGTAGAAACCCATTTTCCCTGCTTTGTATTAAAAACATAATTTGTATCTGTACTTATATCGCCATCTTTTTCCTTGCCAGTGACTGCTGGAGGATTAATAGCCTGCCGCTGCACCTTCATCTCCACTCCATTCCCCTGCTGCACCGTATGCGTCAATTCATGCGCCAGCAAGCTTTTACCTTCCACAGATGACGGATTGTACTGCCCCTGGTTAAAATAAACATCCTGCCCATGTGTGAATGCTTTTGCATTAATACCCTCACTCATGCTTTTAGCATTGCCGCTGGTATGGATGTTCACGCCGGAAAGATCGGTCCCCAAATGGCTTTCCATTTCTGATTTTACACCCGTTTCCAGTTTTTGTCCCTGGCCTTTGGTGCCTTGCAGCTGCTGGTCAAAACCTGGTGTGGTGGTCATGCCGCTGCCTTCGCTTTTGGTGCTGATATCGGCAACGGGTTGCTCCAATGCTGTTTTTGACAGGCTGGTGTCGCCTTTGGTAACGCCGGCAGCCACTTTGTCTGCCTGTTGTTCGGAGCGGTCATTGGGTTGCGAGATTTCCAGCTTTGGCTGTATGGCGGACTGGGATTTTATTGTATTCTCATAAATACTATTTCCCGTCACATCTGCACCTTTTGCCAAATAGGGTTTCCCTGAATCTTCGATCATTCGAGAAATTTGCTTATCATCTAATGATGCAATGTATCGCTGTACTTTTTTCAGGTTGGAGTTTTGTCCTTTTTTACGCCTGATCTTGTCTTTTTTATTTATTTGTCCGTGATCGAATGTTCTCATTGGAATGACATTTAAAAAGTTCTTAAAAACATTAAGCTAAAAGAAATAAAAAGCTGTGCTCAATTCAGAAGCTATGCACTGTACTTACCTGTTAAAACAAATATAAAAAATAAAACGAAAAAAGCAAGGGACAGAATTTGAGGTTTGTGACAGGAAAATTGAACCTTTTAAGCGGGATTTTAGTGTGATAAGATTAAATTTTAATTCAGGCAAAAGCGTAATTTAATGCTTGCAAATCCGCAATATTAAAATAAATTTGTTTTCCATTATTTTAATCCCCTTTATGAAGACAAAACCTGCTTTTTCTCAAAAAATACGCTACGCGTTCGAAAATACCTTATCAAAAGGAACACCGGCCATCATCATGTGGCTGGCAATTCTATCCCTGCTGATCGTGATCATTGCAGCCGGTTTTTTAGCCCTGACAGGTATTAAACAAACGGATGGCAACGATCTTAATTTTATTGAAGCGGCATGGCAAAGCTTAATGCACACCATGGATTCGGGTACGCTCGGTGGAGATGCAGGCTGGAGCTTCAGGATCGTAATGTTTTTTGTGACCGTTGGCGGGATCTTCATTCTGAGCAGCTTGATTGGTACGCTTACCTCCGGACTGGAAAACACGCTGGATGAAATGCGTAAAGGCCGTTCACAGGTGCTGGAAAAAGAACACACGCTGATTTTAGGTTGGTCGCCAAAAGTATTTTCGATCATTTCGGAGCTGATCATTGCCAACGAAAATCAGAAAAAAGCACGCATTGTGGTCATGGCCGATCGCGATAAAGTGGAAATGGAAGACGAAATCCGCTCCAAATTTCCATATACAAAAAACACGAAGATCATTTGCAGGACAGGCAGCCCGCTGGACTTAACCGATCTCGAAGTGGTGAGTCCGCATGATGCACGATCGATCATTATATTATCGCCGGAAGAAGGAAATGCGGATACGCATGTAATTAAATCCATACTGGCGATCACTAATAATCCCAAACGCAAAAAAGAAAAATACCACATTGTAGCAGAGATCCGCTATGAAGAAAACATGGAAGCTGCAGAGCTGGTAGGCGGAGATGAGGCAGTGCTGGTGCTGGCCGGCGACCTGATTGCCCGTGTAACAGCACAAACCTGCCGCCAATCAGGCTTAAGCGTGGTGTACACCGAATTGCTTGATTTTGACGGCGCTGAAATTTATTTTAAAGATGAACCATCATTGGTTGGCAAAACATATAAAGATGCCTTGTTTGCATACGAAAATTCTGCGGTAATGGGGCTTTTCCATCCAAACGGCGATGTCTCGATCAACCCGGCGATGAATAAAACGCTGGAGAAAGGCGACCAGATCATTGCTATTTCGGAGGACGATGACACGATCCGTTTATCCGGGAAAACGGTATTTGAGCTTGAGCTGAAAGCAATGCTGGCCAAAACCGAAAAAACATCTGAGAAAGAAAAAACATTGATCCTCGGTTGGAATGAAAAGGGAAATTCGATCATTAAAGAACTGGATAATTATGTTGCTGCAGGTTCGGAAGTGCTTGTGGTGGCAGAAAACGAAGCAATTGGCGGGGAATTGAACGAATTAAAAAAAGTGCTGACAAATATTGCCGTACAGTTCAGAAAAGCCAATACAACAGAGAAAGCGGTTTTGTTATCACTGGATATTGAAACGTACAATCACATTATTATTTTGTGTTATACTAACATGGAAATGCAGGATGCAGATGCAAAAACACTGATCACACTGTTGCATTTACGTAATATTTCCGACACAAATAAAAAGGACATCAGCATTGTAAGTGAAATGCTTGACGTGCGAAACCGCGAACTGGCGGAAGTTACAAAGGCGGATGATTTTATTGTGAGCGATAAGCTGATCAGCCTGATGCTTTCGCAATTATCGGAAAATAAACATTTGCAAAAAGTATTTTCTACGCTTTTTGCTTCCGAAGGATCGGAGATTTATTTACGCCCTGCAAAAGAGTATGTACAACCGGGAAGCACGCTGAATTTTTATACCATTATGGAATCTGCTGCCAACAGAGGTGAAACAGCGATCGGTTATAGAATCCAATCGCAGGGAAAAAATCCGCAGAAAGCATACGGTGTGGTAGTAAACCCTGTAAAATCTGCAAAAATCACATTGGGGGAAAACGATAAAGTGATCGTGCTTGCTGAAGATTAGAGAAATTGTAAGAGAGTGAAAACTGTCGGAGGACACGAAATTTCCGCATATTGCAAATCTACTGCCAGTGGTTTTTGTTGCTAAACTATCAGTCGGAAAGCTTATAAATATATTCCTCAATTTCTGCTTGTCGACCATTCGCAAACCCTTTGTCTTTCCCGATTTTCACAAAACCACATTTCTCTAACACTTTTTGTGAGCCATAATTATCAAATGCAACGCGTCCATAAATTGGCCTGATCTGTTCCTCTTTCAAAAGGAATTTAAGCGCAGTTGTGGCAATTCCCTGTCCCCAAAATTTTCTGTCAATCCAATACGTAATCTCTGCATCATTTTCTATCATAAATTTTGCAATACTACCTACGATTACATCATTTACTTTTATTGTCTGCGTGTTTATTGTCGGGTCAGTTAAAAACTTTGCGTACTTCTCTATGTATGGAACTTTGTCGTTTGGATCTTTAGATGTGAACGCTGCTAAATAATTTGCTTCTTTGTCAAGCTGAAATTGAAAAATGCGTTTAAATCATCTTTTTTTGTTTTAGTTAAGGTGATGTTTTTGTTTGTCATCCTTTTGGGGCCTTGTAAAGTTTTGTTGTTTAAGGGTCGTCTTTGAATGACCGCTAACATTCCCTGGCCAGGCATTCTTTTGAGTGCTTTACTCTATTTTTAATCGCGAAGCCGACACTCAAATATAAAACGTATTGTCTGACAAAGCAAGATATCCGCATGGCGCAATTGTCATCTGATTAGCTGCGGGTTTACTTCATCGGATTTGATCCTGCTTTCAAATTTGCGGCATTTTTCTTAAGCTGAATGAGCCTTTCCGATGAAGGATCAATTTTTTCTACTGCTTTTACGGCTGAGATAATCGCATCTTCATGCGATCCAATATCGTGTGTGTAATCACCTCCAAAAAAAACATTGCTCATCCCCTGAATCGTAGCTAATTCTGCCTGCAATTCAAAAAAACGGGGCGTTTCACAGGGTAGCCACCATTGCGAAACGTGATGCAGGTTTTCAGGCATTTTCTCTGCGGGATCAACATAGCTGCAAAAAATATCTTCTCCTGTTTTGGAACCGTGCCAAATGGTGGTGAAAGAACTTTTTCCATTGAAAGTAACGTTTACAATCGACCAATCCTTTTTATCGGGAGGCATGAAAGAATTATCGGAATGTGTTGCCAGGGTGGCCTGGTAGTAATTAAACTGCGTTAAAACATCATACGCTTTTTTAAAGTCCGCACTTTGTTGTAGAATTATGGAGGCATCTCTTGCTCCACCTGTAATTATTAACTTATCGAAAAGGTAAGTGCCTGTGGATGTAAATACTTTCACTTTATTTTGCTCTGCATCCGTTTCAATTTTCATTACTTCGGTATTTAATACGGTAGCCGTCCGGTTAAGCATTTTATGTATGGTATCAATATATTTCTCAGTGCCACCTCTCATAATTTTCCACTTATAATATTCTAAACCCGAAGGCTTATGATACACTATATATTTCATTAAGGGGTAAATAGAAAACCCATTTGTTTGATCAAAAGGGGCGCCCCACAAACCTTCTAAAAGAGGTTTTAAAAAATCAATCTTTACTTTTTCTGAAACAGGCAACCTTTTTATAAAGCTTTTAAAATCTTCATTCGTTGTATGCTGTCCCACTAATTTGGATGAAGCATTGACCGCGGCATTGAGGGCTAACAGCTCAGCAAGAATATTTTTCCTGGTAAGCATTTTGAAAATATTTCTTCCGGTTACCGGAGGCATGCAGTTAACGTGATTATTGGGTTTGTGATAATAGGTTAACGATAGGGGCAGCCAATCGTATTCTATACTCGCCATATCCAGATACGTATTGAAATATGGATAGATCTTTGGCGAGAACCATGCAACACCATCATCAATCATCCGGGTTTTTCCGTTTAGTTCTACTTTAACGCTATGGGCATGCCCTCCCAAATAATTCCTTTTTTCAAAAAGTGTAATATCGTGGTCTTTATCTAAAAGCCACGCAGCACACATTCCTGACCCGCCTGATCCTATAATGCCTATTTTCATTTGTTTGTTTTATAGCTGTCATTTGACGGTTTCGCTGTTACTGAAAATTTAGCGCTAAGGGTTTGCGGCCTCGTACCCGTTTGGGTTTCTTACTCTATTTTTTAATTGCGAAGCTGACACTCAAATGTAACACTTATTTGTCTCACAAAGCGAAATACCCAAATGATGCTAGGCCGCTGTTAGGCGCTGTTTGTTTTCACCTTTAGGTCAACCTTATCCAGGAAATTGATAAGAAAATAGAAGTCCTCTGTGATTGTGTCAAAATCTTCGGGTAAAGCGTCTTTGTTATTTAAGAGAAAATTAAAAAATACGTGGTTCAGGCTTCTCCGTAAACTATCCGGATCGGCAAACTCAAATAATTCTTCGAGGGATTCCATTACTTTCTTGTCCATAAAACGTTTTTTTGCCAAAGGTAGTATAAAAAACACCGTGGTGGTATATACACTACCGATTATTTTATCAAAAAACCGGAATATTGCGTCATGTCCGACCAACAAAAATTCCTAAAGTCATTGGGAAAACATATTGATAAATTGAGGAAGAAGCAAGGTTTGTCCTTTCAGGAATTAGCTTTGCGCTGTGATATTGAGAAATCAAACCTTGTCAAGTTAACAAGTCAGGGTTCAAATATCACTGTGGCGAGTCTTTATAAAATTGCTAAAGGATTGGATGTTCCTGTGTCGGAATTATTGAAATTTTAATTAACCTTACTACTTGTCGAGGTCCGTTGATTTTTTGGGAAGTGTACCGCGGCATGCAACAAGCCACAATCAATAATCGCTATACAAATTGCTGAGATCGCTGCGGATCCCCACAAAAATATAAGGCGTTTGTTTTGTCGCATAGCTGGTTTGCGCGATCCTGTCGGCAAAACCCAGCTCTATTTTTAAATTCATGTGCGTATCCAGCATATAAGCGCCACGCAGCGAAGCTGTAATTAATTTTGTTTGAAAACCCTGCCCGGTAAAATTTCCGTATTCGGCCGGGCGCTTCGTATAGGAAATAAAAATATTTTTTCCGTAATCTGTTCCGGCACTATCGCCTCCATAAATGGCATACACAAATTTTGCTTCAATAAACAAGCGCTTGTAGCGGTAATTCAGAAATGAAGCCGATTCGATAAAATTAGCACCCAGTGGAGCTGCCAGCGGCTCGTTCATGTTGGAATAGTTCTGCTGAACACTTCCGTGTGAATAGGTATATGGACGCACATAATTAAATTCGGTTTGAAAATTAACATGTTTGATCTTAAACAGATCAAAGCTTTTGAATCCAATTTGGTAGGCTTGCTTGTTTCCCCACCAGCCGTTTTCCGCCACGATCTCTTTCAGTAAAAATTCGTCGAGCAGTAATTGTCCGTACAACTGCTGTTTCTTAAACAATTTGATCTTGAATGAAAAACCAAGAAAAGCGTTATCACTGGAGCCTAATGAGTATTCCGTCGGGCGGAAGAACATTACCGGGTTCAGGTAATTGACATCGTATCCGCGGTGACGGGTACTATCGGAACCTTGCCAGACAATGGACTCAAAAAGCCCGATATTGATGCGTTTGGTGGCATTCCATCCTAAATAATGAAAAGTCGCATATTTGGTCAATTCATCTTTTTTTAAGCCTGAAGGATTGGTTGCATCCTTCATGATGGTGTATAAATTCACGTACGTAAAATGCCAAACATTGGTGGTGATCTTCATATACGGATACGGTGCGGAAACATCCGACAAGAATAACGAACGATAACCATCTCCCCAGAAGTGCTTGTCCTGCCCCACTTGCACATTAAAAATTTTATTGGGTGAATACGATAAATAACCGGAATAATACTGGTATGAATAACGTGTAAGTGTTGGATCGTTATTATCCCGGTAAGCGCGACCGATTCCAGGAACTACCTGTGTTTGTTTCACCACAGAATCCTGGTAGCTGTTGAATGTTTCTTTGCCGGCCAGCATTTTAAAATTGAATGAAAATTTATCGCCGATATTACCTGTAAGCATGCCTCCAATTGCCAGGTCGTTGGTGAAACGCGAGGGTGAAGTAGCCTGGTAACCAGCTTGCGCAGAGATGAGCGGGAAGGCATCGAATGTAAATCCTTTTTTCTTTTTATCGTATTCTTCCGCTTTTGTTCCGGCAAGCAGTCGCGGAAATGTGGCAGTGGAATCAGTTACTTTTGCAACATCCGCAAAACGATACGGTTTTACAAATGTTTGAAAATTGATGTCTTTGCTGTTGTAATAATTATCCAATCCCCATAAAAAATCGCGACTCAGCGTATAGTTCGCCTGCTGCGCCGATGCTGGAATACCAAGCAGCAACGCTACCGCCAAGGCAGATGAGCAGACGTTTCTATATGCACGTTTTTTAGTCATTTTCTGAAACAGTGCGGTTTTTCTTTTTACTGATAAAAAACGGAATTTGCGCAATGAATAAAGCTGTTACAGCAATAATAACCAATGAATAATTTGCATTCATGTAACTGATCGTCGACAATGCAAGCGTTAAGCCGATCATAAAAACATTTACGCTATAAATAATGATCACCGCTTTTTTATGGCTGCAACCAATGTCGATCAGGCGGTGATGCAAGTGATTCCGATCTGCCGAAAATGGTGATACGCCCTGCACTGCGCGGTAAATAAAAATACGCAGCGTATCGATCAACGGGTATACTAAAACAGCCATTGCAAAAACAGGCTTGGAAACATTTAAAATAAATTCGTTGTGAATGGCACTCACATCATAGCTGATGAGCTTAATGGCAAGGATAGAAATGATGAGCCCGATGGTAAGCGAGCCCGAATCACCCATGAATATTTTTGCAGGGGAAAAGTTAAAAAACAAAAAACCAAATAAAGAACCCGACAATGCAATTGCCAATCCGGCCATTGCATAATCGCCGGCGAGTGCAAACCAGGCGCCGAATGCAGAGGATGCAATAAACCCAACACCACCTGCAAGCCCATCTACGCCATCAATTAAATTGAATGCATTTACTACTACAATGTAGGTGAAAAGCGACAGGAAAACACTTGCCCAATATGGCAGCACATCAATCCCGAAAATACCGTGCATGCTTACAATGCGGATATCTGCCATGAGCACCAGCACCATTCCAACCAATACATGTGCCACCAGTTTTTTTACCGGCGCTGTTCCAATAATATCATCTTTTACGCCTACAAAAAACATCACAAGCAGAGTGGACAAAATAAATTTATAATCGTCCATCGCTTTCATGAGCAATGCCGTGTTGTGCAGCTCGTTGATTCGTACTGTAGGAAACCATAGTGAATAGGAGAATACGGTGCCCGCAAAAATGATGATCCCGCCGATGGTAGGGATCATTCGTGTATGCAGCTTACGTGTATCGCCCGGCGCATCAAACAGGCGCTTTAAAATAGCCACTTTAATCAGTGATGGCGTTGAAAGCAGCACCACAAAAAAAGAAGTTATAAAAACAAGTATTAAAAATTCCATTTTTATTTAATTACAAATAATGTTTATTATCAACTGGTTAAAAATCATAATACAAATTGGCAAGCGAGGTTCGGATCCCCAAATAAACCATTTGTGTATTTGTTGTGCCTTTAAATGTTTGTTCTGTTCTGTTGGTTACGCCTGCTATTATATTAAAATTGGTAGAAGGATTTAACAAATAACCAATGTGAATATCTTCATACATGATGGTGCTTTTTACGCCCTGTGTTGTTTGTATATCCTGCAATTGCTGCTGTTGTGCAATGGGAAAGCTGCCGGAAGATTTAAACACGTCGCCACCATAATTAAATGCAGCGCTATCATTGCCTTTAATAATGTAATTCCCCTGGATCTGGATAAAAAAATCAGCGATCCTGTAATTGATAAAGCCTACTAATTCCTGGAAATTAGCACCCAAAGGATGTGCCAGTGCCTGGTTGTAATGCGTATAGCTCTGGTTTTGATTTTCGGAGGAATATGCGTACGGACGAACGGTATTGTATTCCACCTGCAGATGTAAATTTTTAACGGTAAATAGATTATAATACTTAAAGCCAACCTGGTAACCGCTTTTTTTACTGATATCTCCACCATTGCTTTTCGAATACACATCGTCCAGCATGTATTGACCATATAACGAAATGCTGTTGGTCACTTTTAATTTTCCGGTGAGTCCCCATAAAATATTATTGGTATTGTGCAAGCCATACACAGCTGTGTTTACACCAATTACCGGATCAAACGTATTAAAATTAACGTGCTGTTTGTTCATCGAATCGGCGGCTTGCCAGATCATCCCCTGAAACAAGCCCAATTGTAGGTGATGGAATAAATTAATGCTGGCAAACTGGAAGCTTCCAACTTTTTTCTGGAACAAACGCTCGGTATGCGGTGGCGTTTGAACACCTCCATCCGTAAGGTTCATGAAGGAAGTATATAAATTGGTGTATTGGAAATTTTTGTAGGTCGTAGTAATACGTGCATACGGATAATTGAACGCATTATCAGATAACAATAAAGAACGGTAGCCGTCACCGACAAAATTTTTACCGTTACCTAACTGGATGTTTACAATTTTATTGGGTGAATAGGAAATGTACCCCGATGCCATTGCGTAATCGTAGCCATGAACACGAAAGGCTTTGGAGCGCCCCTGGCCGGGAATTACATTGTAAATATAATTTGCCTGCTGCGGAAATAATTTATTGGTAGTAGCAATGTAAGTATCTATGTATTGCGGAAAGGTTGCCTGGTTTTCGTAGAACGAAGATTCAAATGCAAACTTTTGGCCGATGCTTCCCCGAACTAAAAAACCGCGGGTATTGGTGTATAGCTTTTCGTCTTTTTTATCGGCAAGGTCTTTCCCATATTGAAAATTAAAAAGCGGATCGATGGTGAGATGGAATTTATCGGCTGTATCGTTAACGATGATGAGGCTTTCGCGTTTGAATTTACGGACAAACCAATTGATGGATTTATCTTTTTGCTGAAAACTGACAGGTGCAATAATTGGATAGAAAGCTGATACCGCTGCGGGTATACATTTTAAATTTATAGTAGGTGGTTCATCGTGGTTCTCTCCTATCTTCACACACATGCCTACATTCCATACGTTCCATTCCCTGTTCAATGGCAAATTTTGCTGAGCAAAAATGGAATTCATACAAAAAACAAAAAACACGAAAACGAGGATGTTCATCCTGTTGTTTACGTCCAATTGTTTTCTGTAGCTGTGCTTCATCAATTACAATTTATTTTTCACTTCGGCATAAACGCTTGAAATGCCTTCTTCCAAATTAATTTTATGTTTCCAGCCGAATGAATGCAGCTTGCTTACATCCATTAATTTGCGGGGTGTTCCATCGGGCTTAGTGACATCAAACGTAAGCTCGCCTTCAAAACCAACGATTTTTTTCACCAGCAATGCCAGGTCTTTAATGCTTACATCATCACCAACGCCAATGTTTACCAATCCGGGTTCGTTGTAATTCTGCATCAGGTAAAAGCAGGCATCCGCTAAATCATCTGCATGCAGGAATTCCCGCATCGGTGAGCCGGTTCCCCAGATCTCCACACTCGCAGCATTTTCTTTTTTTGCTGTATGGAATTTACGGATCAAGGCCGGCAACACATGCGAATTTTTCAGGTCGTAATTGTCGTTGGGGCCGTAAAGATTAGTTGGCATTACGGAAATAAAATTACAGCCGTACTGGCTGCGGTAGGCGTCACACATTTTTATCCCGGCGATTTTTGCGATCGCATATGGCTCGTTGGTTGGTTCAAGCAATCCCGTAAGCAGATAATCTTCCTTTAATGGCTGTGGCGCCATTTTCGGATAGATACAGGAAGAGCCAAGGAACATTAATTTTTTTACACCGTTCAGGTACGCATGATGGATCACGTTGCTCTGGATCATGATGTTCTCGTATATAAAATCGGCGCGATAGGTATTATTTGCGATAATACCACCCACTTTGGCTGCTGCTAAAAAAACATGATCAGGTTTTTCGGATGCAAAAAAATCAGCAACTGCTTGCTGATTTCTTAGATCGAGTTCAGTAGAAACACGGGTGATTATATTGCTGAAACCATCGGTTTTTAAACGGCGGATGATTGCTGAGCCTACCATTCCACGATGGCCGGCAACGTATATTTTATCTGTTTTATTCATTGGGTATTTACTCTTTTACCGGCAAGAGCAGGTAGTTTTATTCGTGAAAATTCAAAACATCATGCCCGCCATCCAACAAGTATTTATCTTTTTTGAAAATCTTAAGATCGCTTGCCATCATTTCTTTCACCAGTTGCTCAAGAGTATGTTTTGGCTCCCAGCCCATTTTTTCTTTTGCTTTAGTGGCGTCACCAATCAAGAGGTCTACTTCCGTCGGGCGGAAATAAGCAGGATCCACTTCTACCACGGTTTTACCTGTCGCAGCATCAATTCCTTTTTCGTCCACGCCTTTTCCTTCCCATTTAAGAGTTACTCCCACTTCTGCGAAAGCAAGCTCTACAAATTTACGCACCGTGATTTTTTTACCGGTTGCCAGTACAAAATCATCGGCTTCTTCCTGCTGGAGCATCATCCACATACCTTCCACATAATCTTTCGCATGTCCCCAATCGCGTTCTGCATCCAGGTTACCCAGGAATAATTTTTCCTGCAGGTTCAAATGTATTTTTGCTGCTGCGCGTGTGATTTTGCGGGTCACAAATGTTTCCCCGCGCAAAGGACTTTCGTGGTTGAATAAAATTCCGTTGCAGGCGTACATGCCATAAGCTTCACGGTAATTTTTAGTGATCCAGAAACCATATACTTTTGCAACGCCATAAGGCGAACGCGGGTAAAACGGCGTGGTTTCTTTTTGCGGAATTTCCTGCACGTATCCGTACATTTCGGAGGTGGATGCCTGGTAAAAACGGGTTTTCTTTTCCAATCCCAGGATACGGATGGCTTCTAAGATGCGCAATGTTCCGATCCCATCAGCATTAGCTGTATATTCGGGTGTTTCAAACGAAACTTTCACATGCGATTGTGCAGCAAGGTTGTATATCTCATCCGGCTTTGTTTCCTGGATGATGCGGATCAGGTTGGTAGAATCAGTAAGATCGCCGTAATGCAGGAAAAATTTCACCTGTTTTTCGTGCTGATCTTTGTATAAGTGGTCGATACGATCGGTATTGAATAACGAGCTTCTACGCTTTACGCCATGCACAGTGTAACCTTTGCCTAAAAGCAGTTCGGCCAGATAGGCTCCATCCTGCCCTGTAATTCCTGTAATTAATGCTACTTTACTCATGTTTTAGTATTATTTTAACGTATGCAATTATACGAAATAAAAGCGTTTAAAATGCAAAAATCCCGCTTCGAATGATCCGAAGCGGGATTTTTGATGAGATACTATAAATTACTTTGTAATGGTGATTTTTTTAGTGATCTGACCTTTGTCAGTTGTTACTTTTAAGAAGTAAACACCTGTGTTAAAATCATTCAATTCAAGTGAAATCAATTGTGTATTGAATTGTTTTGCAAATACGCTTGCGCCTACTACGTTGTAAACTTCCAGCGTTGATTTTACAGTTGTTCCAAGATCAACAGTGAATACTCCTGTTGAAGATGGATTAGGATATACGTTTACTGCTGATGCATTGTCTAAATTCTGGATCCCGGTACAAACGCTTACAGTAACTGTAATTGCATCTGCATCAGGACAAGCGCCTGCTGTAGTGTAAGTGATCGTGTTTCCACCTACTGTTGCTGTTGCAGGATCAAATGTTCCGGCAGAAGCATTGGTGATACCAGATCCGCTCCATGTTCCGCCAGCTGTTGCTGCAGTTAAGTTAAACGGCGCAGAGTTGCTGCAGATCATTCCAGGCTGTGTGATGGTAGCATCGTCCATTGCATTGATGGTAACGGTTACAGGTTGAAGATCGTTACAACCAGGAGCTGTTGTTGATTGAATGTAATAGATTCCGCTTGTTGCAACTGCAGAAGCAGTTGTTAAAGTAGAAGTTGCGCCAGAATTTGTCCAGTAGGTCAATGTACCGCTTCCGGTACTTCCTGCTGTAACTGCTGGTGCAGTAATATCAACTGTTGCTGGTGCACATGCCGGAGCAGGGTTTGTGATGGTCAAAACCGGCATTGGAGCTACTACTGTAGAAGTAACTTTAGTGTCTGTACATGAATTCCAGAATCCTGCAAGGGTGTGTAAAGTGGTATTGTAAGTTCCCGCAGTTGGGTACGTGTATGTTGCATTTGCGCTCCAGATCAATGGAGAAGTATCTCCCATATCCCACGCAAATGTAGAATCGGTAGTAGCTCCGAAATAAGCAACGAATGCATTGTAATTGTACATTCTGCTTGAAAGAAGCGTTGCAGGAGTGGTAGTATTGGTAAATGTTAAAGCAGTACCGATACAAACCGGGCTTGCATTGCTTACAGTATAATCCGTAGCAATAGAGTAGGTTACGATAGGATCTACATCCGTATCAAAATCCTGTCCCCATGCAGGTACATTTTGGTACCACCCAAGGCCTGAACCACCAATATATTTGTTAAAAGATAATAATTCCCCACCTGTACCTGTATCGCGGTTATTTAAGAAAAAATCCATTGAAGCAGCAATTGTTGGCCTTACGGATACTGCATAATTTCCTGTAGTAATGTGAGGTGTAACAAAGTTTGCACTGTAACTTACAACGGTTGTTCCGCTTACGGTTACCAATGCAGAATCGAGTCTTGCAACCGGCGTAAATGAAGCATCCACGCTGTATAAATAAACCATTGTGGGAATAATGGCAGTAGAGTTTGCAGCGTCTACTTTAGCTCTGAAATTAACACCCACTACACTCACTGTTCCCGGTGAAAGGAAAGCCTGAGATTGTTCTTCTGACGGTCCGGCCAATGGTGCAGTATAGAACTGAGGAGTTGCTGCAAAAGCAAGCTCTTTAATGATGGCATATCTTAATGTATCTGCTGTACATGTTATGTTACGATCGTGATTAGCCACCGGGCGGGCGATGCCATTTAATGATACTGGAGTAATTGTGCGACCTGAGGTTTGTGCAAATACAGTTGTACATGCGGCAACCATCAATGAAGCAAACAGTAATTGTTTTTTCATCTTGTTGTTTTTTGGGTTTATAAATGATATTTTTTTAAGGACTTCGAAGGTAGCAAAAAAACGACACGCTTTGACCAACTATTGTACTATAAACCAATTATTTAACAAATTTTCTTTGTTATAAAGCAATTGCTTGTTTGTAGTGTAATCGATGACCGTTTTCCCTGCAATTTCGCAAATCGCCTGCCCGGCAGCCGTATCCCATTCCATAGTGGGTGCAAAGCGCGGATATACATCGGCGCTACCTTCTGCTACCAGGCATAATTTGATAGAGCTTCCTGAAGAAAGGAAATCAAGGTCTTTATGCTTGGTTTTTAACCCATCGATGAACATTTCGGTTTCTTCCGAAAGGTGTGAGCGGCTGGCAACTACAGTAAATTTTTTATGCGGGATTTCGATGGGTAATTTTACGGATTGCAGGAGAATTCCATCCAGGTTATCCGCTACCTGCTCGTTGATCTGAAATTTAAAACAGCCGATGCCCTCTGCTGCAAAATAGAGTGTTTTTGTAACCGGCACATAAATTACGCCCAGTATGGATTTTTGTTCATGGATCAACGCGATGTTTACGGTAAATTCTCCGTTACGCTTTACAAATTCTTTGGTGCCGTCGAGCGGATCCACCATCCAGAAATAGTCCCATTTGCTGCGTTCGGCATACGCAATGCTTTTTCCTTCTTCGCTCAATACAGGATAACCGGTTGATTTCAGCACTTCACAAATCACTTTGTGTGCATTTTTATCCGCACGTGTTAATGGCGATGCATCTTCTTTTTTCTCGATCCCGAAATCGCCGGAATCGTATACATTCAATATCGCATCACCAGCTTCTAAAGAAGCCCGGATCGCGCTAAGCAACAGATCGTTCATCATTGTTTTATTTTTTAATTCCCGGTAAATTTATATGCCGGAATTAAAAAATGCCGGTACAAATAAATGCTAATAACCCGCTTTTGCAGCGCCAATATTTTCAATCGGGTGCCAGGTGGTTTTTGTTTCCTGTGTATCTAAAATAAAATACGGGCTTTGCGCCGATGCTGTATGGAGATTTAACTGATCATATACAAAAACACGTTTTACATTCAGGGATGCATTTTCTTTGATCGTTTTTATTTCCGCTTTGTTGTTGCGGTAATAGATCATTGCATTTACATCCATATGGGACGAAAAATGTGTATGTAATTCTGCGGAAGCGCCGGTGAGAATATTTACCACACCGCCCGGAAGATCCGATGTATTCAGTACTTCCGAAAATGTAACCGCACACAAAGGTTTGTTTTCCGATGCCAGCACCACACAAGTATTTCCACCGGCAATTACAGGTGCAATGGCCGTAACCAAACCAAGCAGTGATGAATTTTCATCTGCAATGATAGATACCACGCCGGTTGGCTCGGGAACCGAAAAGTTAAAATGTGACGATGCCACGGGATTTACAGAACTGTACACCTGCATGAATTTATCGCACCAACCGGAATAATATACCATCCGGTCGATGGACAATTCCACTTCCTGCTTTGCAGCAGCAATAGTAGCGCCCTGCTGTACCAGCTCGGCAATAAATTGATCTTTACGGCCTTCCAGCATTTCGGCAATGCGATACAAAATTTGCCCCCGGTTAAAAGCCGTTTTTCCGCTCCAACCGCCAAAAGCACCGCGTGCCGCCACTTCTGCGTTTCTAAAATCCTTTCGGGATGATAAACAGATGTTAGCGATCACATTTCCTTTTTTATCATTCAAAGGATAATATCTTCCGGATTCAGTCCGCGGAAATTGCCCGCCGATGTAAATTTTGTATGTTTTCAATATTTCGATTCTTGCTGTCATTTTATTGATTTTTATTTTTTAGCCACAGATTCACAGATTTTTTTCCTGATTTTATCTTTTCACAGATTCTGTGTAGCATTATATGATAAATCGTTTAAACTTAAGCGATGTCTCACCAAAATTGATAAGCAATCCAACTTGTTTTTTAGATATGTTTATGTAATTAATAATCTGCGCATATTGATCTAAAGCTATTCCATTTTGAGCTTTTATTTCCACTATAATATCACCAATGACAAAATCTGCAACAAAAAATGTGGCAAAATAATTCCTTTATATTCGATTTCATATTTTTTTTCGCGATCATATTTTATATCAGCGAGCTTCAATTCGTGTTCAATGGCATCTTTATAAACAACTTCCAGCAAACCTTTTCCAAGTATCCTATGAACTTCCATACAAATACCTATTATCTCATAGGTTTCTTCTTTCAGTGGAAAAATTTCATTCTTTTGGTATTCAACTTCGGGTTCTTCCCAAACAATCATATTTGTTTATTTTTAATTAATCCCGCTAATTATTTTTTAAATTTTTTAATCTGTGAATCTGTGGCTATAACTCTAAGTACGCCGCCAATCCATGCAATCCGCCTTCCCTTCCAAATCCGCTTTCTTTATATCCGCCAAACGGTGATGTTGGATCAAATTTATTATACGTATTTGCCCAGATCACTCCAGCTCGTAATTTAGTAGTTAGATTAAAGATCTTCGATCCTTTGTCTGTCCATACTCCTGCAGATAAACCGTAAGGAATATTATTTGCTTTTTCGATCACTTCTTCAATGGTGCGGAATGTTTGAATGGCCAGCACCGGCCCAAAAATCTCTTCCTGTACGATGCGGTGCGATTGTGATGTGTTCAGGAAAAGCGTTGGTTTGCAAAAATATCCTTTCTTCGGAATGCTGCACGATGACTGGTACATTTCGGCACCTTCATTTTTCCCGATCTTAATGTATTCCGAAATTTTCATCAATTGTTCTTTGGAATTGATCGCTCCTACATCTGTATTTTTATCCATCGGGTCACCAACACGCAATGTTTCCATACGGTCTTTTAATTTCCGGATCACCACATCAGCCACACTTTCCTGGATGAACAGGCGCGATCCGGCACAACAAACATGCCCCTGGTTAAAAAAGATCCCGTTAATAATTCCTTCTACAGCCTGATCCAATGGCGCATCTTCAAAAATAATATTGGCTGCTTTTCCACCCAGCTCCAGCGTTAGTTTTTTGTTGCTTCCTGCAATCGATTTCTGGATCAGCTTTCCAACATCTGTAGAACCGGTAAATGCAATTTTATTAATGTCGGGATGGTTCACAATGGCAGCGCCGGTTTTTCCTGCACCTGTAATGATGTTTACAACACCTTTAGGCAAACCGCTATCCCGGATTAATTCGGCCAGCTTTAAAGCTGTTAATGGCGTTGTTTCTGCAGGCTTTAAAACCACTGTATTCCCGGCAGCCAGGGCAGGTGCAATTTTCCAGGCAGCCATCAGCAACGGAAAATTCCATGGAATGATTTGTCCGGCTACACCCAACGGTTTTGGATTGCGGTTCGGAAAAGCATATTCTAATTTATCGGCCCAACCGGCATAATAAAAAAAGTGATTGGCAGCCAGCGGCACATCAATATCGCGGCTTTCGCGAATAGGTTTTCCGCCGTCCATGGTTTCGATCACGGCAAATTCACGTGCTCGCTCCTGCATCAGTCGTGCGATGCGGTAAATGTATTTTCCACGTTCGGCACCCGACAATTTACTCCAGCTGTTAAATGCCACCCGCGCCGCTTTCACGGCTTTGTCTACATCTTTTTCATCGGCATCCGCCACTTCCGCGATTTTCTCTTCGGTAGCCGGGTTGTATGTCGCAAAATATTTTTTGCTGTTGGGTTTTACAAACTCGCCATTGATAAACAGATCATATTGTTTTTTAATGGAAACATGTTTTGTATCTTCCGGTGCAGGCGCTAATTCCCAGGCAGCATTAAATTTTAGTTTTGGTTCTTTTTTGCTCATGTTCTTAATATGTAATAATATCTTTATGTTAAGTACTAAACGCTTATTCAACCCCTTCAAGGGTTTGAAACCCTTGAAGGGGTTTTTCTAAATGGCACTTAGTTCACTTCTGTTTCTATTTCATTCATTATATTTTGATTGACTTGCTCGTGCGAAAATTTAAAATTCTCCACATCCTCAAATAAATCAATTACTTCTTTCCGCTTCAACATCGTCTCCAATTCCGAAATAATGGAATGGTAGGATAAATATTTCCATGCTGCGATCTTCTCCGTAAAACCATGTCGTACAGGGTTTAAATGGATATATAAAATCAAGGACTTTAAATATTCTGATGATTCTATTTCTTTTCTTTTAAACGAATGACGGAATAAACTGCCTTTTCTTGATTCTTTTTTATTTAATGCTTGTGAATAGCCGTTAAAAAAATTCGAAAACTGTTTGCTGATATGTAAGCTAAACAAATTGATCGCGTCATTGTCTTTAAACAGCATTTCAAACTCTTCCAGCGTCATTTTCGGCTCAGGCAGTTTATTGTTTTGTTTTAAAAATTCAAAGATCGTTTCTTCTGATTTGATATGAATTAAAAAATGAAAATGATTCGGCATCAGGCAATACGCGTATGTATCGGCAATTGGAGAAATATATTCTTTGTACATTTTTAAAAAATAAATGTAATTGCTTTCTTCCAAAAAAATATTCTGATCTCCGCTTGCGTGATTATAAATGTGATAAAATTTATTAGGTACTAAATGTGTTGTGCCTTCCGCCATGTATTCTTTTAAATTTAATTCCAATGCTCTAACTGCTTATCTATCTCTTCAAGGGTTGAAACCCTTGAAGGGATTTTTTTAACGATTTATATAAAAAAATTAGTCTTTCGAAAAATAATCCCCGCTTTGATAAACGCCATACGTTTCTTTCGCGATCTGCAATAAAATATCATTGGCTAAACTGCTTGCCCCAAAGCGAAACCACTCGTTACTCAGCCAATCGGCACCCAATGTTTCATTCAACATGATCAGGTATTGCAAAGCCAGTTTGGAAGTCGAGATCCCGCCTGCAGGCTTCATGCCTACCATTCTTCCGGTATTGTAATAATAATCGCGGATCGCTTCCAGCATCACCAGTGTAACCGGCATGGTGGCAGCCGGAGAAATTTTTCCGGTAGATGTTTTTATAAAATCAGCTCCTGCGTACATTGCAATGTCACTCACTTTTCGCACATTGTCCAGTGTGGAAAGCTCGCCCGTTTCGAAGATCACTTTTAATCGTATTTTTCCACAGGCTTCCTTTATGGAAGCAATTTCATCAAACACAAAATTATAATTTCCGCTTAAAAATTCACCGCGGGAAATTACCATGTCGATTTCATCAGCGCCATTATCAATCGCAAACTTAGTATCCGCAATTTTTATTTCATGAGTGGATTGCCCGCTCGGGAAAGCTGTAGAAACAGATGCTATTTTTACATTGCTACCTTTTAGCGCTTCTTTTGCCGTTTTTACCATCGTTGGGTATACACAAACGGCTGCCACGGTTGGCAATCCCGGAATAACATCATGCAAATGCATGGCTTTATAACACATTTGTTTTACTTTTCCCGGCGTATCTTTTCCTTCCAGCGTGGTGAGGTCAATCATGTTCAAAGCCATTTTCAAACCTTCCATTTTTGATCCTTTTTTGATGCTCCTGGTGCTGAACCTTGCCACTCGCTCTTCAATCCCTACCTGGTCTATAGTAGGCGTATTCCTGAAATCGGGTACTGTTATTTTTGTCGTCATTATTTGCAGTAAAATAAATGGATAACAAAGGTATTCAAAAATTTCTTCTTTCATTTTAAAAAAAATAGGATTACATTTGCAGCATAAAATGAACGCAAATAACTTCCATAAAACAATGAACAGCTGTTGCACCGTGATGTGCTGCATGATGTGTTGCATTTAAATTATCGGAAGACTGTATATTTAATCTGAATTTATTTATAAAAGGGTCTTTCCGGGTAGGAAAAACCCTTTTTTGCTTTGTAAGGACAGATGCCTGAAATGCAGAATAGTTTTAGTACTTTTAATGATTGAAAAATGAATAATTCTTGTCCGCTTCCGGATCTAAAACGAATAAAAAAATGGATACTATTTTTCCTACCGACCTGATCTTACAGCGTGCCGACAAAGAACAATTGCTTGAGCAAAAAGGTATTGCCATCTGGTTTACCGGCCTGAGCGGCTCCGGCAAAACCACCATTGCCATAGCGTTGGAAAAGGAATTGTATAAAAAGGGATTGCTCACACAGGTGCTGGATGGAGATAATGTCCGCACAGGGATCAATAATAATTTAGGGTTCAGCGAAAGCGACCGTGCGGAGAATATCCGCAGGATCGCGGAAGTAACAAAATTATTTGTAAACACCGGGATCATTACTATCTGCTGCTTTGTAAGTCCTACTGAGGAAATCCGGAATACTGCAAAAAACATTATCGGTACCGCTGATTTTGTAGAGATTTTTGTAAACACCCCGATCGCTATTTGCGAACAACGCGATGTTAAAGGCTTGTATGCAAAAGCACGCAAGGGAGAAATAAAAGATTTTACCGGCATCAATGCACCGTTTGAAACACCAGCAAATCCTGACATAGAGCTGAAAGCAAATGAATGGACCGTGGATGATTGTGTGGGAATAATTTTAGAAAAAATAAAAGTGCAGCGTGTATAAAAAATTGACATTACAAATTGACGTATGAAAAATCATAACCTTACCCATTTAAAAGAGCTGGAAAGCGAAAGCATTTACATTCTGCGTGAAGTGGCGGCACAGTTCGAAAAACCTGCATTGCTTTTTTCGGGCGGAAAAGACAGCATTGTTTGTTTCCACCTTGCCCGTAAAGCATTTGCACCGGCCAAAATCCCGTTCCCATTGGTACACATTGATACAGGCCATAATTTTGAAGAAACGCTTACCTTCCGTGATGATCTTGCGGCAAAATACGGCGCGCATTTAATTGTAAGTTCCGTCCAGGACAGCATTGATACAGGAAGAGTTACCGAAGAAAAAGGATTTAACGCCAGTCGCAATGCACTGCAAACAGTAACATTGCTGGACACGATCGAGAATTATAAATTTGATGCCTGCATTGGCGGTGCCCGCAGGGATGAGGAAAAAGCCCGTGCTAAGGAACGCTTCTTTTCGCACCGTGATGAATTCGGCCAATGGGACCCAAAGAACCAACGCCCCGAGCTTTGGAATTTATTCAATGGTAAAAAACATTTAGGCGAGCATTTCCGTGTATTTCCCATCAGTAACTGGACGGAAATGGACGTATGGCAATACATCCTGCAGGAAAAAATTGAGATCCCAAGCATTTATTTTACGCATGAGCGCGAATGTTTTATGAGAGACGGCGTTATTTATGCGCACTCCAATGTGATCCCGCTAAAACCAACGGAAAAAACGGAGAAAATGCAGGTGCGGTTCCGTACCATCGGCGACATCAGCTGTACCGGCGCCGTACTTTCAAAAGCAACTACACTGGAAGAAATTGTAGATGAAGTGGCTTCCACACGCGTTACCGAACGCGGAAGCAGGATTGATGATAAACGCTCGGAAGCGGCGATGGAAGACAGAAAAAAAGCAGGGTATTTCTAAGAAAGCGGAATTCGGAAATTCCAATTCGGAAGTAAGAGAGTAAAAGAATGATTGAGGATAGAATGAAAAAAATTGTTCAAATAGAAATTGAATAAAAAAAGAAAGTGTTGCCGGGAATTAAAAATAATTTATGACGAAGGATTTAAACGACAGGACAAAAAAGTTTGCAGTTGCAATTATTCGGTTTATCAGAACACTCCAAAAAAATGATGAAGGATATATTTTAGGAAAACAATTATTAAGATCGGGGACAAGCGTTGGGGCAAATTATCGCTCTGCCTGCAAAGCTAAATCCACTGCAGATTTCATCAATAAAACTGTGATCGTTGAAGAAGAGGCAGATGAATGCTGCTATTGGCTCGAATTAATTATCGAGGCTGGAATTATTGAAAGACAAAACGCAGAACCATTGTTAAAAGAAGCAAATGAGCTCACAGCAATATTCACAGCTGCGGGTAAAACAGCAAAGGAAAACAGGTTAAAAGTAACAGCATGAGAACAATAAGCATTAAGATATTCGAAATTTTAAATACGGAGCAGGAAGCTTCCGAAATCGAACTTTTTCAAATTTAAATATTAATAAAACGACAAACCTTCATCAATCGAAATTTTAAATACGGAGCATAAACTCCCGAAATCGAACTTTCGAAATCCGACTTTACATATGACAAAAACACCTCTTCACTCCGATTCCAACGCCTATCTTAATATGGATCTTTTGCGCTTTACAACCGCCGGTTCTGTTGACGATGGTAAAAGTACATTGATCGGGAGATTGCTATACGATTCAAAATCCATTTTTGAAGATCAGTATGAAGCCATCAGGGCAACCAGCGAAAAACGCGGCGAAGAATATGTGAACCTGGCATTGCTTACCGATGGCCTGCGTGCCGAGCGCGAACAGGGAATTACTATTGATGTAGCGTACCGTTATTTCGCAACACCAAAAAGAAAGTTTATCATTGCGGATACACCCGGACATATCCAATACACGCGCAACATGGTAACAGGCGCCAGCACTGCAAACGTAGCACTCATACTCATAGACGCACGCAAAGGAGTGATCGAGCAAACGATGCGTCATACATACATTGCATCTTTATTAAAAATTCCGCACATCATTGTATGTGTGAATAAAATGGACCTGGTAGAATACAAGGAAGATGTATTCAAAAAAATAAAAAAGGATTATGAAGCATTCGCTGCAAAGCTGGATCCTATTGATGTAAAATTTATTCCGATCAGTGCCCTGAACGGCGATAACGTAGTGGACGCTTCTAAAAAGATGAACTGGTACAAAGGGCTTGCGTTACTGAATTTACTGGAAAACATCGACATTACAAATGACCAGAACCTGGACGATGCACGCTTTCCTGTGCAATATGTGATCCGGCCAATGAATAACGAATACCACGATTACAGGGGATATGCCGGAAGAGTGGCTGGTGGGATTTTCAAAAAAGGAGATACTGTTACGGTGTTGCCGGGTGGTTCATCCACAACCATTAAATCCATTGATTTTGCCGGCAACTCGCTGGAAGAAGCATTTGCACCTATGAGTGTGACGCTTACACTCCAGGATGAAATCGACATTTCGCGCGGCGACCTGATCGTAAAATCTACTAATGTTATTGAAGCCACACAGGAAATTGATGTGATGGTTTGCTGGCTCACAGAAAAAAAATTACAGGCCAACGGAAAATACCTTTTAAAACATACTTCGAAAGATGTGCGTTGCATTATAAAAGATATTCAATACAAAGTGAACATCAGCACGCTCGAAAAAATGGAAGATGATAAAGTCATCGGGCTGAACGATATTGCACGCCTTACACTGCGTACAACAGCTCCATTAGCAGTCGACAAGTACAATGTAAACAGGAATACCGGCAGTGTTATCCTTATTGATGAAGCTACAAATGTGACTGTTGGGGCAGGCATGATTATCTGAAATGTTTTTTTCTGATTTTTGAATGAAAGTGAAGAGAAAGTTTTATGTTTGCATCTCGAACAATTTAACATGCTCTCACATCCCCATGAAAAAAATCTTACTTTTTTTAGTAATTGCTGTTGCCTCCTTAACAGCAACAAACGCTATTGCCCAGTGCGCAAACTCGGCGGCATTTACTCCCGGTAGCCTCACTCCTCCCGGTGTTGGCCAAACCACCTCAACGACATACGGAGCCGGGCAATACATGCTGGCGTACGTACAGGCTGGCGCTAACTACACCGTTACTACATGCGGCACCAGCTCTTTCGATACGCAATTGACCGTGTATGATGATGCATCCGGAACACTCTATGGTTACAATGATGACTATTGCGGACTGCAATCCAACACCTCTTTTACAGCCCCTTTTTGTGGATATGTACGCGTTATCCTGATGCAATACTATTGTAATTCAAGCGGATTGAGTATTACTGTTCACATGACGATGAACACCGCGCCGGGCCCCTTGCCAGCAATTACGGCTTTACACGATACAGCGATCTGCCCCGGAACTCCTGTAATGATTGGCGATACAAGTGCAGTAAGTGGTGGAACGCTCCCTTACAGCTATGCATGGATGCCCGCTCCAAATTTAAATGATACTACATTGGCTCAGCCAACTGCAACCATCAACACCACCACAACATTTATGTTACTTGTACGGGATGCCAACAATTGCCCTGTCCGGGATACCTTAGTAGTAACAACTTACCCTGTACCTGCACGCAATTTAGGCAGCGATACTGTACAATGCGGCGGAACGGTATTATTAAATGCAGGAAATACCGGTTTCACTTATTTATGGAACAACAGTACCACTGCACAAACATTGTCTGCCGACATTACTCAACAATATTCGGTTACTGTCACAAATGTGAACGGTTGTATGAATAGCGATACCGTTCAGGTGACCATTAATGCGATTCCTGTTGTGAACCTGGGAATGGATACAACACAATGTACCGGAACAATTTTACTGGATGCCGGTAACGCCGGATTCAACTACATATGGAACGATGCAACTACTATGCAAACATTAACCGCTGCAACAAGCGGAATGTATTATGTTGCCGTTACAAACCCTGTTACTATGTGCCATTTGGCAGATAGCATCCAGGTAACGATCGATAGCATCCCTGTGGTAAACCTGGGAATAGACACCACTCAATGTGGCGGAACAATTGTACTGGATGCAGGCAATACTGGTCTTGTGTATTTATGGAACGACGGAACAACAATCCCAACATTAACCGCAGCAGCAAGCGGAACCTATTCCGTGACAGTTACAAACGGCAGCTGTGCGGCAAACGACAGCATCAATGTAACCATCAATGCACTTCCTGCTGTCAGCATTGATCCCGTATCTTCTGTGTGTGAAAACTATCCGGCATTTACGTTAACCGGGACTCCTGCAGGTGGTATATACACAGGAACAAGTGTAAGTGCTTCCATGTTCGATCCGGCAACGTCGGGAGTAGGAACATTTGTGGTAACCTACACCGTTACCGACAGTAACAACTGCACCAGCATGGATACCACCAGCATCATCGTGGACATTTGTACAGGAATTGCAACAAGCACAACAAGCGAATTGAGCGTTTATCCAAACCCAGCCAATGATCTGATCAACATCGTATTTACAAATGCAGATTTTGATCACCTCATCATCAGCATTACCGATATACAAGGCAAAGAAATATATAATTTTTACGACAAAAATATTTTGGCAGAATATCGTAAAACCATCAGCACTGAAGGATTCGCGAAAGGCATCTATTACCTGAAATTAAATACAGGCACAAGCATCCGGATAAAAAAACTGGTGATCCAGTAAGCAATATTTATACAATAAAAAAATCCTCTTTACAAAACGTAAGGAGGATTTTTTATTTCTTACTGAGTAAGTTTCTATTCATCATTTGCCGGAGTAGCTTTCCGGAGCATGATCACATGCGGAATATTGTCTTCGAGGTATTGTTCTCCTTCTGTTACAAAATCAAAGCTTTCATAAAATTTTTCCAGGTACAATTGTGCGCCTATCCGTACCGGCACATTCCCGAATAATTTTTCAATCTCCAGCAACGATTGCTCCAGCAAGGCTTTCCCGATACCGGTCCCCCTCACTTTCGGTGACGAAACCACCCGCCCGATCGATACTTCTGTGTACGAAACATCCTGCGGCAATAATCTGCAATACGCCATCAGCAAACCATCCTGGTTGTAACCCATTAAGTGAAACGCTTTAAGATCTTTACCATCTGCATCCTGGTAAGGGCAATTTTGTTCTACCACAAATACTTCAGCACGCAGCTGCATGATCATGTACAATTCCTTTACAGAAAGTGCCTCAAATTTTTTTAATTTCCAAAAAACAGTCATTTCCTTTTTTTATAAATGTACACTTACTTCATGAATTTTGCCAGCAATAAGCGCTCCGCCTGCTTGTAGAAAAGCAATCCCATCGCGCAACCAAAACCATTGGCTATAAAATCAAATACATCAGCGCTGCGCCCTTCAAATACAGTTCCCTGAAGGATTTCCAAAGAACCGCCGTAGATCACACACAGTACAAACGCAATCCATTTGCTCTTTTTTTGTAGCGCTTTAAAACGGCTTTGCATCAAAAATCCACGAACCGTAAGCAAAATCAACACAAAGAAAATTCCTGCATGTACAAACTTATCAAAACTTAGCAGCTCTAAAAAAGAAATATGCGGAATATCCCTCCCGGGAATTCCGCATAAAACGAGAATGATCAATGCCCAAAGCATCGCCCATTTATTATATTTGAAAAACATCAACGTTCTCTTCCTTCCGGAAAAGATCACTTTACTAATGTCCGATCAATGCTTTGTAATCCGCAGCGCTCAATAAAGCATCTGCTTCCGAAGGATTTCTCATTTCCACTTTGATCATCCAGCCTGCTCCGTAAGGATCTTTATTTACAGCTTCAGGATTTGAATCCAAACCTTTATTAAATTCCAATATTTTACCGGATACCGGCATGAACAGATCCGATACCGTTTTCACAGCTTCAACCGTTCCGAAGACCTCCTCATGTGCAAACTCTTCGCCTTCTGTCTGAATATCAACATACACAATATCACCTAATTCGCCCTGGGCAAATTCTGTAATACCGATAAATGCTACATTGCCTTCTACACGAACCCATTCGTGATCTTTTGTGTACTTTAAATTTTCAGGAAAATTCATCTTAAATAGTGTTTTAAATTTAGTAGCACAAATTTATAGTTAATTCCATAACCACAAAATATTGTTGGGAAATTAAATGATTATCATTCCGAACGCCGGACTCAAAATGAACAGATTCTGCCACATAAGGCACAAAGAAACACATAACACGTAGCGTAACTCACCAACGTGTAATTTTGAACCACAAAAGAAAACAAAAAACAAATACCGCACGTTGGCATGTTACATCTTGCCTTTTGTATTCTTTTGTTTTCTTTTGTGGTTCAATAAAATGCAGTACTTGCGGGTAATACCTTATGTATTTCTTTGTCTGTAGAATTCCTATGGACTGCCTTATGTGGTAGAAATAAGGAAGGTAAAATAATGGCCAGATGCCAGAAAATAATTTGGCATGTCAGCACTACGCGCCAAATTAATTCCCCAATAAAGCTGGCACAAAGTTTTAAAATACCTGGTAAGGATCTTTGAAAGCGTTTCTCCCAGCCTGCATCCGTGTTGATGCCCGTCGTCGGGAAAACGTTTACAAAAACAGCGGTTAATTCGAAAGCGTTAGCCTCAAGCTCACACCCGCGTTGGTGTTTGTTGTTGGGAACGATGTGGAAATAACAGGTTTGTTGATGATCCTGTCATAGAAAATACGAATGTTGATGCGTTCGCTGATCACATAATCTGCCGATAATTTGATTGAAATGATATTGGTTCCACCTGTCGACTGGCTTACCTCTTCTACGATCTGGCGGATAACTGTTTCATTCTTACGGAACGAAAGGTCTCCTTTTAAATTAAGGTCGCTCTTGATCTGCTTGCCTTTGATCTTGAGCTTGCCCAATGGGAGGTTCCTGATCCTGTAACCCAATCCGCCGATAATCTCGCGGCCGGTAAGTTCTGTAATTGTTTTGCTGGTCAAACCAAGCGCAAGCGTCCTGTCTTTTTTGTATTCAAAATTTACCAGGATACTGTTGTTCATGGTCATTTCCAGCTTTATCAGCGGGCTCCACTGTTCCGATATGGAAATGGAGTTGATCTGGTTGTGCGTTAAAAAGTTAGGATTGTTCGCCACGCTGGAAACCGCTTCCCTTACTGCCGTATAACCATCTCCTTCATCAATAAACAATAAGTTGGATGCATAACCTCCTACACTATACGTGGAGCGGTAAGCATGGCTTAATGTAAATGATTTGAAATATTTTTTCACTTTTTCCAGTTTCGATAATCCATCATACGTCACACGCCAGTTAGGTTTTGGAACTTTCGGGAACGGGTTTAAGCTCACACTGTTTGGATTTTTACCCGAATATGCCGCCAAAAACGAAGGGATCAATACATCCTGCGATGTGGAGTTATATCCTTCAGCATAGCCATTTACCGTACCCACCGAATTTTTGTTCTCCGCACCTAAGCGCGCCGATACATTCGGACGGGCATCCAAAAATTCCTGGAATGTTTTATCCCCGTTCTTACGGAACGATGTTCTGAATGTTAAGTACGACATGCTGAACGTACCCGTTTCTGTTGGTGCATCATGCACATATCGCTGCGATCCGTCACTCCACCTGAAAAACTCATTATTGCTTCGCGATTGTGTTCGTGTTGCTGTCAGCTCTATTTTCAGATCCGGTAACGGCTCCGCATTCGCCCGTATGTTCAGATTTTTCGAGCTAATGGTTGTATACGGCGTATTAAGTGAGCCCGTCTTGACAAGCCAGTCGTTCTTTATCGCGGTTTCCCGGATGTCTTTCTGGCTTCCAATCACAAATCCCGGTGTAGGGCCCTGGAAATTCTCATCCATACCCATCATCTGCGTGGTTTGTTTATATCCGTTCAGCAGCGTACCGGCATTATCCGAGTAAGTAACATTCACGGTCTTCAGGCTCATGACGACTCGCGCCACATATTCCAGGATCTCATAATTATCATCCTTCTTTTTCGTGGAATCCGCAGCCGGTTTTGCGCTGGCCGAAGTTCTTGGCGGCGGCAATGTTTTTCCGCCTTTACCCGTGCTGTTTTTATTCTGTTTCTGGTTGATCTTTTTCAGGTACGGGATTTTGTTATACAAGGTCACCATGTTCGCCTGGCCCGTCCAGGAAATGTTACGCGAATTCTGGATTGTGTTACCGATCGAATCCTTACCGATCCAGTTTCCTTCAGCATCTTTTTGCGTATTGTACAGCGGAGAGTGCGTCCAGTTATATGTTCCCGAATAACGTACGCTTGCAGTTGTAAAATCCAGCAATGGAATTTTATTGATCGGGATCGTATAATTTAAATTGATCTGCTGATTATATTGTGTTTTTTTCAAACGCTCAAAAAATTCTTTTTTCACCGTATCTCTTGTGGCACCTGTAATTTCTCCATCCGGTTCCAGCAAACGCTCCTGGTTAGTGGCTACAAAATCAAGTTTCAGGTTTTTCGTAATATCATATTTCAGGTCGTAATTACGGTTTACATTGAACGTTTTATTGAACGTCGGTAAAATAATAATGTCGTCGCCAGTAGTGTTCCTGCTTTTCGATAAGCTGTAATCACGGTTTACATCTGTTGAGAATCCAAGCTTATTGGGGTACGGATAAAAATTAATGTCTTTGATGAGCGTTAAATACTTCGACTGGAAAATTTTTGTTTTCGCAAACGGTTTGATGTTTTTCGGTTGTGGCGAATAATTGTAATTCAACCCGCCGTGATATGTTTTCTGCGAGTTATATTCAATGCTTACATTCCGCTTGTAGATCTCATTATAAGAGTACGAAGCTGCAAAATTCTCCACATCATAAATGCGCGGTTTCTTGGCATTCTTTCCTTTGTCTTTTTTCACATTGGTAAAGTTGATGCTCTTACGTTTGGTATAATCTTCGGTTACACGTTTGATCGAATCGCGCTGCGCTTTTGGAATAGATGGATCTTTCAAAGTAGGCGCCAATAAAATGTCCGGATCAAGCGGGTTGTACTGCGGCGTGATAAATGTTTCGGAATAGCCTACGTACATTGGGATATGGACATTATACTCCTGTGGAATAAACTTGCCAAGCTCCAGGCTCGATGATAAATCGTATTGTTTCAGTGTTTCTTTTTTCCGCTCTCCCACTTTATCTTCAATGCTTCCAAAGCCGGGTGTGTACATATTTCCGGACAGGGAAACAGTTCCAAAATCTGCTAATTTAGCGGTTACACGGGCATTTGCAGCCCAGCCTCCCGACTGGTCAAAATCACTTAAACGCAACTCATTTACCCATACCTGTGCGCACTTGGGCAGTCCGTCGTCCGCTACATCACCCGGACTGTTCTTCTTCGGATTACGCACCCCAATCATGATTGTTTTGATAGCGCTTAAATTCGGGTTTCCCTTGATCGTGATCACACGGTTAGCATCCGCCACTGTGTATTCCGAAGTAAGCGTAATTGCAGGGTTTCCGGCCATATCAATGTTCCGCTTTTGTTTTGCTGCCTGTAATTTTGCAAACTCCAGGATCATCTCATTTGCTTCCGGCCATACTTTGTATTGGTCGTCGGAGTTGGTTCCGTTATAATTTCCGGGAGGCGTAATGGCCAGTGGAATTTCGTATTCATAGTAGTTATCCGTATAATCGGTACCTAAACGGATGAATACACGCAGGTCGTTATTATGCAGCTGATCGCTTGTATTTGCAGATGCTTCACCATGAATGTACATTTTCATTTTTTTGTAGGAACGTACATCCAGGTCAGTATTTTTATACGCTGCACGGGAATTACCGTCTTTCAGGTTACAAACGGTAAGCGACATGGCCTGCTCATTTTGTTTGATCAATGCAGCGGATGCCGCACTTACTTCACGCTCAATCCCCGGAGGCAATACATAGTTAACCGGCGTTTTACTTCCGTTCTCTTCGATATTTACCGCACCAATATCAAACTGCGTGGTATTGTCATCATTCGGAATGTACAAGCCCGGTGATTCCAGGTCAAAACCATACTTACGCCATTCTCCGCGCACCAGCTCCAATCGTGCAAAACGCATCACGATCGGTTTGTCCACATCTTTAAAGAACATACGCATGAAGCGGATAGATTGGAAATTTTCAATTGTCCCTACTCTTAATTCAGGAACTTTAATTGGAATTTTAAACTGGTACCATTTGATTGGTTTTGTGCTGCCGTCCTTGATGTTCTGCCCGGTAGTTTCATAAATATCTGTAATGTAATTGCTGCCCACTGTACCAAAATCACTTGGTTTTAAGCTGATGTGGTATTGGAAATAACTTTCGGATGTACTTAAGTTGTTGTCCCTGTTAATATCCTCTACGTTTGGCGTTCCGGAAGTGGGCCCCGGAGTAGGATAGCTTTCCGGCGATTGTTCGGTGGTTCTGTTATTTTGCTCTAAACCATTCCACTCCTTGTAGCGTGCCAAAGTAGTTACGCCGTGGGAGTCATAATCACCTCCGCGGAAATAATGGAAATCATCCCCCGACGGATCGGCCACAATACTATCACGTGCCGCAGTATTTGTTACAACCGTTTGCACCCTGTTCACATACCTGCTGAAAAAACCAGCTTCCTGCGCATTGTTAAATCCATCAAGCCCCACATCCTGTGATGCCCTATCGCCGTTAGAGCTGTTGAATGCATTTACCAATGGCTGCACCAATGGCACGCGCCCCCAGATGGTTGTATCCGTCGGCAAATTCTGTCCCGAGTTCTGGTCGGCTGTACTTGGCGCAGGCAATACATTTTCCGCACTTTTATAACCATCATGCAATACATCTTCCGATACATTTCCTAAATTGAAATATAATTCACCACTGGTATTGCGATCAGCTGCCGGTAAATCGGCATTGAACGGATCCATTACCCAAAACTGGATGTATTCGATGTTCGCTGCTTCAAAATCGTTAGTAGTAATTGCCCGCATGATCCCACCCCAGCGTGATGTAGGATTTGCAAGCTTTCCAGCCGATGTCAATCCGGCAGAAACCCCGTCGGGGTCAACGTTGTAGTTATATGGCCCGCGCTCCGACGGATAATAAGCAAGGTCCAGCGTGGCAATATTGGCGGTTTGTCCGGATGGCGATTGTTTGTTCGGGAATACTTCTGTTTCAGGAACTTCACGCGAAAAATTATTCGACATCACAGTACTGGTAATGTTAGCTGGTGTACCGTTTTGCGAACGCAATAAAAGGTTATCGATCACATACCAGTTCAGCTTTGCCCTGTTAAAACCAAATGCAAGACTGTTCACCGAATCTGCTTCGGGAAAAAGTGACCGCTGCCCTTGCGGCGTACTGGCAATACTCCAGGAACCCTGCGAGCGCATATCAATGGTTGACTGGCTGCCTTCAAAATCGTCGATGTACGAGTTTCCATCCTTACCAATTGCCTTGCTATGGCCCGGGATCAGGTAAGCAAACTCACCGGCGGCAGTAATGGTACTCATTTCTTTTGTTTCGATCAAAGGGATCTTATCCACCAAACGCGTCAGGAAAGGCGCATCGGTCCGGTAATTTCCATCCAATCCCCAAATGGTATTGCTTACCGGCTCATCACCGATGTTTACTTTTTTGGTAAGCGGGCGCTCCGTCAGGTTCATGATCGTAGCGCCTATGTTAAAATCTTTACTGATCTTATAATCCAAATGTGTCCCGAAAAGTGTTTTGGACTGGATCGCAAACAAGGCATTGCTTTCGAGCGAGATCTTGATGGGCGTACCGGAATTCAGGATCCCTTCGTTGATGATCTTCAAACGGCCAAGTGTATAATCTACGGTATAATCCACGTTCTCTGTCAACTGAACACCACCGGCAGTAACCGTTACAGAGCCTTGCGGCACATTTGGCGCGCCAAGGGAAATATCGGAGCCGGATGCCGACTGGTATTGTCCCTTGATCTTAAAACGGTTAACCCGCAAACCGGTTTGTTGTGCCGATGTTTTGGTGGAATCGTACAGCTGATCAAATACGTAATCGTTGGCCAATGCCGGATTGTTGACGAATTGCTGTCGTAAATAATCCCCGAAAGGCTCTACTACCGGGAAAATCACCCGCCCATTGTTGGAATTGATCGTCACCCCATCCACATAATCGAATACCCCATCCGGCACCTGGTCGTTTTGTTTGTTTAAACGGTCAAGTCTCAATACCTGGATCAATGGTTTGGAAGTTAAAGCTGGTTCTCCTGTAACCGGCAGATAGTTAATATCGGTACCAGTCGCCGCATTGGTATAATATACATCCAGCTTAAAATCTTTAGAATTTACCTGGTAAGCCCCAATGGAATACACGTTTTTCATCATCAAATCCCAGATCGGGAACTTGGTGTTCGGTGCATCTGCTTTTAACATTTTCAGGAACAATGCTTGTGGCGCGCTGATCCCGCCATCTGAAAACTCTCCAACAGTATAGGTCTGTCCTAAATAAGTATATTGATAAGCAACTGCAAGCACTTGTTCCGGGTTCAATTGCTGGTTCAGGGAAATAAATCCTAACTGCGCATTCAGGGTATATTCCGATGGCTGCAGCTTACGCATGTTGGTGCTCAGATAATTTATGGATGACTGCATGCGATGTGTACTGGCAGCATCAATAGTTGTACCTGCAGTGGTTAATGCCCTTGTGCCCCCTGTGGGAGTGCCCAAGGCTACCATTTGTGAATATAAATTGTTCTGATCATTGGAAGGCAGCGCAGGCACTGCAGTGCTCATATCTGCAATGTATGTATTGGCTGGAGGAGCAATGTGGCTTATGTCCTCACCCAAATCGGAAAAAGCTACGGCATTTCGTACATCATTTGTAGCACCTGTATTATTTGAAACCCACACCTCTATCCTGTTGATGCTTGCAGAAGAATTAATGAATGGCAACCCGACTAACGCATCGTTAAAATGGTCGCGGAAAAACTGGCCAAGGAAAAAGTGCTTGTTGGCTTCGTACGCGTCACCGGCAATTTCATATTTGCTTACCTGTGCGCCACCGGTTACATCCACCTCCGATTTTTTACCTTTTTGTTGCGACAAGATGCTGGTAACGGTCAGGCGGCCGAACTGCAATTGCGTTTTCACACCGAACAACGTCTGGCTACCGGTGATCAGCGTACCGTTCAGCGGCATGCTTACGTTACCCGCTTCAATTTTTTTAATGATCTCATCTTCATAACCGGTATATTCCAGCTTCATCTGATTTTCATAATCAAATGTTGCTTCGGTATTGTAACTGGTTGTTAATTTTAATTTATCACCGATCTTACCTACTACGTTCAGCTGAATTTTTTCGTTAAAGTCAAATGTGCTGATCTTCCTTTGTTTTTCGGGCAAAGCAGGGTTTTCAGTTTTTGTTCCCTGGTAAGCGAAGATCAATTCGGCAGAACCGTTCGGACGGATATCCACGGTATTTCCACCAAAGATCCTATCGAAGATCTCACCGCCCACGCGGAGTTTCGGGATTACAGCATTGTTCTGGTTGTTTGCCGATTCGGCATGTGCACGCTGGTTCCAGTAATTTTTGGTTTGTTTTTTAAATTGGTAATCCTGGTACTCTTCGCTCTCCATGTATGTTGGCGGGCGATAGTCCATGTTTCCCATTTTCTGATTGATGTTGTAATTACCAGTTGTAGGATCGTATTCTACATTTGTTTTTACGTTGGCAGGATTGTTCAGCATCAAACCACCGCCATTCGGGTAATTCAGGGGATCACCGGTGGATTGGTCTGTAAAAGGATATTGAAGAGGGTTGGGTGTAAAGTCTTCCGGTGTAGGCGAATCCACAGCGATCATCGGCATCTCTACATCACTTCTCGAAGCGTGTGAATAACCGGGAACCTTTGCATCAGACCCTACAATCATTGATAACAATGCCGCAGAAACTACACCAACAACTATATATTTTGATACTTTAAAACTCAATTTCTAAATTGTAAATGGTTTGGTTTTACAAATTCTTTAATGCGCCTTTTATTAATTGTTCTACTGTTTGTCCTGCACCTTCAGTTCTAATGATCTTATCCAGTACTTTTTCTGCTGCTGATTTATTAAAGCCTAACATCACGAGTGCTGATAACGCTTCTTCTTTTAAAGTATTGCCTGCACCAACAAAAAAGTCGGATGATAATTCTTCTTTGCCCAATTTCCCTTTTAAATCAACGATTATACGCTGTGCTGTTTTTTCGCCGATGCCTTTTACGCTCTTAATTAATGCAACATTTCCGGTTGCAATTGCTGTCTGAATTTCAATAGCGCTTAAGGATGACAACATCAGCAATGCGCTGGTTCCACCTACTCCTGAAACAGATACTAAATGACGGAACAATGTGCGTTCCGCTACGTCTGCAAATCCGAAAAAACGCGGCATATCATCCCGCACATACATTTGCTCAGTATATAATTTACAATGCTCCGCATCACCGATCTTTGTAAATGTATTCAACGAGATCTGCATGATGTAACCCACTCCCGCTGTTTCAATTACGGCATACGTGGGTGTTTTCTCAACTAATTTCCCATCAATGTGATTGATCATACGCTGCTTTTTTTAGACGCTTGTTTTTTAAATGGTTGCTTTGACCCTCTGCTACTCACGCGGAGTGCGGGATTCAAAATTTTATTTTTTTGCCTGGGCATCAATTACCGCAATGGTCACCATATTCACGATCTCTCGCACGGAACTGCCCAGCTGTAAAATGTGAACCGGTTTTTTCATCCCGATCAATACCGGCCCGATAGCTTCGGCATTGCCCATTTCCTGCATCAGCTTGTACGCAATGTTCCCGGAAGCCAGGTTGGGAAAAATAAGTGTATTCACTTTTTTATCTACCAGATCGGAGAATGGAAATTGCTCTTTTAACAATTCGTTATTCAATGCAAAGTTGGCCTGCATCTCTCCATCCACAATCATTCCCGGATAATTTTTGTGCAACAGATCCACCGCATCACGCACTTTGTTGGGCAATTCGCCTTCGGCCGAACCGAAATTGGAATAAGATAACATGGCAATGCGCGGCGTAATGTTGAATTGTTTTACACTATTGGCTGTAAGCACAGTAATATCAACCAGTTCCTGAACCGTAGGGTTTACGTTCATGGTGGTATCTGCAAAAAAGTAAGGGCCTTGCTTGGTATTTAAAATGTACATTCCGGCTACACGGCTCACGCCTTCCTGCACGCCAATGATCTGCAATGCAGGCCGGATCGGATCAGCATACTTGCGTGTTAAGCCGGAGATCATTGCATCTGCAGCGCCGGTTTCCACCATCATAGCGCCAAAGTGATTGCGTTCTTTCATGATCTTGCGCGCTTCATACAGCGTAATTCCACGACGCTGGCGTTTCTTAAAAAACAAATCGCCAAACGCATAGCGTCTTTCTTCTTCTTCTATGCTACGCGGATCAATGATCGGAATATCGCCCAGGTCTAAATTATTTTCCGCGATCAGTTTCCTGATCTTCTCTATATCGCCCAGCAGTATTGGTTTTGCGATGCCTTCGTCTGCAACCTGCTGTGCTGCTTTTAAAATCTTATAATGATCCGCTTCGGTAAACACCACGCGTTTCGGATTTTGTTTTGCTTTGTTGGTCACATTCCGGATCAGCTTGTTATCCAGGCCAAGGCGGTTGATCAGCTCATTCACATACCCATCCCAGTTGGTGATGTGGTGTTGCGCAACACCTGATTCCATTGCAGCTTTGGCCACTGCCGGTGCAACTGTATAAATCAAACGCGGATCGATCGGCTTTGGAATGATATACTCCGGGCCGAAGAAAATATTTTTGGAATCGTATGCTAAATTCACTGTATCCGGCACCGGTTCTTTTGCAAGATTGGCAATTGCGTATACTGCCGCCAGTTTCATGGCTTCGTTGATCTGCGTGGCACGCACATCAAGCGCTCCGCGGAAAATAAACGGAAAGCCCAATACGTTGTTCACCTGGTTAGGATGGTCGCTGCGGCCTGTTGCCATGATAATGTCTTTACGTGCAGCCATTGCATCGGCATACGGAATTTCAGGATCAGGATTGGCGAGTGCAAACACAATCGGATTTTTTGCCATGGATTGCACCATTGCAGCATTTACTACGTTTCCTTTGGAAAGCCCAACAAACACATCGGCATCTTTCATAGCTTCCTCCAGCGTTTTTGCTTTGGTGGCTCCATTGGCAAAATAGGTTTTTTGTTCGTCCAGGTCGGTTCTGTCGGGCGACAAAACACCTTTGCTATCCAGCATCACGATGTTCTCTTTTTTTGCGCCAACTGCAATGTACAGCTTTGCGCAGGAGATCGCGGAAGCGCCAGCACCATTGACAACAATTTTTACTTTTTCAATTTTTTTCTTCGCTACTTCGCAGGCATTCAGCAATGCTGCAGAGGAGATGATAGCTGTTCCATGCTGATCATCGTGCATCAACGGAATTTTCAATTCTTCTTTTAAGCGGCGCTCGATCTCAAAACATTCCGGCGCTTTTATATCTTCCAGGTTGATCCCGCCAAATGTGGGAGAGATGGCCTTTACAGTGTTTACAAACGCATCGATATCAGTTGCATCCACTTCAATGTCAAATACGTCAATATCAGCGAAGATCTTGAACAACAAGCCTTTCCCTTCCATTACGGGCTTGGAGGCCAGTGCCCCGATGTTCCCAAGGCCCAACACGGCAGTCCCGTTGGAAATCACAGCTACCAGGTTTCCCTTTGCAGTGTATTTGTAGGCATCTTCCGGGTTCTTTTCAATTTCCAGGCAGGGTTCCGCAACGCCCGGTGAATATGCCAGCGACAGGTCTCTTTGTGAGCTGTGTGGTTTTGTTGGTATAACTTCAATTTTTCCAGGCCTCCCCTGTGAGTGATAATCGAGTGCATCCTGCTTTCTGAACTTTGCCATCTTCTTTAAAAATTTTTGAATTGCGAATATAACAATTTATCAGTCAACATAAGCCAAAGAATGAATTTTGGAGGGTAAAATTGCACAATGAATTTAAATTTCTATTTTTATGGATTATCTGTCAAAATAGACCCCGAAAATGAAGCCTAAATTAGTTGTATTTACAGGTGCCGGAATCAGTGCTGAAAGTGGGATCAAAACCTTTCGTGACAGTAATGGTTTGTGGGAGGAATATGACATCAACGACGTGGCAACACCTCAAGCCTGGGAAAAAAACAAATTACTGGTGCTGGAATTTTACAATAAAAGACGAAAGCAGGTGCTGGAGGCGAAACCCAATGCTGCCCATTTTGCGCTGGTAGAGCTCGAAAAAAAATTCGATGTGCAAATCATTACCCAGAATATTGATGATCTGCATGAGCGTGCCGGTTCAAAAAAAGTGTTGCACCTGCATGGCGAGATCATCAAAAGTCGCAGCACGGCTGATCCTTCATTGGTTTATAAAATAAAAGGCACTGATCTGAAAATTGGTGAAAAATGTGAAAAAGGCTCACAACTGCGCCCACACATTGTGTGGTTTGGCGAAATGGTACCGCTCATGGATAATGCCTACGTGATCGCGGAAAGCGCCGAGATTTTTATGGTGGTTGGAACATCCATGGTGGTGTATCCCGCAGCCGGGCTGATTGATTTTACTCCTGTACACATTCCAAAATACCTCATTGACCCGAGCGAAGTAAAAGTAAACGGGATCGAAAACCTGAACGTGATCCGCGAAAAAGCGAGCGTTGGATTGCCACGACTTGTACAGGAATTATTATCTGCTAATTACTAATTTTTACCAGTATACCAACCTGTGTGATTTGGAGTGTAATTTCTCCCTGTATTACAATCCCGCAACATTGGCGGATGACAATCAAATTTTAAATTCTGCTACTAAAAAAGTTCAATTCACAATAAATTTTTTCGTTGCAATTGCAGCATCGCCCATCATCAATGTATAAAAATACATTCCCGGGCTTAGCGCCGAAACATCCATTTTAACTACATTTTCAGAAGCATTCACTATTTTTTGCTGCAACATTTTTCCACATACATCGCGCACAGTCATCGTGTATTTTTTTGCAGGATCATTTAATTTGTAATTTATAAAAATTGCACCATTTGCCGGGTTTGGAAATGCATTGGATAATTGTCCGGATTGATTTTCATAATTGCTGATTCCGCTGATCAAACCCGCATTGTTGAGCTTCAATAAATAATAATCATTGTTATTGGAAAATGTTTGTCCGGTAATGATAAAACCATCATCGTCCACCGATTTAATGATCTCATAACCAATGTCGATCCCTGGGCCGCCATACGTTTGTTCCCATAAAAAACTTCCAAAACGGTCTACTTTAAAAATCACCAAATCCAATGGATTAAAACCGTTGTAACTGTTGCTGTAACCGGTGCACACAAAACCGCCATCGGCATCTTCATTTACAGAAAAAACCGCATCAGCACCCGTTCCGCCATACGTGTAACGCCACAAACTATTTCCATTCAGATCAATTTTCTGAAGATAAAAATTGAAGGCAGAAGAGGGATAAATTTCCGTTTCGCCATACGAAAGCAGATTGGTATCGGATGTTATAAACACACCCTGGCAACCATTTTGAAGCGAATCGCCATACGTATGCGACCAGATCTCATTTCCTAACGAATCAAGGTCATACAACATTACATCATTGCCGCCGGCTCCGTAACTTCTTGTATCACCCGTTAAAACATACGTTCCGTTTACCTGGCGCACCATGTCGGCAATATCATTGTTATTCCGCCCGAATGTCTGGTTCCATTGATAATCGCCATTCCCATCCAGTTTCAGCACAAGCATGTCGTAAAACCCAAACACATCGTTCTGCGATCCTGCAAGGATGTATCCGCCATCGGCTGTTTGTTCAATGTATTTAGCTGTTTCATTCACGGCAGTAGCATACGTTTTATTCCAGATCACTGCGCCGGCAGTATCCACTTTATAGATCAGTACATCCAGGTTATTGGATGCGGTTTCGCTTTCACCTGTAAACACAAGGTTTCCGTCGGAAGTAAGGTTTACATAAAAACCATTATCCATGTTGGGCGTACCGTAATAATTGGTCCATAATAAATTCCCGTTTCTGTCGAGCTTACTCAGGGTAATATCGCCTCCGTTAAGCGTATCGGAATTCCCCAGGACATAGATGCTGCCGCTGCTCAGTTGCTTTACAGAGCGGGAAACATCGTTGCCGGATGTACCAAATACTTTTTCGTAATACGTGGTTTGCGACAGTAGTGAAAACGGAAGAATAAAAAAGAGGATCGTTATTTTTAACATTAAAAAATAAAATTATGTTGCAATAAAAAACCAGCTTTCTTTATAAGGAAAGCTGGCTTTGAATGATAAATATCAATAGTTATTTACTAACGATCAGTTTTTTTGTTGCCATTACTTTATCGTTAACAATAAAGGAATAAAAGTAAATTCCGGGTGTAAGATCGGAAACATCTATTTTTGCAACGCCTTGTTTATCGGTCAATACAAGGTCTTTCATTTTTTTACCCAGCATATCATAAAAAACAATTCGTCCTTTTGAGGAAAACTCATTCATATCATATTTAATGGAAGCTACAGAGCTTGCAGGATTTGGATAAGCCATAGAAACGTTTCCGGAAGCCATTTGATTTTCTTCGATCCCAGCTGTAGATGCTACATAATGAATAGTTACATACGCAGTGTCTACGGTGCTTGCAGCGGTATTGTATACGCGGTACATTACTGTCATGTTATTGTTTATTGCACCTACATCGTAATGTGCAGAAATTCCATAAGTTCCCGAACCGCTTGGCAAACTTGCATTAGGCCCTAATGCTGCAGGCAAGCTGGTTGGCGTCCAGGTAGTAGCTGTTTGCGGACTGTAGCACTGTGTTCCTGTACAGAAATAAAGCATCGCATCTGCATCAAGCGGACCGCTCAATACAGTACGGTTAACCTGGTAATTCACCGAGCTGGAAGTAGTGTTTAATAATTCCAGTTCGTTTACATACGGTGTAGAAGCGTCGATCTCAACGGTAAAAGTCCCGTTTGTAACGTCTGTACCGTCGTTAATGATGTGTAAGCTCTGGCTAAAGCCAAACGAAACAAGCGTTAATGCAAAAACAGTAGTAAAGATTTTTTTCATTGTATATAAATTTAAATTGTAAGGGACGTACTTTTTTATTTTGTACTTCAAATATACAATTATGTTACAATTATTCCAAGGTAAATTATAAAATATTATTAGGATTCGATGGGTAATTATATGCTCAGCGGCTTTAATTTACTTTTGACTACTTCTTCAAATTTTTTCTTTTCAATCTTACTTTCCAGCCAGGACATAATATCAAAATAAACCAGGAATTTACTTTCTAAAGGGTCTTTTACAATGGGTTCCAGCGATGCCTGCAATTGTTTGAAAAACTGGATCGATTCGGTTTTTGAATTAACATGGATCAGTTTCCGGATAGAGGTAAGAATGATTTTTTCCAGCTGATACATCTTTTGTTTCGATGCCAAAAAGCGGTAAGTTGATTTGATGCGGTATTCCATCACATCGAATTTCCCCAATTCGTAATGCAGCACAATTTCCATAATGCGGCCGATGCATTCCAAATCGTGCCTGATGGTAGAATCCTCCGCAATGTTTGCCTTCACCAGCCATTTCAGCGCCAGCTTGTATTGCTCGGAGATCATGAGCAGCGAGGTCACCTGCCAGTAAATGATTTCTTTTAAATGCTTGTCGGAATCCTTATTTTTCTCCAGCAGCAATTCGATCTGCGGGATCAGCTGCAAGCATTTTTTCATGTTCCCCATCCTGAAATACACATTCAGCTTGGTATTGTATGCTTTTAAAAGGATGTTGAGCTTTTGTACATCGCTTTTCACTTTCAGGATCTCCATCTTGGAAATGTATTCCAGCGCCTCGTGGTATTTTCCCATGTTGTAGCACTGGATGCTGTGCCGGTATAAAAAGTGTGTAGGAAAGTTCACATTGGTTTCGATCACATCGGTATGCTCTTCGATCAGCTCGATCAGCCTGGACGAAAACTCGTAGCATTTTTCGGAATCGTCTACATAATTATAGTAGCTCGTAAACATTTCATAATACAGGATCTTCGCATTGATGGAAAGAGCTTGCTTGTCATTTTTCATCAGCGGCGAGCGCAGCACCCAATCGTAGCTTTTTATTTCTTTTTCGTTCCGCAACACGCCCATCTCTATCCGCTGCACGTACAGGCGGTTTTTCATACTTTCGTATTCCGCCATGTTTTTAATTTTCATGGCGCAGATCTCGATCTCTTCAATTAAATTATCGGAGTTATCCTTTAAATCGCCTACATCGTACTGCATCCTGTAAATGCTTTGTTCCATCAGGTTAATTTCCGGGATGTACGTTAGCTTTTCGTGCGTGATGGCCATTTCCTTTGCCTTTTTCAACAATTTTTTTGCCTGTGTGCTCAGCCCTTTATCCACCAAAATTTCGATCCGGTTCAAAATACTGCGGATCTCGGTGGTGGAATTCTTATGATACGCTTCCAGGCTTTCCAGGATCATCTCGTATAAATAGTTCTTGGCAACCGCAAATTGATTGATAAAGCGCTCATTTTTAAATTTTTTCAGCACCTTTTTTTCATCGTATTCTTTTTGCAGATCAATGGCATCAAAAATCTTGGTATAATTGTTCTGCTCGTTCCGTACGTGAAAGTTCGCATACTTCTTAAAATAACCCTTTTCGGACTTATTTAAGGACTTTATCAGCTTAAAAAGGTTGTCAGATGTTTTCATCGAGTACTAAATTTAAAACCGCCCAAATATATTAATTTTATTAAATAATAACATAAAATTAAGGTTCCGAATACTAATTATAAATTTAATTCGCTATTGATTTATGTCAACCGGAAACTACATTTGGAATAACAATTTTCGAAAATGCCTCTCAATACTTGTTAAAGTGTTTATTTTAAAGTAAATTCGTTATTGCTAAAAAAATTTAATAACCTAAACCCAACTGAAATGAAAAAATCTACCTTATTAGTCGGCATGCTGGCACTGGGAACAATTGCTTTCGGGCAATCTCAGCGTATGGTTCTCGCCGAAGAATTTACGCAGGCGTCATGCCCTCCCTGCGCAGCGCAAAATCCGGCATACAATGCTTTATTAAGTGCTAATACTACAAAAGTAGTATCTATTAAGTATCAAACCAGCTGGCCTGGAGTTGACCCGATGAATGCACAAAATCCTACGGATGTTGCAACACGTGTTACATACTATAGCGTATCGGGTGTTCCTGATTCGCCGATGGATGGTACGGAGCAAACAGGATCATCTTATACGGGCGCTCCCGCCAATTACACACAAGCGAAGATCAACACGGAATATGCAGTTCCTGCACCATTCACGATCAACGTAAGCCACACATTCTCTCCTGATTACGATTCTATCTTTATCACATGCGTGATCACTGCTTCTCAAAACTTTACTACAACAGGCGCTTTAAAAGCACATGTTGCAATGGTAGAGAAAACAGTTTCATTTGCATCGGCGCCGGGAACAAACGGTGAAACTACTTTTTACAATGTAATGCGTAAAATGTATCCATCAGCTGCAGGTACTACACTTGGTGCTACATGGACAAGCGGACAAACACAAACAATTACGTTTGCTGCTCCGATCCCTTCTTACATTTACAGCAAAGCACAAATCGGTGTGGTTGCATTTATCCAAAGCGATGTTGACAAACAAGTGCAACAAGCTGCATTCAGCCAACCTCAAGCATTGCCATCTGATATCGGAACAACTAACTTAACTGGTGTTCCTTTGTATCAGTGCGCTACATCGTTCACTCCAAATGTAACTATCAAAAACTTTGGTACTACTACATTATCAAGCTGCACTATCAATTACAAAACTGATGCTGGTACGGTAATGACACAACCATGGACTGGTTCTTTGGCTACAGGTGCAACACAGGTAGTTGCATTGCCACTTCAAACTGCAACTGCAGGCGGACACACATTTACCAGCTATACCAGCGCTCCTAACGGTGGTTTGGATGATGATGCTGCAAACAACCAGACTGTGAGAAACTTTGCAATCGTTGGTACAGCTGCTGCTGCTCCATTGATCGAAGGTTACACCGCAGCTACATTCCCTCCTGCTGGATGGTTCATCGATAACCCGGATAACGGTCCAACATGGGCACGTAAAACAGGTGCAGGTGGATTCGGAACTTCTACTGCTTGCTCTAAACTGGATTTCTATGATTCTCCGGACGGAGCTGTAGATGAATTCTACGCAAAAAATGTTGATCTAACGGGTATTACAACTGCAACTTTGAAGTTTGACGTTGCTTACGCTCAGTACGATGCTTCTATCGCTGATGAATTAGATGTAATGGTTTCTAACGATTGCGGTGCAACATGGAACAATGTTTACTCTAACAGCGGTGCTTCTTTAGCTACCAACAGCGGTGCAATTGTTACAGCTGCGTTTACACCAACTGCTACACAATGGAGAACAGAAACTGTGAGCTTAAATGCTTTCGCAGGAAGCTCCAGCTTAATGGTTAAATTTTCCGGAACAAGCGCATATGGAAATAACGTTTATATCGATAACATTAACATCGCAAATGCTGCTGCTACCGGTATCGCAGAAAACAATGCTGTGAACAACATCAGTGTTTATCCAAACCCAATGACTAACAGTGCTACTGTAGATTTCAACATGGTTGAATCAAACAAAGTAGTTGTTACTATGGTTAATGAACTTGGACAAGTTGTTATCAATGAAGATCTTGGTACGATGAATGCAGGTGACCAAAAATATGCACTGAACGCTGAATCTTTAAGCAACGGTTTATATTTCTTAAACATTAAAGTAGGTACAAGCACTATCACTAAAAAAGTATCTATCAGTAAATAATAGATATTGATCAAAAAATAAATCAGCAGTTCAGGTATGTTTTTCACAACCCACTGCTGATTTATTTTTTTCTAAATCAATCCATACTACTACCAAAAATTATGAAAAAAATATTTTTATCAGCTGCAATCGCTCTCTCCATGATCGTTTCAGCTACAGCTCAAAACAACGGAGGCAATACGATTCCCTCTGCTGATGTAAAAACAATGGATGGAAAAACGGTGAATACCTCCACATTTTCGAACGATGGGAAGCCAATGATCATCAGCTTTTGGGCTACATGGTGCAAACCTTGTAAAAAAGAACTGGATGCTATTGCAGAAGAGTATGCCGACTGGCAAAAAGAAACAGGCGTAAAATTAATTGCTATCTCTATTGATGACTCAAAAAGCTCGTCAAAAGTGGTAACAGATGTAAAAAGCAAAGGCTGGGAATATGAAGTGTACATTGATGAAAATTCGGATTTTAAACGCGCGATGAACATCAGTACGGTTCCTTTTACTTTTATAATCAACGGGAAAGGCGAAATTGTGTACAAGCACGACGGATATACAGATGGCTCGGAAGAACATTTGTTCGAGATCCTTAAAAAAGTAGCTAAAGGAGAAAAAATAGAATAATCAAACAGCGCGATCTATTGTGAAAAATATTTTTTTAAAAACGATTACAACTACCGCATTTTTTGGCGGTTTATTATATAGCAACACTACCACTGCTCAAAACCCATTAAGCAATTTAAGCAACCTGGAACTGGGAAGCGTACACGGTAATTTTCAGGCTGTGGCGCAGTATTACATCCCCGATTCTACGATTGGTGCTGCAAATGTGCCGGAAAAACTGGGCTTTAACGGGTATGCAAATATTATTTATACGAGAGGGAAATTTTCGGCCGGCATCCGTTATGAAAGCTATCTGAGCGCGTTGCAGGGATATCCAACCGGGTACAAAGGCACGGGCATTCCTTATCGTTATGCAACTTATAAAACAGATTTCCTGGAAGTAACCGTAGGAAGCTTTTATGAGCAATTTGGTAGCGGACTTACGCTGAGAAGTTATGAAGAGCGTACACTTGGTTTGGACAATGCACTGGATGGCGTACGTATCAAGGCAGAACCATTCAAAGGTGTATACCTGAAAGGATTGATCGGAAAACAACGCTCGTACTTTACAACAGGCCCCGGGCTTGTGCGTGGTTTCGACGGCGAGGTCCAGTTGAATGAAGCCTTTAAAAAGCTGGCGGATAAAAAATTAGTGGTTTCCATTGGCGGAAGCTTTGTGAGTAAATACCAGGCTGATCAGGACCCTACCCTGGTATTGCCTGAAAATGTAGGTACATCAGCAGGCCGTTTCCAGCTATCGAGGAATAATTTTACGATCAACGGGGAATATGCTTACAAGATCAACGATCCATCGTTGGATAATAAATACAATTACAAATCGGGCGATGCTACATTGTTGCAGGCCAGCTACGCGAAAAAAGGATTTGCCTTGTCGCTTTCCGGCTCCCGCATTGATAACATGAGCTATCGTTCCGACAGGAATGCACAGCTGACCAATTTGCTGATCAACTATATTCCGGCGCTTAACAAACAGCATACATACAGCTTGCTGGCATTTTATCCTTACGCATCCCAATCGAAAGGCGAAATGGAATATGCAAGCGAGCTGATCTATAAATTTAAAAAAGAAACATTTCTCGGAGGAAAATACGGTACAGAATTAACGATCAATTATTCCGGATCGAATGCCATTGACACCACTAATTTAAACCCGGTTACCGATGCACATCACTATCAATACAAAACCAATTATTTTGGAATTGGCAAAGAGGTGTACTTTAGAGATGTGTATGTGGAGGTAAATAAAAAATTCAGTAAAAAATGGAAAGCAACTTTTATTTACTCGTACCAGGTGTACAATAAAGATGTGATCCAGAAACCGGGTGGCGGGATGATTTATTCCCACATTGGTGTGGTGGATGTTACCTATAAATTTAAACCGGAAAGTGCAGTCCGGCTGGAAGTACAAAACCTTGCCACACGCCAGGACCACCAGGATTGGGCGTACGCGCTGGTTGAATACACGATCAACCCGAGCTGGTATGTTGCCGTAGGCGATCAATACAATTATGGCAATGATATTGTGGCAGATCGTTTACATTATTACAACATCAGCGCCGGCTTTATTAAAAATGCCAACCGCATTGAGCTGATGTACGGAAAACAACGCGAAGGGATTTTTTGTGTAGGTGGTGTATGCCGCACAGTACCTGCATCTAACGGAGTAACGCTGACGATCACCAGCAGCTTTTAATATTTTAATGTCATGAAAAAGTTATTTTATATTTTATTGTTCTCTGTCGCAATATTGGCTCAATCCTGCGATTATGTAGCAAACCCGAATGAAGCGGTTGCTTCCGGCGGAACAAGCGACTCTACGGTACACCAACGTGTTGTACTGGTAGAAGATTACACGGGCCACAAATGCACCAACTGTCCGCAAGCTGCCATAGAAGCAAACCAGCTGCTGGCAACCTACGGCGAAAAAATAGTGGTAGTAGGTGTACATGCCGGATTTTTTGCGGTACCAACAACTCCAGCGGGCGCTCCCGCAGGATCTTATCTTGCAGATTTCAGGACCACTGCCGGTACTGCGTATGACAGCCCTACGTATTTCGGGATCTCCAATGCGGGAAATCCTAACGGGATGATCAACCGGAAAGATTACACACCAACTACAACCGCACACATTAAATCCTACGGCTCCTGGAATACGGAAGTGGCAGGATTACTGGCATTGCCACCGGTTGCCGATCTGAAGATCACCAACACTTATAACTCATCAACAAGAAGCATCAGCATCAACACGTCCTCGAAATTTATCAGTGATACTTTACTGACCGGCTCATACAGCCTGATAGTGATGATCACACAGGACAGTATTATCGACTGGCAGCTGGATGGTGTTACTCACGTACCGAATTATGTTCACAGGCATGTGCTGCGCGACAATGTAAACGGAACCTGGGGTGAAGCACTAACAACCGGTACGGTGACACCAAATGCATCGATCACAAAAAATTATACGTATACGTTACCAAGCGCATATCTTGGAATTGCCTGCAATGAAAACCATTGCCATGTGGTAGCATTTATATACAACAATGCTAATTATGAGGTATTGCAGGCTGCGGAAGCCAAAGTAACACCGTAAATGTTTATTTTTTATACATAACAAAGCGCTCCATACGGGGCGCTTTTTGTTTTTATATCATCCCTTTCAAATTCGCATTTTTAACATTTACCTTGATGGCAAATCCGTAACTTTGTGGTACATGAAAAAATATACTTTCCTCTTTGCTGTTTTATTCATCGCCTTGGGCGGCTTTGCACAAAAGCGCTTTAACGTGGGGCTAAAAGCCGGCATCTGCACCAGCCAGGTGGAAGGCGATTCGTACAGCGGGTTTAACAAAGTGGGATTTGACGGCGGCATTTTTTTAAATGCAAAGTTCAATGAAAAATGGACGGCACAATTTGAGATGATCTTTATCCAGAAAGGCAGTAAACACATTCCCAATCCGGATAAGAATGACACAAGGTATTATTATCTCGGTTTAAACTATATGGAAGTTCCGGTGTTATTACAATATCATTTGCAAAAATTTATATTTGAAGCGGGCCCGGGTTTCGGTTTCCTGATCAACAGTAATGAATTTGATGAGAACGGGGCAGTGTTTGCTGCGCTGCCTTTTCACAAAATGGAATTCAGTGGACAAGCTGGAATTTGTTATTCGATCTATAAAAATTTTTCCATCGACTGGCGTTACTCTAATTCATTGTTCCCGATCCGGGCGTTTAAATCGGGCGAATGGAGATGGTACAACCCGGGACAACGGAACAATGTGCTAACGTTTACATTAACATACCAGTTTGGTACAAATACAGATGCAAAACCAGAATAAGCAAAAAATTGTTGTAGCGATCACAGGAGCCAGCGGCGCCATTTATGCGAAAGTATTATTGGAAAAACTGCAGGCACTGCAGGAGCAGATAGAAACGGTAAGTATTGTGATGTCGGACAATGCAAAAGATGTGTGGAAATTTGAGCTGGATAATTCCGATTATGAAAAATTTCCGTTTAAAGTTTATAGCAAAACTGATTTTTATGCACCCTTCGCATCGGGCTCAGCAAAATACAGTAGCATGATCATTTGTCCATGCTCCATGGGAACACTGGCGCGGATCGCTACCGGTGTGAGCAACGACCTCAGCACCCGCGCTGCCGATGTGATGCTAAAAGAACGCAGGAAACTGGTGTTGATCACCCGCGACACTCCCTTGAGCCTGATACACATAAATAATATGAAAACAGTGACCGAGGCCGGTGGAATTATTTGCCCGGCCAGTCCTTCCTTTTACAGCAAACCGCAAACTTTTGAACAGCTTGCCGCAACCGTCGTAGACAGAGCTATTGATTTATGCGGGTTACAGCAAACCTCCTACCGCTGGGGCGAAAGCAAGTAATGTTTTTTAACAAAACAGGCACAAAAATTTAACACAATTTGTGATGTAATTTAAAGAGCAGGAAAGTAACTTTGCTCTTGACTTTTCGTTTAAGAGTAAGTATCTTAGATTGTCAAAACGATTAATTGAAAACAACATCCCTTAATACAACGCATACATGTTCGAATTAAGTAAAAACATATTGGAAAAAGTGAGCTTTGACAAGACACTTTTCCGCAAGGAGCTTACAAAAGCCGTTAAATGGCTTAAACCTGATGAAAAAACATTATTGAAAGTTTGGTGCCTTGCCACTTTCGGCCATCAGTACAAGAATGAGATCATGGAAGTTTTTAAGAATGTGACGAAATCGTAATTCCGATTTTCGAAAACCTTTTTTTTATCAAAAGTAGAGTTCTATTTCGAAGATTTAATCGAAGGTGATCCTGTGTGTGGTCATGTTGAGTTTGTCGAAACATATGGGCTGGCTTACATACACTCTCTTCGACGCTTTGTCAGGCTACGTGTGGAATGGCGGTCAAATTAAAAATTGGATTTACAAAAAAACTTCCTTATCCCAAAAACTCAATGTTTCTTTTTAGGCCGCTAAATTTGGTGCGCTTTACAGCTGAATTTTTAAACACACGCTTAAACGTTTCTTCGGTTATTTCCTGCCAGTCTTTTTGGGTCATGTGCAGCAGCTCTCCGTTGGGATTAAAATGAGGCTCGGAATGTTTTTGGGAGAAGCGATTCCAGGGACAAACATCCTGGCAAACATCACAGCCGAACATCCAGTTATCAAATTTTCCTTTTACAGAATCGGGGATGCTTTCTTTTAGCTCAATGGTAAAATACGAAATACATTTGCTGCCATCTACAATATTCGGTTCCACGATCGCCTCCGTGGGGCAGGCATCGATACAGCGTGTACAGCTGCCGCAATAATCTTTTATCGGGCCGTCGTATTCCAACTCCAGGTCAATGATGATCTCCGCAATAAAAAAAAAGGAACCGCCACTTTTATTGATAAGGTTGCTGTGTTTGCCGATCCAGCCCAGGCCGCTTTTTTTCGCCCAGGCTTTGTCCATCACCGGCGCCGAATCCACAAATGCCCTTCCATCCACATCACCGATCTGTTCTTTAATAAATTCAAGCAATTGCGCCAGTTTTTCTTTGATCACAAAATGGTAATCTTCACCGTATGCATATTTGGAAATTTTAGGTGCATTCGCATCCTTTTGTCCTTCCGAAGGATAATAATTGAGCAGCATAGAAACTACCGATTTGGCACCGGGCACAAGAATCCGGGGATCGAGCCGCTTATCAAAATGATTTTGCATGTAGCTCATTTGTCCCTGCATGTTTTTATTGAGCCAGTTCTCAAGGCGGGGCGCTTCTTCTTCTAAAAATTCTGCTTTCGAAATTCCGCAATAATCAAAACCCAGCCGTTTGGCTTCCGATTTAATTAAGAGCGTATGTTGTGCAGCATTCATTTACAGGCAGGAAAAATCAGGTAATTACAAAGAGTAGAAAAATCATTTTATAAAAAATTATTTCTCTTCGCCTCTGTTTGTAAAGCTTTCGAAAACATCTGATAATATTCTTTTCAATGAGCCATCGCCGGAAGATCGTTCCTTTTTACCAAAAAAATAAGAGAAAACGCCTTTAAAGATCGAGACAATGGTTCTTTTCCAGTTACCGCTGACAATCCCGGTAATTACTTTAGTAACACCGATGGTCACTATTTCTTCAGGTAATTTTTTTAAGCGTTCGTGTAGCTCTTCTTCGTGTTTTTTAATGCGTCTTCTTACACGCATTTCTTCACGTTCCAGGTCGGCATAACAGCTGATTTTAGGATTATTCTTCATCTTCGTCGTCCTCCCCTGCGTTATTATTTTCAAAGAAAATGACCGCGATCATGTCCATGATTTTTTTAGAAATAAAATTCTTGAACAACACTATAAAGAAAATGAACAGTAATAAATAAATCCCTGCAACGATACTGAAACCAACAAACAAGCTTCCTGTAACCGCAGCAAAGAAATAACCCAGCATGATGCTCACAAAAAATAAAAGGAAAAAAAGCAGCAACGCGGAAACAGAGATCAGCACCAGTTTGCTGATGAGTTTCCCGGTTTTTTGCGCGGTTTGAATTTTCAGTAATAATAACCGGTCATCCGAATACTTTTTCAGGAGTTCGTATGTTTCATTAAAATAATCTTCTTTCTCGTCCATCTGATAAATACTAATTATTACGAATATACCAATCTGTGTGGTCACAAATTACGGATCAATACAAATGTACAAATCTGTATGTGTTATCAAACACAGCAACCAATGAACAAGCGAACTATTGAACGGATGAACTAATTAGTTGTGCGTTTAAAATATTTACACTAAAATTACTAAATATTTACCGATTGTCAATCCTTCATATTTATAGCCATGCAGATAAATCCCGAAAACAAACCGAATAAAATTATTTTCCTGATCGTGATCGTTACGTTTGGATTATTATTGCTGTTCTCGCTCCGCAATTATTTTACGGCATTCCTGAGCAGTGTAATGTTTTATGTACTGTTCAAAGGATGGATGGAAACGCTTGTAAAAAGGTACAAATGGAAAAAAGGCCGCGCGGCCATACTGATCATTGTCGTCTCCTTTTTTATCATTTTAGTACCGGTCACGCTTTTTATTTCGATGGTTTACAATAAAGTTGCTCCGGTGATCTCGCATCCTGAAGACCTGCTGGCGTATTTAAATCAGCTGGATGCAAGCATTATGGATAAATTCGGGGTCAAAATTCTGTCGGAAAAAAATATTGCAGACATTCAATCGATGAGCACCTCACTGGTTTCAGGTATTGTGAACCAGGGATTGGAAGTGTTCACCACGATCACCATGATGTATTTTTTCCTTTATTTTTTACTGGTCAATTTTAACCGGCTGGAAGCGTCTATATTACTATCATTGCCTTTCAGCAGGAGTAAAATAAAAATGTTTGGTTCCGAATTAAGAGCGCAAACATTCAGCAACGCTATCGGCGTGCCGCTGATGTCGGTTCTGCAAGGGATCTTCGGATTGATTATTTACCTGATCACCGGTTTACCGGAAGCAGCATTCTGGGCCATATTAACTGGTTTCAGCGCAGTGATCCCGATCATTGGGACAGGCATTATCTGGTTACCGGCAATGATCTATTTTTTTGCAACCGGCCAAACATGGCAAGGTGTGGTTTTATTGGCATGGTGTGGTTTGATCATGGGCAGCCTCGATAATGTGATCCGCTTTATGCTTGCAAAAAGAATGGCGGATGTACACCCGATCGTAACCGTGTTGGGAATTATTTTAGGCCTTGAATATTTAGGGATTACAGGCCTGATCTTCGGCCCGCTGATCATTTCTTATTTTCTTATTTTATTGAAAATCTACTATGCGGAATATCAAAATCCGGCTGCACCAAAGAAAAAGAAAATGACGGTACTCGAATTAAGTGTACCTTTTATTTACTCAAAAAAGTTTACGCAGGACGAGGAATAAGGATTTAACCGCAGAGAACGCAAAGAAGGCGCAGAGAAAAAATAGTTATATCTTTCTACCACAAAAGGAACAAAAGATTACAAAAGGCCAAGTGTAAAATACGGTGTGCCTATACTAAGCCACAGATTCACAGATTTTTTCTAAATAAATAAAATTACAACAGATTTTATCGCTTTACGCAATGGGAATAACACGAAGTACCGCATTGTCAATTGTCCACTCTCAATTATCAATTAACCTTCCGTGTCGAATAAACTTCCTTTAAACGAACGGGGGATACGGCCAAGGTGTTTATATGCCAGCTCTGTTGCTTCACGGCCGCGTGGGGTACGTACGAGGTAACCTTCCTGTATGAGAAATGGTTCATATACTTCTTCAATGGTACCGGCCTCTTCTCCCACTGCAGTTGAAATCGTGGTGATCCCAACAGGGCCGCCTTTAAACTTATCGATCAACGTGGAAAGGATGCGGATATCCATTTCATCCAGGCCATTCTTGTCCACGTTTAATGCGGTAAGCCCCATGTGAGCAATGTCCATGTCGATGTGCCCATCGCCTTTTATTTGTGCAAAATCGCGGATCCGGCGCAGCAATGCATTGGCAATCCGTGGGGTTCCCCTGCTTCTGCGGGCAATTTCGAACGCTGCTTCTTCATTGATCGGCACATTTAAAATGCCGGAAGCGCGAACTATAATTTTTTTCAATAATTTGGAATCGTAATAATTCAGGCGGGAATTGATCCCGAAACGCGCACGCAAAGGCGCTGTGAGCAAGCCGCTGCGCGTGGTAGCCCCTACAAGTGTAAAAGGGTTTAATTTGATCTGAACGCTGCGTGCATTGGGGCCGCTATCGATCATGATGTCGATCTTGTAATCCTCCATGGCAGAATACAGGTATTCTTCCACGATCGGGCTTAAGCGGTGGATCTCATCAATGAACAACACATCATGTTCTTCCAGGTTGGTCAGCAAGCCTGCCAGATCGCCCGGTTTATCGAGCACAGGCCCGGAAGTGATCTTGATATTAACGCCGAGTTCGGCAGCAACTATGTTGGCAAGCGTGGTTTTTCCCAGGCCGGGAGGGCCATGTAATAAAATATGATCGAGTGCTTCACCGCGTTGTTTTGCCGCCTGCACAAATATCTTTAAATTCTCTACCACTTCATACTGCCCTGTAAAATCGCCAAATTCGGCGGGGCGCAGCACTTTCTCAAACTCTTTTTCAGCTGAACTTAAATTTTCTGATTCAGGATCTATATTGGGATTCATTCTATTTTATCTGTGTAAACAAAAATAAGAAAAGCATCCCGATTATGGAATGCTTTTAAGTAATATCTGTCGTTTAAAACGGTTATTTCAGCGTAATGCTGGATTCACCTACTACCACGTCGTCGCAGATGATGTTGATAAGGTATTTACCCGGAACAAATTCGGCAGGGCTTGCGCAGAAAATATCTACAGCTACATCCTCATTGTTGTAAGCCACATCCTGTTTCGCTGCAAAATAGCCTTTTCCACCGTTAAATTTCACCATGTTCATATCGTCCATGGATTTGGTCAGTTCCTTTCCATCCGGTGTTACAATGCGCACATATACTGATTTTGTACCTTTTTTAGCAATCTTGTTCTCACCCAGCACAAAGGAAACTTTGATGCGTTCTACACGGGATGCTTTTGTAGTTTCAATCTCTTTTTTACCGCCGGATTTGAATTTTACGCCTTTTACTGTTGGGTTTTCCGCTTTTAATACCGATCCTAAGTTAACGGTGCTTTGCAATGCATCTTTGTCTTTCGACAGTTTGGTTGTTTTATCTTTTTCTGTAGTCAGATCGGCAGATACTTTATCCTTTTCAGCGATAATGGTTTTGTTCAATGTATTTAATGAATCGATTTCCACCACAAAGTGCTTCATGATCTTACGCAGGGTTTCTGTTTCTTTTCGCAATTGGGAAATGATGTATTTATCGTCTTTGTGTTTTTCTGCCTGTTCCAGTAAATCCGCGATCTGTGCACGTTTGTCTTCTAAATCTTTTTGCACCCCTACATCATTTGTTTGCAGCGTTGCATATTCCTGCTGTAAATCCAGCAAATCTTTTTTCACATTATCGCGCTCCACTACTACTTCCTGTTTTTCAACCACAACAGTATTGGCACGGCCGCGTTCCTGCAACCATAACCAAGCGAAAACGCCATTTCCTCCCAATAAAAGGAGCAATAATATAATTAAGATTTTGTTGTTTGATTTTTTTTCTTCCTTATTGTTTTCCATTGTCATTGAATGTTATATTTTCGCGCCGTAAAGTTAATACATTTTAGTTTTACGCCGCAAGGTATGCTAAACGATTTTATTTCGCTGATATTTCCTCAAATATGTGTTTCCTGCGGCAAAAGCCTGTATAAAAACGAGCAAAGTATTTGTACACATTGTGCCTACCATCTGCCAAAAACCAATTATCATACAGATAACGCAAATCCGGTGGCAAAAATTTTCTGGGGACGCACAAATATTTTTTCTGCTTCTGCCTATTATAATTTCGGTAAAGGCGGTAAAGTGCAGCATTTGGTACATCAGCTGAAATACCGCGGCCAGAAGGATATTGGGATCACGATTGGAAAATTTTACGGGCATGACCTTCGCAAAAGCGAGGCATTCAACACCATAAATACCATTATTCCCGTGCCTTTGCACCCGAAAAAGAAAAAAAAACGCGGGTACAACCAGAGCGAATTTTTTGCCACCGGATTGTCGCAAAGCATGAACGTAGCTACTGATTTTACTACACTTTACAGGGAATTTGAATCGGAAACGCAAACAAAAAAATCGCGCTTCAACAGATGGAAAAATGTAGAAACGGTATTTCGCCTGAAAAATCCGGAAGCCTTGCAGGGACAGCACATTTTGCTGGTGGATGATGTGATCACAACCGGCGCCACGCTGGAAGCCTGTGCACAAATGCTGCTGCAGATCCCGGATGTGAAAGTGAGCATTGCCACCATTGCTTTTGCCAATAATTAATAAAATTTTAAAACAAATCTCTAAATCCTAATTCTAATGGTAAGATGCTGGTCTATACATCAGTATTCCTATCTTTGTACCTTCAAAATTTATCAGATGGCGGAATCCTTAGTTGTTTCGGGAACAAATAAAAAAGAAAAGTATGAATCGCTTTTACCCCAAATCCATGCATTGGTAGCCGGCGAACCCGATTTTATTGCCAATATTTCCAATATTATTTCGGCGTTAAAATTCGGAATGGACTTTTTTTGGGTGGGTGTTTATTTTGTGCGCCCGTCGATTAATTCAACAAAAGAGGAATTGGTTTTAGGCCCTTTCCAGGGGCCGGTTGCCTGCACCCGCATTGGCTTTGGCAAAGGCGTTTGCGGAGCTTCCTGGGAGCAAAAACAAACCATTATTGTGGAAGATGTGGAACAGTTTCCGGGGCACATTGCCTGCAGCAGCTTATCGCAGTCGGAAATTGTGCTGCCTGCATTTGATAAAGCCGGAAAAGTAACACTGGTAATGGATGTAGACAGCGAACACCTTGCAACATTTGATGAAACCGATCAATTTTATTTGGAACAGGTGATGGCGATCATCAGCAAATGCGCGGATTTATAAAGAATGAACAACGTAAAAAAAACAGATACTTATTTTAAATTGTTGTGCAGCAATGCGCACTGGGTTATTATGCTATTGTTTATTGCTTCCTGTGCCCAGATAGTGGCACCAAGCGGCGGACCGAAAGATGACACCCCTCCAAAAGTTTTAAAATATACTCCGGACAGCGCGCAATTAAATTTTAATTCAAAAAAAATCGAATTGGAATTTGATGAATACATCCAATTGAAAGACCTGAACAATCAATTGATCATTTCGCCGCCGATAGTAAAAACGCCGGACATTAAAGTGAAAAACAAATCGTTGATAATTGATCTGAGCGATTCGAAATTACAACCCAACACAACTTATTCAATCAGCTTTGGCAATGCTTTGCAGGATTTGAACGAAGGAAAACCGAAAGAAAATTTCAAATATATTTTCTCTACCGGCGATTATATTGATTCACTGAATGTAAAAGGAAAAGTGCGCACAGCCTTTGATCACAAAACCGATAAAGGCATACTGGTAATGCTTTACAACGATACCAACGACAGTGTTGTGTACAAAACACAGCCCGATTTTTTTGCAAAAACCATTGGCGACGGCACGTTTCAGATCAGCAATGTGCGGCCCGGAAAATATAAGATTTTTACGCTGAAGGACGACAATAGCAATTACAAATACGATCCGGGCGAAAGCATTGGCTTTGTTGCCGGAACGATTGATGCAGCGGAGAATAAAAGCATCCTCATCGATATGTTCCAGGAGCCAAACACGAAGTTTTATGTAAAAAAATACATGCACCAGGAATATGGAAAAGTAATGCTGGTATTCAGTCAGCATTCCGATAGCGTACAGGTAAAAAATTTAGCAAACGATTTTACTCCCGACCAGGTAATGCCTGTTTTTTCAAAAAACAGGGACACACTTACCTACTGGTTAAAAAATTACGATAAGGATTCGCTAAAACTACAGGTTAGTAATGGTAGCAAGGTAATCGACACTCTGGAGTTTAAACTGATCAAAAAAGAAGATGCCCTGAAAAGCAAAAAAAATCCACTGCATTTAAAGCTGGTCAATAACTTTAACGGTTTTCAGACATACGACCTGGATCAACAGATAAAACTGGTTTTTTCGCAACCAATCGAAAAAATAAATCTGCGATCAGTAGATCTGAAAGAAGATTCAATTCTTATAAAAGGTTGGAAATATGACCTGCAGTATGTATCGTCTGCCAATGGCTTCCGGTATGATTCTGAGGCGGCGGAAGACCCGAATAATCCGGGAACATTTATCAGCAGCACTGAGCTTGTTCCCAGTGTAGAAACGTATCATACACCTACTGTTTATATTGCCAAATGGGATTCAATGTCTATGGCGGAAGATCCAAATAATCCGGGAACATTTATATCTGCACCTGTAAAGGACATTGGATTTGCATTGAAAGAAAGCACGAAATATCATTTGTTTATTCCACCGGGCACATTCACCGATATTTTTGGTTTAACGAATGATACGATCAAAATAGATTTTAAAACGCAGGAGCAAAAATATTACGGTACCATCAAATTAAAGATCACCATTCCGGATTCGCTCAAAAAGCCCGGTGCAAATGGAAAAACACCACGTTACATTGTGCAGCTGCTGGATGATAAAGAAAATTTTTACCGTGAAGATATTATCGACGGTTCTGAAACCCTGACCTATGATAATGTACTCCCGAGAAAATACGTTTTAAAAATCATTGTGGATGAAAACCGAAATGGCAAATGGGATACAGGCAATTACCTGAAAAATATCCAACCCGAAAATATATTGTATGATCCGGAACAGATCAATGTCCGGTCCAATTGGGATTTGGATCTGGATTGGAAAGTAATTTACTAAGTAATCTACTCAATACCAATCTTTACCAATATACCAATCTGTGTGTGATGGAATACAGTGTACGATTCCAAAAGATTGAAAAAAAATTTCTAATGAACAGATCCCGTGTCGGAGCACGGGATGACGGGACAAAAAAATAATTATTATTTTTCAGATACGCAGTAAACGCAGATTCGTAGTTTCCTGCCCGAATCGTTCAGGCGGGCGTTTCTGTTCGTTATTAGTAATGTACTATGCGAAGCGCTCCGTAATTTTTTCTTCCACGTAATCGCGCAGCTCATCAATCTTAATGTTTTCTACTACTTCGGAAGCAAAGGCGTGCATCAATAATTTTTTTGCGCTGGTTTCACTCAATCCGCGGGCGCGGAGGTAAAATATTTTATCTTCATCCAGCTTTCCGGTAGAGGTTCCATGCGAACATTTTACATCATCGGCGTAAATTTCTAATTGTGGTTTTGTGTTGATGGTCCCATCATCACTCAGGAGAATATTTTTGTTGGATTGAAAAGCATTTGTTTTTTGCGCGTCTTTACGGACGAAAATTTTTCCGTTAAATGTTGCGGCTGATTTATCTTCGATGATCCCTTTGTAAAGCTCGTTACTGTTGCAATTTGGCTTACGGTGATCCACCAGCGTATGATTATCCACCACCTGGTTTCCTTTTGTTAAATACAATCCGTTCAGGTGTGTTTCAATAAATTCATCGTCGAGCACAATGTTTAAATTATTGCGTACAAATAAACCGCTTAATGTAAAATTATTGGTAGAAAATATGCTTTGTTTTTCCTGGTATGCCTGCGTGGTATTCAGCAACATCCCGGGCTCATTTTCATCCTGAATTTTATAGTGCTGCACGTTTGCATTTGCACCGATAAAAACCTCAGTCAGTGCGTTATTAAACACTTTTCCCGCTGCATCTACTGTTGCAAATGATTCAACAATTTTTGCCTGTGCATTTTCTTCGATCACAATTAAATTGCGCGGATTGATGATCGTATTTTCAGCAACAGATGAAACATGCAAAATGTGGATCGGCTTTTCGATCACTGTATTTTTTTCGATGTGAATAAAAACACCTCCGCTTGCAAATGCTGTATTCATTGCAATAAACGGATCGGAATTTATAGCTGCGTATTTTGCATAATGTTTTTGAAACACCATATTTCCGCTTGCTTCCGCGATGTTTTGAATGTTAATTCCTTTTGGAACTGAAGCAATGGAAGACAATGTTTTTGAAAAAATTCCGTTTTCAATCACCACTACAAAAGCGTTTTTCAACATTTGTGCTATCGCTATTTGCTCTGCTTTTACAGTAGTTGCGGCTGACATTGCAAAATCGCCTTTTAAAAGTAATTCCACATTCACATATTTGTATTCTTCGTGTTTGCGGTTTGGAATGCCTTGTTTTGAAAAACTTTCGATCGCCTGTTCGCGCAATTGAGCATTACCGAACAATGAATTTTTTGAGGATTCAAATGCGCTGATTAATTTTTCCGTAGCAGTTATTTTTGTAATGGTTTCCATGTTTATTTCTTCAACACTTTATGCAAATTGGGTTTGTCGAAGACTACGCTCCTATTTCTTCTTTAATAAAATCGTATCCTTTTTCTTCCAGTTCCAATGCCAGTTCTTTGGGGCCCGATTTTACAATCTGTCCTTTGTAAAGAATGTGCACTACATCCGGAACAATGTAATCCAGCAAACGCTGATAATGTGTGATCACAATAGTTGCGTTGTCTTTTGACTTTAATGTATTTACGCCACCGGCAACAATGCGCAAGGCATCAATGTCCAGTCCGCTGTCGGTTTCGTCAAGAATAGCCAGCTTTGGAGAAAGCATTGCCATTTGGAAAATCTCGTTGCGCTTTTTCTCACCTCCGCTGAATCCTTCATTTACGCTACGGTTTGCCAGTTTTCCATCCAGCTCCACCAGTTTTTGTTTTTCTTTTACCAATGCTAAAAAATCTTTTGCTTCCATCGGTGCTAAACCTTTGTAAGCACGGATCTCATTCAGCGCTGTTTTCAAAAAGTTGATATTGCTCACACCCGGAATTTCTACCGGATATTGGAATGCGAGGAAAACGCCTTCTCTTGCACGATCTTCCGGCGCCATCTCCAGTAAATTTTTTCCGTTGAAGATCACTTCCCCTTCTGTTACTTCATATTCTTCACGGCCGGCAAGCACAGCAGATAATGTACTTTTCCCGGAACCATTCGGACCCATGATCGCATGCACTTCGCCTGCTTTTATTTCTAAGTTTATTCCTCTTAAAATTTCTTTACCGTCGATGGACGCATGTAAATTTTTAATGCTTAACATTTTTAGTTTAAAGTTTAAAGTTCAAAGTTCAAAGTTTGCTGTACGCAGATTCTGTGTTTGCAATACTTAAACACCTTTCCCTTCTGATTAATTATTCTTCTGTTATTCCGTAAGGCGCTACATCTTCCATAAATTTAGTGCCTTTCATTTCCGTTGTTTTTATATAACTCATTAAACCGTTGATCATTCTGCTGATTGAAAGCAAGCCTTCTATAATTGATAAAAATTCATCTTCAGTTATATATTCCAAATCGTTTGCAATATATAGTTGCGATCTTACTTCGCCTGCAGACGCTTTTGCAATGGATAAAAACTGGTTAAATTCTTTATTGCCATTCCTCTCAAATCCTTCTGCAATATTTGATAATACCGAAATACTTGCTCTTCTTATCTGATCTCTTAATCCAAAATCTTTGGAAAATGTTCCTTTGTTTGATAATTTATAAACTTGAAGATTTACTTCCCGTGCTTTCTGCCAAACCTTTAAATCTTCAAATCTTTCTATTTTACTCATCCCTATTAAACCTGTTATATCAAGTATTTCAAACACCGCAAACTTTGAACCTTGAACTTTGAACCTATTTACCCCACGCTTCCTTCCAAACTCACCGCCAATAATTTCTGCGCTTCCACCGCAAACTCCATCGGCAGCTGGTTCAATACTTCTTTGCAATAACCGTTAACGATCAGGCCGATTGCTTTTTCATTATCGATGCCGCGTTGTTTGCAATAAAACAACTGGTCTTCTCCGATTTTGGAAGTAGTTGCTTCGTGCTCTACGATGGCTGTTTTGTCTTTTATCTCGATGTATGGGAACGTGTGTGCTCCGCATTTATCGCCCATGAGCAAACTATCGCATTGCGAAAAATTGCGGGCATTCGAAGCGCCTTTTGCAACGCGCACCAAACCTCTGTAACTATTGTTGCTAAAGCCTGCAGAGATTCCTTTGGAGATAATGGTACTGCGTGTATTTTTTCCGAGGTGCATCATTTTTGTACCGGTATCCGCTTGCTGGTAATTATTAGTAACAGCTACGGAATAAAATTCGCCTACGGAATTATCACCTTTTAAAATCACGGAAGGATATTTCCAGGTCACTGCTGAGCCTGTTTCTACTTGTGTCCAGGAAATTTTTGAATTATCTCCCAAACAAATTCCGCGTTTGGTAACGAAATTAAAAATCCCGCCTTTCCCGTTTTTATCGCCGGGATACCAGTTTTGTACGGTGCTGTATTTTACTTCCCCGTTTTTATGCGCTATTATTTCCACTACGGCTGCATGCAATTGATTTTCATCACGCATTGGAGCAGTACATCCTTCGAGGTAACTCACATACGCACCTTCATCTGCGATCAGCAGGGTACGCTCAAACTGTCCGGTACCAGATGCATTGATACGAAAATAAGTGGAAAGCTCCATCGGGCAACGAACGCCTTTTGGAATATAACAGAACGAGCCGTCGCTGAAAACAGCGGCATTCAATGCTGCGTAAAAATTATCGGTATGCGGCACCACCGACCCCATGTACTTGCGAATTAAATCGGGGTGTTCCTGAACAGCTTCGCTGAACGAACAAAAAATAATTCCTTTTTCGGATAAGGTTTCCTTAAAAGTTGTTTTTACAGAAACGCTATCGATCACAGCATCCACAGCAATCCGGCTTTCAACGCCAGATAAACGTTTTTGCTCTTCAAGGGAAATGCCCAGCTTTTCGAATGTTTTCAATAGCTCCGGATCTACTTCATCCAGGCTGTCCAGTTTTTTTTGCTGTTTGGGGGCCGAATAATAAATGATGTCCTGGAAATCGGGCTTTTTATAAGAAACATGCGCCCAGGTTGGTTCTTCAAGTGTAAGCCAATAACGGTATGCTTTTAAGCGGTACTCCAGCATCCATTCCGGTTCGTTTTTTTTCTTTGATATAAAGCGAACAATATCTTCACTTAATCCTTTTGGCGCACTATCAGCTTCAATGTCGGTTACAAAACCGTATTTGTAATCACTGTTAATGTGCTCTTCTAATATCTCGTTTGCCATACTGTTTTTAGTAGGCAGTTAGCAACAGGCAGTTGGCAATTGCTAACCGCTTAGTGCTGACCGCTAAAATTATACGCTGAAACTTTCTCCACAACCGCAAGTTCTGCTTGCATTCGGGTTGTTGAACACAAATCCTTTTCCATTTAAACCACCGGTGTAATCCAGCTCTGTACCTACCAGGTACAAAAAGCTTTTTTTATCTACCGCGATCTTGATCCCTTTGTCTTCAAACACCTGATCACCATCTTTGGAAACGCTATCAAACTCCAGCTTGTAAGATAATCCTGAACATCCGCCACCATCAACACCAACACGAATAAAGGTCCCTTCCGGGCGGTTTTCGTTTTTTATGAGATCCAATGCATGTTGTTTTGCATTTTCTGAAACTGTTATCATTTTTATATGTATTTGATTATGAAATAATTATCTATTATTCTTATTTAGATTGAATCTAAATCCAGTACAAAAATACCTAAAATAAGGTATTGTAACAAATATTTTAGCCGAAAAAGAGTTTTAAGCGCACGAACTATTTATGTATGATTCCGATATTATTTTAAGAAAATTCAGGAGTTTAGGAACGGGGATTTAGGATTTGATTATTTAAGGCTGGTTTAGGATTTTAAAATTTAGGATTTTTATATAGATTTCATGAAGAAACAATTACTTCTGCTTTCCCTTTTCTTTTCACACATTGCTTTTCCCCAGGTATGGCACCCCATTGCAGATTTCCCGGCCACGGAGCGCGATGACGGCCTTAGCTTTGTGATCGGTAATAAAGCTTATTGCGGCACAGGCGGCGAGCCCGGCTTTGTATATGCCAGCGATTTTTATGCAATGAACATGAGTAATGATAGCTGGAGCAGCATTGCAGCCTTACCCACCGGAAACCAGCGCCAGTATTCCTCCGGATTTTCAAATGCCGGTTTTGGCTTTATTGCAGGCGGATTGGGCAGCGGCTACCTGAACGATGTATGGATGTATGATACGCTGAGCAACAGCTGGAGCTCCAAAACCGCATTACCGGCAGCAGGGCGCATGGGTTGCGCTTCTTTTGTAATCAACGGAATTGCCTACATCGTGGGCGGTAGAACAGCCGCTAGTCTTTCTATTAACGAGGTATGGGCTTACGATATGACCAGCGATACGTGGCAGCGGAAAAACGATCTGCCTTTTGGTTCGCGCTGGCGGGCAGCAGCCACCGCATTGGGAAACAAGGGGTATTTAACCTTCGGGGTTGATGAGCACAACCGTTTTTGCAATGAATTATACGAATATGACCCTGTAGGCGATTCCTGGACACAGATCAGCACTTTCCCCGACAGGGGCAGAAGCTACGCAGCGATGAAAGCCGTTGCCGGCGACCTGGTGCTGGTTGCAGGCCTGGACACGCTTAACACCTATTACAACGACATGTGGCGTTACACCATCATCACCTCTGCATGGCAGCAACTGGGCAGCATTCCGGCACAGGGGCGCAAAGGCGGCATGTGTTTTACAAACGGAACGGCATTGTATTACACTACCGGGATCGACCAAACCAACACACGCCTGAAACAAAGCTGGAAAGTGGAAAACCCTACCGGCATTACCGAATACGGCAACGCCGAAAGGATAAGCGCATTTCCGAACCCAGCCAAAGACATACTGACAATTGCACTCGACGAGTCCAACCATGCCCCGGTAATCCTTGAAATTATGGACGAAACAGGAAAAATCATCCGGCAGGAAAAAACAACTGATGCAGTGGTACAGCTGGATGTGGCCCCGCTTACAAACGGCCTGTACCTGATCAGGATCAGCACGGGCAACAGGCATTATTACTCGAAAGTAGCAGTATGTCACTGATGCACAATGCAATAGTACCGGGATGTTGTTACAAAAAGTGCAGCTTTGTATAAATACGTGGATTGCTTTAAAAACCCGATTATCTTCGGGTTTGCGGCATAAAATTCCTTTTATAATTCCAAAAAGATTCTAAATTTGTGGTTCATTTAAAAATGCGCCGCTGCTAATCAAACCGAAACTATGGCTACTGCTAAAAACGCAAAAACAACAACCCCTGCTCCGGCACCATCAGGCAATAATAAAAGTCTTTTTATTACGATTTCCGTCCTTGCAATTATTGTAAGTATTATATACTCCTATAAGCTGAAATGGCTGGGAGACGATATTTTTATTGCATTGCGCTATATCCAGAATTTTGTTGCCGGTAACGGCCTGGTATATAACAAAGGCGAGCACGTGGAAGGTTTTACTGATTTTTTATGGATCATGATCGTGAGCTTTTTCTCCTGGCTCAAATGCAACCCGACCACCACCACGCAGGTGCTGGGCATTTTATCCTCCATTGGTACGCTCACTTTTTTCTCCATTATCGGCTACAGGATCACAAAACGCAACAATGTGTTTATTGTGCCATTTATTACCCTGGCGTTGGCACTGAACTATGATTATAATGTATGGGCGACCAGTGGTTTGGAAACATCGTTTTTCAGCTTCCTGCTCTCGGCTTCTTTTTTCGTTTTCTTTTTCTCTGAATTTACCGAAAATAAAAAACTGGTATTTTCCGGGCTGTTTCTTTGCCTGGCGCTGATGACCAGGCCGGATACGATCCTGATCCTGTTCATTGCCAATGTGCTTTTGTTTTGTGATCAGCTGCTTTTAAAACGCATTCCGTTTATAAAGCTTGTTACCCTTCTGTTAAAATTCAACGCAGCAATTATCCTCATCTACATCCCGTATTTTTTATGGCGTTATAATTACTACGGCTTTATTTTCCCGAATACGTATTACGACAAGTTGGGCGGCGAAACCCTTTTCAGTAAAGGTTTTTTTTACATCTGGCTGTATTTTAAACCGCACTTTTTATCTTTCCTTATTCTTTTGTTACCACCGGTAGTGCTTTACCCGGTTTTAAAAACAAAGCTAATGGACAGCCTGCGGGAGTTTGTTGCCGACCGCTGGAACGCAGCTTACATGGCTTGCATTGTGATCGTATACATTTACCTGGTAGGTTTTGTTGCCAAAGTGGGCGGTGATTTTATGCATGCGCGTTTTATCATCCCGATTGCACCCTTCATGTATTACATTATTTTTTATTCGCTTTACAAATTTGTTTCGGCCAAAAACCTGAATACAGTGCTCATTGTTTTAGTACTCTGCAGCTTTGTAGAAACCAAGATCCGTTTTGATGTGTTTAAAGCGCTGGATAAAAACGGAAAGGAAATCACTACGCTAAACCGCGATGTGGCTGATGAGCGCTACGTTTATACCGAATATTATAAAATTGAAGACGAGATGAAACTGGGCAAAGCGCTGAACCGCTGTTTCCAGGGAATTGATGCAAAGCTGCTGGTACGTGGCGGGCAAGCCTGCATGGGCTATTATGCCAACTTTAATTATGAGCAGGAATTTCATGGATTAACGGATACGCTGATCGCCCATTCGGTGATCCAGACGCGTGGAAGGATTGGCCATGAAAAGCATGGTACTACTGAATATTTTGAAAACAAAGGCATTAATTTTTTATTTAACAGGAGCCCGCTTACAAAAGACGAATATAAATATGCCGAGCTGGATGTGCAGCCTTACGCGATCCGCACGGAGATCATTACGTATGACAATGCTATTATTGCGCAGTTGAAACAACGCATGGGTGCCGATTTTAAATACACTGATTTTCAGATGTACCTTGACGAATACATTCAAAAGAAATTACCAACAGCAACGAAAGAGGAATTGAAAAAAGATTACGATAATTTTTACCTCTACTACTTTAAGCACAACGACGATAAGGCAAGGGAGAATAAATTTTTAGATGCTTTAAAATAAATTAAAAAAACAACTATGTTTTATTATAAGAAATGGGCGATCGTGATCCCGATGGCAAATGAAGAGCAGGATTTTAAGCCGTTTATTGAAATGCTGAATTTTGTGATCAATGAGCTGAACCCGGGAAATGTTTATTTTGTGATCGATAATGCATCGAAAGATAAAACGCTGGAGCTTTGCCGCGAATTATCGGCACGCGACAGCCGTTATGTAACAGTATGGGCGCCGGAAAATAAAAATGTGGTGGATGCTTATGTACGCGGATTACGAGCTGCATACGAAGCAGGACACGACATCATCATTGAAATGGATGCAGGCCTGTCACACGATCCGAGAGCGATCCCGATGTTTTTACGCGTATTGAATGAAGGAAATGAATGTGCTTTCGGAAGCCGTTTTATCAATGGCGGTTCCATGGGCGACTCTCCTTTTAAAAGACGGATGCTTTCGAAAACCGGAACGGTGCTGGCGAATATGCTGCTGGGAACAAAACTACGTGATATGACTTCGGGTTTCCAGGGATTTCACCGCGATGTGGTAGGAAAGATCATTACACATGATTTTAAATCAAAAGCACATTTTTATCAAACCGAATTACGTTATCTGCTGCGCAAGCGTCGTATCTTTGAAGTGCCCATCCATTACCAGGCGCCATCGCCAAGGGTTTCTAAAAATGCGATCAAGAATGCATACCAAACGCTTTTCTATTATTTCTTTTTGAGATTGTCGGGAAAAAAGCCAACATTATAAATCGTTAAAATCATTTTCTTTTTTGCTTTTAAAAGCGAGATCAAATAACTACCAGCATCCATGAAAAAAACGCTTATCATCACTTCCATTGCCAACGACCAGCATCCGATCTTAAAACAATTTGCAACGGAATGTAAAACACACAATATTCCTTTTATTGTGATCGGCGATACCAAATCACCTGCGGAATTTAAACTGGAAGGCTGTGATTTCTGGAGCGTAGACCGGCAGCAAACATTGCCTTTTGAATTGGCAACCATCACTCCTACCCGCCATTATTCGCGAAAAAATTTAGGCTATTTACTGGCCATAAAAAACGGTGCAACAGAGCTGGTGGAAACGGATGATGACAACATTCCGCGTGCAGAATTCTGGACGGAGAAACAACGCGAAGTAAAAAGCCACGTGTTCGAAAATGCCGGCTGGGTAAACGTGTATCATTATTTTACAAAAAATATAATCTGGCCACGCGGTTTTCCGCTGGAAGAATTACAAAACAAACAAACGGAGCTGTCTACCCTAAAACAGGAATCAGTCAATTGCCCGATCCAGCAAGGTTTGGCAGATGAAAACCCGGATGTGGATGCCGTGTACCGCTTAACGTATCCGCTACCGCTTAACTTCGAATTGAAAGCGCGGCTTGCTTTGGGCAAAAATGCCTGGAGCCCGTTCAACAGCCAGAATACACACTGGTTCAAAGAAGCATTTGCATTGATGTACCTCCCTTCGTATTGCAGCTTCCGCATGACGGATATCTGGCGCAGCTATGTGGCACAGCGCATTGCCTGGGAGTGTGGCTGGAGCGTGCTGTACCACGAGCCTACGGTTTGGCAGGAACGCAATGCGCACAACCTGATGAAGGATTTTGAAGATGAGATCCCCGGATATTCCAATAATTTCAGGATCTGTAAAGAATTACAGGAATTGCAATTGAAACCAGGACAGGAAAATATTACGGAAAATTTAGTGGCTTGTTATCAAAAGCTGGTGGATATTGAAGTGATCGGAAAAGAGGAAATGGTTTTGTTGAAAGCCTGGATCAGTGATCTTTCTAAATTATTATAGTACAGATAACGAACAGGAACGCCCGCCTGAACGATTCGGGCAGGAAACTACGATTCTGTGAATCTACTATATACCAAATTTTACTAATATGCTAATCTGTGGGTTGCTGTGTTTGATGGAACGCCGGATGAAGCGGATCTAAAACGAATAATTTTTAAACGCATTGCTTCTTCTGTATCCCCTGCAAGGGCTTTTTTGCCCCTGGCAGGGGTAAAATAAGCGGTTAGTACTTCACTCAACTATTTCTATACCTTTAAAATTATCCCTTCCAGGGTTTCAAACCCTGGAAGGGATTTTTATTTTACCGGGCCTGCTGCTGGTGTTCGCGGTACTGCCGGCCCATAAGTGATCTGGTACAATTCGCACTTTTCAATGGTACCTATTGTTTTTACCAGCTTCACATTCTGGGAATATTTTTCGTCGTAAGGCCCCAGCATCCGGTGGATGGTATTGATGATGCGACCGTTATTTTTAGCAGGGTTCATGCGCAGGTTCGGCAATAAAACATATTGGACCTTTTCTGCCTGCCATTCCATTTTTATACTGTCGGCATTGGTAGTAGTTACCAAATATTGCCCGACAAACTTTTTCCCATTTCCGTATATAAAGCTCATGTTGGGTTTGCGCGATAATACCTGTGTGCCTTCCGGCAAGCTGTCCGCACAATATTTGCTCATTTTCAGGAAATTTACCCAGTCAGGGGAATAACCGTAATAAATATCACCGCTTAAGTTTTTCTTTAAGGCAGTAATATTTTGCTCTGCCTTAATACTTGATTTACCAACCGTAACGATCAGCATCACCGCAGCAAATGCAACAACAATAAATTGCATTGTACCCGAGCGTTTGGAAAGTTCATACACCCCGTAAAACAGTATAAGGAAGATCAGCGGCATGGCGATAATAATAAGCCTGTCCTGCATATTATTTGCCTGGACGCCTACAAAAATACCTCCGCACAATACGATCATGTATAAGCTGCAAAAAAACACAAATTTATTTTTCCTGTAGCTGAGGAATGTAAACACCGCCATTATGATAGCTGTAAGGTAAGCATAACCGGGAATAATATTGGCAGCATCGCTGTCCACGTTCCTGATGTTTAAAATCCGGTACACATGCATGGACATGTATGTATAAAAATTCTGGAAAAAACGGTCGATCATTCCACCAAAATCTTCGTGTCCTGCTTCAGGCTTGTACAGGTCCTTACGCAGCATCATCTCCAACTGGTTGGAACTGTTCGGGCCAAAAAGCGCAGTAGTAACCAATTGATAAATCAGCCTCATGATCAAAAAGAAAACAATGGCATACACCATCTGCTTGTAATTTTTGTTCAGCACAAAATATAACAAAACTGCTATAATAGTTACAAACGCTATACTTTTCGAGATGGTCAGCAGCAGGAACATAAATCCGAACAGCAGCCATTTTTTATAATCTTTCTTCAAACCGTCGATCCAGCCGGCATCCTGATCAATACTATCAATGATATTAAATGTAACATACAGGCAAATGGATTGTACAAACAGGAAAAATGTTTCGGTAAACGTTTGGCTTGCATAATACTGGATGAATGCATTGAAGGAAATAAAGGAAATAAGAGCAAACAATACAGTGTACGGAATCCGTTTTACAAATGTTTTGTAGGTAAACCAAACAAATCCGATCTGGCAGATCACGGAAAAGAATTTAAGTGCGATCACATTCAGCCCAAACATTTTTACGAACACCGATAAAAAAACCGGGTATGCAGGCCCCTGGAAATAAGGAAATGTATGCTCGTGCAGAAATGACCATGCACGCTGGATATAGCTAGAATCATCGCCGCCTTCGGATACTTTTGAATCGAACAGCAAGAGAGAGAACAAAGTGGACAAAAGCAGGAGTGCATAAAATAATTTTGTGCTGTGTTTTTCAAACCAGGTATCGAGCTTTATTAGAATTCCTTCCTGTGAAGAAGTTGTTTTTGCAGCTTGCGCTTTTTGCTGTGGTTTATGCTGATGCTGATGTTTGTCTTTTTTTGCCATGTGGTCTTAAAAATTTAAGCAGGTTAAAATTATATAAAATTACCACATCGCAAAACATTCATTGATAAGTTTTATGATCCCTTAACAAAGTGCAAACGGTTAAAAATTCGCATTTCGGTGCAGATTCCCTTATCTTTGCAAAAAATACAGAACATATCATGTTAGAAAATACGGAACGCACGGAATTAAGCACTTTGGGGGAGTTTGGGCTGATAAAACACCTGACCCAGTTTGTGGAAATAAAGAATGAAAGCACTTTAAAAGGGATTGGCGATGATGCGGCAGTGATCGATTACAAAGGGAAACAAACGGTAATTTCTACCGATATGCTGGTGGAAGGTGTACATTTTGACCTGGCTTACATGCCGCTGAAACACCTGGGATACAAAGCCATTTCGGTAAATGTATCGGATATTTATGCGATGAATGCTGCGCCAAAACAGGTAACGATCTCATTGGCAATTTCCAGCCGCTTTTCCGTAGAAGCCATTGAAGAGTTATATGCCGGGATGATGCTGGCCTGTGCAAAACATAAAGTGGACATTATAGGCGGCGATACCACTTCCAGCAAAAGCGGGCTGGTGATCAGCATTACTGCGATTGGTGAAGCAGATGCCGATAAAATTGTGTACCGCAGCACCGCAAAAGAAGGTGATCTGTTATGCGTTACCGGCGACCTGGGAGCTGCTTACGTGGGATTACAATTACTGGAGCGCGAAAAGCAGATCTTTTTGGAAAGTCCGGGTGTACAACCCGACCTCGAAGGCAATGATTATATTATTGAACGCCAGCTGAAACCGGAAGCACGCAAAGACATCCCGGTATTGCTGGAAAAACTGGAAGTAAAACCTACATCGATGATCGATGTATCGGATGGGCTTGCAAGCGAAGTACTACACCTGTGCACGGATTCGGATACGGGCTGTAATTTATATGAGGAAAAAATCCCGATCGATCCATCGGCATATAATACCGCACGGGACTTTAACCTTGATCCCACGGTTTGCGCACTTAATGGCGGTGAGGATTATGAATTATTGTTTACGATCGACCAGGCGGATTTTCCAAAAATAAAAGCGAACCCGGACATTACGGTGATCGGGCACATGACAAATAAAAAAGACGGCGTGAATTTGATCACCAAAGGTGGGACACAACATCCGCTAACGGCGCAGGGCTGGGATGCCTTGCTAAAAAAACCGGAGTAAGTCTTTTTCCCGCAGAGACGCGGAGGTACTGGGTTTGTTATGCTACGTATCTTTTCTCGCAAAGGCGCAAAGTTCGCAAAGCTTATACAACATAGTATTTCTGCAAGCTTATACATTTGGTATGTCACATCCGATTACTTTGAGATCTTTTATTTTCTTTTGTGGTTCAAAGAACACACGGCTTTGCGAACTTTGCGCCTTTGCGAGAAAAAATATGGGAGCCTGCGAACTTAACAATTATTTCTAATCCGTGCACCTGTAGCTTACACCGCTTTCCTTTCCTGATTAAATTTTTTATCTTTGAGTAAATCTATTTTGCTCCATGCAAAAAAACAGGAATGCCTTTTTTCTTTTTTTGCTTTTTATTTTTTCAACGCTCTCTTTTCAAAGCGCTGCACAATCCTATTTTTTTAAAAACTATTCGGTTGACGACGGCTTGCCTTTTGTACAGGTATCTGCTATTTACCAGGATACAAAAGGAAATTTGTGGACAGGTGGTTATGGCGGACTAAGTAAATTTGACGGGTATACATTTAAAAATTATACGCCACACGACGGCTTGCTTAATTATTCGGTTACATCCATTACAGAGGACAACAGCGGGAATATATGGATAGGCACCATTAGCGGGATCAATAAATACGACGGAAAAAAATTTACCAGCCTTACTACCAAAGAAGGCCTGATCAACAATAACATTACCTACATTCTCCGTGATTCGAAAGGAAATTTATGGTTTGGCACCAGTGATGGCCTGAGCATGCTACAGGATGGCATATTTAAAAATTACACGATGCAGAAAGGATTGGCCGGGAACAAGATCCGCTGTTTGTATGAAGACCGCCACAATAATATCTGGATCGGTACGGAATCAGGGATGAGCATGTTCAACGGACAAACGTTTAAAAATTATTCGATCATCAACGGCCTTGCCGGAAATACCGTGAATGCGATCACGCAGGACAGCGCCGGCGGTGTATGGATTGCCACATCGGAAGGATTAAGCAAGCTGAAAAATGAAAAATTCATTAACCATACGGTGGAGGAAGGATTGCTGGATAACGAGATCACAACCGTGATCTGCGATAAGCGCAACAACATCTGGCTGGGGACCAACAAGGGGATTGCCCGCGTAAAGCGCTTTGAATTTAAAAATTACACCATCCGCAAGGAAGTGAACAGCAACCTGGTGAACTGCATTTACCAGGATTACGAGCAAAATATATGGATTGGGACCTACAATGGTTTGTATAAATACCGCAGCGATTTGTTTGAGGTATATTCCGATAACGAAGGGCTGACGAATAATTTTGTGTACACGATTACGCGGGATAACCAGGGGAAGCTGATCGTAGGAACAAAGGATGGCGGCGTTTATAAGGAAGGGGAAGATAAATTCATCAATTACAGTACAAAAGATGGCTTGCCCGATAAGGATATAAAAGCCTCCTACAAGGAAGATGACGGAACTATTTTACTGGGCACTTCCAACGGTGTAAGTGTATATGACGGAAAAAAATTCAGGACGGACAAGCGATTCGATGATCTGAGGGGCGAATCGGTGAATGTATTTTACAAGGATAGTAAAGGTAATTTGTGGATCGGTGTAGCCGATGCGGTGTATAAGTATTACAAGGATTCGGTTACAAAATACAAGCCGGTATCGCCTGTGAATAGCTACACGGTGGATGGGATTTATGAAGATATTAATGGCAACATCTGGTTCGGAACGTATCTCGGAGGCTTGTTTTTATTTGACGGTAAAAATTTTACAGAGCAAAGCAGAAAATTAGGCTTTAAAAGCGATTCGTTTTTTACGATCCTGGCGGACAATGACGGCGTTCTTTATTTCTCATCGTTTAACGGCGTGTACGTTTACAATACAAAAACAAAACAAACGGATAATTTTGGGAAAGCGGAAGGCATCAGCTCGGAGCTGGTATACACCATGGCTTTTAACAATGATAAAACCGAATTGTGGGCTGGCACCAACCAGGGCTTAAGTAAAATTGACATTGCACGATATAAAAAAACAGGGGAAAAGATCATCACTACCTACGGAAAGGATGAAGGCTTCAGTGGCGTGGAATGTAATACCAACGGAATTTATAACGACAAAGACGGTGCAATATGGTTTGGTACTGTAAACGGGTTGATAAAGTATGCACCGCAGGAATATATTGAAAACAATACGCTGGCGAAAATTAACATTACGAGCATCCGGTTATTTTATACGGATACACTGATGCAGCAGAACACTGCGCTGAGCTATGATATGAATAATATTTCGTTTAACTACAGCGGCATTTGCCTGACCAATCCTCAAAAGGTAAAATATTCGCACATCCTGGAAGGCTTTGAAAAAAAATGGTCGCCGGTGAATTACGAGCGAACGGTTACCTATTCGAATTTGCCTCCCGGAAAATATAAATTCAAAGTAAAATGTACCAATAATGAGGGAATCTGGACGGAAGCTCCTGCTGAATTTGCATTTACGATCAAAGCGCCATTCTGGAAAACGGCCTGGTTTTACATTCTATTTTCATTATTTTTTATAACTGCATTGATCTTTTCCATCCGCTTACGGATCCGCACTATTAAAACAAAAGAAAAAGGAAAAACAGAACTGAATAAAAAAATAGCGAACATTGAATTACAGGCCTTGCGTGCGCAGATGAACCCGCATTTTATATTTAACACCATGGCATCCATCCAGCATTATATTTCCAATAATGATACGGATGCGGCGCTAAAATACCTATCGAAATTTGCCAAATTAATGCGCAGCATCATCGGAAATTCCAAGCAGCAAATGATCTCCATCGCGGAAGAGCTGAATGCGCTGAACCTATACCTGGAACTGGAAATTATGCGGTTTACCGATAAATTCGAATATAAGATCATGGTGGATCCGGACATCGACCAGAATTATGACAGGATCCCATCGATGCTGATCCAGCCGTACGTGGAAAATGCCATTATTCATGGCTTGTTGCCAAAGCAGGGACATGGAAAAATTTTAATACATTTACAAAAACAGGTGGGTAGCATTTTGTGTACAATAGAAGATAACGGCATAGGACGCGAACGCTCCAATGAATTTAAAAAGAACCGGGTACAACAGCATAAATCGGTTGGAATGAGCATTACGCAGGAACGACTGGATATTTTAAATTCGAGCCTGAATCAAAACCTGAATGCGCAGATCCTGGATTTGTATGAGAACGGGGAACCGGCGGGAACAAAGGTGCAGATCATGATCCCGATGGACAGTAACGAAGATTAACAACCAATTTTAAAAACAAATGCTATGGGAATAAAAGCTGTAATTGTAGACGATGAGCTGGGTGCGCGTGAATCGTTATCGAAAATGATCGAGAAAAATTGCAAGAACATTGAAGTGGTTGCAAAAGCGGATTCGATGATGAATGCATTTATTGAAATTACCAATCATCAGCCCGACCTGGTTTTCCTGGATATTGAAATGCCGAATGGCAACGCTTTTGATTTGCTGGAGCGTTTCAAGGAAATAAATTTCAACATTATTTTTGTAACGGCGTACGATCACTATGCGATCAAGGCGATCAAGTTCAGCGCCATTGATTATATCCTGAAACCGGTGGACCCGGAAGAACTGGTAAAAGCTGTTTCACGGTTTGAAAGCCAGCTGGAAAATAAAAATTCGCTGGATAAAAAATTCAAGACCCTGCTTTCCAATGTAAAACCCGAAAATAAATTAAAAAAAGTGGGAATCCCGGATGGCGACGGGCTGATCTTCATTAACCTGTCGGACATTATCCGTTGCGATTCGGATGGGAATTATACTTATTTTTTACTTACAACAGGCAAAAAGATCATTGCATCCCGCACACTGGGCGAGTATGAGCAAATGTTTGCAGACGATAATTTTTTCAGGGTACACCGCTCCCACCTGATCAACCTGGAACATGTAAAAAAATACATTAAAGGCGAAGGCGGTTATGTGATCATGTCGGATAACTCACAGGTAGAGGTTTCCAGGAGGAATAAGAACGAATTCCTGGAAAAGCTTTCGCACCAATAGATGTGCAGATGGCTAATTACTGATGTGCAGATGGATGTACTGCGTGAAAAGGATTACTGATGTACTGGATATATAAAAAATTGAATGCCCTGAAAGATTAGCTTTTTTGGGGCTTTTTTATAAATATTCTTCGGGGTTGCAGGCGCAAGCTTAATATTGTAAATCGTTTATTGTTTCTGTCAATTGAAGTACTAACCGCTTATCTCCCCCTTCCAGGGACAAAAAAGCCCTGGAAGGGGGAATTCTTATACAAATATGTTCTTTAAGAAATTCTTCTGCGCAAAGCATATCAGTAATTAATAATCAATCTTCCAGGGAGAAAAAAGCCCTGAAAGGAGCATTATTTATGAGATTTATTGATTAAAAACTTCTTTTTGAGTAAAGCAAAATCAGTAATCTGAACATCAGTAATCAAAAATCATCTATTTCTAATCAAAAATCAATTACCGTTTACCTTCCATTTGCCACCGTTAAATAATTAACCCTGCCATTTACTCATTGTGGGTTTACTTCTGTTGAATTACACCGTAATATTGTGTAGTTCATTGATACAATATAATTCTAAAGAATAAAAGAGCAGGTGTTGGGGGATTGCACTAAAAATTAATTGGCACATGGGGATGTTGTTTAAATTAATTGGCAAAAACCCACACCTTACTTTTACTTCTTATTCCTTTCAAAAGATTCAGTACCTAATAATATAATTTCTAAAAGTATGGCAACAACACTACTCAAGTTTAACACTTTAAATTCAATAGCCATGAACAGAAAAACAGCCATCCGCCACGGACACAATTACCACGAAGAAGGTATCGGAACCGTAACCATTTTATTAGCGATTGTAACAGTTGCATTTATTTTTTACAGCATCTATTGCGCAGCGATATAACTCATTTTAGTTTGTTTTAGTTTGTTTGTTTAGTTTTAGTTTAGATCCGGAAACGGCACTTGTTGAAAGCAAGTGCCGTTTCTACTTTAATAAAACTGTGTATTTTTTTGCCGATGCTTAATTCTTGATTGCTTATCAACCGTTGGTCGATAAAAAGCATGGATTTCGTCTAAAACATTTAACATCCTCATTTTAAGGTCGTTCATATGAAATATGACACTCACAATGACTGAGCTCGTTTCTGTAACGGACAATGAAGTGCTGGAATTAAACTATTCCTGCAGGACAACGCGCGTGACCTATTCCATTGCCGATCTTACAGGAAATATTGTGTTGAAAGGGCTTTTCAATTGCCAGGAAAAAAACAGTATCCCGATTCAAAAATTACCGCGCGGTTTTTTTATGCTTTACATTGTGGATGGCGGTTCGCTTATAAGAACGCATTTTCAGAAAAATTAATAATTTTTGCGGAAACACCTTTCTGCAAATGCAGCCAACTCCTTTACCGTTTCTTTCGGCGCTTCATAAAAAGCCATGTGCCCGGCATTTTCCAGCATCAGCACAACCGGGTATTTACACAAAGCCATTTGAGGGTACATGGTTTCGTAATTGATTACCCCGTCTTTTTTTCCAATAATAAACAACACAGGCACTTCTGAAAAGCGCAGGATCAGGTCGCGGCTTTTGCGCTCCTTCATTCCTTCCAGGCTATTGATGATGGATTGCTGGGAAGTTCCCGCTGCAATCTGCCGGGATTTTTCTACTTCGGTTGTTAATTTTTCGAGATTTTCGGGTGCAAACAACGAGCTGACTACTTCCGAAACGTAATGCCGGTGTTCTTTTTTCACAACGCGGATCACGCGGTCGCGGTCGCGTTTTTTCTCATCTGTATCTGCATAGGAGGTGGAATTGAACAGGCAAAGCCCGCTTACATTTTCGGGATACAACTCGGCGAAAGCCAATGCTGCATAGCCACCCATGGAATGGCCTGCAACCACATACCGCCTCACTCCAATTTTATCCAACACTGCTTTTACACTTTGTGCAAGCAACTCCATGCTGTGATAATAGCCAATACTGGGCGTTTTGCCATGCCCGGGCAAATCAATGGCGATCACACGAAAACGTTTGGAAAGTTTTTTACTGAATTCCGACCAGATCTCATGCGAACCTAAAAAGCCGTGTAATAAAACTATTACACGGCCTTTGCCTGCATCGGTATATGCAATTTTTATTTTTTTAAAATCGGCGGTGTGGATCATTGAGTAATATGGATTACCCAAATTTAAAACTATTGTTTTATAAACCGCTGTGCATTTACTTTTTTTCCATCAGTAATTTTTAACACATATAATCCCGGGGATAAATTGCTGATATCGATTTGCTGTGTGGATGAAAAATTCATTTTCTCCTGTTTTACCAATTGTCCGGTTACGTCATAAATTTCAACGACTGCATTTTTTGTAGTTGTTTCATAACGGACATATAACTGCTCGTTAGCCGGATTCGGATACAGTTGCAAATCGTTTTGTGTTGGTGTTAGCATTGTGATCCCGGCCAGCGTTCCCGCATCAAAAATATATTTGGGATTGGTGTGATTGGTATTATCAATATTTTGCTGGCGGTATTGTTTGCTTTCCCTGAGGCGGATGTTCACATCAGTTGCCAGCAATGAATAACCGGGATTTAACAAAGGAATGTTCACCCACATGGCATCAGGATACACTTCCCGTTTGTAACCCTGGCTTGTATATCCCGTTGTTGATTCAGAAGCTTTCAATAATTTATATAAGGTTACCCCTTTATCGTACACCGGAATATCTCTCAATTCATTGGGAAGATAAGGATCCGTTGCCGGGTAAACCCCATCACCATTGTGCCCGAATATATAAATATAATGCTTGCCGCCATAGACCACAGAGGAATCAGGTGCAACTACAGTAGAAGTAGGATTCCAGACCATATCGCTGCCGTTATCGGCAACAAGGTAAGAGTCTTCGCCGAAAGCCATGTTGAGGCGCTCACCGGTTTCCACATTTACGGCGTAACCCGGAAACCAGCCCATTCCATACGGTTGTGTTCCTCCAAAATCACCGTCAGCAGCGTTGTATCCGGGATCTCCTGCTTTTCTGCCGTTTTTATCAACAGAAAGAGATTTGCGGATGCTCATCTTTTCGGCACCACCAATCGAAAGTAGGGAATCATCCTGCTCTTCTAGTACAGGACAACGCGTCCATTTGTTTTGATCGGATGTGATCACGACATCCACGCTGGCCAGGTTTTTCATCTGCGTAAGTGTGCGGTATTTATCCCATGCAGGAGCGCCGGGATAGATGTATGTACCGGACGTGGAATATACGTTATTAGCACACAGGCGGTAAGGCGACCAGGTGCCGTTAAGCACACCTTCGTATACGGCGCTATCGTCGAGTCCCACAAAATCATTGTCATAGTCAACATCCACAACATTATAGGTTCCACTGCGGATCCAGTTTTGAGGGCCCATCATATCATTATCCGACAAACCGGTCAACCAGGGCAAAGCTGGATTGTCATACACCATTGTTGCTTCCAGGAAACCGTTGCTGGTATATACAGATGTTCCGGGATCATCCGTAGGGTTGGTCCTGATCCTCATTCCCCATGCAGGAATGTCCTGTGTATAATTTACAGAAATCACGGAATCGCCAAACACAGTATCGTGTAACGCAACATTCACCAGCATCCATTTTGCATCAGGATCTGTAACATCATTGCCGGGAAAATCAACACTTGTATCATTAAAAATGATCTGGAATTCGCCGGAGGGTGTTAATGCAGGATTATAAATATCCACGTACACCGGGCTTCTGTTGTTATCATACAAGGGATAATTGTATGTGTTTGTTGCGCTGTTCAAAATGCTGTCGTGCATGCCTGCAACAAAATCAAGCACCAGCCCGTCGTTCCCCTGTCCTTCGATGCGCCTTAACCGGGGGCCGTTTTGGGAAATTGCATTTAAAAATAAAAACACAAGTGGAAACAGGAGTATATTTTTTTTCATAAAATAAATATTAGTAGCCGGATATTTATCTGCAAAGTAATCTTTATTTATAGCACTTTGCAGATAAATGAACAAGCGGCGAGTATAAATTATCTGCCGGTGTAGATCGGAATGCAAACGGTTATTGTTTTATAAAACGTTTCACGGTAACATTTTTTCCATCGCTAAGTTTCACAACATACAAACCATTGGAAAACCCTGAAATATCAAACACTTGCTCCTGCATCGCTGTTGTGATACTTTTTATTAATTGCCCGGTCACATCATAAATTTGAATCAGGGTATTTTTTGATTGTGATTTATAGCTGATGTAAATTATGTTGTTTGCGGGATTGGGGTACAAAAGTAAATCATTTTGCTCCGGCGGAATGACGCCGATCCCGGCCAGCGTTCCTGCATCAAAAATATATTTGGGATTGGTGTGATTGGTATTATCAATATTTTGCTGACGGTATTGTTTGCTCACTCTCAGGCGGATGTTCACATCAGTAGCGAGCAATGAATAGCCGGGATTCAACAAAGGGATGTTTACCCACATGGCATCGGTGTAAACTTCCCGCATATAGCTTTCGCTATAACTTGTAGATGCAACTGCCCGTTCAGCAGCGTGGAGCAATTTATAAAGTGCAACACCTTTATCGTATGCAGGAATATCTTTTAATTCATTAGGAAGATAGGCATCTGTTGCCGGGTAAACGGCATCACCATTGTGCCCGAATACGTAGATGTAATGCTTACCGCCGAAAACCGGGATCAGGTTTGGCGATGTACCGCTGTAAATAGTGGAAGTAGGATTCCAGATCATATCCTTTCCATTGTCAGAAGGATAATAGGAATCCTCCCCGAAGGCCATGTTCAGACGTTCGCCTGTTTCCAGGTTTATAGCATAACCCGGAAACCAACCCATGCCGGTTAATTGTGTTCCGCCAACATCGCCGTCTGCCGCATTGTATCCGGCATCGCCTGCTTTTTTCCCATTCTTATCTATAGAAAGGGATTTGCGCAAGCCCATTTTTTTGGCGCCGCCAGTGGCGAGTATTTCTTCATCCTGTAATTCCAACACCGGGCAGCGGGTCCATTTGGTCTTGTCGGCGGTGATCACAATATCCACGCTGGCTAGGTTTTTCATTAGTGTAACGGTGCGGTATTTGTCCCATGCAGGAGCACCATAATTTACAATTCCTGTAAATGATAATTCCTGTGAAGCAACCAATCGGTAAGGCGCCCAGGTACCGTGCAAGATATGTTCATAGTATTCGTGATCGTCAAGAAAGGGATAATCACCATAAACAGCGCCGGGCGCGTTTGTTCCCGACCGGATCCAGTTTTGCGGGGTCATCCAGTCTTCATCGGGCAAACCGCTTAACCAGGGTAACGCCGGATCGGCAAATGTCATGCTTGCTTCCAAAAAACCATTATTGGTGTACGTGTCTGTTCCCGGGTTATCAGTAGGATTGGTCCTGATCTTAAGTCCCCAGGCAGTTATATCCTGTGTATAATTTACACCAATTATTGAATCACCAAAAACAGTATCGTGTAACGCAACATTCACCAGCATCCATTTTGTTGACGGATCTGTAAGATCGTTACCGGCAAAATCAAGGCTGGTATCATTAAAAATGATCTGGAATTCGCCGGGCGGAGTTAGCGCGGAATTATAAATGTCCACATGCACCGGACCTTTATCGTTATCATACAAGGGATATTTGTACACGCCATTTGGACTATTTAAAATACTATCATGCATGCCGGCAACAAAATCAAGCACCAATCCGTCATTTCCCTGTCCTTCGATCCGCCTTAATTTAGGGCCGTGCTGGGCAACTGCATTTAAAAATAAAGATGCTAGCCAAAGCAGCAGTGTATATTTTTTCATAAACAAAAAATATTAGTAGCGGGGACAATGAACTGCAAAGTAATATCAATGATACTACTTTGCAGCGGGGTTAACAATTCAGAAAAAAATGCAACCGGTTATTGTTTTATAAAACGTTTCACCATTACATTTTTTCCATCGCTGAGCTTTACGATGTACAAACCTTTGGAAAAGCCGGCAATATCAATTGGCTGATCTTGTAATGCATTTGTTTTTATGCTTTTTACCAATTGCCCGGTTACATCATAAATTTCAACAACTGCATTTTTTGATGGTGATTTATAGCTGATGTAAATTAAGCTGTTTGCAGGATTCGGGTACACCGATAATTCAACATCCGGGTTCGGATTATTTTGAATGCCTGTTCCAATCAAATTGCAGCCACAGGTGCTCATTCCCCTGTTAAATTGCGATCTTACACTATCAATACGTTCCTGCATGGTAGTAACCGAAGCAAGGTTCCCGCCGCTAGTTGCTTTTGCAAAAATATAGGCCATGTCCACTTCTTGCTCAGCGCCCGGATTAAATGTGAACGGACCGCTTGCACCCACTCCTCTTCTGTCGCCGGGAATATTGCTTTCTGTTACTTCGCTCCAAGGCACCATTCCTATATGATGAGTACCATATCCCAGCGGATCGGAATTATCGGGAAATAGATAATCGCAGGAAATAGCTCCACCATAACCGGTTCCGCCATAAGTTAGCGCGCCACCGTCTTTCCAGGTACCGGTAAGATAATTATAGTATTGTGCTGCCGTAGTTGGGTTTCCCGTTGTGCTGCTGGAGGAATTATTATATGCAATGAACTTTGATAATCCCAGCCGTTCGTTGTCAACAACTGCATCACCGTAACCGGTACCATTTACAGTGCTGTCAGCAGGATCAGCCACTCCATCAGCATCGGCATACGGCCCGCGTAAAAATACGGCCGCTTGTGCCGGCGGATTGGCACCGTATGCAGGATCGGTTATAGTACCGTTGTAACCGTAATATGCGCCGCGTGTTACATCGCTTCCAATAAAATCATTACTATAAGATCCAATATCAAAATCGGTCCATTTACCAATATACGTGCGGTTAAGCGTAGTGATACTTTTGTTGGTGATCTTATAATTTACAAAAACAGTATTGTACAGCGCCGAATCCGGGCAATTAAATTCATAGGCCATTCCCTGAATCTGCACACCAATAGCACCGCCACCGGTTTCGGTATGCACCCCGCCTTTATCGTTGAACACAAAATAAATGGCCTGATCGCCTTTGATCAGCGGGTAATCGCCAACAGTGGGATCGTAAAGATTATCGCTGTTATGATCGAAAAAAGGCGCCAATGGCTGACCGTCATTTCCAAAAGCGGGCCAGGTCATGATCTCGTTCAATGCAAATGAATCAATAGGCAGTGGTCCGGGGGCACCAATTATAACCCAATTATGATACGCATCAATATCGCATTTATTTAATTTCCAAACGCGGTTCCATACGGCGCTTGTATCGGCCTGACCTGTAGAATTTAAAGGCCCCGGAAAAAAATCGGTTCCGCTCTGGTGATACGTTTGCGCGGCAATTTTTAATGTATTTCCGGCATCCAACCCGCCAATCCAGAGATTGTCGGCAAAAATAGTGTTGTGCCCGCTTCCTTTCGGAGCTTCAAATTGTGCGTTGTTGTAATCTGTGAACAAAGATCCATCGGCATTTACCTTGGCTTTAATATTATTAAGGTCCAGGAATTGCCCCGGAACAATTTGGGCATTTGCCGCTGCAAATCCAATTATGCAGCAGGCGGTGAGTAATTTTTTTTTCATGATCGTAGCGTTTATTTATGGTTAAACATTTCGGGGATGATTTGTTTGTGTTTATTTGAGTACCGTGAGCGCACCGCTGTATTTGCGCGACTCTCCGTTATCCATGGTTACATTTATTTTGTATACGTACGTTTCCAGGTCCGATGGTTTGCCTTTGTACTGGCCATTCCAACCAACATTCACATCGTTTGATTCAAATACTTTCGCGCCCCAGCGATCGTAGATCAGCATTTTAAATTCACTGATATTATTTCCCTGTACTTTAAATTCATCGTTCAGCCCATCACCGTTCGGAGAAAATGCTGTTGGAATATAAATCGCATTTACATTCAATACATTTACATACACGCTGTCGCCGCTCGAACAATTATTACTATCAGTTACCATCACAAAATAATATTGCGAAGCTGTGATGGTTGCTCCCGGGTTCGGGCATTCGCTGCAGCTCAAGCCATTGTCCGGCGACCAGCTATACGCCACACCACCGCTTGCATTCAGCGAAGCTGTTTCGCCCAGTAAAATAGTAGCATCTGATCCGGCGCTTACGTCCGGCAATGCATTTATTCCTACATGAACCGTATGCGTAACTGTAGCGCAGGCATTGGTTGTTTGTACAACATAATTAGTACTTGTTGCCGGTGCAACGGTAATGGCAGCAGTAGTATCGCCGGTATTCCACAATAGATTTCCTGCACTGCTGCTGGCTGTTAATGTAGCTTCCGCTCCAAAACAAATAGCAGTATCCGCACTGGCGGTGATCACGGGCACTGGGAACAATGCAATTGTAACGTGCCCTGTATCACTTGCACAGTAGCCATTTACAACATACAGCGTGTATGTTCCGTTTGCATTGGCAGCAAGTGTTGGAATAATTGGATTCACATCTGTAGATGAAAAACCGTTCGGGCCATTCCAGTAATAAGAATATCCCGGCAAGCCCGTAGCTGATAAATTCAACGTGCCGCCTTCGCACACGGTATCATCCACGCTCAGCAATGGCGCTGCAATGGGTGCTTGTATGGCAATGTGAATACTGTCCCAGGCGCTGGCACAACCGTTTAAACCTGTTGCCTGCACAGCAATTACAGTAGCCTGATTTACGGAGCTGATCGCATAAGAAGTTCCAACACTTAATAGATTATGCAAATCGTCATACCAGGTTAACAAAAGTGAAGAATCAGTAGTGGCAATAAAATTCAACGGGCTGCTTGTACATACCGATGTATCTGCCATTGCAAGCAACACCGGTGCCGGGATCAGATTCAAATGCACGGTATCCGACATTGCTGTACAACCAAATGAATTGGTATAAGTATAAAAATAATTACTGAAATTTTGATTTGCATACACCGAATTGCCCATTGTGCCTGTATTCCAGAGATATGTTCCTGAAAGTGTATCTGTTTGTAATTGCACCGAATCATACTGGCAAATAGTATAACTATTGGTAGCAAAGGTTTGCAGATGAATCGTATTTATATTAATGGTGATACTGTCTGTACCGCTTGTACACACACCGTTACTTGCATACACTGTATAATTGCCTGCCTGTGCTGCTGTGGCAGGATAAATAATCAGTTGTGTTGTATTGGCTGCCACTGTTGTGGGGCCGTTCCAGGTATAATTTACACCGCTCACCGGTGCATGCACACCCAGCGACAATGTATCACCGGCACATGCCATTGCATTACCCGTGATCAAGGGAATTTGCGACCCGTTTATAATATTAACATTTAATGGACTACGCGCACTGGAACATGTTCCGTTGGATGCGGCCACATAAAAAGCAGTATCATTTTGTCCTGCATTTGCGGTAATTGTATTACCGGTAGCAATAAGGCTACCGCCATATAAATCGGAATACCACAACAATGTTCCTGTAGCCGAAGCGCTGAGCGAAACGGTGCTTCCGGCACAAACTATAGTATCTGCAGTTACAGGGGCAGTAACTGGAGGAAGCGTATACACCGTAATGCTGTCGCTGCTCAAACAGCCCTGCGCATTTTGCGCCTGCACATAAAACGTTCCGCCGCCAATGGTTGAATACGATTGTGATTCCTGCATTACAGGATACCACATATAATTTGAATATCCGTTGGAAGCAATCAGTACCAGCGTATCCTGCGCGCAAATAGTGTCACGGCCGGTGTAAATAATATCCACCGGAGTGCCGGCAGAATTAGTGATGGTAATATTCGCAATGGTAGTAATGTTACAAAAATTTGCAGTCACGGTATATGTTCCCGGTGAGCTGATCACTTGTGTGAATGAAGATCCGCTTAAGGGCGCCGACCAGTTTAAAATGGTGCTCGGATCGGTTAATGCGGTAATTAAAACCGTACCGTTGGCGCACAGGCTCGTTCCCGGAAATGCATCAATGTAAGGCGTGCTGTATTGTTTTACTTCTGCCATTTCCGATACTAAAGAACAACCGGTTGTGGATATAAATGTATAATAATAAATACCCGGCGTATGTACATAAACCGATTGTGTTGTAGCGATCACAGCACCTGTAGGCCCGTACCACATGTATGTTCCACCAGTTTCTGCGGTAAGCAGTACCGAATCGAGCGGACAAATTACCCCGTGTGCAGGATACATCGTGATCAACGGAGAAGGCATAGAGCCAAGATTAAAAGTTGTATTGGCATGTTTCGGACAACCCAATACAGGATCAAGCGTGGTAGACGATACAGCATATGTTCCCAATAAATTCACATAGGCTGAATCGGTTGAAGATTGCACAATGCCCGGCCCGCTCCATATATAATTATCGCCGCCGCTGGCTGTTAATAAAACAGTATCGCCCGGACAAAAGAACGAAAGCCCCGAAATCACAGGCACATTGGACGGCGCTTCATGCACCTCCAGGTAAAAATTACGGCTGATCGTCATTACCGGCGCTCCCGTTAAGGGATCTAAAATAGTGGCGCTCACAGTACAATTGGTAGTGGAATCTGCCTGAAAATTTTGTGTATGTGTACCAAACGTATTTACAAATGAATCGTACGGACGAAAACCGTAACCGCCTGATAAACTCCAGGTGCTGAATGTAAAAAGAGTTGTGGTGCCTCCCGAAGCATAAATTGTACTGTCTACCAACTGCATTTCGAAAAGATCGTTCTTACAGATCCTTACCGTATCGCTGGTATTAAATGTATTGTTTGTAAAAATAAGCTGTGGAACAAATGTACCGATGCCGCCTCCACCGCTGCCAACAGCATTCCATTGATAAACGGTTACACAATTTTCCACGCTGCAAAAACCATTCGGGCTTACCGCGGTAATGGAATAAACACCCGGCAATGCCGCGTAGATCGTATCTACAGAGCTTACAATTGTTCCGTCAGGCAAAGTCCAGTGATAGGCATCACCGGCCGGAATACCAGCCGCTACAAGCATAGCAGTATCGTTGGCATACAATAATACTTTTTTCAAGCAACCTGCAAACGGAATCGCATCCATCGCCTGAACCCCAAATACATTGATAACAGGTACCGGTGGCGTTGGGTCGATCTGCACATAAAATGAATCCACAAAATTGCGGCAATTATCGGCATAACCGTATGTAATGGTTTTCCATCCGGAAGTGGTAAAATAAACCGTATCGTTTGTGCCGCCGCCTGTCCAGTGATACGACCATTCCGGTGCCTGTAAGCTATCCGTAGTAGTAGGTGTTGTAACGTACGCCAGCAAACGGTCGCAGGCACGGATCGTGTCGCCCAGCGGGAAACGCGCCGGCATTAATGTATCCAGCGTACAGGTGCCGCTTATTCTTTTAAAATAATCGTACAGCGGACATGCAGCATCTACCGGCTGTGCCAGCAAAATATCTTTATTGCCAAATCCTTTTTGCGTGACAAATTTTCCATACAAATTATTGCCGCAGATCACATCACCAATGTTCGAATTGATCGTAGTTAAATTATTTATATGCGAAGTAAAATGATTGCCATCCGTTGCATTAAAGTTTTTGGTATAGCTTCCGGCAATAACCGGCTTGTCATCATTCAGCACTGTTATTGCGGCAGGATAATCATCTCCAATGCCGCCATATTGCTTTTCCCACTGTCGTGAAAGCGTATTGTCATACTTAATCACATACACATCCCGATAGCCTACGCTGTAAAAAACACCGTTGCCATGTGTGTGTGAAAATGGTGTAAACGAACATTTAAAATATCCGGTAGTATATACATCGTTATGCGCATCTACCGCAATCCCGCGCGACGACACATCATTGTCGCTGCTTTCGCTGGTTCCCGCAGAATAATCCCCAGTGCTTGCATCTGCTTTTAATACAAATGTTTTGTTGGCATACGTTCCGTTTATGTAATTATTCGGTGGGCCGATGTACACCATCGTTCCTTTAAAATCGCCGGTAAGCCATACATCATTACCTTCCACAGCCATGTCGTAAACCATAAACTGCGTCGCAATCATGCGGTGAAACCAGGTTTCCGTTCCGTTACTGTCCAGCTTCATCAAAAAGCCGGCATTAAATGCATTGTTATTGTACTGATTTGTAAATGAAAGGGTATCCGAAAATTGCCCGCATACATAAATATTGGATTGATCATCCACACCTAATTTTAATATGCGGTCGTCATACATTGCCGCTCCCTGCTTTGCCCAGCTCACCGATCCCGAAGTGTTTATTTTAAAAATGAACGCATCAAACGAAGGCTGGCCGCCATTTACAGGCATGGTCAAGGGATAATTGACCGACGTAAATGAAAACGTGCCGAAGTTGGATACACCTTTAAACTGTCCGGCAACAGTTACATTGCCGTTTACATCCATCGCAATATCTGTTGCAATGTCCACATCATTACCACCGTAACTGTGTGCCCATATAAAGTTCCCGCTGTTATCGAGCTTCGCAACAAAAATATCCTGCGAGCCGGCAACGGATGTAAGCGTGTAGGAACCGAAGTGCGCCGTTCCTTTGTAATTACCGGTAATGTATATATCGCCAGAAGAAGCCACTGTTAATGCCACTGCTTTATCATCCTGCGTGCCTCCTGCTGTGGCCACCCACAAGAAAGTTCCGAGCGAATCCTGTTTGCTCACAAACACATCGCTAAGCCCTGCAGTGCTGCTGATCATATTATCAAAACGCGCCGACTGGCTGAAATAACCTGTAGCATAAATATTTCCCTGCGCATCATGCGTTACATCCAATGCTTCATCGTTTGCATTACTACCAGAGCCTTGCAGCCAGTTATGCTGTGCAATACCAACGTTTAAAAAAGTAGTTAGTATAAATAAGAGTGCGATAAATTTTTTCATAATTGTGGTTTTGTAGCAATGAAATGTACGCCTGTTATACAGAGAAAGATGTGATAAACATTCAAATGGCGCGGCTGACTTAATATATGGTCACATTTATTACTTAAGCGGTTGCGGGGACGCATTCGGTTTTGCTTTAGCCACCTGCCGGATTACAACATCCCCATGTTTAGCCTCCGGCAGGTTGACTGTAGCATTTAAACTTGGTCAAATGTAATTCAACTTGTTTTACATTATTAAACAAGATTTTCCAATTCTATACATCTCCAAATCGCTTATCCGTCTCCTTGCAGGCCTAAAACCTTTATTCTACAAGCATCTCATCCGCTTTCACAATACATCTCAACTGTATTTTCGGGTATTTTAAAAAATATACATATCTAACATTCATTTTTGGGCCCAAATCAATAATCACTATGCTATGAATTACAAAACTTTATAACTATCTTTAGTTTAAACCATAAGCTACTTATTTATGAAAAACCTTTTACTATTGAGTTTTAACAGATCAGCAATGAATAAAAAAACAAATTCAATGTTCGTGTAATACCAAACAGAAATATTACAAAAGCGTCCCCTTTCATAAAAAACATTAAAAAATATACATGTCTAACAAAGTATCCGGACAACTTCACCGACTTATTAAATCACTCAGCAAGTCAGAAAAAAGGTATTTCAGCATTTATGCTTCCCGTCATACAGCTGGCGAAACCAACAATTATTTAAAATTATTTGAAGGCATCGATAAACAAACGGAATACGATGAAGAAGCGATCCTGAAGCAATTCAGGAAAGAAGCATTCGTCAATAAATTTTCCATTGCCAAAGCGCGCCTGTATGATACCATCCTCGATAGCCTGGATGCTTTTCATTCCAATAGCTCCATTGATGCTCAATTAAAAAAGGATTTGCATTGCGCAGAGATTCTGTATAAAAAAACATTGTACGATCAGTGTGCAAAAATATTACTGAGTGCAAAAAAAACAGCAATTCGCTTCGAGCGCCATTCCTCATTACTCGAAATCAGCCTTTGGGAAAAACGCCTGATCGAAACTGAAAATTATGCGGGCAAAACAGATGAGATGATCATCAATATTCTGAAAGAAGATAGCTTAACCAGTGAAAAAATTAAAAATTTTAACGAGTATTGGAACATCAAAAGCCGCTTTTTCATGATCCTCAACAAGCAGGGAAAAGTGCGCAACGACTCAGAATTAGCGAAATTCAAAAAAATAATCGATAACACGCTTTTAAAAGGCGAAGAAAAAGCGCTGTCGCGTGAAACAAAATATTTATTCTATCACATTTACAGCGCGTATTATTTTGGCATCGGCGATTATGAAAAAAGTTACAGCAATCTCGTAAAAAATGTAGCCCTCATCGAAACCAACCCGGATATTTTCCGGGAAGAGCCGAATATTTATTTTTCCGTTTTAACAAACACGATTTATGTGGGAAGCCAGCTTAAAAAATTTGATGAGGTATTCGCCAGCTTAAAAAAATTACGCTCTACATGGCAGGAGCTGGAAAGCAGTAAAAACGAGGATTTAGAGGTAAAGCTTTTTTCCACGGCCATGAGCATCGAACTAAGTATTTATTTAATGACCGCCGAATTTGAAAAAGCAATTGAGCTGGCACCAAAGATCGAAGACAAACTGAATAAATATCCCGGTAAATTTTCCAAATTGCGAATTGCTTCTTTTTGTTTGAATGTGGCCGCCGCTTATTTTGGTGCAGAAAAATACACCACCGCATTAAAGTGGACCAACAAGCTACTGAATGATGTATCCATCGACGAAAGCATGGATCTGCACTGTTATGCGCAAATCCTGAGCCTGATCATCCACATCGAATTAAAGCACGATGATTTTGTGCCGCATGCATTTAAATCCACGTATCGTTATTTAAGCTCGAGAAACAGGGTATATAAATTTGAGAATGTGTTCCTCGATTTCGTAGGAAAAATTTTGAAAACAAAAAATCGCGAAGAACAAACAAAATATTACAGGGAGTTAAAAGCCGCACTGTTACCGCTGGAAAAAGATCCCTTCGAAAAAACAGTATTCGAAAATTTTGATTTTATTTCCTGGGTAGATAGCAAGATCAGGAAAACTTCTTTCAGGGAAATTGTGGAAGAAAAAGTTAGTCGATAGTACTGAGTAATTAGTAGTCAGATCCTTACCACGTCATTGCGAGGGCTTTTCGCCCGAAGCAATCTCACACCAGAATACAAACTATAATGAGATTGCTTCGGGCGAAAAGCCCTCGCAATGACGTTCTTAAAAAATTAACAGGTACAGTCTAAAGACTAACGACTAATTAATTACTCCATACTATTTCGCCATCAACGCTTCAATCTCCTCTGCTTCCAATGGAATATTCTTCATCAAATCCTGCGGGCCGTTTGCCGTAACTAAAATATTGTTTTCCAAACGGATTCCTAAATCTTCCTGCGGGATGTAAATTCCAGGTTCACATGTAAACACCATTCCCGCTTCGATCTTACGGTTGAAATCGCCGACATCATGTACATCCAAACCTAAGAAGTGAGAAGTGCCATGCATAAAATATTTTTTATACGCCGGCCATTCCGGTTTTTGATTTTTAATATCGTCCATCGTTATTAATCCTAAATCCACCAGCTCTTTTTCCATCAGCAATCCTACCGCTTTTTGATATTCCGGGATCACATTGCCAACGGTTAACATGGCTGTTGCCGCTTTCATCACCCTCAGCACAGCATCATATACTTGTCGCTGGCGCGGTGTAAACTTTCCGTTAACCGGCAGGCAACGCGTCATGTCACTCGCATAATTTCCATATTCCGCAGCAACATCCAATAAAATTACATCACCCGATTTACATTCTTTGTTGTTTTCAATATAGTGCAGCACGCAGGCGCTTGCACCCGATGCAATGATTGGCCCGTAAGCAAATCCGCGCGAGCGGTTGCGTACAAACTCATGGATCAATTCTGCTTCGATCTCATATTCCATCACACCCGGTTTTACAAAACCAAGCAAACGGTGAAAACCTTTCTCTGTAATGTTGCAGGCTTGCTGGATCAATTCCACTTCGTAGCCCGATTTGATCGCACGTAACGTATGCATTATCGGCGCCGAACGCTCATATCTATGCAACGGAAATTTTGCCATGATGTTTTTATTGAAACGCATTTCTGCAGTCTCCGTATCAATATAACGGCGTGTATGCTCGTTGCTGTTCAAATACACATGTTCCGCCTGGAAGATCAATGATTTTAAAAATGCATCAAATCCATTTGCCCATAAAACCGTTTTAATTCCCGATACTTTTGTTGCTTCCGCCTGGTTTAATTTTGCGCCTTCCCAGGTTGCGATCAGTTCGCTTGTTTCACGCACAAACAATACTTCTTTATGCGATCCTGTTTTTGCATCCGGGTAGATCAGCAAAATAGTTTCTTCCTGGTCAACACCTGTTAAATAAAACAGGTCGGAGTTCTGAACAAAGCCCATAGCGCCATCTGCATTGGTTGGCAAAATATCGTTGCTTACAAAAAGTGCAATGGAATTTGGTTTTAAGCTGGCGGCAAAACGTTTACGGTTCTCAACAAATAAAGCGGAATCAATAGCGGAATATTTCATGTGAATGCTGTTTTAAAATGGAATCTCAAAGTTAGCAATTTACTTATTCAGGAAATAGTTAATTGCGGATTTGTTGATCACAGATTGCAGAGGCCAGGAAATTGCTGAAAAAAGAAAAACCCCTGCCAGGGTTTAAAACCCTGGCAGGGGTATAATTTTTTAACACACAGAAAACATACAGATTAGTATACCCCTACTATCCTTTTTTCTGGAACAGGAACCTGTTCGCCGAATTGTAACGCAGTGTAATTTCCGGTCCGCCTCTAAAACCGCTGATCTTTGATAAAGCCGATGTGTTTACATCGTAGCTGATCCCGATCGCGTAAGAAGCCAGTTCAAACAATGCCGATACAATTGCAGCATCTTTATTTCTGTAATATGCACCTAAGGAGAACGACGAGCGTTTCACAAAACCTGTGTATTTCGAATCGTATTTCAGGTAATAGCGCACCATGGCGCCTGCCAGTAATTCTTTTTGTTTGCCCTGGAACTCCAGCATAAAGCTCGGTACAATGCCCAGGCTCGTATGCGGGATCCCGATCAATGCCATTCCATGCACCACATAGCGTGAATCCAGTTGGTTGCTCGAGCTTCCCAAAAAGTTATCGTTGGGCTTGTTGATGTGGAACATAGCCACACCAGCATTTCCGCTCAACTGATCGTTCAGACCGATCGCCGATTCTTCTTTCACATAATTCCACAACAATCCAGCTGATACATCCGCATATATTTTACTGCGCGAACCTTCCATTTCCTGGTTGGAAATATTAGGATCATATGTTGAGCCATTGTATTGATTTGAGAAAATAAATTTACTGAAATTCACTGATTTCTGAACCACTCCACCTTGTAAACCTAATGATAATGTACTGTTAGTTCCGGTTTTAATAAAGGATGCCAGTGACAATAATACCTGGTTAGTCCCCATTTGTCCGTCGCCCGCTTTATCACTGAAAAAAGCCAAACCACCGGCAAGGCGGCTGAATGCTTTTTTATAGGTTTTGGTTTTGAACGGGTCGGTTTTTTCCCAGTTACTCGCCTTGAATTTCATATCGTACGACGCGCCAATAGTGCGGTACGGGGCCGAAATGCTTCCCCACTGATCCTTGTAATTGATAGATGCACGCATCACATATTGAGACCCAACCAATGCCGGGTTGATCAATGCTGGCGTTTCAAGGTACTGAGAAAAGTGGATATCCTGTGAATAAACAGATGTTCCGGCTGCAATACCCGCTAAAAGAAATAGATATTTTTTCATATTCGTTTCCGCTTATCTGACCAGTGAAATATTTCCTTTTTTATTGATCTCGATCGTTTTCTTAGGAGCTAAAATTGTTGCACCTTCCGTGAGATACGTTGCTTTTATGTAGTACACAAATACTGCAGGATCCAGCAATTTGCCTTTATAAACGCCATCCCAACAGAATTTCGGATCTACCGATTCAAATACTTTTTCACCCCAACGGTCGTAAATAAAGATCTGGAACGTAGCTACACAATCACCCCAACCATTCAGGCACAACTCATCGTTTACACCATCAGCATTCGGCGTAAATGCATTCGGTACTATCAGATTCCTGTTGCTTAAACAAGGGATCTCTACCAGCACTTTCACACAGGAGCTGTCAATACAACCCACCGAATCAACTACCGTTACACAGTACTTAGTGCTTTCGGTCGGGCTTGCTTTGATACTGTCGCAATTGGTATTTAAACAAACCAGGTCAATTCCCGGGTTCCAGTTATAAACCGAACCGCCCGTTGCATATAAGTTTGCGCTTTCGCCGATATAAATATTCACATCCGAGCTGATCGTGATCGTAGGCAACGGATTAATAGTAACACTGGTTGTGTTGGTACCCGATGCCGTACACAATGCATTTGATCCGTTTACATTGTAAGTTACCGTATACGTCCCCGGTGTGCTTCCCGCCACATTGATCACACCTGTACTGTCGTTAATAATCAATCCGGAAGTAGACGAATAAGTCCCACCCGGTGTAAAGCCTGCAACGTGTTGCGCTACCTGGTTGGTATCATTTGTACAAACCGGTGTATTGTAAGAGAAATTGGTAATTGCTGGTGTTAACGGCGTGATCGTTACCGTAGCCGTACTATTGCCTGCAGGGCCGCATCCGGTTGCATTAATATGATACGTTACCGTATAAGTGCCGGCAGCGCTAAGCCCTAAATTTACAACTCCTGTGCTACTGTTTACCGATATTCCCGGAGTGGACGTGTAAGTACCGCCGGTGGTAAAGCCTGGCGCTCCTTGTGGTATCGGGTTGGTACCCGCTGTACAAACCGGGCTTGTAGGGTATGAGAAAGTGGTGACCGGTGTTGTGATCGTTCCTACCGTGATCCTCACGGAATCGGTAGAGGCACAGCTTCCTGTAAAGTTGTAGTGAATAGTATATGTTCCCGGGCCTGCTGTTGACGGATCAAATGTTCCGCTACTGGCATTGGTAATACCCGTTCCCGACCATGTTCCTCCGGAAGTGGCTACAGCAATGTTAAACGGACTGGATCCGTTGCACACCGTGGTATCCGCTTGTGTTATATTAGCGCTGGTGCCGTTCAATACAGTTATCAGCACCGTGTCCGTTCGCGGACAACCCGCGGCGGGAATCGTATAGCTTATGATATGTGAGCCAACACCTGCTGTTGCAGGATTAAATGTTCCCAGCGTAGGGCTGGTGATGCCCGGCCCACTCCATGTTCCGCCGGCGCTATCTACCGAAAGGTTAAACGGCGGAGCGCCAACGCACATCGGCGTAACTGCTGCAATAACAGGTGGCACGCCAGAGCCCGGTGTTACCTGCACCACTACAAATAATGTAACAGGTGCAACGCAAGGAGTAATAGGTGTTCCGGTAATGGTATACGTGGTTGTTACAGGAGGTGCAGCAGTAACGCTTGCCCCTGTAGTAGAAGACAGGCCTGTTCCCGGGCTCCAGCTCCAGTTAAAATCACCCACAATGGATCCGCCTACCGAAATAGGAACGGCTACACCACAGGTTCTAACCGTATCGGTATAAGGAGTACATACAGCCGGTGGCGCACTTGCCGAACCCGGATAGGAAAAGTACAATAAGTTATTAATGGCGTTGGTTGCCGAAGCTGCATCCAGGATGGTTACAAATTTGAATGTTTCTGTTGCTCCCGGTGCAAGGTTAGAGATCTTATATGCCAATGAGATCGCACCATCCCACTCTAATGAATCGTTCACCGTTCCATCCAAAGGAGGAGAGTAGGCTGGCCCTACACCATTCCACAGATCGGAGCCATCCCTGTTTGAAAATCCACCGTAGCAGGCTCTCCAGTTAGCGCCAATGGCAGCCAATCCAAGGAAAGAAGGATCGGAACCGGAACTTCCTGCGCCTTGTTTTGCACTTACAAATGCAAGGTTACAGCCGGATGCAGGCTGACTTTCAATTTTATTCATTGTACTGAAATCACCAGTCAGGGATTCGTTATTATCCGGATCCAGGTTACGGTAATAGTACATTTCAGGAATAACCGCAGTAGTATTGTTGGTAACGGAAATGGTGGTTGTGTAATATAAATCGTTTTGCTGGAGCAGATAGCCTATTCTAAAGCTAAGATCGCCTGAGGAGGTCGCACCTTGCCAGTCGGATGTAAAACAACTGAATGTTTGCCCAAAGTTCAATGACCCTGGCATGCCAAGATCGCCGTTACAATTGTTGGCGCCTACTTCCGCAGAAGCCGAACCGACTTCAAATCCCCAGCCATTTTCCGGAGAGCCGGGGGTAAAAAAATCGCCGTTGAAAGTTGCCCAGGCATTTACCTGCGGATTGGCCACAAATCCAAAAAAAGAGGATCCGCCGGCCCTGAAGTGCATTCCCGGAAGAGGTGGTGATGTGGTAGTATTTACTCCTTCGTATCCTCCGGCGCCATTTACCCCAACTTCCACACTGGTTCCTTTCAGATAAGCGTCGGGGCCTACTAATTGCGCGTATGACGCTGTTTGCAAGAAGCAAAGCATTAACAACAATGCAACATTTCTCATTCTATTTTTGTATTACGTGGTTTATTTTTCAAATGCGATTTATCAGCTGATCATAAAGAAATCATTATTAAATCTGTCTTATAAGATGTTTTTTTGCAAAAAAAGGTTGCATAAAAAGTGAAAAAAATCAGTAGTAAAGTTTATTCTGAAGCGTAATGAAGTAGTTTCCTGCGTATTGAATCCAGCTTCAAATTTATTAAAAATTTAATATACAGTCCATTTTTTTATTTTTCCTGTCTGCTTAATTTAATAGTTTGTCCGAAAACAATAACAATTGATCGTAAAACAGGGCTTAATTTTTCTCAACCGGCTGCTTAATTTAAAATCGTTATAAATTAGAGTTTTTTTTCACTGGAACAGGGCTTTTTAGAGGGTATTTGATGCAAACCACTCAATCCGACTTTCATTTACTTGATAGAAAGCGTTTTGAGTTTTACATTTGTCACGCAAAAACACAAAACCGATCAAAATAATCTATCGTTATGAGTAACACTTCTGGAAAATTTTTACAATCCTCGCTCGGGAAAAAACTGTTGATGGGCTTAACAGGCCTCTTCCTGGTTTCCTTCCTGCTTGTTCACTGTTTTTTAAATTCATTTATCTTTTTTAATGACGGCGGACTCATGTTCAATGAAGGCGCACGCTTCATGGCAAAAAATCCGGTGATCCGTGTGATGGAGTATGTGCTGTTTGCAGGATTAATCCTTCACATGGTGCAGGCATTGATCCTTACAATGCAAAACAACAAGGCACGCCCTGTAAAATATGCAGTTACCAATGGCGCTGCCAACAGCAAATGGTATTCCCGCTCGATGGGAATCTTAGGATCTTTATTATTACTTTTTTTAGTGATCCACTTAGCAAATTTCTGGGTAAAATCGCGCTTTACCGGCTTACCGGGTGTGGATGCAAACGGAAATGATAACCTGTACATATTAATGCTGGAGGTATTTAAAAACCCTTTATTTGTAGCTGTTTACCTGTTGGGAGTTATTTCATTAGCATACCATTTGCTGCATGGCTTCCCATCCGCATTTCAGTCGCTGGGATTAAATCACAAAAAATACAATCCGCTGATCAAAGGTATAGGCTTCTGGTTCACCATCATTGTATGCCTCCTTTTTGCAGCAATGCCGATCTCTATTTTTTGCGGACTTATTAAATAATCATATCGAACACATTTAGAATATAGCATTATGTCAAAATTAGATTCAAAAATACCTGAAGGAAGCATTGATCAGAAATGGAATAAATTCAAATCTTCCGTTGCCCTTGTAAACCCGGCAAACAAACGCAGCATCGAGATCATCGTAGTTGGATCCGGGCTTGCCGGCTCCTCTGCAGCTGCTTCATTGGCCGAAATGGGCTACAAAGTAAAAGTATTTTGTTTCCAGGATTCACCGCGCAGAGCACACTCTATTGCGGCACAGGGAGGGATCAACGCTGCAAAAAATTATCAGAACGATGGTGACAGCACGTACCGTTTATTTTATGATACTATCAAAGGCGGCGATTACCGTGCACGCGAAGGGAATGTTCACCGTTTGGCGGAAGTAAGCGCCAACATCATCGACCAGTGTGTAGCGCAAGGCGTTCCATTGGCACGCGAATACGGCGGGATGCTTAGTAACCGCTCGTTTGGCGGTACCCAGGTGCAACGTACATTTTATGCGGCCGGACAAACAGGCCAACAGTTATTATTAGGTGCATACAGCGCACTGGAACGCCAGGTGGGAATGGGAACAGTTGAAATGTGCTCCCGTCACGAAATGCTGGAAGTGGTTACAATTGATGGTAAAGCACGCGGGATCATTGCACGCGATTTAATTACCGGTAAATTGGAGCGCCATTTCGGACATGCAGTTTTATTGTGTACCGGCGGTTACGGAAACGTATTTTATCTGTCTACCAATGCCATGGGAAGCAATGTTACTGCAGCATGGAAAGCACATAAAAAAGGCGCTTTTTTCGGAAACCCTTGTTATACACAAATTCACCCGACCTGTATCCCCGTATCGGGTGATCACCAGTCGAAATTAACGCTGATGAGCGAATCATTGCGTAACGACGGACGGATCTGGGTCCCTAAAAAACAAAACGACACGCGTAAAGCGAACGAGATCCCGGAAGAAGAAAGAGATTATTATTTAGAACGCAGATATCCTGCATTCGGGAACCTGGTGCCTCGCGATGTGGCTTCACGCGCTGCCAAAGAACGCTGCGATGCGGGTTACGGCGTGGGCTCGTCAAAAATGGCAGTGTACCTGGATTACAAAGCAGCGATCGACCGTTACGGACATACACAAGCCATCAAAAATGGCGTACACAATCCTACTGCCGAGCAATTGAGAACATTCGGGAAAGAAGTAGTAGAAGAAAAATACGGAAACTTATTTGAAATGTACGAGCAGATCACGGGTGAAAATCCGTACGAAGTGCCAATGCGCATTTACCCTGCAGTACATTATACCATGGGCGGATTATGGGTGGATTATAACCTGATGACCACCGTACCGGGTATGTATGCACTGGGTGAAGCTAATTTTTCCGACCACGGCGCTAACCGCCTTGGTGCATCTGCATTGATGCAGGGATTAGCGGATGGATATTTTGTAATTCCATATACGATCGGCGCATACCTTGCTAACGAGATCCGCACCAAAGCGATTCCGACGGATCATGAAGCATTTGTAGAAGCGGAAAAAGCAGTACAGGCACAAATCGATCAGTTCTTCGCCATCAAAGGAACCAAATCGGTGGATCATTTTCACAAAGCATTGGGAAAGATCATGTGGGAAAAATGCGGAATGGCGCGTAACGAAAAAGGATTAAAAGAAGCGATCGAAGAGATCAAAGTATTGCGCAGCGAATTCTGGAAAGATGTGCGTGTAACCGGTACCGCTGATGAATTCAATCCTGAGCTGGAAAAAGCAGGCCGTGTGGCCGATTTTCTGGAGCTGGGCGAACTGATGTGCATTGATGCATTGAACCGTAATGAAAGCTGCGGCGGCCACTTCCGTGAAGAATACCAAACGGAAGACGGTGAAGCAAAACGCGATGATGAAAACTTTAAATATGTTGCTGCATGGGAAAACAAAGGCAACAACACCTATGAGTTTCATAAAGAAGAGTTAAATTTTGAAGTAATTAAGATTGCAGCAAGAAGCTATAAATAATTTGAAAATTTGATGATGTGCCAATTTGAAAATGCACGTGATCTGAAAGAATAAAATAAAAACAAAAAACATTAATTGGTTCGGAATATTTTCAAATTAATTAATTTTCAAATCATACAATTATGAGCCACGGAAATATGAATCTGACATTAAAAGTTTGGCGTCAGAAAAACACAAAAGCAAACGGACAGTTGGTAACTTACCAGTTAAAAGATATTTCTCCGGACATGTCGTTCCTGGAAATGTTTGATGTATTGAACGAACAGCTGATCGTGAAAGGTGAAGAGCCGGTTGCATTTGACCATGATTGCCGCGAAGGAATTTGCGGAATGTGCAGCATGTTCATCAATGGCCGCCCACACGGGCCAAAAAGCAAAGTAACAACATGCCAGCTGCACATGCGCTCATTCAAAGATGGTGATACCATTGTGGTGGAACCATGGAGAGCAGCGGCTTTCCCGGTGATCAAAGATTTAACGGTTGATCGTTCGGCGTTTGACCGCATCATTGCAAAAGGTGGTTACGTTTCCGTAAATACAGGGAATGCGCAGGATGCAAATAATTTACCGATCCCGAAACCGGATGCAGATGCAGCTTTCAGCGCAGCAGCATGTATCGGCTGTGGCGCTTGTGTTGCAACTTGTAAAAACTCTTCCGCGATGTTATTTGTATCTGCAAAAATTTCGCAATTGGCATTGTTGCCACAGGGACAAGTGGAACGTACCACCCGTGCAAAAAGCATGGTAGCGCAAATGGATGAAGAAGGATTTGGAAATTGCTCCAACACCGGCGCTTGCGAAGTGGAATGCCCAAAAGGGATTTCATTGGAAAACATTGCGAGAATGAACAGAGAATTTTTTAGCGCAAATATTAAAGAGTAAATACGGATAGCAAACAAAAGCCAAACTGCGAATCTGTGTTTGATGTTGTATGTTATTATAAAAACCCCTGTCAGGATTTGAAATCCTGACAGGGGTTTATTTTTTTATAGTGCGCGCTGGAGCGAGATCGTTACAGGTCGCTCCTACGGAGCAAATAGTATATTATACATTTGCGATCCGATTGTTAGATCACCCCTTTGCAACAGTGCTCCGTAGGAGCGTTCTGCAATTAGCCCCGTAGGGGCGGCCTGTAATTAGCTCCGTAGGAGCGGCCTGTATATTCTCAATGATAAAACCAAACAACAAATAGTTTATCTTTGATAAACATGAAAACCACTGCACTTGCTTTTATCCTGCTCTTCATCTGTTGCCTTTTCAGTTGCCTGAATGTGCATTACAAGCATAAACCAATTCCGCAACCGGTAACATACACAACCATAAATCATTCTGCTTTTTTCAATGATAAAAATATTTTACTAACGATTGATTCTGTTGATCACCTGGTTTATTTTACATTGAACATAAAAGGGTTTAAAAAATTTCCATTTCCCATCAATCCGCAATACAAGGATACATTAACGAATACTTCTTTTATTTTTGATTTTTATTACCAGGGAAAACCATTATTAACAGATTACATTCCCCTGCAAAACTCTGCATGGGAAACTGATTCGTCACGGAACATCGATCATTTAAGCATATACTCGGATACAACTGATTTGAAAAGTTCCGGGCCAATCAATTTTCAAATCCCAATGTATGCTTTTCATAATTTAAAAAAAGGAAAACAAAACATCGAGCTGAATATTTCACAAAATGTTTTTACAGATGATGTAGAGGGTGGAAACGAATCGGTGCATTTGCGTGAGAACAAAGCATTGCTGAATGCACGGATAAAATTCGACCTGAACATTCCACCTGTTTATAAAAGCATAGTGTATGGTTATGGCCTGGAGCTGCGCAACGATTCTGCATTTTCGCCGGCGGGTATGGACAATACGCTCTGGAACAGCAGCTACCCTGATATTTACTGGATGATCTATTATCCTACAGACACATATTACACCAAAACGGTTTACGAAAAATCAACTGACAGGTACACAGCACATGATACATTTAATTTATATCATTATTATGTAAACGATAGCATAGGAATAGGCGTGTACGATCACGATTATCTTTCCAGCGACGATGGTTTGGGTTACTGGACCGGGCCACTGTCACGCTTAAGCAGGCATGCTGTAAACCGCATTAAATTTGGTGATGTTAAATTTTTTGATGTAAAAGTGCAGGAAAAAGGTGTGGTGAATTAATTTTATTTTTCACGGTACGCCTGTACTTCCATATCCTGCTCAAGCTTTGAAATGATCTCTTTATCAAAGCGCTGCTCGATACGTTCGCGCTCTTTCCGCTTATATTCTTTTTCCAGCTTCCAGTATGCAGTACCACTGCATACCGCCCTGATCGCAATGCTTATTTTGTAAAGGCTGTGTTGCTCCACCGAATCACCATAAAAAGAAACGTAATACATTTCTTCGGGAGCATCTTTAAAATAAAAAATACGTGTATCTAAAAAGCCAAATCCACGCTCTTTCCAATCGTCGTACTTTTTCCATTTATCGGGGATCACATATTCCGGATATTTTCTGTATAGCTTATCAATCGATTTTGCAAGGTCACGCTTCGAAGAAGGAAATGTACGGCGGTCGAATCCACCAAGCATACCACAACCGATGAAAAGCAATATTAAAAAAGCAAAAAACAAAATGCGAAATCTCATGGTTTTACCGATTTACGGCTCCGACAATTTAACCTTAAGCCTTCCAAGCAAATTACAAATTGTCTTATATCACTGCAACCGGCTGTACCAAAGCAATCCCGGTTTCTTTGATCTTGCCCATGCCGCCCAATATATTCGTTACTTTTTCAAATCCGTTGCGTTTCATGATCGATACTGCCATCATAGAGCGGTAACCGCCGGCACAATGCACAAAATAATGCTGGCTTTGATCCAGTGTGTGCAATTCTTTTTTAAGCTTCGACAAACAAATATGCTGTGCACCAGCCACCATACCGCTTTCCACTTCACCCGGCTTTCTAACATCCAGCACATTCAATTCGGGATTACTGTTGATCCTTGCTGCTAAATTATTTGCAGAAATGCTTTCTACTGTATCTGTTTTTTTTCCCGCTGCGACCCATGCAGCAATGCCGCCGTTCAAATAACCATTTACGTTTTCGTAACCAACGCGCGCCAAACGCAACACTGCTTCGGTTTCTTTTCCTGCATCTGTGATCAGCACCAATGGTACGTTTGCATCCAGCAATTCTCCTACCCAGGGCGCATATTGTCCGTTGAGCCCGATGTTCACCGCATGCGGCACAAATCCTTTTTCAAAATCATCTGGGTTACGCACATCCAGCACCACTGCGCCTTTGCTTATCTCGTTCTCAAATTCGACAACCGAAAGTGCTTTCGTATTTTTTACCAGCACCTCATCAATGCTGGAATAACCTTCTTTGTTCAATGTAGCGTCGAGCGCGAAATAATTAGGTGCAGCCGTCAGGCCATCTGTTACCTGCTGGATGAACATTTCTTTGTCCATCGGCTGCAGCGCATAATTCATTTTTTTCTGATTTCCGATGGTGGAAAATGTTTCTTTTCCAATGTTTTTCCCACAGGAAGAACCCGCACCATGTGCAGGATAAACGATCACGTCATCGCCCAAAGGCTTGATCTTCGCATTCAACGAATCGTACATCATCCCGGCAAGGTCATTTATAGTCAGGTCGCTTTTTATAGCTAAATCCGGGCGGCCTACATCGCCTACAAATAATGTATCCCCGGTAAACACAGCATATTCTTTCCCGTTTTCATCGATCAGTAAATAACACGATGATTCCAGCGTATGTCCGGGTGTGTGCAATACTTTTAATTTTATTTTTCCGAGTGTAAAAATTTCTTCATCATGCGCTACCAGTGTTTCATAACCGGTTTCGGCAGTAGGGCCATAAACGATCACAGCGCCGGTTTTGCGCGCCAGGTCAACGTGGCCGGAAACAAAATCTGCATGAAAATGCGTTTCGAAAACGTATTTTATTTTTGCATTGCGTTTGTTTGCCAGCAATTGGTAAGGCTCGGTTTCACGCAGGGGATCTATGATGGCAGCTTCGCCATCTGATTCAATATAATAAGCGGCTTCCGCAAGGCAGGAAGTATAGAGTTGTTCGATGTACATACATTCAAATATTTATGCAAAATTACAATAATCCTGCGACTTATTAAAACGGGAAGAAAAGGAAAAATCAGACTGTGATGCCGAAAAACAGCTCTTTGGTAATAATATAGATCCCCATTATCAGTACAAACCAGCCGAATGCGGGTTTTAATTTAACGCTGCTGATGTATTTGGCCAGGTAGCTGCCTATAATGATCCCGGTAACGGCAAATGCGGAAAATTTGAACAAAAAAGCCCAGTTGAACTGGTGCACTCCAAAATCGCTGAGAAAGCCAATGGTGGAGTTTAAAGCAATGATTGCCAGCGATGTGCCGATGGCTTTTTTCATGGGTAATTTTGCCAGCACCACAAGAGCAGGAATAATAAGGAATCCTCCCCCGGCGCCAACCAAACCAACCAAAAGCCCTACGATAACCCCTTGCTGAAAAATGAGAAAAGAGCGGTATTGTTCGTTATTTTTTTCACCGTCGATGCGGATAGCGGGCGTTTTGCGGATCATGGAAAAAGCAGCGATGATCATCAGAACAGCCAGCAGGATCATGAGCAGGCCATTCTTGGTGACTTCCATGCCGCCAATGGTAAATAAATGTGTGGGAATAGCATGGAGCAGGAATTTGCGCGTAAGGAAAATACTGATCACGGAAGGGATTCCAAATACCATCACCGTGCGGAAACACACCAAACCGCTCCTGATATAGCGTAAAACTCCAATAAATGCGGAAACACCGACAATAAAAAGTGAATAGGAAGTAGCATCCACAGCAGAAATGCCAATCAGGTAAACCAATACGGGAATGGTGAGGATGGAGCCACCGGCGCCAATGAGTCCCAGCGAAATGCCGATCAGTACTGCCGCGATGTAACCCAAATAATCCATTCAACGAATGTGCGCTTTTTTTGCAAATGTTGGTTTTCGGGGGCTTGATAGTTATCAACCGGTTTTGAACGGGGTTCCCGCGGTGATGTGTATTTTGTTCGCAGGCTCTCAAAAAAATTTCTTGCAGAGGCGCAGAGAAGGCGGAGGCTGTGTCTAAAACTCTACGGGTTGCGTTATTTATTTTTTTGTTTTCTTTGCGAACTTTGCGCCTTTGCGAGAAAAATAGGCCTCGCATACACAGCCCTGCATTCTCTGCGAGAAATAAATACACACAGGACTTTGCGTTGTTTGCATCTTTGCGAGAAAATACAGAGAGCCTGCGAGCAATAAAAAAGCGCCCTTCTTTTCAGAAAAGCGCTTTTAAACAGTTCAATAAAATTTTTATTTATTGGAATGCATTAATCCCTGTTACATCCATTCCGGTGATCAGCAAATGGATATCGTGTGTTCCTTCGTAAGTAATCACGGATTCCAGGTTCATCATGTGGCGCATGATCGGGTATTCGCCGGTGATACCCATTCCGCCATGGATCTGGCGTGCTTCACGTGCAATCTGCAATGCCATGTTTACGTTGTTACGTTTTGCCATGGAAATTTGCGACGGTGTTGCTCGGTGTTCGTTTTTAAGAACGCCCAATCTCCAGGTCAATAGTTGCGCTTTAGTGATCTCGGTGATCATTTCCGCCAATTTTTTTTGTGTTAATTGAAAGCCGCCAATCGGTTTCCCGAACTGAACGCGTTCTTTTGAATAGCGTAAAGCCGAATCATAACAATCCATTGCTGCTCCGATGGCACCCCAGGCAATTCCGTAGCGTGCGCTGTTGAGGCAGCCCAATGGGCCTTTCAAACCTTTGATGGTAGGAAATAAATTTTCTTTCGGCACTTTTACATTGTCGAATACCAATTCGCCGGTAGCGCTGGCACGTAAGCTCCATTTACCATGCGTTTCGGGTGTTGTAAAACCTTCCATGCCACGTTCCACAACCAATCCACGGATATCGCCTGCTTCATCTTTTGCCCAAACTACTGCAATATCAGCGAAAGGTGCATTCGAAATCCACATTTTAGCGCCGTTCAATAAATAATGGTCGCCTTTGTCCTTAATATTGGTGATCATTCCGGAAGGATTGGAACCGTGATCAGGTTCTGTTAAGCCGAAACAGCCCATCAGATCCCCGGAAGCCAGTTTTGGAAGATATTTGCGTTTTTGTTCTTCTGTACCGTATGTAAAAATCGGGTACATAACCAATGAGCTTTGCACTGATGCAGTAGAGCGTAAACCGCTATCACCGCGCTCCAGCTCCTGCATGATGATCCCGTAAGAGATCTGATCAAGGCCGGGGCCGCCATATTCAGCAGGAATATAAGGCCCGAAAGCGCCGATCTCTGCTAATCCTTTGATCCATTGTTTTGGAAAAGTGGTGGTTTGACAAGCTTCTTCCACGATCGGGGAAACTTCTTTTTTTACCCATGCACGTGCTGTTTCACGGATCAATTTATGTTCATCAGTTAACAGCTCATCCATTAAATAATAATCGTGAGCTTCAAATCTGTCTGTTCCCATTTTGTTAAAAGTTTTAAATTTTTGCGTGACAAAAGTAATGAAATAAATTATACTTGTGCAGATAACGAACAGAAACGCAAACGTCCTCCGACAAGCTCAGGGTGACATGATTTTGTGTGTTTGATAAAGCTGCTGATCAGCACAATCTAAAGATCGTTTTAAAGAACCGGTTCAGCATCATTTGCGCCCAATCCAGCGAAAAGCGCCTGTGAAAGAAACCAATAATGCAACATCCTGAAATAATACTCGTTATAAAGCCCAACCGGCTGTTGAAAACGTTTGTTAAAAAGTTTGGAACAACAGCCTCCTGATACTACATTTAGAGAATTACTTTTATAAAAACTAATTTGCTCTTGTATTGAAAAAACAAAACAATATATCATCCCTACTTTTAAAAAGCCTGTTTGTAATGGGCTTTGCGTTTATTTTCACCAGCGGTAATGCGCAGCAAAGCGCCACCACCATCGACCGCTATGTGGTGGGGTACAACAGCGTTTCCGCGATGCAGTTCATGAACGATGAGATGCTGTACAAGGAAGGCTGGAATGCACTGCCTCAGCCGCGCTTCTGGCAGCAGATCATGAGCCTGCCACCGGATTCGGCCATTGTAAATTTAGGGGCCAGCCGCCAGATCCTTGATAAAATTTATTTAAAAAGCTGGAACAAATTAAGTGATGTGCAGCGTGCGCTTTATAAAGACAGTCTGCGGAAATTCAATGGGATCCCAGATAGTGTTTCGTTGCTGGTGACCACCGGGAAAAAAGATTTTTACGAGTTTAAAAAAGTAATGCCTACTATCAGCAAAGCCATTGATGTATTCAAGCAAAACGGCGTGGATCCATGGTATGCTCAGGCAATCTTACTGATTGAAAGTCCGGGTAAAAGCAATACAAAATCGGGTGTAGGCGCCAATGGGCCGTTCCAGCTGATGAAATCCGTTGCAAGGGCCCAGGGATTGATCGTGAATAAAAACATTGACGAGCGTACCGATGTGGAACGCGCCGCTTATGGTGCATCCCGCCTGTTGAGCAGGATCTGTATCCCGTATACCAAAGCGATGCTGGACAGTGCCCATGTGCCTTATAACGAAACCGACCTTTGGTTCCGCTTACTGGTGATGCACAGTTACCATGCCGGAGCGGGCAATGTAGCCGGTGTGATCCGTAAAATAAATCCGTGTGAAGGTGGAATGCCTTTGATACAGCAGGTGTGGCAAACAACTTACGGCGGATTTAAAAATGCCTCGCAAAATTATTCGCAACTGGTGCTGGCGGCATTTAATAATTTTGATGCGATGGTAATGCCCATGGATTCGGTTTACCTGATCGATGGAGACCGCATGTACAATCAATATGCACAATGTAAATGCCTGCCGGGAGGACAAACCAGTACGACTGACAATGCCTGCAATTATTTAGGAAATTGCATTGCCAAATATGAAACGGACCTGGTGGAAGGCGTGATCCCTTTTGATTATTTTATCACGAAAGTAAAAACGGTACAAACGGAATTAAGCGGCTTAAGCCCGACTGCATTTCCATACAGCGACGATCATTACAATGATATTGCCTACATGCTGCTGCGGGCAAAAAAACCGGAAGAAGCATATAAAGTGTTTAAGTTGAATGAAGAGCAATACCCTGAATCGGATGCGGTATGCCAGGGACTTGGTGAAACCTGCCGCATGATGGGAAAAAAAGAACAGGCGATCGAATACTACAAAAAATCGCTCAAGCTGAATCCCAATAACGAGGACAGTTTGCGTGAAATGGCGCGATTGGGTGTGAAATAAGCATTCATAATTTTTATTACAATCATTCTTCATGCGCTATTCTATTATCTCCTGTTTCGCGCTTTATCTTACAACCGGCTTACTGCAGGCACAACCCCATTCTTTACAAAAAAAGTTTGTTAGCGATACAAATTGTTTTGTGCTGACGTATGACCCAACGGATACCTGGATCTCAGCAAAAAAGAATATTATGGTTTTCAGGTCAATGGAGTGGATAATAAACGTACGATGCTGAAAAGATCTTTCTTACTCCTGTTGGTAATTCTATCGCTATCCGCAAATGCTCAAAACCCGGTCAGCGGGAGCTACTATGCATCCACCGGCAAAGGGCATTGCAGTTTAATGCTCAACAGCGATAGTACATACGAACAATTTGTTTCCGATTGTATGTATGCTTTTTCAACGAAAGGAAGATTTACAACCAAAGCCGATACGCTGATACTGGTAGCAGGAAAAATCTTTAACGAACCTCCACGCGGCAAAAAAAAGCTCATTACAGACCGCAGCTCGCATATTGCCGTTATTGCCAACAAGTTCAATTATTATTTGATTCAGAATCCCGGGCTAACACAACTGGAAAATTTTAACGGGCGTTTTCATACTACATGGAACCTGGTAAAAAGTGAGTCAAAAAAAGGAAAAAAGTAACGCGATAGTTAGGCGTATTAAACTATTCCCGCCTTACTCTCCAACCCTGCTATCAAATTCCCATTATGGGGAAAAGCAAATCGCAGAAAGATCAATAATAACGGGCATCTCTGCGATTTTTTGCGTAAATTACTAAGCAAACCTAAAAATTATGCCACGGTAAACCGATCCGTTTACCATATTCTTTGACATTTTATAGATACTTGCCGTAAGTTTTTGACTTATAAAGATGGACAGCACCAAAGCCGAATTTCTAATGAAATTAGGAAAACAAGTAGTGAAGATACGTAAGGAAAAAGGCTGGTCGCAGGCTGAGCTTGCAAGAAATTGTGACAAAGATAAACAATCTATCATCCGGCTGGAACAAGGCCATATCAATGCATCTTCTTTTTATTTATTTCAGATTGCAGAAGGACTTGGAATTAAAATGAAAGACCTGGTGGATTTTAAAAACGATGTTATGGAAGAAATCTACAACCTTCGGTATGAAGCTGCTGATAAATCCCTTTGTTTTGAAGCGCCTGAACGGATCTTTCATTTTATGATAAATGTGAAAAAGCACACTTCCCTGCATAAATACAAATACATGGCGCCCTCAAACGGACAGGAAGCAAAGGAACTATTTTCGCTTTACATGAATGGCGAAGTGATCAGTGGAAGCATAAAAGTACCACACGAGATCTATCTATCCGCACGCAACCGCTATTACATCAAAAAAAACACCGAAACCGACCTGTTGATCCTTGCAGAATTAACATAATTCACCGTTTGTTTTATTGGTTAAGCTTGTTGCTTAGCCCACTGCGTTTATTTTGGGTGATAATATCTTCAGCAGCTTGACCCTGCCTGCTCCCGGCTGTAACGCTATTTCCGCCGGCAGACACTCTATCCTATCGTCTTTTTTCGTAAATTAGCATTCCAAAAAATCAGCTGCGTGATAAAAAAAGAGGATATAGATAAGATTTTTGAAACCGTCCGGATTGAGGAAGTGGTTGGCGATTACGTTTCATTAAAAAAACGTGGTGTAAACCTGATCGGATGCTGCCCGTTCCACAACGAAAAGACACCGTCGTTTTATGTATCGCCTGTAAAAGGCATCTATAAATGTTTTGGCTGTGGCAAAGGCGGGCATGCCGTGAATTTTATCATGGAGCATGATAAGCTGTCGTACCCGGATGCACTGCGCTACCTTGCCAGAAAATACAACATCGAGATTGTTGAGAAGGAATTAACGCCGGAAGAAAGCGTTCATCAGAACGAACGTGAAAGCCTGTACGTGGTTTCTTCGTATGCACAAAAACATTTTTCCGAAAATCTATACAATACCGACGAAGGAAAATCCGTAGGACTGGGCTATTTTAAAGAGCGCGGCTTGCGTGAAGATATAATCCAGAAATTTCAGCTGGGTTACAGCATCAATCACCGCACTGCTTTTACGGATATTGCCATTGCAACCGGTTACAAAACCGAGTATCTTGTAAAAGCGGGATTAACAATAGAGTACCGCAATGAGCCGGAGCCTGGCGCAATTCCTCAAAATCCACCGGCTAAAACAGAAGCGCGTTATGTAGACCGTTTCTGGGGGCGCGTGATGTTCCCGATCCACAACCAAAGCGGAAGGGTGATCGCTTTTGGCGGAAGAACGCTGCGCACCGATAAAAAAACATCGAAGTATGTGAATTCTCCGGAAACGGATATTTACCATAAAAGCAATGTGCTGTACGGTTTGTTCCATTCGAAAAATGCGATCAGCCAGGAAAAATTCTGCTTTTTGGTGGAAGGTTACATGGATGTGATTGCGCTGCACCAGGCTGGTGTGGAAAATGTGGTATCGAGCAGCGGAACGGCATTAACGGGCGGACAAATAAAACTGATCCAGCGGTATACAAATGATATTATTGTTTCGTACGATGGCGACCAGGCCGGGATCAATGCGGCATTAAAAGGAATTGACCTGCTGCTGGAAGAAGGGATGAATGTGAAAGTGCTATCGTTCCCGGACGGACACGATCCTGATTCGTATTCGAAGCTGGTGACGACGGAAGAATTAAAAAGCTTTATCAAGGACAAAGCGCAGAATTTTATTTCTTACAAAGCCGAGATCCTGACGAAAGGAACACAAAATGATCCGCTGAAAAAAGCTGCTGCGATCGTGAACATTGTGGAAAGCATTGCATTGATCCCGGAAGCTATTTATCGCTCGGTATACATCAAGGAATGCAGCCGCATCATGGATGTGGAAGAGCAGATCCTGCTGAGTGAGCTGAACAAGATCCGCAGTAAAAAATTCAACGAAAAAAGAAATCAGCCTACCCCCCATTCTGATAACAATGAAGCGCCACCGGATGAGCTGATGGCGGAAGCCCGCAAGGAAGTTGCCCTACTGGATGCAACTCCCCAGGAGTATGATATTATCCGCTTATTGATCACATACGGAGACACAGTAATAAACATAAAAAGTGAGGATGAGGAAGGCAAACCAGTTCTTGTAGATATTACAGTTGCAGAATTAATCATTCATGAATTGCAGCATGACAATATCATACTTGAAAATCTTGTATATAACGAAGTGTATAACGAGATTGTAGTTAATTACAATCATAGCCACACCATTCTAAATCAAAAACATTTTATCAATCATGAAAACCTGTCGGTATGCAAGCTTGCCGTTGATGTATTAACAATTCCATACCAGCTTTCAAGATGGAATGATCATGATATTTTTGTAAATTTAGAGGAAGATGATCTTAAAAAAAGTATTTATAATGCCATATATGCTCTTAAAGCAATAAAAATAGATATTATGAAAGATGATCTTCGGAAGAAGCTCAAAGAAGCTACTTCAGATGAAGAAATTATAACGCTTGTTACAATAATAAGACAGATGGAGGAAGCCAGGGTCCTTATTAATAAACCACTGGGAAGAATAATAACAAAATAAAATGTAAACTATGAAAAATGTATTCGTAGTTTTCCATTGGCTCTTAAAAAAATAAAAATTACATCACCAGCGCATTAGCAGGCCGCTCCTAAAGAGCAAACTTTGTTAAAATCTTTGCAATCGCGCCGTCGTAAAAAAATATTTTTGCACTCCTCTCTATTTCATTTACCTTTATCAAACAAACACAATTTAATTATACATGTATCTTGTTCGGCCACCCTATCTGCTCAAAAAGCTTTACCCAAAGGCTGTATGGAGGATGGATGCTACCCTGAAAATAATTTACCTGACGTTCGACGATGGCCCTGTTGCGGAAATCACTCCCTGGGTACTGAATGTGTTGAAAGAAAAAAAGATCAATGCTACTTTTTTTTGTGTGGGTGAAAATGTTGAGAAAAATCCGGAGATCTTTCAACGCATCAAAGAAGAAAAACATACTACCGGCAATCATACATTCAATCATGTGAACGGTTGGAATGCACATACAACGGATTATCTGCAGAATGTGGAAAAATGTGTGGTAAAAAACCCAACGTTGTTGTTCCGACCGCCGTACGGAAAATTAAAAAAATCGCAATACAGGATGCTGACTGCGCAGTATTCCATTATCATGTGGGATGTATTGAGCGGTGATTACGACAAAGATACCAGTCCCGAAAAATGTTTATCCAATGTATTGAAACACGTGAGAAATGGCTCTGTGATTGTGTTTCACGATAGCTATAAAGCGCAGGAAAAATTAAAATACACTTTGCCGCGTTTTATTGATTGGGCCCTGAACATGGGCTATACGTTTGCAACGCTCTGATCAGATCTTGCGGAGGGGGATGTAAGTTTTTTCATTTTCGATCACAATATGTCCCTGTTCTGCCAGGCCTTTAATAATTTCAAAAAATAATTCCTTTACCATCACATTGTCTTCTTTCCAAAAATGATTTACGGTGGCCTTTACAGTTTCTTCGATCCGCTCAATTTTATGGAAGCCCATGCGCCCGATGTAAAAAATAAGAATATCCGATTTTAATTCGAGCCGTTTGTTCCCGAATATGGTTGCGTTTTGGTCGGCAATAGCATTAGCCGCAGCCGGGTCAATGCGTTTTACTGCCCAGCCTTTATCTCCTTCCACAGCACCGCAGGTAAATTTCATATTGTGCGTTTTTTCAATATAGCGCACCAGTGTACCCGGGCCGGCTTTTCGTTTCCAATCTTTTTTTTCGATCAATACTGCTTCGCCTATCTTTAAATTAATGATGGAATTGAACACATGGGAGCTTCTCCCTTTGCCTTTTATGGGTAGCTGATCGAATTCTTCGTTGCTCAGTTTTTGCATTTAAAACGTGTTTTTGGAGGGTGAATAAATCAAAAATAAGGAAAATTTGCAAAAAATACGATATAAAATGTATTTAGTCGGTTATTTAACTCTATTAAAATTTAATTATATGCATTTTAAATATTGCTTAAAAGCTGTTTAATTTATTAGATTCAATTTGCCGCATCCAAATAGATTGTGAAGTTACCGGGAAGGTAAAAACAGCCTTGAGAAGGGTTTTAAGTGTTGCCTATTTTTGCAGCAGCATTGCAGTATAGGTTTCGGGCACTACCAGCTCCCGCGTACAATACTGCAGCTTGTTTTTGATGGAAGCAGGATGATTTTGTACGATGATAAAGCCAAAGGGTTTAAAATAACCCGGAATGATACACACAAGGTAAAGCATTGCAGGCGCACGCCGGATCAGCTCTGCTACAATGGCTTTTCCGATGCCTTGCCTGCGGTGATCAGTGACCACGCCAAGCGAACAGAGTTCGGTGCAATCGGTATGTGAGCGCAGGCGCCCGAAACCTACCAGTTTGCCATTGCGGTAAGCGGCTGTAAACTCCTGTTGCTGCAGGCCGCGGCTATCCAGCTCAAACTCGCAGATATATCCGCAAATTTGTTGGAACTCTTTTTCGTTAGGCGTTTTCAGCAACAGGTTCATTTTATTTTTTTGATTAAACATCAACTCCGCTTACTAACATTCCCTGGAGATTGCTAATGAAGCGGAGTTGAAGCCTGCAACTATAAATCAGTTGCATTTATATTGTTTAGTGATGGTGCCCGTGCTCGCCGTGAACATGTCCGTGTGCGATCTCATCTGCAGTAGCAGGGCGGACATCCAATACTTCTCCCGCAAAATGCAGATCCTGGCCAGCCAAAGGATGGTTAAAATCCATTTTCACAAATTCGGAGTTGATCTCCAATACTTGTCCGTACATACGGTTTCCTTCATTATCCACCATTGGAAGCGTAACGCCTACTTTTACGTTTTCGTCATCCAGCTTACCATCTTCTCCCTGGAATGCACCAACAGGGATCATTACTACGTGGTCTTCGTGACGGTTTCCGTAACCGTTTGCCGCATCAATGAAAAAATCGAATGTATCACCTACTTTTTTACCTGATAAATTTGCTTCAAAATCAGGCAACAGTCCGCCCGTTCCGAAAATAAATACGAAGGGATGTTCTTTGCTGGTTTGTTCCACTTGTTCGCCGGTTCCTTTGTTTTTTAAGGTATAATTTACCGAAACCACTTTGTTTTGTTCTATCGTCATCGTTAATAGTTTTAAATTTTAATAATTTGCGCGCAAAATTAAGTTAATCAAACAAGTAAACCATAAAAATTAAGGTTTATTTTCAGGAGTGCTGTCCATTAATCGGGAAATTTTAACTTTAAGGCACAAAACTAAACGTATGAATTATCCCAACCTGATCATAAGTAAATTACCAAATGTAGGTACTACCATTTTTGCGGTGATGAGTAAGCTTGCCGCTGATCACAATGCCATCAACCTTTCGCAGGGTTTCCCCGATTTTAATTGTCACGAAGATTTGGTGTCGCTGGTAAACAAGCACATGCAGAACGGGAATAACCAGTATGCACCAATGCCCGGATTGATAGGCCTAAGAGAGGCAATTGCTGAAAAAACAGAAGCATTGTACAAAGCAAAATACGATCCTGATACAGAAATCACAGTTACTGCAGGCGCTACACAAGCTATTTTTACTGCCATTACAGCGCTTATCCGCGAAGGCGACGAGGTGATTGTGTTTGAGCCGGCCTACGATTGTTATCAGCCGGCAATTGAGCTAAATGGTGGAAAAACGGTGTATTTACAGCTAAAGGCGCCAAATTACACGATCGACTGGGAAGAGGTGAAAAAAATGATCAGCCATCATACAAAAATGATCATCATTAATACGCCGCACAATCCAACGGGCAGCATTATGTCGAAAGCAGATATGCAGATGCTGGAAAAATTAACAAAGGATACCGATATCGTCATCATCAGTGATGAAGTGTATGAGCATATTATTTTTGATAAGAACGAGCACGAGAGTGCGGCGCGGTACCCGAAACTGGCGGAACGCAGCTTTATTATTTCATCGTTCGGCAAAACGTATCATACAACAGGATGGAAGATCGGGTATTGCCTGGCGCCGAAAAATTTAATGACGGAATTCCGGAAAGTACATCAATTCCTGGTATTTTCGACCAACACGCCAATCCAGTATGCACTGGCGGAATTTTTAAAACAGAAAGAACAGTATTTGGAGCTGGGGGCATTTTATCAGAAAAAACGCGATTATTTTATCGGGCAGATCAGCAACTCCAAATTTACATTTACGCCGGCTGCCGGTACGTATTTTCAATTGCTCAATTATGAAAAGATCAGCAAGGAAAAGGATACGGAAATGGCGATCCGTTTAACAAAGGAATTTGGTTTGGCGAGCATCCCGGTTTCGGTATTTTATCATGAGCATGTAGATAACAATGTGCTGCGTTTTTGTTTTGCAAAAAAAGAAGAAACGCTGGAAAAGGCTGCTGCGATTATTAATAAGATCTAGCTTTTTTACCACTAAGGGACGAAGTAATGTATATGCCGGTGTGAGATTGCTTCAGGCGAAAAGCCCTTGCATGACGGTAAAATCAGCAAACACAGTCCAACATCTAATATCCAACATCCAATCTATCTTATTGTTTTCGAATATTCTTCGAGTGTTTGTTTTTCCTGCGCCGTAAGGCTGCTCATTCCTTTCTTTCCGATCTTATCAAGGAGGCGGTCGACCTCCTGCTGTTTGCTCAATCTTTCTTCATTGTATTTATAATCGATCGGCTCGTACTTTTTCTGTTTTCTGAAAAAGAAATTATCTACCAATAAAATGTGCGGACGGGTAATGATGAGGTAAATAAAAATAAGCGTGGGAATTAAAATAAATGCAATCGGCAAATAATTATGCAGCAATGTGGACGGAACAATGATGATAGCAGCCAGCATCCCAATCAATGCACCGCCTAAATGCGCTTCGTGGCCTATGTTATCGCGCTTGGAATGAATGCCATAAATGGAATAGGCAATATACACAACGCCATACAGCCAGCTGGGAATACCGATGGGCAAAAAGAAAAAGTTGATCCGCATGCCGGGGTACAATGCAATGCTTGCGAAAATGATCCCGCAGATAGCACCGGACGCACCCACGGAGCTATAATCGCCATGATGCCTGTGAACCAGCAGCGCCAATAGATCTCCACCAATAAGGCTGACAAAATAAACGACCAAGAAACAGATCTCACCCAACTGAGATTCTACCACTGCTGAAAAAAAATACAAACTAATCATGTTAAAAATGAGGTGCTGCCAGTTGATGTGCAGGAAGCCGGAGGAAATAAGGCGGTAATATTGTTTTTCGATCAGTATTTTATCAACCTCGAATTTATATTTATCAAAAAATACAAAATCGGTGAATCCCTTATAGGAAAAAGCAATGTTTGCAATGATCAGAAGTATGCCAATGATGCCGGTCATAATGATGTTTTATTTTTCAGAAAGATTAATTTTCTGATGCTGAAAGCAGCTCTTAAATTTACTAAAAAGACAGGAATGAAAAATGATTTTGTATTTTTTAACAGATGCAAATCCTGACTTTATTTTTTGTACCGCTCTTCCTGCGAAACAATCCTTACAGTAATGGTTTTACTTAACTGCCGCTCGGATTTGCCGGGATAAATAACAATAATGTTTTGTACCGTTATTTTTGTTCCCGGTACTGCATTTTGGATCAACGCTTTCATATCGGGGGTATATGCATTTCCGGTAGATCTTAAAATTGTTTCCTTGTTGTTGTATACGGCTTTTAACTCAAATGATTTGATTGGGATCCTAATGTCATAACTAAAATCTTCCAGCCTGCTGATAATTCCGCCGCCCGAAAGCAATTCGCCTACAGTTGCAATTGAATCCCTGTCGAGTTGCGCAAACCAAACTTCCGGATCCGGTAATTTTTTGAGCCGGAAAAATTGCTCTCCTACATAACTGGTATCGTACTTACAAACAAGAACATAAATAGATATTTGTAAATGATTTCCGGAAACCGGTGTTATCATGTAATCTCCATTGCTTCCGCTGATACTGCCATTGCTTGTGCTAACGATCAGGGCTGTTGATGGAATATCAGCAACATCAATGGAAATGGGGTTCTCAATACCAATGTATAAAAAATTATTTTTGATGGGAGCAACCGAAAAATGATTGCTGAGGGTATCCTGCGCAAAATTGACAAGATGTGTCAGCAGAAATAAAAACAGGAGATTATGTTTTTTCATTTGTGAAGCTTTGTGATTATATTTTGCCTCTTTTCAACCATTCTTCTTTTGTTATTTCAAATTTAATTTCTTTTGTTCCATGCATTCCGTTTGCTTTCCAGCCGGCTGTGTAGTAAAACTTTTCTGCTCTCGTACCTGGTGCTGTTCCCAGCCAAACATATTCTTTACCGGTTGAAAAATACCAGTCCAGCATCAAATCGTGCAAACGGCGGCCAATCCCTTTTCCTTCATAACCGGGACGCAGGAACAGTGCCCAGATATTATTATCCTTCAAATCGGCGATGGAAAATCCAACAATTTCACCTTCGATCTCACACACCCAGCCTTTACCACGCTGTGTTATAAATTCAACACAATCCGCATTGCTTACTAACGCGGGATTTGATAATGTATTTTCTCTTACAGAATTTCTGACAATTTGAATTTGTTGGATATCATCAATTACAGCTTCCCGGAAGATCATTTGATTTTTAAATTTTAAACTATAACAAAAATTTCGAAAGGCCTTTTGTAAATAACAGCAGTCCGCTCACAGCAAGCCCCCACAATACATATTGTACAGGAGAATCCTTTAAAAACGACAATAACGTAAACACAAATCCAACAGCTATAAACGATAATCCATATATGATTTCTTTCAAACCGCTGTTTCGTTGCCCGGACTTTCTTAAACGTTTAATTTCCACAATAATTTTATCTATCGTCGTATCGTCAATGCCTTTCTCAGCGAGTTGAAGTTCAATGTAGGTATTGTCTCGTCCCAGAGCATACATTGTTTTTGCTTCATTTAATAAGCTTTCGAAATCCGGTGCCATATCTTAATAATTAATAAACGTATAATCTGTCATCACACGAATCCCCAGCAACCCGTCTTTAAAAGTGTATACGATCCTGTCCGAATATTTCATGGCATCATAATCGGCAAAAAAACGCAGGCCGACCATCCCATCATACTTATTATTTTCCAGGTAAATGAGGGAAGTGGATTGATTTCCTCCACGTGAATAATTGTATCCTGAGTTCCTGTATCCCGTATGGGTGCCGGGCACATATTCTACCTCTTTTGCAAAAGTGTAGGTTTCCTTTACAGGATTGGATGCAAATAAAAAATTAACAGCGAAAAGCACATTTAATACAAACGGGAAATAGCAAAGCCCCATGGCAAGCGACGGGCGCATTTCTTTTTTCATGAAAATTTTTGAAACAAAAAATCCCAGCGTGATCGTGAAGGCCAACAACAGTAAAAATACATTGGTGGGGATCAGCGTTTGAAAGCCGATCTTCAGGATGATCACCACATTGAGAATGCTTAAAACCGAGATGATAAATATTTTTGTCTTTACAAATAAAGCTATCGGTTTAAAAAAAGTATTTGCTTCCAGCGGTGGTGCGTTGCGGAAGCCGCTGACAGTAAGAGGCATGGTTAGAAAAACAACGAGTAATGAAGCGCCAAATCCTTTTAAGCCATAAAAGATAGTTGCCAGCAACGGCGCAATAAAACAGAGGATGATTGCCAGGAAAAAGCCCAGGTAGCTTGTCAGCTGATCGATTGCCACACTTGTTTTGTATTCGTCTGTTTTTATATATTCAGCGTATTTCATTTTTGCGTAAGCTCTTGCTTTTTCACGTGCCTTTTCCCGGTCGGTATTTTGCCAATCGTCGTAAGTTCGCCTGCCTTGCGGTTGCGTGCGTGTTTGTGTACGCGCTGTTGTTTTTTTAGGATCGTATAATTTCCCTGTGCGTACATTTTGCAGGTATTCATACGCTTCATTCAGCAATACAAATTGTTCCTGTGCATCCGCATTTTTATTTTTATCGGGATGCAGGATTTTTGCTTTTGTACGGTATGCTTTTTTAATATCGTCGAGACTGGCGTTTCGCTGAATGCCCAGTATGGCGTAGTAACTGTCGCTGTTTGTCATCGGTTATTTTTTTAATCGGGTTGCGTTATCGCGATCAAGTGCTGCATTTTTTGCATCGCCTAATTTTTCATACGCATCTGCCCGTGCATTGTAAAAATCGTAACAGTTAAAAGCCGGCTGCAATTCCAATGCTTTGTTATAATCAGAAATGGCTCCGGTGTAATCCCCCAGGCTGTATTTTGCAAAACCGCGGTTAAAATACACTTCTTCATATCCCGGATTTAATTCAATGGCTTTGTTATAATCTTCGATCGATTCTTTATCAAAACCCATTTTTTTCTTTATAAATCCCCTGTTGGCGTACGCTTTGGCGTAGTCGGGTTTTATAAAAATGGCTTTTGTAAGATGCAGAACAGCATTTTCGTACTGGTCGTATTGACCTTCGGCGTAAGCTAAATTCAGATAATTGACAGCTTCATCCGGCGCCATTTTTAAAGCAATTTTTAATGCATCCAGCGCTTTTTCATATTCTTTCTGGAAACAATAACACATGCCGATATTACTGTAAGCGTAGGCGCTGTTGGGTTGTAGCCGGATCACTTCGTAGCCGTCCCTGATGCAGCCGGTGTAATCCCCAATCTCGTATTCCAGCACCAACCGCCTCGTATAGGTATCCACATTGTTGGTATCGAATTTCAGGAAAAAAGTTTGGTCGTTGATCCGATTACGGAGATTGGGATAATCCGATGTGTCTTTTGCAAAGTTGGCAATGATCTGCGAACGCACTGCACATATATTCAACAGGAAAAGAAGCGGGAGCAGCAATTTTTTCATCAGTTCAGAATCAGGTACCTGTTGTTATTTTACTGCATAAATTTAGGAAAATTACGCTTTCAAATTCAATTGCCAGGATACACCATATTTGTCGGCAAGCCAGCCGAATTTTTTACTAAAGCCATAATTATTGAGCGGCATCATTACGTTTCCATTTGCCGAAAGCTGCTGAAAAAGGGAATCGATCTCATTTTCGTTTTCACAATCCACATAAATGGAAATGGCCGGTGTAAATGTAAACTGGTGAACAGGCGGGCTGTCGATTGCCATATACTCCTGCCCTGCAAGCGTAAATACCGCATGTTTTACATCACCTTCATTGCCGCCCGCCTCAGCACCTTTAAATTGCTGCATGCTTTTTATTTCCGAATTTTTAAAAAGCGAAATATAAAAAGTAATTGCTTCTGCGGCTTTTCCATATTGATCGCCGGTAAACATCAGGAAGGTGGTTGTTTTTTGCATGCGATTTAAAATTGGTTGTTTTTTATTCTTGTTGTTATTTCCCCGTTTTTTGCATTGTGACAAAACATCATTAGCTTTACATAAAGATAAATAAATACGACAATCTGTATATGTCCGATATAAAAATTACCCTCATTCAATCCGATTTACATTGGGAAAATAAAGCCGGGAATTTAAAAATGTTTTCGCAAAAAATGGAAGCCATTAACGAATCAACCGATCTGATCATCCTTCCGGAAATGTTCAGCACCGGCTTTAGCATGCAGCCCGAAAAGTTAGCAGAAGCCATGAACGGTGAAACCGTAAAATGGATGAAGGAAGAAGCAAAGAAAAAAAATGCGGTGATCACCGGGAGCTTTATCTGCCTGGAAAACGGAAAACATTTTAACCGTTTGGTGTGGATGAAACCCGACGGGACGTATAGTATTTATGACAAGCGCCATTTATTCAGCATGGGCGACGAAAACAATCATTATACATCCGGCACGGGACGGATCACAGAGGAAATAAAAGGTTGGAAAATTTGTCCACTGATTTGTTACGACCTGCGTTTTCCGGTATTTTCCCGCAATTCAAAAACAAACCCATACGACCTGCTGATTTATGTTGCCAACTGGCCAGAGCGGCGTGCACACCCCTGGAAAACATTACTGCTGGCCCGCGCCATCGAAAACCAGGCGTATGTAGCCGGTGTAAACAGGGTGGGAACGGATGCAAACGAATTATATTATTCCGGCGATTCAGCCATGATCAATTACAAAGGCGAGATCATCAGTAAAATCACTTCTGATAAAGAATTTACAGAAACTGTTACATTAAATTATGAGGAGCTGCAGGACTTCAGAAAACAATTTCCGGCGTTGAATGATGCAGATGATTTTGAGATACGGGATACGAATTAATACCAATTTGCAAAACGAATTTTTACAAATCTGTGTATCTCTAAATTAATTAGAAATGTTATTAGAAAAACCTACGAATTTGCCGGGCATTTTTTGCAGCGCTTATCAGTTTTAAAGCTTTTGCAGCATTTCTTTTTTTTCTTCATTTCCATCACTTCCGGATAAAAGCTCCAGAGGCTCCAGGCGGTAGCTTCGGTAATGGCTTGTGATCTATTGTTCTCTTTTTGCATTGCATTACAAAGGTCAGTGTAAAGCAAACCGGATGCAATACCTAAAACAAGGTATTCTAAAAAAAAGAGCCAGCAAAACACAGTACAATATCCCCGTCCGAATGGATTCGTCCGGGCGGGCAACATCCAAAACTCCAAAATCCGGTGTAAATTATTTCTGGCGAAAGCCATAGCCCTAATCTGCTTTACAAATTATCAACATCTGTAAAAACGTGATTGAATTGACTAATTTTGTACACTATAAAAATCAGGTATGGAAAAACGTTGGGTGATAAAACCAAAAGCAGATGAAGTGGTGGTGAGTTCTTTGGCCTCGGAGCTAAAGATAGATCAGGTGTTGGCAAATCTACTGGTTCAGCGCGGCGTAACTTCTTACGAAGAAGCAAAAAAATTTTTCCGTCCCGGCCTTACTGATCTGCATGATCCTTTCCTGATGAAAGATATGGATAAAGCCATCATCCGCCTGGAGCGCGCCATAAAAAACACTGAAAAAATACTGGTGTACGGCGATTACGATGTGGATGGAACTACGGCGGTTTCGCTGGTATATTCTTTTTTACTCAACCTTCCGGAGATTGCCGACAAAGGACAAGTCGAATTTTACATTCCCGATCGTTATTCCGAAGGTTACGGCATTTCTTTTCAAGGAGTTGATTATGCGCAGGCCAATAATTTTACACTGATCATTGCATTGGATTGCGGGATCAAAGCCATTGATAAAGTAGCGTATGCCAATGAGCGTGGTGTTGATTTTATCATTTGCGATCATCACCGCCCGGGTGATACACTGCCGGATGCCGTTGCCGTATTGGATCCGAAGCGCGCCGATTGCTTTTATCCTTTTGATGAATTATGTGGCTGTGGTGTAGGATTTAAATTAGTGCAGGCATACTCGCAAAAAAATAACATTCCATTTTCGGAGCTGGAACAGTACCTGGACCTTACTGCAATTTCCATCGCTTCCGATCTCGTGCCGATTGTCGGAGAAAACCGCATCCTTTGTTATTTTGGTTTGCAGCAAATTAATAAAACCCCGCGCAAAGGGATTAAAGCCATCCTGGAGCTGGCAAATATTAAAAAAGAAGTGACCATCAACGAGCTGGTGTTTACCATCGGGCCGCGCATCAATGCTGCGGGAAGACTGGAAACAGGGCGTAACGCAGTGGATCTGCTTATTTCCGATAATCTTGCAGATGCAGCCACGAACGGAAAAAATATCAACATCACCAATACCGAACGCAGAAACATTGATGTAACCATCACCCAACATGCACTGAGCATGGTGGAAGAAAATGTGGAATTGATAAACCGTAAAACTACTGTGCTTTTTTATCCGGAATGGCACAAAGGTGTGGTAGGAATTGTGGCATCGCGCATGATCGAAAAATATTACCGCCCTACTATTATTTTAACGGAGTCGAACGGCAAAGCAACAGGATCGGCACGGAGTGTAAAAGATTTTGATGTATACGATGCGATTGAAGCCTGCAGTGATCTGCTGGAACAGTTCGGCGGACATAAATATGCAGCGGGATTAACTCTGAAATTAGAAAATCTCGAAGCATTCCAGCAAAAGTTTGAAGAAGTGGTAAGCGCTACTATCCAGGACCACATGCTGATCCCTGAGATCGAGATCGATGAGGAAATAGAATTAAATGACATCACTCCCAAATTTTTCCGCGTGCTTAACCAGTTCTCACCATTTGGCCCGGGAAACATGTCGCCGGTGTTTATGTCCAAAAATCTTGTAGACAAAGGCGCTGTACGCATTGTTGGCAATAACCATTTAAAAATGGACATTCACAGCAATGATAAAGAAACGGAAACATTTCCCTCCATTGCTTTCGGACAAGCCAAACATTTTGATGATGTGCTGCGCCAGAAAACATTCTGCGCCTGCTATGCCATTGAAGAAAATGTATTCAACGGAACTGTTTCTTTGCAGCTGAATGTGAAAGACATGAAGCTGGAATAATTTTTTTATTTCAATAAAAAACAGGATATTTGAATATGAGCATTTGTAAATATTTCCGCTGTTATTCCGGCTATTTTTCAAGTACCCCTTTTTAATCTAACCAACATTTTATGAAACTACTCCTCCGTTCCATTTTACCGTTTATTTTTTTTAGTATTCTTTATCCTATTGCCCTTTCAGCGCAAACAAAGCAATATCCTTCCCTTTTATGGGAAATTACAGGCAACGGATTAACAAAACCATCGTACCTGTATGGTACCATGCACGTAAGTAAAAAGGTAGCTTTTCACCTCAGCGATGCATTTTTTGAAGACCTGAAAAGCGCGGATGTTGTAGCGCTGGAAAGTAACCCGGAAACGTGGCTGTCGGAATTAATGTCCGAAAGCACTTCCATGCTTACCAACAGTTATTTCCGGAATTATTTCGGAAAAAACACATCGGGTTTTTATGATAAAGCATTTGATTTTACCATTCCATCCAACAAATATTTAAAAAATCAGATTGCGGTAGAACCTGAAAATGTAAATGGATTATTATACCGTTTTGACGGAAGCAATTCCGAAAATTTTGAAGAATACACTTATCTCGATCTGTTTATTTTTCAGTCGGCACGCAAATCCGGAAAAAATGTATTAGCCCTCGAAAATTTCAGGACCAGTATGGAAATGCTCGTGAAAGCCTCCCTTCCGGATGATGAAAAAAGCGCCCCGATAAAACACAAATCGCCATCGTACCACATTGGCGAACAAATTGAGGATGCGTATCGCAATGCTGACCTGGATGCATTGGATTCCCTGAATAAATATTCTTATACCACAAAAAATTTTGAAAAATACATGATCGTTGACCGCAACCTGATCATGGCTCATCACATGGATACCATCATGAAAAAGCAAAGCTTGTTCACAGCCATCGGTGCGGCGCATTTACCCGGCAACGACGGCGTGATCAGCCTGCTTCGAAAAATGGGATACACCGTAAAGCCAGTGATGAGCAGTGTTTCTAAAAAAAGCATTAAAACGATGGACCAGCTGGAAGAACAGCACACACCGCTGGTATTTACCACGCAGTATGCCAGCGATTCCTCCTTTAAAGTGGATGCACCCGGGCACTTGTTTGCCATGGTTGGTTTTGATCCGATCGATACCTATTTGTATACCGACATGGTAAACGGATCATATTACATGGTGAAACGCATACATACCTATGGCGTGTTGAAAGGCCAGGATGCGGCTTACCAGCAGCGCCGGGTGGACAGCATTTTGTACGAAAGCGTTCCCGGCAAAATCGTGCACAAAGAAGTTATAAAAGCAAACAACGGCGATACGGGTTTTGATATAGTGAATAAAACCAGGAGAGGCGACCTGCAACGTTACCGCATTTATGTTTCGCCGGAATACATTACAATTTTCAGGGTGGCCGGAGATGATGATTACATTGAAAAATCGGATGTGGATAAATTTTTTAAATCCATTACGTTTAAAACAGATGCAGTAAAAGGCAATTGGGTAACATATGCTCCTGCGTACGGCGGATACCAGGTTAAGCTGCCATCGGGCTATACAGCTGTAAAACCGGGTGCATCCCAATATCAGAAGGAGCGTGTAACCGCAAGTGAAGGTGCTGATTTTTACATGGTGGGCCGCTCGGTGTTGAGTGACGATTACTATATTGAAGAAGATACATTTGAACTTTCACAGCTGGCGAAAAAATTTTATGAATCGCTGGATTTTCAATTACAAAGTAAACAATTCACTACCTGTGGTGCTTTTCCTGCCATCGATGTAAATGCAAAGAAAAAGAACAGCGAAAATTATATGCATTTACGCATTGTTCTGAAAGACCAGCAATACTTTTTGCTCGCCTGCATCAATACGAAAAAAGAAACACCGGATAATTTTTTCAGTTCCCTGAAATTCACAGATTTCAAGCATGAAAAAATGGAGACATACACTGATACTACGCTTTATTTCAGTGTAAAAACAGATTACAAAGAAGAGAAAAAATCCTTCATGCAAAGCCTCGCCGATCCGGAGAGCTATTATTATTCAAAACTGATAAAGAAGCCTGCAGCATATAATTACTGGACGAAGGACAAAACAATCGAATCACCAGGCACATCGGAAGTTGTAGATGTGAGCGTAATGAAATGCAATGATTACCGCATGGATAAATCGCCGGATGAATTCTGGAAAACCCGCACCGATTATTACAAGTACAACACATCGCTGTGCATCAAAGAGAAAAAAAGATATGACAAAAATGGGATGCAGTTTATGGACCTTACCCTGAGTGATACTAATTCCATCCGCGAGATCAAGACCCGGATGATCCTTAACAACGGACTTTTATATACTTTAAATACCACCATTGATTCTGTTGCCGGGCCGGGCGACTGGATAAAAACATTTTATGAAACATTCAAACCTGCAGATACAGTAATCGGCAGATCGATATATGAAGACAAAGTTGCCGAATTTTTAACTGCTGCTGCATCAAAAGACAGTACAACGCGCGATAAGGTGAATTCGCTATACAATAACATTGAGTTTGACAACAAGAATGCACCGGCTTTAATAAAATTTATCAGTGGTACTGATTTTAATTCAGCTATTTTGCCTTTGAAAACGTATCTCATCCTGCAATTAGGCGATTTAAAAGATCCGGGCATTGTGGGTTTTCTAAAAAATCAATATCCGAAATATGCGGATTCAGCTTCCATTCAGCTTGCTATCCTGGAAGCGCTCTCGAACCAGAAAACAGTAGAAGGGAACAGCGTATTTTTACAATCGCTGTTAACCGATAGCCCTTTATCCAATTCAGATGATGATGTGACCGATATTTTTAAAGGATTTTACGATTCGCTGAAACTGGCGCCAGCATTGTTTCCGCAATTATTGCAGATCACAAAATACGATGAATATAAATCAGGAATTTATGATTTGATGAGCGCCTTGCTGGATTCTGCACTTATTAAAACAACATCGTATGAAGCTACTAAAAAAGACCTGTTACGCGAAGCAAACGATGAGCTGAAACGACAGATCACAAGCGAAGAAAACGGAAATTCCAGCAATTATTCAAATGATTACAGCAATTACGGCGGTGACCGCAGCGGTGGAGATGAAGCTGCCGCGCAGGCTATAGCCGATGAAATGGCTGCCCGTGCTGCGGCAAAAGCTGCGGAGGATGCAGCAATAGCAGCCAATGGATCTTCCGGCCCCGGTAGCCTGCTCATAAATTATTGCAATTTACTTGCTCCTTTTTATGCAGATCCTGCTGTAAAAAACTTTTTTGGCAAGGCACTGAAAACTAAAAGCGATAATTTTAAAATTTCACTGGTGAGCATCCTGTTAAAAAACAACCAGCCTGTACCGGATACCATGATCGACCATCTTGCAAAAGGCCTGGATACAAGAGTTGACCTGTATACTGCATTGAAAAAAATAAATAAGCTGGATAAAATAAAACCCGAATACCGCAGCCAGGAAAGCCTTGTAAAAGGATTGCTGTTTGCTAACAATGATATTCCGGTTGACAGCATTAAATTCATCACCTCCAGGTTTGTTCAGAGCAAAGACAAATCAGGTACCGTTTATTTTTATACATCCACCAGCAAAGACGGCAGCAGCAAATTCCTTCGTTTCATCGGCTTTCAGCCAGGCGATGCTGCAAAGCTGGACACCGATGTGATCAAAAGCCTGAAAGTAGTTTACGAAAAAGATAACATTGATGAAATGATCAACAAGGCGTGTTATGAGCTGAGCTTAACGGGAAGAAAACGTGCAGAAACCTATAGTTATGGCTCTGGTGATGATTTTTCGTATGGCGATTATTAGGTTATAAATTAGATTTTGAATAATTATCCCTGCCCGGCAAGCCCTGGCAGGGATTTTTATATATATCCTATATCGTGGGTTAACAAAATGGCTACAGGACGCTCCTACGGAGCTAATTACAGGCCCGCCCCTCCGGGGCTAATTGCAGAACGCTCCTACGGAGCTTGTTTGACATCTTTTTGTTTTTATAAACAGTTGGCTCCTACTGAGCGCTGTTATAGCAATTGGTATGTAAGGGGCGATCTGCAGAACATCGAATTTCTATGCAAGCGTATCGAAATTATTTTGTGTGATTTTTATTTCTTTAATCGTCTTCCTAATAGCTTATCGGGCCTGTGGCATAAAAATAAAAATCGCCCGATATATTTTATCCGGGCGATTTTTATTTTTTATTTTTTGAATGCTTATCTCCTTTTAGAGAATACCGACTCCAGCTGATAGCGCTGCATCATTTCTCCATAGCGCGTAGAGAACTCTTTGTTAAGATCAGTTTGTTTGAACATCTCAGTAATGTACACCAAACGTTCAATGATCTCTTGTGAGCGTTCCACATCGCTTCCAAATTCTGCACGTTTTTTTCCTTTGAATGAATAATAGTAATTAATATTCGCCTCGGAATTATTGAATAGTTTTTTTGCCAGTACGTTTGCTTTTGCAAATGCATCTGCCTGGTAGTAACCCAATACGATGGAGAACATCGTACCATCATAAGGCACATTGAATTCCGGAGTTACCTCCACACATTTATCAAGCACCTTAATGGCTTTGTCTTTCTTACCTTCCGTAACCAGTTCAGATGCGAGCGATCCCATGCGCTGGCGGACGTTGAGTGCACAAGAGCGCAGGAACACATCATCCAGGTAAACACCCTGCTTATCCATACCGCCCCATTTGAATTTATTAGGGTCCATCACATTGTTATACATGATATCAGCAGCAACGCGGGTTTCCTGTTGCCCTTCCGTTTCATTTTGTTTGATCGGAACAAGGCGGTATGCCAATCCTTCCAATTGCAGATACGGTGCAAGGTTCAGGTAAGAGCTTGCCGGTGCAGTTGCTGCAAAATAAATCGGTCGTTTCCAGTTGTTATGCGCCAGTAAATCCAGTACCATAAGGTCGTTTTTCTGAACGTACTGTCCGGTTAATGTCCAGTCGATGCTTTTTACAATGCGGCCGGCATCTGCTTTTGATACCGTTCCGTTATTTACAACGGTGGCGCTATCTACAGGCACACTTACATTTTTCGTAGGGAAATAATTATAGAATGTTCCGGTAGCAACTTCCAGCTGATCAGCACGGTTATCGCTTTTCACAAATTCGATCAGGTCTTTTACAGGAATGTTTCCTTTTACGCCCCTGTCGTGGAACAACACTACATCGCGCGTTCCCTGGCGGTACTGATCCTGTGTTAACGAGAATGGAACCGGGTCTGAATCGTATGCTTTGTGCACCATCTGATCGATGTACCAATCAGTATTCAATAATTCAAGACAGATTACACGTACATCCGTACGGATACCTTCCACTTCCTGAACGTACCACAATGGAAATGTATCATTATCACCATTGGTAAATAAGATCGCATTTGGTGCGCAGGAATTCAGGTAATCGATGGCAAAATCGCGCGCAATGTAACGGTGCGAACGATCGTGGTCGTTCCACTCTTCTTTTGCCATAATGCTTGGTACAAGCAGCAGGCAAGCTACGGTTGCAACTCCTGCACTGGCCACCTGGTTGATTTTGCTTTGTAAAAAATCGTAGATCGCAAGCACACCCAATCCGATCCAGATAGCATAGGCGTAGAAAGATCCTGCGTATGCATAATCACGCTCGCGCGGCTCAAATGGTTTTTGGTTCAGGTAGATTACAATAGCAAGACCGGTAAGCAGGAACAGGAAGCCTACCACCACTGCATTTTTATTATCTTTCATGAACTGGTAAATCAATCCTATAAAACCAAGTAAAAATGGCAAGCCGTACAATGCATTGTGCGCTTTATTATTATCGGCGCCATCAGGCAATCCGGTTTGTGGCCCTAAGCGCATTTCGTCCATTGGTTTAATGCCGGTGATCCAGTTTCCGTCTGTTGAATTGCCAAAGCCTTGTATATCATTCTGCCGGCCAACAAAATTCCAAAGGAAATAGCGCCCGTACATTTGAGCTACCTGGTAATCCATGAAGAACCACAGGTTTTGTCCGAAAGTTGGTTTGGCGATTGTTGTAGGTTCGCCGGTTTGCGGATCAGTTACAGAAACATGGTCATAATTGCTTGGATCTGTCCATTGTTTATAGCCGGTTACGTGGTTCGACTGGCTGCTCCACATACGTGGAAAAAGTGTACAAAAACGTTTATCGTAGTTAGGGATGGAATTTTTACGGTCGTCGGTGATTACATATTTACCAACTCTTTTATCCTGTGTATACACAGGGTTTCCATCCAGGTAAGGTTTTTGTTGATCATTAATTGCAGAAAAATATTGTCCGTATATAATTGGCCAGGTACCGTATTGCTCACGGTTCAAATAGGATAAAAGGTTTACCGCATTTTCAGGATTGTTTTCATCCATCGGCGTATTTGCCTGGGAGCGGATCACAAGTACTAAAAAGGAAGAGTATCCGATCAGGATCACTGTAAATGCAAGAACTACTGTATTCAGCATCGCGTTAAAGCGCGTTGGCAGATAAAGGAATACACAAATAATATAGGCTGAGATAACAAGCAATGATAAGCCGAATGAATCAATGGCAAAACCAATGATCACAAGGATGGCAAAAATGATGGAAGCGATCACAAACTGCGTGGTATCAAGCAATTGCTTTTCCTTGCGGGTGGTGTACATCAATCCGAGTACGATGGCCCCGATCATTAAAACCGCATAAATAATGGTACCGGAGTTAAACGGCAAACCAACGTTATTTACTGCGGTGATCTCGAACCAGGCAGCCAAACGTACAATCATAGGAATAACACCGCCCTGGATGCCTCCTAAAATAATGATGGAAATAATCCCGGTGATAATGAAACCATTGCGGGTAACAGTTTTGTATTTTTTGAAATAATAGATGTAAACAACAGCAGGGATTACCAGTAAGTTTAATAAATGGACCCCTACAGCCAACCCGATAAGGTATGCGATGAAAATGATCCAGCGATTGGCATGCGGCTCATCTGCTTCACGCTCCCAGCGAAGGATCGCCCAAAAAGAGATAGCGGTGAAGAAGCTAGACATGGCATATACCTCGCCTTCAACAGCGGAGAACCAAAACGAATCACTGAATGTATAAGCCAAAGCACCAACGGCCCCTGCTCCAAATACGGCGATCATTTTACCTTGTGTTAATTCACCTGATTTATCAACGATTTTACGCGCCAGTGCGGTAATTGTCCAGAACAGGAATAAAATAGTGAATGCACTGCACAATGCGGACATGGAATTGACCATAGATCCAATTTTGCTGGTATCTCCGCCTGCAAAAAGACTGAAGAAACGGCCGATCAGCAAAAATAAAGGAGCTCCCGGAGGGTGGCCCACTTCCAGCTTGTTGGCACAGGCAATGTATTCCCCGCAATCCCAGAAAGAAGCGGTTGGCTCAATGGTGCTTAAATAAACAAAAGCAGCGATCAGGAATACAACCCAGCCTACAATATTATTTAAGCGTTGATAATTGGCAGTACTATTCATACGGATAGATTTGTTTGTTGGTTTTAAGTGAAATTTGCCTGTTAAAGTACTCCAATGTGGCTATAAACGGGGCTATTTCACATATTTAATTATTGTTATTTACATGCTGTTTGCGAAGTTAGAAAATTAATTGAACCCGTAAGCGTTAAAAAATTACAAGATTTCACAAATTTTTTTTGCGAGTACGATTTATTTCTTATTTTTGCAACCCGATTAATTAAAACACTGTCCGATGGTGTAATTGGCAACACGTCTGGTTTTGGTCCAGAAGAGTTCAGGTTCGAGACCTGATCGGACAACAAAAAATCCCTCATAAACAATTGTTTGTGAGGGATTTTTGTTTGAATGCTGCTTAAGTTTTAAAAATTAAAACAAACAGGGAGGAGTATTTTGGCAGATCAATTCATGGAAAGCTGCTTTATATCGTATTGGGCACGCATAACGGCCTTTAGTTCTTTTAATTCCCTGCGGAGGTTAATGATCATTACATTTTCCCTGTCCTCCTGTGCTTCCTTAAACGTTTGATAGGCATCTTCCTTAAGGTGCGCTATCTGTGCTTTGTACATATCGTTGAGGCTCCTCGAATTTTTTAAGTTTCCCTCCTGCATCTTCATCATCCGCTCATTTTCCTCTATTTCTTTTTGCTGGCGGAGCGATTTATCCTTTAAAAATGCAACCACCTGGCAGATATTGCATTCCGGTGCGGGTTGTTCTTTTGGTTTTATACTTTTCGCTGAAGCGTTGTTTTTCTTTGCTTCAGTGGCTGTGGATGGGTTCTTTTTCATTTTATACATTTTTAAATTAAGAAAGATCGTTTGACTTTGATACAGTAAAACTATCTCCTTTTCAAAATGTATTTTTTACAGATTAATTAAAAACCTTACATCTGTTATCAGGGATTTAAAACCGGCGGCACGCACCCGGCCGGGTAATAAAAAAATCCCTCAGAAAATTGTTTGTAAGGGATTTTTATTTGAAATGCTTTTATACTGCGCTGTTACGGAAGCGTAAATTTTACGGGAATATTAAATTGTACCCGTACAAGCACTCCGTTTTGTTTTCCGGGGCTCCATCTGGGCATTGATTTTACAATCCTTACCGCTTCTTCATCACAAGCCTGGGCGCCGGATATTCCCCTTAATATTTTAACATTGGAAATGGTACCGTCCTTTTCCACCACAAACCTTATATAACAGCTTCCGCTTACGCCATTATCCCTGTCGGCTTTCGGATAAACCTGTACATCCCGGATATATTTCATCATCGCTTCGTTGCCACCCGGAAACGATGGCATTTCTTCTACAATAGTAAAGACCTCGTCAGGATCCTGTTTGATCGTTTCTTTTGTTGCCCCAACTACAATATCTTTTTGTGCAAACGACAAAAGGCTCGTAAAAATAAAGCCTGTTATAAATACTATCTTTTTCATATCCGGAATTTTTAGTTTTATAAAGATACCTCTTAATTGCTTATCAGAACGGGCATTTGCAACGCTATTTATCCGTTCCCGTGCATTTTTTCCTTTTACAAATTCTTCAAAAATCTTACATCTGTTATTGCTCAGCTTAAATCGGTTGGTGTCCCCCCTGAAACCGCGATATGTTTGTATCAGAAATTTAAACACACATTCTCATGGCACTATTTACTAAAAAAACAATTTATTCATTTTTGATCTGCATTACATGCTATATGAATGCAAATGCCACGCTCAGCGATGCGTTAAAGATCAGAATTGTGAACGGCACTTATTCGGACGAAACAGTTGTTCGTTTTTTATCTGCTGCAACCCCGGGGTTCGATGCAGATTACGATGCGTATAAAATAATCAGCGTAGCTCCATCCATTCCCTCTGTTTTCACAAATATTGATCCTTCAAGCCATTTATCCATCAATGCATTGCCTGCGCTTGTTGAGCGTACCGATGTGGACCTGTATACATATATTAAGACTGCAGGCAATTATACTTTTCAATCCATTGAGCTGGGAAGCTTTGCAGCAGGCAGCCGGATTGTACTGGAAGATAAACAAACAGGCATGTCATACTCCTTCAGGGATGGAAGCACTACTGTTATTTATCTGAATGCAAACCTGGTAACAGCAGCAAGTCGCTTTACACTTCACTTTATCCCGGTACAACCGCCACCTGTGAGCAATGGCCGCGTGACCACACTGAGCAGCTTCATGACTACAGATTCGCTTACAAATACTAATATCAACGTAACCAGGATGGATGATATGGCAGCTGAAACAGAAACAGCCCAGGTAAAAGCATATCCGCAGGATGGTGAGCTGGTGCTGGACCTTCAAACGGCTGCAGTATCTGATATTTTCATCACGGTTTACAATATCAACGGGCAATTGATCTATCATTATTCAAATAACAGTTCCATGGGCGTATCGGAACGCTTGCCATTAAATACAGCCGGTATTTACATCGTGCAAGCGATGATCAACAACAAAGTACAAACTCAAAAAATTAATTATACCAAATGAAAAATTACAACACCACGGTTTACGTGAAAGCCAGAAAAGCCAATGTGCTTGACAAAATTGCGATACTGCTGTTTTTTGTATTGCTAACCATCTCATGTCTTTGCTTCGGCTAAAAAACGTAAAAAAATCAACAAAATTAAAAACCAAAAAAACAAGGAGGACACTATGAAATCACTTAACCGCATTGCCGCCATTGCCTTTTTACTTATCACATTTACCGCTGCTGCTTACGCCGGCCATCCTAAAAAAACAAAAAAGGAACCGGCTGCAGCACTGGAAACTCCAACAGTTTGCCTGGAAGTATATGGAATTGCACTTGATTCTGCCGAACAACCGATCAACGGCGTAAGTGTAAAACTGTACAAAGAGAATGACGAGCTGGAATGGACGGAAGTAACCAGCGTGGATTATCACGATCACATGTTTGGCTTTAAACTGGATGTGAATGAACATTACACGATCGAAGTATCGAAAGACGGCTACGTGACCCGTTCCGTTGCCATTTCCACGATACTTCCTTCTACTGTTTCATTAAAACAGCTGTTCCACTACGAATTTGAAGTGCAGCTTTTTAAAGAAAACAAAGCAATGGATGATTATTACCTGGATTTTCCGGTAGCATTGGTAAGCTACGACGCAAAAAACGATGTTTTTGACAATAGCACCAATTATACAAAGCACATCAAAACAAAAATAAAAGAAGCAACAACCGTGGCTAATAACAGCACAGGTGAAAAAAAATAAAAGAATGTTGATGTCCTGCAGGAACACCCGTGCAGGCGAACAGCAATTTATAAGGGATTTAGGTTGAGACGTGTGGGGTGAAGCAATTTCCGGATGTAGCCCGGAAATTGCTTTTTGACTTCTAATGAGATCCGGAAGGGTGGATTTCCGGGCGTTAAAAATAAATGCATTTCTTTTTCCTTAAATTCCGGCTGATTTAATATTTTTGTAAATAAGATCCCATGAAAACAAAAGCTCCAGTTTGTAAATACACATCGATCATGCTCATTGACGACAATGACATTGATAATTTTATCAATGAACGATTGGTGAAAGCATATTATTTTTCAAAAAATGTGTATGTGCACACCAGCACGAGAAGCGCACTGGAATTTTTGAAGAACATAGAAGTAACCATGCATGAACTACCGGAAGAGCTGATCCCTTCGCACATTATGCTGGACATTAACATGCCGATCCTGGATGGGTTCCATTTCCTGGATGAGTTTGAAAAATTTATCCCGGAATTAAAAAAGAAAATAAAGATCGTGATGCTTACTACTTCTTTAAATCCTTTGGACGTGGAACGAAGCAACAAATACGAATCGGTTGTAAAGTTTATCCATAAGCCACTTACAGAGGAAGAGCTTTCGGGCTTATAAATGATTTTTCCTATTTCAACACTAATCCTTTTGAAGATTGGGCAGGGTGATGTAAACAGATGTACCAGTTGTTTCCGTGCTTCGGAGTGTGATTTTACCTCCCATTTTCTCTACCGATGTTTTTACAATGTGCAAACCTAATCCACTACCGGATGCAGCACTGGTAGCACGGTAAAACATTTCAAATACTTTTTCCTGGGCTTTTACCGGAATCCCGATTCCATTGTCGGAAACATTAATGATCAGGGATTGCCGGTTGGTTTCTACGACGATTTTTATCTCGGAAGGCTCGGCCGAATTATGTTTCCGGTATTTCACGGAATTATCGATCAGGTTTTGCAGTATGGAGTGCAATAGTTTGTCGTCATTGTGAAACGGAGCTTCCTCACTGATGTTTTTACTGATCACGATCTTGTTAAAATCGGGATAATGGTTTAATGAATCGAGCACGGCGGCAATCATTTCATTAAAATAAATACGGTTGACTGTTAATTTACCCTGCGCCAGGTTGGTAACGCTTACAAGGTCGAGCAGCAGCTTTTCCATATTGCCCGTGCTCTTATGGATCATCTCGAAATATTCTTTCAGCACCGGATTATTCACGGCCTCACTTCCTGCTACCTCTATCAGTCCCATAAGCGATACCAGCGGTGAACGAAGATCGTGCGTGGCTTTATACATAAATGTATTGAGCTGGTTTACTTTGTATTCCAGCTTTTTTTCATTTTCTTCCAGTTGCCCGGTTCTTTTTTTAACGCGGCTTTCCAGCTCTTCATTCAGCTTCAGTAATTCACGCTCAGCTTTCCGGCGCATGGACATATCCTTTCTGAAAAGAAAATAAATAACCGACAGGATAATAAAAATAGCAACAAGCAGGAATAAAAAAGAGAGGATGGTATTGTTGGCCTGCGCCAGGTTATTTTCTGCCAGGTGATCAATAGCATCACGCTGCAGCTCTTCTATCCGCTGCAGATTAGAAAGGATCACATTTCCATGTTCGGCCAATTTTCCGTTAAGCACCAGTTCAATAGCGGCAGCGGTTCCCTGCAGACGTTTTGTTTCTATGACCTGATCGCCAAAAGCGGAAAGGCTTAAAAAGGTTTGCTGCAATTCGCCTCTTTGCCGTGTATATTTTTTTTCCTGAAGCAGAATCCCTGCCAGTGTGTCTAAAAAAATGGAAGCCTTTTTTATGGAAAAAGTGTAGGATGCACGGTCTTTTTCATTTCCCGACAATGCATATTTTCGTCCGGATGCTTCCGCTCTGATGAGCTGGTATTTTATACTATCGATGGAGCTGATCACCAGGCGTGCTTCACGCTGCTGCTTGTTTTCTTTGATCAATCCGCGCATGTTAAAAAAAGTGTTCACTGCAAATATGACAATGATTAGCAATGACAATAAAAAACCTGCAGCAATTTTAAGTTCAATGGTTAATTTCATCAGTTATTTTTAAGATTGGAGTAGTATACAAATAAAGAAAATACATGCCATGATAATTTTACAAAAAGTGGAAAAATCTTACATCTGCAATTTATTTTGGAAGTATGAATATTGTTTTTTTGAAGAAAAGGCTAATTTTACTGGGCTAAACAAACTACACATATGACTATACCCCCTTCGGTTGCCGCCAAATACCCCCTGGTGATGCTGGTAGACGACAGTTCGATCGACAATTTTGTAAATAAAAAAATAATTGAGCGTTATGGCTTTGCAAGTGAAGTGATCACTTTCACGCGGGCAAGACAGGCATTGCGCCATCTTTTAAAGTTGAATAATAGTGATGACCCGATTCCGGGGATTTTATTTCTCGATCTTAATATGCCGGAAATCGATGGTTTTGAGTTCCTCGAAACATTCAGTTTATTGGCAGACCGTGTTAAAAAAAGCATTCACATTGTGATCCTTACCAGCTCTATTAACCCTACAGATGTAGAGATCTGCAATAAATACGAATCGGTGACCACCTTTTTACATAAACCTTTGGTAAAAAACAATTTAGATGCGCTGGAAGAATTGCTGGCAAAAAAAAAGGATAAGCTGGCAGCTCCCGGAAACGAATAAAATGAAAGAAATAATTATCAGAAATGGTAATTAGTTGATTTTTTTTTATAAATTGTATCTACTTATTTTTGAATTCTTCTTTTATGAAACTTGAAAAGATCATCATCCAGTTAAAAGAAAAAAATTACCAGTTGCTGTGCGAGCAGCTAAAGGTGCATAAAGGAGATAAATATTTGCTGCTGCTGGAGCTCTACCGCCAGAATTCACTTTCGGAAAAAGAAATACAATCGCAACTGGACATTAAGCCTGCTGCTTTTTACACGCTCAAATCCAGGCTGTACGATAAGATCCAGGAATTTTTGTACAAAGCCACTTCGGATACGCGTATAGAATTGCTGCGTAATGTAGGCAACATTGAATACTTAATTTACAAAGCGCCAAAAGAAACGGCCACAGGCATCCTGCAAAAGCTGGAAATGGAGCTGATCAAAAACGACATGCCAAGTGAGCTGATCATGGTGTACAAAGCAATGAAAAAGTTGCATGTGTATTCTCCTAAATATTATGATTACGAACAGCTGTACAATAAATATGTTGCTTATAATTTAGCGCAGGACAAGGCGGAGGAAGTACTATCTTCTTTTTGCAAAGTGTTGCTGATGTATTATTCTTCGCGCGATAATAAGCTGCTGGATATCCTGGTCCTTTATAAAAGGGAAATGCAGAATCTCTGCAGGATCCACCAGTCGCACCGCTTAACGGTTTACAAAAACATCCTGAACATTCATTTTGCATTATTTTCGCCGGTAAAGGAGGAATTAAAGAACGATCCGACCATTGAAGATCTGCTAAAAGAAACGTATTCGATCCTGGAAACGCACACGGAAGACCAATCTTATATTCACCTTGTAAGCGCACTGCATTTTTTATCGTTTGAATATTATCATCAGCTGAAGCTTCATAAAAATGCCGCAACATTTTACGAAAAGCTGTCGGAAGAAGATAATTCCATCCTGCTTTATAATCATACCTGCTTTTCCATTCGTTTCTTAATTTCGAGAATTGAATGGAATTATGCGAACAGCAGTATTGAGACTTTATTGACGGAAGAAGCGCCGGACTATGTGCCGATTGAAGAAAATACAGTAGAGCAAATTATCAGCAAACAATGTTTAGCAGCTATTTGTTTTTACAAAGGAAATTTTTCGGAAGGCGCGGTGCTTTTGAATTCGCTGATCAATGAGGTTAGTTTTAAGGAAATGCTGCACCTGGAGATCGAAACAAAATTATTCATGATCCTGTTGCTGCTCTTGTGCGAAAAACCTGATCTTGCAGAAACCACGCTGAGAAGCATCAGCAGGAAAATCCCGGAAGAGGAGGAAGTTAAACATCATACGGCCCTGCTTTTTATCAAGCTCTTTAAAACAGCGCTTACCAATAAAGTGACCAACAAACTGGAAAAACTGAAAGATCTTGAAAAGCTTATTTCCGTTACCAATACCGGACCGGATAAGATCCTTGCATTTATGCACATGGAGCCACAACACCTGGTTAAATTGTCGAAGCTTTAACCGGGCATTGTTTCCAATCTCATTAAAAATGTGTTTTGTTTATTTTACTGAACTGGTAGGAAATCCCGGTCCTCATCATCATCCCCACTGCATGTGTATTGTAATACATACCCCGCGGCGCATTTAATACATCGTAACCGCCAATACCGATACTGCTGAACCATTTAAAGTTTTTAAGAAAGGCTACTCTTAAACCGAAGCCGGCGTATGCCTCCACTGCTTTAAATTTCCGGTCATCCAGGTTTTCTTTAAAACCGGGATTTTCTGTCCGCTCTTCTTCGCATACAGTGTGGCTTAACTGGGCCTGATTGTAATAACCTGCATTTGCAAATGCAAACAGCTCGAGCCAACGGAGATAACAATCACCGGAATTTCCATCCAGTATGGTGTATTCATAATTGCCCTGAAACCCGCAGAAATGTGGATCTTGTTTCTGAACCATTATGCCTGCCGCAAATAAATTACGTTTTGATTTATAAAAAACAGAAGGGGCGTATATCGCACCAAAGCGGTTAGCCGAAATAGTGCTGCTGACACGCAAACCAAGGCTGCCGTATGATTTCACTTTGTTTTGTGCAAACAGCGAACCAGTGGCCAGCAACAGGTTAACAATTAGTATAAATGCAATGTGTCCGGTACGAATTCCGCAGAAGCTGCTTCCGCAGTAATTGAATGATAAAGGTTTTTTCATTGTGTGTTTGTTTTACATCACAAAGAAACTCCAGGATCATCCCAAACAAAAATCAATCATATGCGGAATACCTCACATGTAAGATTTTTGTGTTTTTTTACTTATTTTCCCATCAGCAGCTTAAACCCTTTTCCATGCACATTGATGATCTCCACTCCGGGATCACCGCCCAAATACTTACGCAGCTTGGCAATGTATACATCCATGCTTCTTCCGTTAAAATAGTTATCATCATTCCAGATCGCTTTTAAAGCAAAATTACGATCAAGAATATCGTTTGCATGCAAACAAAGAAGCTTTAAAAGGTCGGCTTCCTTCGTGGTTAATTTCTGCTGTGATCCTTTCAAATCAAGTGTTTGGTGAGGGTAATCAAATTTGTATTTACCGATCTTAAATTCGGCCTGGTCGTTATTCACGTTTGCTTTGATCTCGGTCCTGCGCAGAATCGCTTTGATACGCACCTGCAGCTCCTCCATGCTGAAAGGTTTTGTAATGTAATCATCCGCACCGGCATTAAATCCTTCTATGGTATCTTCCTTCATTGATTTTGCCGTTAAAAACACGATCGGCACATTGGTATCGATCGCGCGGATCTCTTTAGCAAGTGTATACCCGTCTTTGATCGGCATCATCACATCCAGGATGCAAATGTTGTACTTATCTTTCGAAAACATATCAAATCCCTGTTTACCGTTCACAGCAAGTGTAGTAACGTACCCTTTTGCTTCCAGGTATTCTTTTAAAAGTGTTCCGAGGTTGGCATCATCTTCCACCAGCAGGATCTTTAATTTTTCTGTTTGCATATTTTTTTCTTTAATTAGTTTGTACTTGATATGGTAAATAAACGGTAAAGGTGCTTCCTTTACCCAACTCGCTGCTTACATTTATAGAGCCGCCGTGTTTATCCACAACCGCTTTTACATAACTCAACCCCAGCCCAAATCCTTTTACATTGTGAATGTTGCCGGTTGGTACACGGTACATGGTATCGAAAATCCGCTTTTGGTTTTCTTTGCTGATCCCGATCCCGTTATCTTCTACAGAAATAAAAATGCCATCTGCATCGCTGCTGGTTTCAATTTTTATCCGCGGGCGCTCATTCGAATATTTTAAAGCATTATCGATCAGGTTAAATACAATATTGGTCACGTGTATGCGATCGCCGTTTATTACGTGCGTTTTTGCATTGAGGCTGGTAGTGATCTCGCCTTCTTTGTTCTCCACCTGCAGTTTAATGTTGATGATCGTTTGCTCAATTAAATTATGTATATCGATGCTCTGGATCTTCAATTTCAGCTGGCCTTTATCCAGGATGGCTGTTTGGAGGATATTCTCTACCAGTAAACTTAAGCGTTTGTTTTCATCACCGATCATTTTCACATAATTATTGACCCGCTCCGGCGATTTCTCGATGGTTTTATCGTTCAGCACTTCACAAGCCAGCGAAATGGTAGAGATCGGTGTTTTGAACTCATGCGTCATATTGCTGATAAAATCGTTTTTGATCTCCGATAATTTTTTTTGTTTGAAGATAGTGGAAATGGTATAATAGAAGGAGAAGATCAGCGCCAGCATAAATGCAAGCGATACCAGCAGCATCGACCACATGGATTTTAACAGGTAACTTTGCTGGCTGGGAAAATAAACGGAAAGGTATTGCGGTTTTATAAAAATATTATCGGGAGATAGATTAACCTTGTAAGGCGACTGGTAAAGTTTCACATCTTTTTCGATGAGCTTGCTGGAATCTGCAGGCATTTCTTTGGCGGGCATCACGCCGAATTCATATTCTGCAAAAATTCCTTTTTCCACCAGTTCGGCATTTAGCGCCGAATCCAACAGCTTTGGATCAAATTTATAATCGTAATCGTTGTATACATTCACACTTACAAACTCATCAAAAATATCATTCACCATAGAGCTCTGGTGCGTAAACCATTTACTTTTTGTATCGCCCGAATCGATCTGTTCGGCATGCATCGGGCCATCTGCCTCTATCCTGGCCTGCAGATCGCTCGAAGCTGTATCGCTGGAATAATGTTTCTGCCTGCTTCTTTTGATCTGTATACCGCTGGAATCAGATGTAAATTCTTCATAGATCTTTACATTGACTTTACTTTTAGGCAATGAAAATAATTTTTTATCGTTGAGCTGAATGCCCGGTTTTATAGAATCTTTAGGGGAATAATAACGCATTCCCTGCTTGCGGAAATTAAATTTTTTGGTCATTTTGGTTGCCGCCATTTTTTTTTCCATGCGGCCAACTACCTTTGTCAGGGCTTCATTCACACTCTGATCAAACCGTTCCTTCCCTATTTTGATCCCATTGTTGATCCAGTATACCTGTATGGAAATCAATCCAATCAGTGCAATACTCGCTACAATGGTAATGATACGGATGTTGTTTTTGTTCATGTTCAAAGCAAAATTAAACCATTCTGTTGTATCGCTTGGATGCTTAACATAATTTAACAGGGATTAACAGCCCATTAACACGGCGCTGTCAAATGCTGAACTATGTTTGCTCTATCCTGATTTGCAAATTGGAATTCTAATAATACAAAAATTAATCTATTAAAAAAGGAGGACAAATGAATTTTATATACAAAAAACAAATCGCTGCGGCATTTGCCGTTGTTGCGCTTGCAGGAATAGCATCCGGACAGAACAAAATAAAAACCATTACCATCATCAATGGTGATACAACAATCAGCGAAAGCGCCGCCAGTGAAAAGGATGTGCAGCAAATGGAAAAAGATATGAATATTAGCATCAATGATGATGGCAAACAAAAAACGATTGTAAAAAAAATCATTATTAAAACAGATGGTAATGATAGCGCCGAAGCCATGGCATATAGCATGAGCGACGGCAAAGACGATGATGTGATTGTGACAACTGGTGAAGACGGCACACAAACAAAGATCATCATCAATAAAGACGATGATGACAAAACCGGTTCGAAAGATAAAAAAGTGATCATGAAAAAATCGGCGCCGGTGATTGTAATGAATGATGCAGATGACAAAGCGAAAAAAGAAAAACTGAGCATCAGCATCCGGTTGAAAAACACAACGGCTACGGTTGAAGTGGCATCGAGCAGTAAAGCGCCTTTAAACATCAGCATCCTGGATGAAAATGGCAAGCAGGTTTTTTATGATTCGCAGAAAGAGGGCGGTAATTATAAAAAAGAAATTCCCTTGAAAAACAAAGGAACTTATTTTTTAAACCTGATCCAGGATAAAAAATCCAGTACCGAAAAAATTGTTGTTGAGTGATTCTTGTTTTTTAAACCAACAATGGGGAGAGGCTTTGAAAAGGGCCTCTTTTTTTATAGCAAAAAAAGGGAACGCTGATTTTTAAGGTTATTATGATCAAAAAAAATTCCCGTGTTTACTTTGGCCTAAACCCGGTTAAGATAAAAAAAGATAGCGGTATTTGTGCGCAGGAAGAATGCCGCCAACTTTATTCCATTTGCTGTTATCCCTTTCCTGACAAGGGATCTGCCAGTTAAGAACTATTATAATTTCTGCAAGCATTTATGAGATCCCGGGTCGGCGCCCGGGATGACATTTTTCTTTTGAGAATTTGCATTGAGAATGCTACAATCTCCCTGAAATTTATTTACAATAAATTAGTATTTTTACGATACATAAAATGATGCGTTCTACACCATGCAAAAAATAAAAAATTACATCAACGGCGAATTAATTGAACCTGTTGGCAATACATACATTGATAATTACAACCCTGCCATTGGCAAAGTATATTCGCTGATCCCCGATTCGGATGAACGCGATGTAGAACTGGCTACTCAAGCGGCTTTAAAAGCATTTCCATCCTGGAGCGTTACACCCAAAGACGAACGCTCGCGCATCATGCTTAAAATTTCGGAGCTGATCGATAAAAACCTGGAACGCTTTGCCATTGCTGAATCTGTTGATAATGGAAAACCTATTTCGCTTGCACGGACGGTGGACATTCCGCGTGCAGCCAGCAATTTTCATTTTTACGGAACGGCTATTCTGCATTATGCTTCCGAAAGCCATTCGATGGAAGATACAGCAATTAATTATACTTTGCGCAGCCCGGTAGGTGTTGCAGGTTGTATCTCTCCATGGAATTTACCACTGTATTTATTCAGCTGGAAAATCGCTCCCGCCATTGCATCCGGCAATTGTGTGGTGGCAAAACCATCGGAGATCACACCTATGACCGCTTATTTGCTTTCCGAATTATGCATCGAAGCGGGATTACCAAAAGGTGTTTTGAACATTGTACATGGATATGGGCACAAGGTAGGTAGCGCGATCACGTCGCATCCGAAAATTCCATTGATCTCTTTTACAGGCGGAACAAAAACCGGCGCTGAGATCGCAAGAGTTGCTGCACCGATGTTTAAAAAACTATCGCTGGAGCTGGGTGGAAAAAATCCGAACATTATTTTTGCTGATTGTGATTTTGAAAAAATGATCAAAACCACATTAAATTCATCCTTCGCTAACCAGGGCCAGATCTGCCTTTGCGGCTCCCGCATTTTTGTAGAACGCTCTCTTTACGATAAATTTAAAACCGAATTTGTTGCCCGCGTTCAAAAAATGAAGGTAGGAAATCCGGCAGATCCTGAAAGTCGCTTAGGAGCCGTTGTTTCCAAGCCACACATGGAAAAGGTTTTGTCGTATGTAGAGTTGGCAAAACAGGAAGGCGGCACCGTGTTATGCGGTGGCAACCAGGTAAAACTACAAGGTGAATTTGCAGAAGGTTATTACATTGCTCCTACGGTAATTGAAGGACTTGCTTACGATTGCAGGACCAACCAGGAAGAAATTTTTGGCCCGGTAGTAACAATCACCCCATTTGACACAGAAGAAGAGGCGCTGTTGTACGCGAACAGTACACAATACGGACTAGCTTCCATTTTATGGACCGAAAATTTAACGCGTGCACACCGCATGGCGGCAAACATCCATGCTGGCATTGTATGGATCAATTGCTGGCTGCTGCGCGATCTGCGTACGCCATTCGGCGGTGTAAAAGGTTCAGGCGTTGGACGCGAAGGCGGATTTGAAGCGCTGCACTTTTTTACGGAGCCGAAGAATGTGTGTATAAAGTTGAAATAGTTCAGTCTGAAAAGTTCAGCGGTTCACTTGTTCATTGGTTTGCTGTGTATGCTGCATGTTGTTTCCCGCAGAGGCGCAGAGAACGCGGAGCTGGGTATGCTAAACTTATTTTCCCGCAAAGACGCAAAGCTCGCAAAGCACTGTGTGTACTTGTTTATAGTAGAAATAAAAAAATTGTATATAAAATGCCCGGCTAATTTTAGCCGGGCATTTTTGTTTTTGTACAGACTGAAAAAATATTACAATCTAAAATGTTGCGCAATAAAATCTCACTTTTTTATCGTTCTTAAATTCCGTGCGGCAGCAGCCATCATAATCCCACCAGCCTTGTTTTAAATCATCATTGTATTTGCCGCTTACCATGCGATACTCTTTTTTGTACAGCGCCCAACCTCCTTGTTTAATCCCATTGTCAGTATAATTTGCAAAAACGGTAATCCGGTTTTTTTTGCAATAAAAGATGTGTGAATACTTTACACTATCGATCATTGTATCTTTTTTTGTAAAATCCGAAAAGGTGAATGTAATATTGTCAATGTTCTTAAATTCTTTTATTTCCCGGATATTCTGCGCATAAAGCCCGTTAAAAAACAACAGCGAAAGTACAAGCAGGATTAGTTTACAGTTCATTGTTAACATGTTTTACAATTTTCCGCCCAGCACACACGTTTTTTTATAATGCTTTACATTCCCTGCCAAATCAAATACTTCAAAGTAAATGATGTAAATGCCAATGCGCGATTTTTCGTGGTTCTCATTAATGCCATCCCAACTGAATACGCCGTTAATGCCCAACAATTGGTTGCGTACCAGTAATTTCACCTCACGGCCTTCACTGTCGTAAATGGTAACGTTGGCAACAAAATTGGGTGTATCAAAATGGTATTTAATATTCACAACATCATTGTATCCGTCTTCATCCGGCGAGAAAATTTCCGGTGTAATTTCAATTGCATTATCGGTAGTGCCGGCATCGTTGTATTGCGAATTTTTATAACCCGGTGTGCCGAAACCAACCGCTTGCGAAGCCGAATGCCAGTTACTGCGGTCTTGTGTAGGACGGTTAAAATCAACGCGCTCCAGCGTAACGCCTTTGGTCACATTTAGCAACGGAAACTGCATATCTTCATAATATGTAAAATGATCGATCACCGTAAAGCCAACATTCAGGCATAATGTACCGGCCGAAATGTTCATTGTCGGGATGTTATCCATTGTAAGGAATGCTTCCGGGTTGAGTGTGTTGTACTGGCTTTTTACCGCGTTGCTGTTTTCACTCAGCACTAAATAATCGCCCGGAAAAATTAAATAGCTGCTTGTGCTGATAGTGTTCGGATTAATAGGAACGCCTACAACTGTATCGTATTGCGACAATTGAATGCTATGCAGATCGATCACTTTGGAAGAGCGGTTATAGATCTCCACAAAATCAACGCCACCTGTATTCGGGTCTGCTAAAATTTCGTTGAGCACAATATCATTTGGAGCAGCCGGAACAGGGATCGCAAAACGCGCAGTGTTTGCCGTACCAATTGGATTTCCAACACAATCCGTGATCGCGTTGTTCACCGTGATCGTATAAATAGTTGCCGGTTGCAGCGGATTTGCCAGTGCCAAACGCACGCTCATAAAATCGGGGCCCACCGGAACAACTTGTGTTGGTGTACCTATACTGTTATCAATACTGTAAATTGCAGGGCTTACCATACTTGCACTGTCTAACGGTTCATTAAAATAAACCTGGATCGTATCAGCTGTAATAATACTCACACGCGATACACGCGGTGCCGTATGATCGGCATTGGATGCATAAATGGAATTTTGCAAGCCGGGAGTTCCGCCGTTCACATTATTGGAAGCGCGCCAGTTGCTGCTGCCCGCACAAGGGTTTGCCGGATCGATCTGTTCCAGGCTATAGCCGCCGTCTTTTTTTGCAGCATCCTGGTACCAGCTATCGGTATAGGAAACATTCGAAATTACTGTTCCCTGCGGATCTCTTAATATCAATGCTTCACCGGTATTGGTTAAGCCCGGAAAGCTCACAATGCCCACGGCATTTGCACTTGCAGCAAATAATGGCGCTGCTGTGGTGGAGGTAAGCGTTACAAAACCATGCGCTGGTAAAACAATGGAAGGCAGCACTTTTGTAGTTGTTCCGGCGGTGTATTGCCAGCCGCCAAGGTTAATGGTGGATGCCGTTTTGTTATACAATTCAACGTATTCATAGTCCGGAAGCGTTGTTACCACCGGGTCCGGATCAGCCATGATCTCGTTGATCACCACATCAAAAGGGCGCACCACGTAATAATTAAATGTAGCGGTAGCCGGTGTGAGCGCATTGCCGGAGCAATCCGACATGTTACTTACCATTAGCGTATAAACGGAAGCGGATGTAAGCGCCGTTCCCAGCGTTAAATCCACACAGGTAAATGTACTGTTGCCTGTTGCGGAAAGCGGTGTCCCGATGCTGTTATCAATGCTGTAATTCCCCGTGTTGCCGATCTGTGCCACATCAACGGCTTCGCTAAAGCAAACGGTAATGTGTGTGGCATCCGTAACGCTTACACCTAAAATTGTAGGCGCGGTAACATCCAGCGTGGTTGAATAAACACTGTTTTGAATTCCGGGTGTTCCACCAGCCGCATTGATAGAAGCGATCCAGTTATTGGATGCAGGGCAGCCAGCCGGTGCATTGGGGTTGATCAATTCCAGCGTCCATCCGCCATCTTTTTTTACCACGTCCTGGTACCAGGCATCCGAGTAATTTACCGAATCGATTAGTGTAAGCAGATTATCGCTCAGGTATAAATGATCACCACTATTGTTTAATGACGGAAAACTACCCAAACCCATAACCGGTCCGTACGGACTGAAAGAAGCAGTATCTGCAGCAGGACAAAGAATTAAATAATGTCCCGGTAATAAATTGTAGTTGCTTAATGTGGCGGAGGAAGAACCATCGGTAAATTTCCAGCCGCTGAGGTTAAATGCGCTGGTGCCGCGATTGTAGATCTCCGTAAATTCAAACAAAGGTAGCGTTACCTGTGGTGTGGGATCTGCAAAAATTTCGTTGATGATGATGTTTTTGTAAGCAGCCGTAACCGGCGCAAAATAAGTAAAGTTGCTGGTAGCCGTAGTAATGGCATTTGCGCTTGCATCCTGCACGTTAGTAACGGTAAGCGTATTCAACAACCCGTCTGTAAACGCCGTAGCGAATGTTAAATGCACAAGGCTTAAATTACTGGCATCGCGCACAGCAGCGGAAGGATTTCCCAGGCTGTTGTTTGCGCTGTAATTAGCAAGCGTTTGCGACGTGGCAAGATCAACGGCTTCGTTGAACAAAACATCCAACTGCGTGCTGCTGATCACAGTAGAAGAAACAATCACCGGTGGCGTGGTATCTACTACCAGGATACCGTTGTAAAAATCATCGAAATAAAATTTGGTAGCGTTACTAAGTGTATATACCGTAGCTACACCGAAAAAGCTGGTGGTGGTGTATGTTACATCCGTTCCTGTTGCTTCCAGCGTATAAGCAGTTCCGCCCGCAGGATCTACGTACAGGCTCCAGGCACCAGTTGCACTGCGCGTTACCCGGATACCGATAGCAAAGGATGCTGCAATTTGTCCGTTGGTACCACGACAAACGGATACAGAAGTTGTACCCGTTTGGCGGAATAATTCTACTGCATCCAAACTTCCGGCTTCACCAAATTGCAGGTAATATCCATTTAAAGAACCTTCCAGGTTGGCCTGGTCGGATGCCAGGTATACACGCCCGTAATTACTGCCGGAAGGTGCAAAGCTCTGTTTGATATAAAAGCGCCATTCTATATTGTTTAAGGAAGATGCGGGACTTGCAGTGGATAAATAAGAGGCGCCGGCAACGGTATTGTTCAGCTGCAGCTGTTGCGATGTATTTACAATAAATTCGGTGCCATCGCCGCTCCAGGTTGGGGCTGTTGTAAAATCCCCATCACTGAAATTATCCGTTACCTGTGCGGAAACTACCGATGAAATAAAAATAAATACAAGTAAAAATATACGCATGTTTTGTGTTTTGCTGTTACTGTTGTAAATATAGTAAAAAGGAGGTTATTCCGGTGAGGTCTTTGGCGCAGAATTAAAAAAGAGAACTGTGTTTGTTTCTCGCAAAGGTGCAGAGAAAATTTTCTGTGGGAATTTTTTTTGCCGGTAACAAAAAACAAATTAGCTTTGCAGCACAATGATTATGAATCAACATAAAAAATGCGATAAAAAACGTTTCCACGATGGAAAAGGTTGCTAGTACTTTTTATTGATTACTATAGAAATTACAAAAAGCCTTTCCCAACGGAAAGGCTTTTTTGTAAGTATAATTAAAAACAAATTTTATGAAAATAGCAGTAGTAGGTGCCACCGGACTGGTAGGAACAAAAATGATGCAGATCCTGGAAGAGCGTAATTTTCCGGTAACCGAATTAATACCGGTTGCTTCCGAAAAATCAGTGGGGAAAGAAATTGTTTACAAAGGAAAAAAACACAAAGTGGTAAGCATGCAAACCGCTATTGATATGAAACCTGTCATCGCTTTATTTTCGGCAGGTGGCAGCACTTCACTTGAATGGGCGCCTAAATTTGCGGAAGCAGGAATTACTGTGATCGATAATTCATCTGCATGGCGCATGGATGTTACCAAAAAACTGGTGGTGCCAGAGATCAATGCTGATACGCTAACTGCAACCGACAAGATCATTGCAAACCCCAATTGCTCCACCATACAAATGGTGGTAGCGTTAAATCCCCTGCATAAAAAATACAAAGTGAAACGCATTGTGGTTTCTACGTATCAATCAGTTACAGGTACCGGCGTAAAAGCAGTTGACCAGCTCATGAACGAGCGCAAAGGCATTAAGGGCGAGATGGCTTACGCCTACCCGATTGATATGAATGCGATCCCGCAGATCGATGTGTTTACAGATAACGGGTACACAAAAGAAGAGATGAAATTGGTGAATGAAACCAAAAAAATCATGGGGGATGACAGCATCCGCGTAACGGCTACTACCGTGCGTATCCCGGTGATGGGTGGGCACAGCGAGAGTGTGAACGTGGAATTTGAAAATGAATTTGAATTGAATGATGTCCGTTCGATACTGGAAAACGAGCCGGGAGTAACCGTTGTGGACGATGTGAAAAATTTAAAATACCCGATGCCGATGCATGCGCATGATAAAGATGATGTGTTTGTAGGCCGGTTGCGCAGGGACGAAACACAACCGAAAACGTTGAACATGTGGATTGTATCGGATAATTTAAGGAAAGGCGCTGCTACCAATGCCGTGCAGATTGCAGAGTATCTGATTGCGAAAAAACTGGTGTGATTTTTTTACCAGTAAAGCATTAAGAACACCAGAGAAATTATTTGCTGTGTGTCTTTGAACCACAAAAGAAAACAAAAGAAACACAAAAGAAACACAAAAGACGTAGTGTTATAAACTGCGTAAATTTCCCGCAGAGACGCAGAGAACGCGGAGGTTATACTTAGGCTATGCTTTTCCGGATGTTTTGAGGCTTCGCTTTCGCAGAGATGCCATGTATTTATATTTCTTCTTTATCTGCCTCAGTGGTAAAATCAGGTGTTTCTGTTGGTGGCGCATCGTTCACAACGGTATCATTCACCACTTTTTTCTTTCCGAAAAAACGGCGCTGATACAAAATGATCATGGCAACACCAACGCTGATCGAGGCATCGGCAAAGTTGAACACAGGGCGGAAAAACACAAATTCTTCTGATCCCCAGAACGGGAACCACGAAGGGAAATGCCCTTCCATTACCGGGAAATAGAACATATCCACCACTTTACCATGCAAAAAGCTGGAATAACCGCCTTCAGCAGGCATAAATTTCGCAATATCATACGTACTGTCACTGAAGATCATTCCGTAAAAAGCACTGTCGATGATGTTTCCCACAGCACCGGCAAAGATCAGCGCGATACAGGCAATGTATAATTTATCTTCGTTTTGTTTGGTCAATCGCCACAGGTAATAACCGATCCCTCCTACCGCAATGATGCGAAAGCTGCTCAGGAATAATTTGCCGAATTGTCCGCCAAATTCCATTCCATAGGCCATTCCGTTGTTTTCGGTAAAATGAATGATGAACCAGTTACCGGCCACATGGTATTCGTCGCCCAGAAAAAAATGCATTTTTACATAAATTTTTATCAGCTGATCAACCAGCAGGACAAGGAAAACGATAAGGAGTGGCTTTTTCAAGAGCTTGTATTTTTATGGCAATGCCTCCGAATGACCGGGCAAGAACTACCGTTAATTTTTTAACCGGGTACAAAAATAAAGAAAGGTTACACATGGTAACCTTTCTTTGTAAAAATTGTACATTATTTTATTCTTTGCAACGATGTGCGATATGCTTCAATTATGCGTTTTGCTCTAATTTTGCTTCAATCGCCAATGTAGCATGAGGTACGCTTCTCAAACGTTCTTTAGAGATCAGCTTGCCGGTTGCACGGCAGATCCCGTATGTTTTATTTTCGATGCGGATCAATGCATTTTGCAGATTCTGGATAAATTTCTCCTGGCGGGAAGCTAAATGTGCTGTTTCCTCTTTTGATAATACATCAGAGCCATCTTCCAATAACTTGAAGGTAGGAGAAGTATCATCTGTTCCATGATCATCTTTGTGGGAAAGCGTACTTTTCAACAATTCATAATCTTTTTGTGCTTCCGATAATTTTTTCAGGATCAATTCTTTGAATTCTTTCAGTTCACTGTCGGAATAACGGGTGCGTGTATCCGTATTGATGAATGGCTTAGGTGCAGGCCCCATTGGCTTGCGAATAGAAGGCGTTTTATATTCTACTACCATTGGCGCTTCATCTCTCCCACCTCTTCCGTCATCATCAAGGTCCATATCGCGTTCTCTTTTTTTAGGAGCAGGGGCTGGTTTAGGCGCTACTACCGGTTTTTTTGCTACAACTGGAGGCGTTACTACTGCTACCGGTTTTTTCACTTCCGGTTTTGCCAGCGCTTTTGCGACAGGTTTAGCTGGCGCTGCTACTTTTTTTGCTACTGGTTTTGCTGTTACTTTTTTTGCCGGAGCTGCTTTTTTTGCTACCGGTTTTGTTACTGCTTTTTTCGTTGGTTTTGCTGCTTTTGCCGCTTTTTTCACCACTTTCGTTACGATCTTTTTCACTGGTTTTGCTGCTTTTTTAACGACTACTTTCTTCACTACTTTTTTAGCAACCACTTTTTTAGGCGCTGCTTTTTTAGCGATCACTTTTTTAACAGGCTTTTTGGCTGCTACCTTTTTTACAGGTTTCGCTGCTTTTTTAGGAGCTGCTTTTTTTGCAGGTTTCGCCGCTTTTTTAGGTGCTACTTTTTTTGCGGGTTTCGCTGCCGCTTTTTTTACAGGTTTAGCAGCTTTCTTTGCCGGTTTACCTTTTTGCACTTTTTTAGCCATTGTTAATTGGTGTTTTTTAGTTTAGTAATCTTGATTAATGTTTTTATTTCTTCATCTAATTCAACCTCCGAAGCACTCATAGCTTCCACATTATCAACAAGTTCTAGGGACGAAGCCAGTATTTCGGCGCAAATATAGTCCAAATTATTATTGATGGCGGAATTTATAGCAGAATTTCTCTGGATCTTCACCTCAATGCGGTCGGTTAGCTCCATATTACTGTCTTTCCGGAGATTTTGAATGCGGTTGACGAGCTCACGTGCCAATCCTTCTTCTTTTAGCTCCGGCGTTATTGTAATATCCAATGCCACAGTGAGTTGTCCCGAATTTGCGACCTTCCATCCCGGAATGTCCACCGGTATGATCTCTACATCTTCTGTTTCCAGCACTATGGTATCGGCATCGATCTTCATTTCATATTTTCCTGCTTTTTCGATCCCGGAAATGATCGCCTGCGCATTTTCATTAGCGAAGGTTTGAACTGCCTTCATATTTTTACCGCACTTTTTACCTAAAGTTTTGAAATTAAGTTTCAAATTCTTGACGATTTGCGTATGCGACTCATCCACCAGGTCGAGGTTTTTTACATTTACCTCGCTCAAAATCAGCTCTTTTACTGCTTCTATCTTCGATTTATAAGAATCGTCCAGCACAGGAATCTGAATGTGATTAAGTGGCTGGCGAACGCGGATATTTTCTTTTTTGCGGATGGACAATACCATCGACGAGATCTTCTGCGCCAGTTCCATGCGCTCTTCCAGGCTTTTATCGATCAGGAATGTATCCGATACCGGGAAATTGCTCAAATGGATGGATTCGGCTTTATCGCGGCCGGTTACAGCATTTAAATCGCAATACAGGCGGTCCATGAAAAACGGAGCGATGGGTGCGGCAAGCTGTGCGATCACTTCGAGGCATCGATACAACGTTTGGTAAGCCGCGATCTTATCCTGCGAGTATTCGCCTTTCCAGAAACGGCGGCGGCACAAGCGTACGTACCAGTTGCTCAGGTGCTCGTCCACAAAATTTTCAATTAAGCGTCCGGCGCGATGTGGTTCGTAATCATTATACGCATCATCCACTTTTTTGATCAGCGTGTTCAGCTCAGAAATGATCCAGCGGTCGATTTCCGGGCGTTCCAACATTGGCACTTCGGCTTCGGAATAATTAAAACCGTCCACATTTGCATACAGCGCAAAAAACGAATAGGTATTGTGAAGCGTTCCGAAAAATTTGCGTTGCACTTCGGCAATTCCTTCAATGTCAAATTTTAAATTGTCCCAGGGTGCAGCATTGGTGATCATGTACCAGCGCGTTGCATCGGGGCCATATTTTTCAATCGTGGTAAACGGATCCACAGCATTGCCAAGTCGCTTGCTCATTTTCTGCCCGTTTTTATCCAGCACCAAACCGTTGCTCACTACGTTCTTAAACGCAACAGAATCAAAGCACATCGTGGCGATAGCGTGCAGGGTGAAAAACCAGCCGCGTGTTTGATCCACACCTTCTGCGATAAAATCGGCAGGAAAATATTTATGATCGTCGATCAGCTCTTTGTTCTCAAAGGGATAATGCAGCTGTGCATAGGGCATTGCGCCGGAATCAAACCAAACATCAATTAAATCCGGTTCACGGAATAATTTTTTTCCGTTGCGTTCCAGCACAATCGCATCTGCATAAGGTTTGTGCAAATCAAAAGTGTTGTAATTTTCGGTGCTGTTATCGCCAGGCGTAAAATTACTCAGCGGATTTGTTTGCATCAGGTTTTTTGCAACGGCATTGTCAATTTCGGATTTCAGCATTTCTGCGGAAGAGATGCAGATCTGCTCGGTTTTATCCTCGCTGGTCCAGATCGGAATTGGAATTCCCCAAAAGCGCGAACGTGATAAATTCCAGTCGTTGAGATTTTCCAGCCAATTGCCAAAACGCCCGGTACCGGTAGATTCCGGTTTCCAGTTAATGGTTTTATTCAGTTCGATCAAACGGTCTTTGTAATCCGTGGTTTTGATAAACCAGGAATCCAGCGGGTAATACAACACCGGTTTATCGGTACGCCAGCAATGCGGGTAACTGTGGACGTACTGTTCTTTTTTGAAAAGCTTTCCTTCGCCTTCCAATTTTAAAACAATGCGTTCGTCCACGCTTAAATATTTCAACTTGCTTGTATCTTCGATCGGACCGCCGTTGGCTTTTTTCAGCTTGTCTTTCTGTATTGCCAGTTCGGTTTCTTTTTCCTCGTTGGTCAGGTAATCTTCTTTCACGTATTCATCTCCGTAAAGGAATGTGCCATCTTTGATCACATCCAGGAAACGGCCGCGCAGATCCACCAATGGAACAGGCTTGCCATTCTCATTCAATACGAGCATTGGCGGAACGGCTGGTTTTGCAGCTTTCGCCGCATTAAAATCGTCCGCACCAAAGGTAGGTGCAATGTGCACAATGCCAGTACCATCCGATGTGGTTACAAAATCGCCGAGGATCACGCGAAAAGCGTTTTCTGCGTTTTCGTAGGGCAATGCAAAATCAAGGAGTTGTTCGTATTTGATACCTTCGAGATCGGCGCCTTTGAAATGCGACAATACAATCCAATAAGCTCCTGATCCCTTTTTTGAATCAAATGGTAATAATTCATTTGTTTTTAAATCTATTCCGGAAGCAGATAAATTATCATTGTGGTTATGGCCAAAATCTGCATGAGCAAAAAAGTATTTATTAAATAGTTCTTTTGCTAGTATTACGGTTATTAGGTTTCCTGTATATTGATTATACGTTTTTACTGCAACATAATCAATATTTTTTCCGACTGCCAAAGCCGTATTGGAAGGCAATGTCCATGGTGTGGTGGTCCATGCGAGGAAATAAAGGTTTTCCTGTATGTTTAGCTTTGCCAGGGTTTCAAACCCTGGCAAAGCTGGTTGTGATTTAGCATCAGCTACTTTAAACATCGCAACCGCTGTTCTGTCTTTCACATCTCGGTAACAGCCGGGTTGGTTCAATTCATGCGTAGAAAGGCCTGTTCCCGCTGCAGGAGAATACGGTTGGATGGTAAATCCTTTGTAGATGGAACCTTTGGAATACAAGTTGTTCAGCAGCCACCAAACGGATTCGATGTAGCGGTTATCGTAGGTAATGTAGGGGTGTTCCATGTCCACCCAGTAACCCATTTTAGCAGTTACATCCGCCCATACATCAGTGTATTTCATTACATCTTTGCGGCATTCGAGGTTGTATTGCTCTACGGTAATTTTTGTTCCGATGTCTTCTTTGGTAATGCCCAATGCTTTCTCCACGCCCAATTCCACAGGCAATCCATGGGTATCCCAACCGGCTTTGCGTTTTACCTGGAAACCTTTTTGTGTTTTATATCGGCAAAAAATATCTTTAATGGAACGCGCCATTACATGGTGAATACCCGGTAAACCATTGGCGCTTGGCGGGCCTTCATAAAAAACAAATGGTGTTTTTCCTTCACGGGAAGTGATGGATTTTTCGAAGGTATTATTTTCTTCCCAGGATTTTTGTATGTCTTTTGCGGTTTGCGAAAGATTGAGCCCTGTGTATGTTTTGTAATTCTTACTCATAAAATAGACCTGATTCTTGATTAAAAAAGGAGCGCAAAGATAGTGATTTTATGTGTAAAAACCTAGTGTGGTAGGGATAACGAAGAGTACAGATAACGCCCGCCTGAACAATTCGGGCAGGAACAGGAACGAAACTACGAATCCGGGTGCGTACTGTGTGTTAATGGAACGCGGATTTAGCGGAAAAAACGGGTTTTATCGCTGATATTGTCGGGATGCTGCACACGCAGTCCAATATCTAACATGCAACCATCCAACATCTCATAAAAAACGCCCCGTTCCTTTCGGAGCAGGGCGTTTCAAATGTGTATTATTTACTTATCGTGTTACCACAAACCGTTTGGTTCCGGCAAGGTTACCTTCTACCATGATCTGTGCAAAATAAATGCCTTCCGGTAAGGTAGACACATCCAGTGTAAGTGTGTTTTCACCCTGGATGCCATCTGCTTGCTGACCGATTGACACCTGCTGTCCAACTGCATTAAAGATGGTAGTTTGTACCGTTTTGTTTTCTGTTAAATTAAAGCCAAGTGTAATGTTGTTTACAGCTGGGTTTGGGTACACGTTGTATGCGCTTAACGACTGATCCAACTCATTTACGCCTGCTAATCCTGAGCTTAAATAAAAGCTTGCCTGGGTAGCAGATCCGCCTGTGGAGTTTGTAGCTGTAAAGCTTGCTGCCAATGCTGCATGTGTCCCGTCTTTGTACCATAAATATTCATCGTTATCATACGTGATGATGTATGGTGTACCAAAATAGGCTGAATCCTGGTAAATTTGGTGAAAACGGACACGGGTAACATTTGTGAACGTTCCTGCAGCTGTTGTTAATGTTCCGTACGCATCTGCTGTAACAACAGTATGCCCGGTGCGGTAAAATGTATAACCGCCATTTACAAATGTTACTGCCCATGGATCGGTGTAGGTATTATTGTACGTAAACGGAAAACGCAAAAAATCTTCCGGGTTGGAATACGACATCACCGGCCCTCCGGAAGATACATTTCCATAGTTTTGATAAGCGGTTGACGATGTTTTTTGGTACGTGTAGGTACCGCCGCCGTTGTTAATTGAAATGTTTGCAGCCGGAAAGCTGGATCCGCTTGGTGTAGAGCCAACGCTTACAACCGGTGTAGCCGCACCACCTGTTCCTGTGTAGGTTGCAAAGTTCCAGGTTTGGCCTGCTCCTGCAGATCCCTGTGCGAAATACGTGGAGGTGGTGGTGTACGTAAATGTATTACCGATCACGGGATTGATGCCTGTGGCGGTCAGCGTAGGCTGCGCTACCGAAACGGCAGTGGCCATTAAAAATGTTGCTGAAAGTAAGCTGAGTAGAGGTTTTTTCATGTGTTTGGGGTTTAGATAAAATTGATTTTGTTAATTATTAAATGGTTGCAATTACTTTTAATTCGATTGCAATGGGAGTAGGTAAACAATTGATCTCGATAGTAGTACGGCAAGGCTGGTTGTCTTTGAACCATTCGGCATACACGCGGTTATAGATCGTGAAGTCATCTTTCATATTGGTCAAAAAAACCTGTACATCCACAATGTTGTCCCAACTGGTGCCGGCATCTTCCAGGATGTATTTAATGTTTTGAAATACACTTTTGCATTGCGTTTCAATATCATAGGAAACAATATTTCCCTGCTCATCCAACTCCACTCCCGGAATTTTTTTGGTGCCGCGCTCACGCGGGCCAACTCCGGATAGAAAAAGTAAATTACCTACCCGCCGCGCATGCGGATATGCGCCAACTGGTTCCGGCGCTTTGCTTGAATTTATTCTGTCTGACATAAATTAATTTGTTATATAACGAAATGGGTATGTAAAGATACAAACTGGTGTAAAGATAATCAATACACCATAAGTAGTATATTGAACCGGGAATTGAAGCAAAAAACTGTTTTAAAATTCGATTTTATTGATATTTTTGTTGTGAAACCACTAAAAACTACTCTCTTTTGAAATCTTTCAGAACAATTGTTTTCAGATTGTTGATCGCTATCGTTTTTTCATTGCCCGTTTATTTTTTGCTTGATCAGAATATTCTTAAATATATTGTTGACTACAAATCGGAACATTTGAATGAACGAAATGCCAACATTTCGGACATAGATGCCGATGGTTTCCCGGAAACGTATTATTTTTTCAACATCTCGGAAGAGCAGGTATACCTGGAAATGTGGTCGAAAGGATCGCTTGTGGGCGTATGGACGGCAAAAGGAAAGCTGGCCAATTCATCCATGATCATGGATCAGCAAAAGGATAAAAAAACAGCGCGGCTTTTTTTCATTACAGAAATGGATAAACAAAGCTTCGTCAATCAACTCGATTTAAAAATTGTAAATAAAAAGCTGGTCAGTTCCTGCAAAAGTACCGCGCTGGTGGAAAAGGGAGAAGGCGCTGATTCGGAATTGCTGCAGCGGAAGCTGATCGACCTGGATGGTGACGGCGAAAATGAATATGTATTTTCTTATGCAGAAGCGCTGGATATCCGCAACCTGGTTGCTTATTATCCGAAGACACAAAAAATAGTGCGCTCCGGAACATCGTTCATGATGATCAGCGATTTTTTTAAGATGCCCGGAAACCCAAATCAACTATTGTTTACGTCGTATGCCAACGGAAATGTATCAGCAAAAAATGTGCGGCGCATGGTAAAAGAATACAACCTGGATACGGCTTTGTGTACGGATTATTACACGGACCTAAAATCGTATGTGGGGCTGCTGGATGGCAATTTAAAGGTACAGGAAATCAAATTGCAGCGAAAAGGATTTACATCGATGTACCGGATCATACCAGTAAACTGGAATAACATTGTTTTTTATCTCTCGCTGTCGACCTTTGTGAATGAGCCGGACAGCCTGCCACAAATTTCATTGCTGGATGAACAGCTGAAAATTTTAACAACACAAAATGTAACGCTGCCTGTTCAGCAGGAGCTTTTTAATAAATTTAAAAAGGATGTTTTTTATGTCAAAAAAGGAACCAGGCGCGAACGGGATCACATATATGTGATCGGGCAGAATGATACTATTTATGAATTGACGGAAGAGCTGAAACTATTACCGGTTGCGGCTTCTAAAAACATCAGCGATAAAAGCACGCTTGAATTTACGGACCTGGACGGTGATGGTTCTGAAGAAATAATTTTAACAGGCAGCAATGGAATGATTATTTACCAAAATGATTTTAAGGATGCTGTTGCGATAGAATCCGGCGGTTTATCGGCATTGAAAAAAGATCGTTTTTCGGAATTAAAAAACGGTAAGCCGCAATGGCAGCTTATTACCGATACGAATGATCACATTACACTGAGCTATGTTTCAAACACCTGGTATTACTGGAAAATTCCATTTTTTATTTTTTCCATTCTTTTTGTTTTTGCGCTGCTTTCTTTTTTGATCCGGATGAACGGGCGAAAAATTGAGCGGGAAAATAAACGCCTGGAACAAGTGGTGCAGGAACGCACAAAAGAAGTGGTCAACCAGAAATTAATTGCGGATCATCAGCGCGAACTGGTGGAAGAAAAACAGAAAGAGATCATCGATTCCATCAATTATGCAAAGCGTATCCAAAGCGCTATTATGGCGAAAGAAACTGATATCCGCGTATTTTTTCCTGAAAGCTTTTTGTTATACCAACCGAAAGATATTGTTGCAGGCGATTTTTATTTTTTTGAAAGCACCGCCACGCATATTTTTTATGCTGCCGCAGATTGTACGGGACATGGGGTTCCGGGCGCACTGGTAAGCGTAGTTTGCTCCAATGCTTTATCGCGTTGCGTAAAAGAATTTGGATTGGTACTGCCGGGCGAAATACTTGACAAAGCAAAAGAGCTGGTAAAAGAAACATTGGAAAAAAGCGGGGAAGATGTGAAGGATGGAATGGATATTTCCTTTTTGACAAAGGACTTGCGCGACAATTCTTTTTACTGGGCGGGCGCCAACAATCCGCTCTGGATCATTAAAAAAGATGCGGTGAGATTAACAGAGATCAAGCCGAACAAACAACCGATCGGCATTAGCGAAAACACCGGTGCGTTTACAACGCATGCGCTGGCATTACAAAAAGGCGACCATGTATATTTATTTACGGATGGTTACGCCGACCAGTTTGGTGGTGAAAAAGGGAAAAAATTCAAATACAAACAACTGTCTGAAAAACTGCTGGAGATCCGGGAACAATTGCCGGAAGCGCAACAACGCATCCTTGAAGATTGTTTTCATTCATGGAAAGGTAACCTGGAGCAGATTGACGATGTGTGTATTATTGGCATTCGGGTTTAACACAGAGCGCGAGGAGGAGAAAGAGCTGCGCGGAGTTACTTTCCCGGTTCCATTCATTTTTGTAATATTACATACCAAGGTTTACTATCTACCCCTTCAAGGGTTTGAAACCCTTAAAGGGGAGTTCTTTTAACGCACACCAATACACAGATTCGTAAATTCGTATTGATTCGTTATCCGTATCAGTTGCCTTCGTTAAAAAAATCTTTTTCCGAAAACATAGAACCTAAAATGTCTTTGAAGCGGACACCACGCTCCAGGCTATTTTTACCGATAAGGGAATGCTCTGCTAAAGCAAACAAAACAAATTCCATCATCACTAATTTATCAGTTTTGCTGAGCTTTGGCAAATGCATTTCCACCACTTCACTTAAGCCGGGAATGGCTTCCAATCCTTTTTTGTAAGTTTTTTCGTTTTCGAGTAATAGCAAGTCTACAATGTTGCCATCGCCAAACCAGTTGACAATAGACTGATACGGGCTTGGTTCCTTTTTCTTTTTTAATTTGGAAGGATCCGGGAAGTGTTCCAAAAATTCGTTACGTATGGCTTTGCCTACTAAATTTTGCGCTACAATTCCGGCGCCTTCCTGTTCGCCTTCGTACACCAATTCTATTTTCCCATTTACTGCCGGGATCACACCGATCAGGTCACTGATGCGCGCAACGGTTTTGTCTTCGCCGTTCAGCAGCATTCTGCGCTCGGCGGTACTCACCAAATTTTCGTATGCTGAAATTGTTAAGCGTGCAGATACGCCGCTTTTTGAATCCACAAATTCGCTTTCGCGTGCTTCAAAAGCAATGCGCTCAATGATCGTGGCAACAAGGTCGCCCACTTCTATCGCCTCTTTCTGCGTGCTGCTCAAACGTGCTTCCTGCGCCGTAATTTGTTTCGACAATTCAATGCTTTTCGGGTAATGCGTCAGGATCTGGCTACCGATGCGGTCTTTCAGCGGTGTTACAATGCTTCCGCGATTGGTATAATCTTCGGGGTTGGCCGTAAATATAAATTGAATGTCGAGTGGGATGCGCAATTTAAAACCACGGATCTGGATATCGCCTTCCTGCAAAATATTGAACAGTGCAACCTGTATCCGCGCCTGCAGATCAGGCAATTCATTGATCACAAAAATGCAGCGGTTGCTGCGCGGAATAATACCATAATGGATCACCCGCTCATCGGCATAGCTCAAACGTAGGTTGGCGGCTTTGATCGGGTCTACATCGCCAATCAGATCGGCAATGGAAACATCCGGTGTTGCCAGCTTTTCCACGTAACGCTCCGAACGGTGCACCCATGCAATCGGTAATTTATCGCCCTGTTCCGCTATTAATTTTTTTCCAAAATCCGAGATCGGGTTCAATGGATCGTCATTCAGTTCACTGCCTTCGATCACCGGCATGTATTCGTCCAGCAATTCGATGATCTGCCTGGCGATCCGCGTTTTAGCCTGTCCGCGTAAGCCCAGTAAATTCATGTTGTGCCGCGAAAGAATGGCGCGTTCGATCTCCGGGATTACGGTGTCTTCATAGCCCACAATTCCTTTGAACACATTTTCCTTTTTCTTGATCTTCATGATCAGGTTATCACGCAATTCGTCCTTGATGGATTTACTGATATAACCTGATTTTTTTAATTCGCCGAGTGTTTTTATTTTTTGCATAATTGTTTTTTCTGATGGATGTAATTTGTTGTAAATGGTTTTGTTTATAGCGACTCCCTTCCGTAAGTCTCATCCCGGGCACCGACCCGGGGTCTCATGAATACTTGCTGTGTGTTAAATGGAACGCTGATCTTTTAAGATTGTTATGATAAAAAAAGTGGCTAACCGCTGAACTTGTTGCCGTGCTTATGATTTTTTAGGATTTGATCCTGTTCCATTTTTTTGTTTGTTCGTATTGTTTCATGTATCTCATCTCCTTTGTAATCGTCATTCATGTTGTCACTAGGCAGAGGCTAGCGCCTACTTGATCGCTCTACCTGAAATTCCTTTTTTTATTCCGTTCAAAATCTTCAAAAATAAATTCGCCCAGGCCTTGTAAGGATGTATAAAAAGCCTTTCCGTTATTGGCTTCCGTAAAGTCGTGCACAAATTCCTGCAAATACGGATCACTTGCTACCATAAAGGTAGTGATCGGAATTTTTAGCCTCCTGCAGCTTTGCGCCAGCGTCAGGCATTTGTTCATTATTTTCTGATCGAGTCCAAAGCTGTTCTTGTAATATTTTCCATGTTCTTTGAGGCAGGTTGGCTTGCCATCCGTGATCATAAAAATTTGTTTGTTGGCATTTTTCCGGCGGCGTAATAAATCCATTGCCAGCTCCAAACCCGCCACCGTATTGGTATGATAGGGCCCCACCTGTAAATACGGCAAATCCTTGATCTCGATCTGCCAGGCATCATCGCCAAACACAATGATATCAAGCGTATCTTTCGGATACTTGCGCTTGATAAGCTCTGCAAGCGCCATCGCCACATTTTTTGCCGGTGTGATCCGGTCTTCACCGTACAAGATCATGGAATGTGAAATATCGATCATGAGCACCGTGCTGGTTTGTGTTTTATGTTCTTTTTCAGAAACTTCCAGGTCGTTTTCGGTGATCATAAAATCACCGATCCCATTATTCACCTGTGCATTTTTCATGGATTCGAGCATGGAGATCTGCTCCAATGAATCGCCAAACTGGAACGGGCGTGCATCGCTGCTCATCTCATCACCATTGCCGGTGTATTTGGTAGAGTGGTTGCCCGATTTACCTTTTTTTAATTTTCCAAAAATTTTCTCAAGCGCCTGCTGTCGGATCGCCTGCTCGGTTTTTGCCGTGATCACCGTGCCACCCGCACCGGGATCTTCCTCCCGAATGTAACCGCGATCCTTTAATTCCTGAATAAACTCACCGATACCGTAATCGGGTTCGGTGAGTTTATATTCCTTGTCCAGCTCCGTAAGCCAGCTGATGGCTTCATCAAAATCACCGCTGGTATAAGTGATCAGCTGTTTGAAGATCTCAAAAAGCCTGTCGAATGGAGTTTGGTTTGGTTTATTGTAGTTTGAAAATCGAAAGCCTATCATGGTTTAATAATAACACTAAAGTTACGGAAATGTTTAATCATGGAATCCACATTTTGTGAGTAATTTAGTTACATTTGCATTCCTGTTTTTGCAGGACCTTAATACAAGGGGAATTAGCTCATTTGGCTAGAGCGCTTCGCTGGCAGTGAAGAGGCGACCGGTTCGAATCCGGTATTCTCCACCAAACCGGAGATGTAGCAATTTTTGCTGCATCTCCTTCTTTTTTTCCGCCCTGCACAGATTACAACATTACTAACTGATGATCACAGAAATTGACGCAGCCGATGCAATGATGATCGCTGCTATGGCAAAAGTAACATCTCCTAATGAGATTGAAGACGCATTCCACTTGATTGTTGATTTAAAAAATTTGGAGCAATAACATTCCGTTCCGAAATTTTCATTCACGCGCTTTCCGCAGCAATCTTTTTGTGAAAAACAAAAAGGATTTTCGCTACAATCGCGGCTAGAAAATAATGTTGATCGTCTTTAATAAACTCTTCAATAATTCATTTCAGAATAAAAAATCTTTCCTGTTTTTCAAGAGGGATTTATTAAAATGTAATGACATGTTATTATTTAATATTTCTTAAATTTTATTTTTAGCAAATAACATTGTCTTTGTAAATCATACCAAAAACGTTGTAGCCTTTTTATTCCTCAGGGAGTTGCTTCTTAATAAAGCCCAAAATGGTTATTCTATACTTTGCGGAATCTATATCCCGCTTTATATATATTCGTTGTCGTTCTTGGTTATCAGTTGTTGATGTATCATAAATAATGGTAAGTTTCCCTTTAACAAGCAGTTTTTTTTCGGAATACTTCTCTGGCCATTCATCCAGATCAGTTATATAATAAATTTCATCGTCTTTTGTAACAATACAAGCACTTGGTTTACTATGGTATGCCCGACCTCTAACACGAATTTCGTTCTCATTTGTTTTACATTGAGTCAGAAGTAGGGTTGCAAAAAATAAAATTAATTGATGTCTTGAAATCATAATTACAAATATATTAATTAAAGGCCACTGATAATCCTGAATGGAAGCCTACAAGGAATCTATTGAAGACTAAATCCTTATGTTTTGTTTGGAAATAAATTTTAACTTCGTCTGGGAAACCCACCAAAAGACTTAAATAAATATGAAGAAAATTATTTTTCTCCTATTCTTAATTACTACCGGAACACTTTGTGCGCAAAGCTGCGTCCCCGGTGGATGTTCTGTTATAGACACCAATTCAACCGGACGATATCCCGCAGCTTTATTCTCTACTCCTTACTCTACCTGGTCGACAGTGAGCTCTTACATGAATGCCGGAAATTATACACTCTTCAGCGTAACTGCCGGAGATACCTATGAATGGACGTATTGCAGCGATTTCGGAGGAAACCAGAACTGGGATGCCGAGCTTACTTTATTCGATTACAGTACAGGAGCAACACTTTGTTACCAGGATAATTCAGGGTTATCCGGTTGCACTACCGCTCCTTATATACAATGGACTGCCACGTCCACCGGGATTGTTAAACTGCTGACAACTACTTCGGGATGCGGCACCAATACAGGTTCCCCTTATTCAAAGCTGGTATGGCGGGATACAAGTGGCGTACCATTCGGCCAGGTGCTTGGTGTGGATGTTTACAGCGGGAACGGAACGATCAACTGGAACCTCGTTCATGGAGCAGGATATACTTTTGCCTATGCTAAAGCAACAGAAGGGATAGGCTATACGGACAGCCAGTATTTAAATTATGCGGTGAATGGAGTAAATGCCGGAATGAAAATGGGCGCCTACCATTTTGCCCGTCCGGATCTTAACCCCAGCAATGCAGGCGCAATCGCGGAAGCCAATTCTTTTTTAAGCGTGGCAAGCCCTTATATCACAACTTGTGAATTACCTCCTGCACTGGACCTCGAAGGCTCTTATCTCACTACCAGTTTTACAAGCGCACAATTAACCAGCTGGGTGCAAAACTGGATGAATACCGTTCAGTCGGCAACTGGAGTTACTCCTGTTATTTATATTGGAGCATCTACAGTTTCCTTTCTGAACAGCTCCCTGAATGTATACCCGCTTTGGAGGGATGAGCTTACCAGCAGTCCGAGTGCTCCCACAACACTTGGTGTATGGACCACATGGGCTATTAACCAATATTCCTGGACAGGAACGGTACCGGGAATAGCCGGTAGTGTTACCGATTTGAATGTATTTAACGGCAGCCCGGGCACTTTTAACAGTTTTATGGGTTGTTCCACAACCGGAATGTCATACAATAGCCGGAACAATGATGCATTAATTTATCCCAACCCGACATCAGATAATTTTTATGTAGATATTCCTTCTGCCCGGGGAGAAATACGTATTGCTGTATATGATCTCAATGGGCTACTGATCCTTAGCAGAGCCATAAGCAACAAAACAAGTATTGATGTATCTACTTTCAGTAATGGAATTTATTCAATATCACTTACTACCGGGGATGGCACGATCAATAAAAAACTGGTGGTAGTGCACTAAATCTTCATATAGAAGCGAGGCCACAAACTAAAAACCCTGACCAACAGTCAGGGTTTTTAGTTTCATTTCCCTGTGATATACATTGGCACTTAGTTTTAAGCAATAGTGGGGAATGACCTCCATTTTAAAGATTGAATTAAGTCCCAAACGAATTTTCGGACTTGACCTCTTAAGAGCTTTTGCCATTTTATTTGTGATTCTTGCGCATGGCAGTTACCTACTGCCCGAAGGGCTTGCAGGCATAAACGGTTTTTTTGTATTTGATGGTGTTTCCATATTTTTTGTACTAAGCGGGTTCCTCATTGGTGGGATTTTCATCACCCTTATCGAAAAAAATGAACTGAATAAAACGATGCTCCTGAACTTTTGGAAAAGAAGATGGTTCAGAACATTACCCACTTATTTTCTGGTTCTCACCATATTGGTTATCCTTCATGTGATCTCCACCGGAAATTTTAATTTTCTGAGGATTGGCAGTTATTACATCTTTTCACAAAACCTGGTACAGGTACATCCCGATTTTTTTCCTGAAGCATGGAGCCTTAGTGTGGAGGAATGGTTTTATTTAACCATGCCTTTGCTAATCGCAATGCTTATCTGGTTTTTTAAAATCACACCAAAAAAATCCGTACTGTTGGTTGCGTTGATTATCATCCCTGCCGTAGCACTTTTCAGGTACTACAGATTTATGCACACGCCGGTTATCGGCATTTATGAATACGACTCGGTTTTCCGCCGCCAGGTAATTACCCGGCTGGATGCATTGATGTTTGGTGTACTGGGAGCATACATTCATTTTTATCATTTTACAAAATGGATCAGGTATAAAAACATACTGTTCGTTACCGGGATCGTGTTGTTTTTAGTATCAAAATTTTATTTCACAAACATCAGCGGGCTTTTTTCTGCAGTATTTTCATTTACATTTATCTCCATTGCCACACTTTTACTGTTGCCTTTCCTGAACGGCTTAAAATCAGGGAAAGGTTTTCTGTATAAAGGCATCACATACATCAGCCTGATCTCTTATTCAATGTATTTATTAAACCTTTCTGTAATAAAAATGTGGATCATCGACAGTATTCCATGGACAAGTATTTTCAGTAATAATCATTTGCTGATCATTATCAGATATGGACTTTACTGGTGTCTTGTGATCGTACTTTCGATCCTGCTGTACAAGTATTTTGAGATCCCGATGACCAAACTACGGGAGAAAAGGATTATAAAAATGGTTGCGCTGGAGGAAGTGCCGGTGTTGGTGGTGGGCTGATACAGAAATAATTTATTATTTAATGATAGATTTCTCTACCCTTTCAACCAATTTTTTTTTGTGATTGTCTGACAAATCTCCAGATTTAGCTTCCTCTTTTATTCGTTCCCATTCAAATTTAAGTAGATCTTGAGACTTTAAAATAAGTTCTTGATTTAATTCACTTACCCCCGTAAGAATAATTTTTAATTTACTTTGAATTTCTTCAATTAGATTTATTACTTGCAAATCCAATTCGCTCTGCCTATTTAGTTGAAGTTTAATATTATCTCCCGTTATTTGTATATCTTTTTCAATTTTTTTTCTTTCGCCATTATCTAAATTTCCATTGATAATTAGTGTCGTATTTGAAATAAATTGCGACAAATAGTTTCTTACAACTTCTATCCACTTAATTCGGCTGCTAGTAATAGAATTGATAAAAATAGTTCTTTTCGAGTTTTTATAACTAATTACCAAACCGATTATCCCTATTGCTAAAGAAACACCGATCCCCGAAAATGCTATAATATCTTTTGTATCCATTGAATTTATATTATCTCTACAAATCAAATAGTTCTTTCGGCTTTATTTCCAATGCCGTTGCAATAGCCAATAAAGTACTCAGCGTTGGGTTAGTAGTCCCATTCTCTATTCTCAAAACCTGGCTTCTTTCAATATCAGCAAGATTGGCTAAAGCGTAAATTGATAAACCTCTTTCTTTTCGAAGAGATTTGACTCGCTTTCCAAGGTCTGCAATGGCTTTTTGGTTTCTAATCTTAGTCACAAATCAAAAGTCCGTAAATTTATTTTCAAAAAGCGTTGCTTATATGCAACGCTTTGCTTTATTTTGTCTTAAACTTTAATTTATGGAACAATACCCAATATTTGATGATGTAGATATAAATGATATTTACAAAGACCTGAATAAAGCATTGTACATGCTTCATTATTTAGATCAAGAAATTTTTTCAAAAGAAGAAATTCAAGACGTCGCTTTTGCTATAAAAGTTAGCATTAATACATTAGATAAAAAAATTCAGGATGATCAACTACATTCAAAAAAAGTTTAGCTATTCTTTTATGCAACTTTTCCCTACCTTAGAAAATAAAAACACCATGCGCTCCCGCCATTTTATTTTTTTTCTGTTGCTTTTATCCTCCACCGCATTCTCACAAGAGAATGAAAACCCGCACCGCAAGCTTTACAAAACCAATAAAGTAAAATCTGTTAAAGTGTATGATTACGGCTACAAAGATGGCGAAGCAAAAGGAAAAGGAAAATTGCTTTTTAGCTATACATACGACACAACGGGTTCCTTAATTGTTTCTGATTCTTACATTCCACGTAAGTTTCATGAGGAATATGTGTACAACGAGCGCGGTGAGATTGCCGATGAGATCGCGGATATTGCAGGCCCGTTCCATACCTATTTTTATTACGAATATGATGCAAAAGGCCGCATGACCGAAAAATCAAAAGGCCATGACGGTGGTAAATGGCTTTATACGTATGATGATGCCGGCAATAAAGTGATCGAGAAATGGTTTTACATGGGCAACCTGGATACCAACAGTTATTTCACTGATTATTTTGAGTATAACGATAAGAAGCAACTGACAAAAATGACACGCCATTCAGGAGATGGCTCCGTTTATTTTTATAAAAATTTTGGGTATGATGTTGCCGGTAACTTGCTACAAGAAACACGGTATGAGAACAACACCAAAACGGACATTTTTTTGTACCGCTACGATGCCAATCATAACTGCATTGAACAGGAAACATTTGGCCCGAAACAAGAAAAGCCAAATACATGGAACAAAACGGTTTACGATGCCCGTGGCCTTGAAACTGAAGAAACAGGGTTACTTTCGGTTGAAGAAAAGCCGTATTACCGGAAATATGTGTACGAATATTATTAAAAAAGAGCAGGAATTGATCCTGCTCTTTTTTATTGATAAAATGCTGGAAAAATTTATTTTACAGCATCGTATGTACTTTGTGCCATTTCCAAATGGTGTTTCAATGTTGCGATTTTACCGGCAGCCCATGCTTTTAAATCTGCATCGGTTCCGTTATCTGCTTCTTTTTGAAAAAGATCAATTGCATTTTTATGCGCTGTAACCATCATATCAGCATATTCTTTATCAAATTCCGCACCTTTCAGTTTGGTTAATTTGTCAAATTTTTTCTGATTATTAGCACCCAGCTTTGCAGCAACAGTGATGCTTTTTTTCGCAGCGGTTGATTTTAATTCTGCATTTGCTTTTGCATGATCAGTAGCCATCATATTGGCCAGCTCTTTTACTTTTTCGGAAGATGCATTTGTTTTTGCAAGCTGTGCAGCTTGTACTTCAAACATCCCGTCGTCCGATGCATTTACAACATACGTTGCGTCGATTTTCTTATTGTCCATCTTCGTGTCGTTTGTTTTTTTGGCTTCTTTTTTTGCATCTTTCGAATCTGTTTGTGCAAATGTTGCTGTAAAACTGGCAGTGCTGAATACACAGATCAATGCCAATACATTTAATTTTTTCATGTTGGTTTTTAAGGTTAAGTTTATAATGTTATTACTCTACAAAAAAACATACCAGCATATTTAACCGACAAATGGGGATTTTTATCCCATGTATGAAATCTTCCGTTTTTTATTCATTGTTTCTTATCTGATTTTTTAACATTTTAAACCCTTCATTTTCCCGCCTTTGCAAAACCAACATTGGATTTTCTCCTTATATTTACCACCCATTAATTTTTTGAAATTCCGGCTCCCGGGCCGATAAAATTTTAAATAAAACCGGTATTATTTAATACATAAAAAAGTATGAAAAAAACAATTACAATTCTTTCGCTGCTGGGCTTCACGATCTCCATGAATGCACAACAGGTTATGACTCCGGAAATGCTGCTACAGCTTGGAAAAGTGAGCGGAATGGGCGTTACCAAAGATGGAAAGTCGGTGATCTACAATGTGCGTACGTACAGCGTAGCCGACAACAAATCCACGAACAAACAATACAGCATCCCGGTTGCGGGTGGTACTGCCACTGTGGTTGACAATGCAGACGACCTGGTACCGAACAGCCGCATCTCGCCTGACGGAAAACACAGCATCAGCAGCAACGATGTAAAAGTGGATAAAGTATTCGGAAAAGATTTTTACCCGGAACTGAACAAATCGGATGTACAAATCTATAATGACCTGAACTATCGTCATTGGGATACCTGGGAAGACGGCGCTTTCGGGCACGTGTTCATCAATACGCTAAACGGTAAAAAAACAGTGGATAGCATGGACATTATGCCGGGCGAACCGTTTGATTGTCCGCAAAAACCTTTTGGCGGCGATGAAGATTTTATCTGGAGCCCAACCGGCAAACAGGTATTGTACGTTACCAAAAAGAAATCCGGAAAAGAATACGCGCAAAGTACCAATACGGATATTTATTCGTTTGACCTGGAAACACAAAAAACCACCAACCTTACAGAAGGAATGATGGGATATGATATCAAACCGTTGTTTTCGGCAAATGGTATCCTTGCTTTTTTAAGCATGAAAACGGATGGTTATGAATCTGACAAAAACGACATCATCGTGGATAACGGTACTACCAAAATCAATCTGACCAAAGACTGGGACGGTACCGTGGATGATTACAGATGGGGCAATGACGGCAAAAGCCTTTATTTTACTGCTGCGATCGACGGATCAGTGCAATTATTTGTAGTGAATTACCCAACCGGAAAAATACCGGCAGTTGTAAAGCAGATCACAAAAGGCGATTATGATGTACATGCAATGATTGCACAGGTAGGTAATACCATGATCATAGAACGTACGGACATGAACCATGCTGCGGAAATTTATTCGGCAGACCTGACAACCGGCGCTACCAAACAATTGAGCCATGTGAATGATGCGGTATATAGCACAATCACGATGGGCAAGATCGAAAAACGTTATGTAACGGCTACCGACGGGCAAAAAATGCTGGTGTGGGTGGTGTATCCTCCGAATTTTGATCCAATGAAAAAATACCCGACACTGTTGTATTGCCAGGGCGGGCCTCAATCTCCGTTAACGCAATTTTACTCATTCCGCTGGAATTTTCAATTGATGGCGGCCAATGGTTATATCATTGTAGCGCCTAATCGCAGGGGTATGCCAGGCCATGGTGTAAAATGGAACGAGCAGATCAGCCGGGATTACGGCGGACAAAACATGAAGGATTACCTGATCTCGATCGATGAGCTTTCGAAAGAACCGTATGTGGACAAAACCCGTTTGGGTTGTGTGGGTGCCAGCTACGGCGGTTACTCCGTTTATTTTTTAGCGGGGATCCACGAAAAACGCTTTAAAACATTTATTGCGCACGATGGTATTTTCGACTGGAGAAGCATGTACGGAACAACGGAAGAGATCTTTTTTGTAAACCAGGATTTGGGCGGACCGTATTGGGATGCAAGCAATGTGGCAGCGCAAAAAAGCTATAACCAGTTCAACCCGGTGAACTTTGTTAAAAAATGGGATACACCGATCATGATCATCCAGGGTGGAAAAGATTATCGTGTACCAATCGAACAGGGATTAGGCGCATTCCAGGCAGCACAATTGCAGGGGATAAAAAGCCGCTTGCTTTATTTCCCAACGGAAAACCACTGGGTGCTGAAAGACCAGGATGCATTGGTATGGCAGCACGAATTTTATAAATGGCTGCAGGAAACTTTATAATAGGTTCAAAATTAGAAAATTTAAAAGCTTAAAGTTGGCTGTGCGCAAATGCAGTGTTTGCTAAAAGCGAACCATTCAGTTTAAAATAAAAAACTCCCAAACATTGATTTGTTTGGGAGTTTTTATTTTATGCTTTTTGACACTTCTCATTCTTCCGGCGGTATTTTCAAGATCTTATCCAGCTGTTCTGCAAGATCATCCGTATCGCTGCAGCGGCCATCTATGAACTGAACTTTGGTTTCCCGGACTGTTGCCGTAAATGTTATTTTGGTGGTACACATTGCCCTGTTCCTGGGGAGATCAATTCCTTTGTAAAAAAGCTGTTTGATCTGGTGCAGTTGTTTTTTTGAAATAAGCATGTGCTGCTCGTTCGCTTGCTCTGCTTTTTTATAATTCAATTGAATGGTTTTTTCTGACCTGTAAATACCGATTGTTGAAGTATAACCCGTAAAACATCCACGAATGCGAACACTGATGTTGATGGAATCGGACTGAAAAATAAAATCTGCAATTTTTTTATCCGCAACGGGATTAGGTTTGAGCGAATCAAGTGTTTGGGAAAAAAGAGCATTTGCAGCAAACAGGAATAAAACAAAATACAGGTATTTACTTTTCATCGTTGCCTATTTCGACTGTTGATACAATGCTATAATGCCTTGCTTTGTCCCTTCATAAAATTTATTTTGTTTGAACTGCGGCAAAAATGCTGTTTGTATAATTTCCGTTGTTTGTTGGTTGCTTACCTTTTTTTCTATCCCAAAACCATTGCGGATCCAGATCGTTCTTAATTGTTTTGAGATCCCTACAACGATGCCATTATTTTTTCCTTTTTTGCCCACTTTCCATTTATTGGCAAGCGCTAAAACAGTTTTGCTAAAATCTTTCCTGTTGGTCATAGTACTGTCCAGTGTTACTATTACAATTTCTATGGTGCTTTCTTTTTCAATAGCTCTTGATAAAGAATCCAGTGAACGGATCTGTGCTTTTGTAAAAATGCCTTCAAAATCGTTTGCATAGCCAACCGGAAGAGGAATATTTTTTGTTAATCCTTCGGCCACAATGCTGTCGAGCATGCTGTTTTTAGGCGGTTTACCCGAAAGGCTATCGGTATTTACAACCGGCTGATGTGCAGTTGAATCGGTTTTTGCGTTGTCAGTTGAATTTTCATTTTGCCCGCAACCTACTGCCAGTAATAAGAGAGCAGCGCTTAATAATAAATTAAATTGTTTTGTGATTATTCTTTTCATTTTGTTTTTATTCTTTATCCAATTTTTTGCATGCAGCAGTCAAAAATTATTTTTCAAATTGTGTTTTTTAGTTCTGCTCAAGTTTATCAAATATAATCAAATTTGCTTGTCAGTTTTACCACCAAAGCACTAAAGCAGGAAGATCAATATTGTGGCTTCATATAAAAAATAATTACATCAATGCAAATACACGTTAAACAATACACTGCTAATTCCAGCAGATTGTAGCGGTAATAAATTAAATCCCGGATCAACTCTATTATTTCATAAAGCAGCTGGAAAGTAAACAATCCGAAAATAATTGCCCATAGCCATTTAGCGTTGATCATTACCTGTACTAGCAAAATTGCCGCGGGAATAAACAAGATCAAATCTTCCAGCCTGAATCTGCTGTATGGAAAAACATTCCGGTCTGGCAGAACGAAATATAAAATGAGGGCAATCCAACAGACAAATGCAATTGAATTCAAGATCCGTTGAACGGTATCGCGGGATACTGTTTCTTTTATTTTAATAAATAGCATTCTTTTTTATTTTATGCAGGAACCGTAACCGGGCGTGATAAATTCGATAATGCCAGTAATCCTCCTGCGGCAAGAATAGCACCGCCAACAAAAGGAAATCCGGCACCAACCAGATCAGCGACAGAAGAAGAAAATAAAAACGGTAAACAAAACAACATCCCGGAGATGCCTGCAATAATGGATGCAATTGCTCCGTACTTTGTAATTTTTTTCATAGTAAAAACAGGTTGAATAGGAATTTGTTTTTCAAAAATAGTATTGCGGAGCTGCTGTGTTTCTTTTTCTGCATATTCTTCGATCGTCCATTCAGAAACGGGCTCCGTTGATTGTCCGCGTTTAAAATCTGTATAAAAAACACTCCATTGCTCCGGTAAAAGCACTGCTCCGAATGTAAAAATGGCAAAACAAGGAATGGTATAATTTCCGTTACCGAGCATAAATGCCTGCATACGAATCTCATCTACCGGCGTCATTTTAAAATCCAGCAACACGTGTTTTAAATCATGGCTTTCGTAATTGGGAACAAGTCCCAGTTTATTGTCATCCAGGCATTGCGCAATATCCCGCCCCAGCGTTCCTTCCGGCAATTTACGCAAGGCATTTACTTTTTCCCTGTAGGGATTTTTATTGTGAAAGCGTTCGATGAACCAAACGGAAAAACGGAATGATTTTTCGATGACACCGCGGGAGATTTTTTGTAAAATGTTCATGTGGGTTATAAATTAATTGTGGATGATTCCTTAATAAGTAAAGTACTTAAACATGTTTTTAATTGATTATGCATTTGCATCTCAACAGTTTTATCCATTATTCTTCCAGCGGTAAATTTTCTGCTTCAATATCATCGATCAGCCAGGTGCCTGATGATTGTTTGGACAGCGTGTATGTAAGCTTGCCCCCGTTTGTAAAATTCATTTTAATAACAGCACGGTCGCCCGAAACAGTTTGCGATGCAACAGTGGATTTCTCCACGTTTTTCAAATCTTCATCGTATTCCTGCGACAACATCACAAGATCATAATCAAACCCATCCGGCGGGCCTTCATTGGAAGGATTTTTCCTGAAATTATCATCCAGCTTTTTAAAATGCCTTCTCCATTTTGCTACATATACATCAGAAATAAAGCCGCTGGTTGTAAGCGCTTTCAAATATTTTTCTGTTGCTTCAAAATCCACTGAATAAAATTTCGTGGAATCAAACGTTTCATTTGTTGAATTATTTACCATCGGTCCCTGAACATCCTGGTGATCGCGGTACCATTTTAAAAAATCAACAATGGTTTTTACGGGCTGTTCTGTTAATGGATAATTAACAGTTTGAGCTTTTTCAGAATCTGCTGAAGCATGCTGCTGTTCGGATGAATGGGTTGAACATCCTACAAAAATCCCTGCCAGCAGGATCAGGCTGTTTGCAATTATATTTTTTTTCATCTGCTTTAATTGGTTTGTAAGTTTATTGCTTATTGCCTCAAATGCGGCGCCAGCATACTGTCTAAATTGCTGTTTGCTAAAAACTCACCCGTGGTTTCTGTTCGCCGAAAATTATCTCTTGCCAAATAGTTGTAATAAGCAGTAACCAGCCTTGAAGATTTGCTTTCCGGCTCCTTCATGATTTTTTCATACAGCATTTTTAATTCAGGCAACAACGAATCATTTTCAAATACAGGTGTATTGTCCATTCCGTTAAGCAATGCTTCCATGTAAGCGCTATATGTATGAGCTATTTCCTTCCTGGCAAACGAATGCGGGTATTTATTTAAAAAATCTTCCCATTCTTTTGCCCGGCTATACACTTCTTCGAAACTGATTGTTAATCCTGCATCTTCTTCGAAGCCGCCTTTCATTTCTTTAGCACGAATTTCCAGGTAAGCACTTAATTCTTTTGAAACCCGGTTTTTAAAATTATCATACAAATAGTCCGGTAGCACATCAACGTAAATTTCACCTTCATCATAAAACACGCCCATTCCACAACGGGCCAGGTTGCTCTCAAACGTAATAACATCCGTTGTTTTTTTTACATCCCCCACTTTCATTGCAATGGAATCGTTCTTCGTATTCATAGAGGCCGATAATAGAGTAACAGTAGCAGAATCAACCAACTGATCAAAATAAAAATATACAGAATCGCCGCTTGCATCAACCGGGATGCAGGTTACTATATAATCAAGTGCCAATGGAACAATGCTGATGCCTCCGTGTGGAAGACCGATTTTTTCTTTCGCTATATCGGCAATGTATTTTTTAAACGATGCCAGATCACCTTTTACACCTATTAATTGCGCGTGTTTGGCTGCTACAATTTTAGCAATGGAATTAGGCTCAAATAAATTTTCTTTTAATGAATCGGTGGTTGCAACCCTTGTGGTTGCTGAAGGATTGGAGCTGCAGGCTGCTAATACCAGTGCAAGAATGAGTGGTAAGAAAAGCTGTTTCATGGTTAGTTTATAGTTTCTGTAAATTTATAAATTTCTGCAAACCAAAGGGTACACCCGGCACTTTAACAGAGGATATAGTAACATCAGTTCAATAATTTCAATTGATATTTTTTGCTTTCGGCATCGTATTCTATCTCCAGGTTTTCGGCATGCAAAAACTGGTAATAAAGATTTAATAATGGTTCGGAATACATACCTTTTCCATAACTGGCTGCTTCTCTTGTTTTATCAAACAGTGAAACATATTCCAGCGAGGATTCCTCCATGTTATCATTCCGTATAATAATTTGAATAATTGTATCCGAATGGATTTTGTACTCTTTATAACCCACATACAGATGCAGGGTATCTCCCTGTTTTTTATTTTTTACTTTAAAAACAATGCTTTTTCTTGTTTCAAACGTATCGAGCGAATACATTTCAAAATGCCCCGGAAAGATTTGCCCAAGCTTGTAATTATGCTGTTCGCGCAGCTTACAAAGGATAATAATGTTTGCAGTGTCGGATATTATTTTGGAAGGCGGAGGTAAATATTTCTTTTTCTTTTTATCAAACGGCCAATCATACATGCTTACAGTTTGCTGTATATAGATTTTTCGCAACCTGATCGTGTCAAACACTCCTTCGGCATTTACTTTTACAGGATAGCTCCCTGTCTTGTATTTTATTCCGGTGCCGTTTATGTACCAGGTATCCTGCTGTTTCGATTGCTCTGTATGTTCATCGTAAGGGTAAGCTGTTTCTTCCCGTACATTAAAAATGGCCTGTGCGCTTACCATCACAGGAATTGCAAAAAGAAATGTAAATAAGAAAATTAACAGTTTGATCATCGGAGTAAACAGGCAAAAAACGCTATGTATAAATATAACGCTTTTTATAAATCGAATACTGTCATAAAAAAAACATCCTGCAAAGTGCAGGATGTTTTTCCGGTTTATTTATTAATTATTTAACAATCGTCACAAAGCAATCCCCACATCATAATCAATGCTTTAAAAAGCTACCTCACCAGCGTTACACTGCCAATGTATTGGTGTTTCTTATCCTTGTAATCTTTCAGTTTGATCACATACACGTATGTATCTATCTGCGCAATTTCACTTCCGTGATTGGCGGTTCCGTTCCAATGCTTGTCAATATCATCAGTAAAGAAGATCAGGTTGCCCCAACGGTCGTAGATCGACATTTCAAAATCATGGATAAAATCGCCTTTACCGTAAAACTCATCATTGATACCGTCGCCATTTGGCGAAAAGGCATTGGGTACAAAAAAGGTAAATTCAGGATCAATCACAATGCACACATCCGTACTATCCACACAACCGTTGTTTGAAGTCACCAACAGGTGTGCACAATATGTTCCCACATCGCTGAAGGTATGCGAAGGGTTTTGTAAGTGGCTCGTGTTCGAGGAGCTTCCTGTTTCTCCGAAATTCCAGCTCCAGTTAGTAATAGATCCGTTTTGTACAGTCGACTGATCGGTGTAAGGCACTACAGGTACCACAATACCGGTAGATGCCGGAGCGGTGAATACGGCATGAGGTATGGCATTTACAGTAATGTAATTGGTATACGTTACACTGGAAATACAACCCGCAGCCGATGTATCTGTAAGTGTAACGGTGTATTGGTTAGGATTTGCAAAACAATGTGTTGCCGTACTTCCGGTTGCTAATGCACCATCGTTAAAATCCCAGCCCCAGCCACTGATCGATCCTGACGAGATCGTGGATGCATCCGTAAACGTTGCACACAAAGGCGCGCAGCCACTGGTGGCATTGGCTGTAAATACCGGTACCGGCAATGGCAATACGGTAATTGTAACAGTGTTTGTAACGGAAGGCGAACAGCCATCGTTTGCCGTTACTGTATATACAGTAGTAGTTGCCGGTGTTGCATTTGGGTTTAAGCTTGTTGGATCGTCCAGACCTGTGGCCGGCGACCATAAAACCGTATACGATCCACCCGCACCATTGGATGGTGTTGCAGAAATTGGTGTGGTACTGCCCGGGCAAACAGATGCTGTTCCAGCTGTTGCTACTGCTAATGGCGGATTTACTGTAACCGTAACCGTTTGTGATGCAGCCGGACAGCCATTTACATCCGTTGCATTTACCGTATATACTGTTGTAACGGCAGGCGATGCAACAGGATTAGCGATCATATCATTGCTTAATCCCGATGATGCCGGCGTCCATGAATAATTGTAAGTAGCGCCGGTTCCACCCGATGCACTCGTGCTGATCATTGTACTGCCGCTGTTACAGATCGTAACGTTGGCAACCGGTGTAAGCACTACCTGTGTTGGCTGTGTAATGGTAACTGTTGCAGTAACCGAGCAGCTGTGTGAATCCGTGATCGTGCAAACGTATGTGCCTGCACACAAGCCCGTTGCTGTTGCAGTAGTTTGCACCGGTACAGTATTCCAGGAATAACCATATCCCGCTGCTGCCGGTGTTCCGCCGGCCGGTGTTACTGTTGCTGTTCCATCGCACACGCCAAAGCATGATACGTTGGTATTTGTATGCGTTTCGGTGAGCGCTGTTGGTTCAGTGATCGTTGTATTATTTGTGGCCGTACAGCCCCATGAATCAGTTACAATTACAGTATCATTTCCTGCGCACTGGTTGCAGGCAGGAGTTGTACATCCGCCGCTCCAGGCATACGTGGAATAAATCCCGGAACCGCCGTTCGGAATCACAATCGATTGCCCGTCGCAGCTACCATGGCAGCTTGCCGGTAATCCTGCTATAGCGAGATTGATCTGAGGATCTGCAAATACCACCACTGTATCATAACCGATACAACCTCCGGCACTTGTTACTTTTACAGTATAACTTGTAGTAACTGCAGGGTTTGCAGTTGGATTGTAAGCAGTAGCCGGTGCTAATGTAGCAGTCGGTGTCCAGCTATATGTATAGCCTGCACCATTTGGTGTTACATTTAAAACCGTGGATCCGCCAAAACAAATGGTATCATCTGCTCCCGCATTTACAGTAAGTCCCGCCGAAATGCTTACCGTTACAGGTGTACGCGCGCTCACACAACCGGCAACTGTTGTTTGCACATAAAAAGTGGTGACTGATGAAATATTTGGAGTTGTGTATGTAGCGCTGTTTCCGGCCAATAATGTTCCGCCGCCCGCTGCATCATACCAATCATAAGTTCCACCCGGCGCTGTTGCAGTTAATGTTGCCGCTGTATTGGCACACACAGATACATTTGCTGCAGTTGGTGCAGGAGGCGGTGGATTCACCGTAATTGTATATGTATTCGGTGTTCCGTCACAACCGTTCACTCTTGGTGTTACTGTAATGGTTGCCGTAACCGGGCTGCTTGTAGTATTGGCCGACGTAAATCCTGGTACATTCCCGGTTCCACCGGCAACAAGCCCGATGGATGGATCGGAGTTGGTCCATGTATAAGTAGCGCCTGTAGGTGTGCTTGTAAAACTGCTTGCCGGCACTGTTGCGCCATTACATACAGTTATATTTGCAGGCACAGTTACCGTTGGCGTTGGGTTTACTGTAATGGTATAGGTAACCGGTAATCCTGTACAACCGTTGGCTGTTGCCGTTACCGCGATGGTGGCAGTAACCGGTGACGATGTATTATTTATTGCCGTAAATGCTGTAATGTCGCCACTGCCGCTGGCAGCCAGGCCAATCGACGGATCAGAGTTGGTCCACGTAAATGTACCGCCCGCTGGTGTACTTGTAAATGCAGTACCGGCAACCGTTCCATTGTTACAAACAATATTATTGGGAGGCACATTTGCAACAGCCAGTGGATTTACCGTTACGGTTGCCGTTGCTGTTCCCGTGCAGCCGCTTGTATTGCCGGTTACCAGATAACTGGTGGTTACCGTTGGGGAAATAGTGAGTGGATTGGTAGTAGAGCCATCAGGCCAGGTATAACCCGCAGCACCGCTTGCTGTTAACACCGCTGTTCCGCCAACACAAATTGTATCCGATGTTACTGTTACGGTAATTGATCCACCGATGGAAACCGTTGCAACCGCTGTATTGGAGCAACCATTAACAGTTCCGGTAACGGTATACGTGCTGGCAACTGTTGGTGAAACATTGCGTGGATTAACAGTGGAAAGATCATCCCACTGATAACCTGTGCCCCCTGTAGCAGTGAGCACAGCCGTTTGGCCCGGACAAATAGTAGCATCATTAACACTAATAGTTGGCCTTGGATTTACGGTTATGGTATACGAACTGGCAGTTCCGGGGCAGCTTCCCAATGTTGGCGTAACGGTAATTACACCTGTGATGGCTGATGCTGTTGAGTTTGTTGCTGTAAATGCAGGAACATTTCCACTTGTACCAGCACCCAAACCGATCGCCAGGTTGGAGTTGGTCCAGGTATACGTAGCGCCTGCAGGCGTGCTTGTTAATGTAGGCGCCGGTACTGCATCACCGGGACAAACGCTAAAGTTTGCCGGTACCGTCACCGTTGGCGCCTGGTTAACGGTTACTATTACCGGTTTGATATCTGAGCAGGAACCAACCGTGTTGCGGATGTAATATGTTCCCGAAGTAGTTACTGCTCCCGGCGATGCCAATGCCGTAGTTCCGGCAGCGTTGGTCCAATACGAAAATGTGCCGCCTGCCGTGCTGCCTGCAGTTACCGCAGCAGCTGTAAGGTTAACGGTGGCTGGTGCACATACTGCAGCAGGATTAGTGATCACAGCCAGCACAGGCGTTGGCTCGGTAAATGTTGGTGTACTGAATGTACAGCCTGCAGGCCCGTTTGTAAAATTGGCCGTAACAGTACAACCCGGCGTACCATCGGATACGATCCCTGTTAATGTATAGCTGATAGGGCTAACGAACGGTGCATTAAAAACCTGTTGTGCACCCGAACAAGTTGTAACAACCAGCTGGCCTGTACATGGCGGATTGCTGAAGGTTACCTGCCCGGTAATGTCAAATGTGTTGGGGCCGGAGTTACATGGCAGAATGTTTTTTGTCAGGGCAGTAATCGGGCACGGGCATGAAGGTGTAAACAGCGCCGAATCTACCAAATGGTTACAGCCCATATTATCTATCGCTGTTAAATAAAACCATGTAGCGGATGTAGGTACCGGCGAAATCGTCGGATTTAAGCTGGTAGTAGCATTTGGAATGGTTACGCAGGGATTGTTACAGGTCCATTGAAAGCTGGTGATCGTATTTGGTGCAGCCAGCGAAATAGGACTTGGGTTTACCGGCGGCACTACAAACTGCGATGCACTTGCAGCGGAACAGGAATTATCATTGATTGCAGAACTGATCGCACCTGAATTATACGTGATGGTTTTGATCCCGCAAGGTGTCATTCCTGTAAAGGTAATGGTAGCATGCGTAAGCGATCCCACATCGGCAGCAATACAATCGTAAATTTGTACTTTCCAGCCGCCCTGCGCCGCGTCACAACCGTACAAAGGTGCCCAGTTAATAGCTGTTCCGGGTGCTACACCGTAATGTCCGTACGTTCCTGTAAGCGGAGTTGCGGCTGTACATACGTTCAGATCAGCAGCTGTTGTAGAAGAAAAACATAAATTGTTTACGTTATCACCGCTGTTACAAACCGATCCTTGTCCAATAGAACCTGGGTTTGGCGACAATGGAATGGTTTGTCCGCAGGGGCTTACCAAATAAAACCCAAGATCGGAAACATACGTATGGTTTGCATTAAAACAAACCGTAATTGATGTGCTGGCATTGATCAGCATCTGATCTACTGCCGGAGGATTATAATACACAAAGTTAGCAACCGGATCGGCCGTTCCGTGCAATTGGAATGCAGCGCAACTGGATGGGATGTTTGCCACATCAATGTTGCTGAAATTGTTAAACACCCATGCAATGTAACATCCTACAGGATTTCCGCCGGCATCCTTAATGGAAAGAAAATAACCGCCGCTTGGTAACCCGGTAATAGTAGATGTTGTACCTGTAGTAGTGGCATACGGGTCAAATGAGTAGGATGCAGAGTTGAACAAGCTCCAGCTAAACGTAAACGGTGCTGTTCCGGACGGTGCATTGCCGGTAAGGCTGCCAATATTGGTAACTGATTGATTGGGCGCACAAAACATATAAATGCTGTTGTTGGGCGCACCATTGGTATAAGCCGTAGTAGTGGTGCTACTGGCGGTGGGGGCCGAGATCTGGCCAAAGCTGTAACTGGAAGCAAGCAAAACAATGCCAACCAGGAACGCTTTCATCGGAAAAAGAGAAATTGCTTTCATGGCTTGGTTTATTTTTGAATTAATTGCTTGTAATTATTTTGTAACAGATCCAATTCCTCTTTCAGTATCTCGATCTTTTCGAGCAGCTCTGCTGTTTTGTTTGTCATCTGCTGCTTATCGGCGATCTCCTTCTTCAGGTTCTCTATCTGCTTCAGGTAATAGGCCTCATCTTTCACGGTGTTATCGGGCGCGGGCGCCACAAACTCTTTGAAATCCTTGTATTTGGCAAGGTTTGCTTCGTAATTAGGATCAGTGGTATTGGTTGTGCCAATAGGAAACTGAACAATGGGAGAAGCCGGTAATGCTGGTTGAGCAGGCGTTGCAGCTGTTGTTTGTGCGAACGAGGTTGCAGCAAAAAATAGCAGGCTGATGATCGTTGCCACGAAGTAGTGTGCGTAATTTTTCATGCGTAGTAGTTTTAATATCCGGAAATATAGATTCAGAAAGGCACACAAAGGTTGCACTGGTTAACGGGAATAGCTATATTAAAGAAAATCAGCCCCTGCGATTTTACATAAAATCAGATGGATGTTTTACAAAAATCAAAAAAATAAAGCAACTTGTTTTTATCTGAAGATGTTGCAATAGCTGCCTATACAGATAGTTGCAAAAGACATGATATGCAATTCAAAAAATGATGGCGCTGATTTATACAGGAAATATCAGTTGGGATTTAATTAAATTTTAATGCAAAAATTAATCCGATTTTAATGTGGAAATCTTTTGAAATGGCTTTCAAAAATAGGATGTAAGGCAATTGGCATTTATTTTTTATTTTCCGGGAACAAAAGATCACTTTTTTTTCATTAGCTTTTTTCGCTCTTTATTTGTCAGCTCCCTTAAAAATTTCCAATCAGCACCCGTAAATATTTCGATATAACCGTAATTATCATCCAACACATAACGGGTTGTTCCTTCCGGTTTAAACATTTCATCCCTGAATTTTTTCAATCCTATTTGTCTTTGCTCTTCCTTCGTCAGGCTTTCAGCGGAAATACTCACCGTGATCGGATTTGCTTTATACTGCTCTCCGTTTATATAAAACACAGGCGACTCGATCCTGTATTTTCCCGGCTGTTTCGCTTTTATTTCATATCCTATTTTATAATGCCCCGTGGATTTTCCATTCACTGTACTGGAAGACCGGCTACTATAAGGCCCGTCAGTCTTTATAAAGTTATTAAAAGCCAACTTCCCTATCGAATCCACATATACATTGGCTTCAAATACAATATTTATGGGTTCATTCATTTTATATTCCGCTTTGTCGGATGTAGCGGTAATTACCTGTTGCCCAAATGATACAAACACATGAATAGCAAGGATAGATAGAAGAAATATTTTTTTTAAATGCATACCGAATGTATTATTATTTAGCTTTTGTTTATTTCATAAATATAAGGCTTTGCGTAAAAACAAGCTTTCATTTTTTTTGCAAAGTTCAGATCCGCAGTTTTATACCTTCATATCTCTCCGGTACAAAGTTTTTATCGCCCTTAAAACAGGCTTTTAACAGGGTGTTGTTTATAACATCTCTCCACAACGCACTTGCTGCAACCGATTATTGGCTTAATTTTGCAAAATAAAGAAGAACATTATCCATGGAAAACCGCACAAACATCCTCAACAAGTATTTCGCGAAAGCAGATATTGGTGGCACTCCAAGCATTAATGATTTACGTGAAAAAGAATACAATGGCGAGCCTTTAACTCTTAAAGAAAAACAAGCACTCGTTAATTTCGACCGTTTCCGGATCAATGTACTCAATGCACAAACCGATGATATGTCGTTTCACAAACGCTACCAGGAACTTCAGGTAATGGCCAATCTTGGTGATTTCCATGAATTTTTAAAAGAAAAATATTTTCTTTAACACATTATAAATCAGTTCATGATCCCGCTGCGCAGCGGGATTTTTTTTGCATATACTTTATTTACCGCTCCAACGGAATTCTATAGAGTGGTTCACATTAACACAGTACACCCGGATACAATCAAAAATACACAGATTCGTTTTTCGTTCCTGTTCCAGGCCGAATCGTTCAGCCGGGAGTTATCTGTACCAAACAAGATTAGTACATTTGTAAAAATGAATGATTCCGTGATCCCAGACTTTCCCATCAACGAGATAATCCCTCAACTTAAAATCGCGCTTGAAAAAGCGCCGGTCATTATTTTGCAGGCGCCTCCCGGAGCGGGTAAATCCACCATTCTGCCGCTTCAATTGCTTCATGAAAAATGGCTGGAAGGCAACAGGATCCTGATGCTGGAACCCCGCAGGCTGGCCGCCCGGTCTGTTGCTGCACGCATGGCCGATCTGTTGGACGAAGGCATTGCAGAAACAGTTGGCTACCGCGTCCGCTTCGAAAACCGGGTTGGAAAAAATACCCGTATTGAAGTGGTCACAGAAGGGATCCTTACCCGCATGCTGCAAAATGACAATGCGCTCGACAATGTTGGCCTGGTAATTTTTGATGAGTTTCACGAACGCAGCTTAAATGCTGATCTCGCGTTAGCCCTGTGTTTACAGGTACAACAAATCTTACGCGCCGATCTTCGCATTTTAATCATGTCGGCAACGCTGGATGGCGCTAAGCTTTCCACAAGTCTCAACAATGCGCCAATCCTTACTTCGCTCGGAAAACAATTTCCGGTAGCATTGCATTATCTAAACACCGACGATACACAACCCTTGCCGTTGCGCATGAGCAGGGCTATACAAACTGCATTAAAAAAAGAGCAGGGTGATATTCTTGCTTTTTTTCCGGGAACAGGCGAGATCCAACGCACTTTAAAATTGCTGGAAGATGATCACATCGCCGCAAGCATTCATCCGCTCTACGGCGATCTTTCGCCCGGGAAACAACAGGAAGCTATATTGCTACATCCGCAGGGAAAACGCAAAGTGGTACTCTCCACCTCCATTGCCGAAACATCCCTCACCATCGAAGGCATCACCACCATCATTGATAGCGGTTTTTCGCGTGTACCGGTGTTTGAAGCACGCAGCGGATTAACAAAACTGGAAACTGTAAAAGTCACCAAAGATGCTGCAGATCAGCGTGCCGGGCGTGCCGGAAGGCTGGGCCCCGGCGTGTGTTATCGCCTCTGGAGCGAAGCATCACATATACACCTGAACGCAACACGTAAACCCGAGATCCTCGAAGCGGACCTTGCGCCACTCATGCTGGAATTAAGCAACTGGGGAATAAAAAACATTTCCGAATTGTTCTGGCTCAATGCCCCGCCTGCCGGAAATGTAGGACAGGCAACCGAATTGCTCACACAACTGGGCGCAATGCAAAATAATAATATCACACAACGGGGCAAACAAATGCTGCAAATGCCCACCCATCCACGGATCGCACACTTACTGATCGAAGCAAAGCTCTGGCAGCAAAAAACTCCGAAGATCAATTATGCTGCACTGGCAACGGATGTAGCGGCATTACTGGAAGAACGCGATCCGCTGCAAAAAGAAAGCGGTACCGATCTTTCACTCCGCGTAGAAATACTACGCAAATGGCGCTCCGGCAATTTTGTGAATGCCGACAAACGTGTACTCGAACGTATTGAGCGCCTGGCTCAATCCTGGCGAAAATTACTGAAAACTGAAACTGATAATTCCATCGAACATGTGTCGGCAACCGGAAAATTACTTGCAGCAGCTTATCCAGAGCGCGTTGCCAAACGCATTGATAAAAAAGGGTTGCGTTACCGCCTTGCCAATGGGCGCATCGTAAAGATCGCCGAAATTGACCCGCTGCACCAGGAAGAATATTTGGCCATTGCGCAGCTGGATGCAGGCAGCAATGAAGGAAAGATCTTTTCTGCCGCACCGCTCGATCCTGCCGATCTTATCGACCTTGCAACAGAAAAACAAAATGTTTCCTGGGATAAAGAACGTGGCATGCTCGTTTCCACGATCGATAAAAGTGTGGGTGGCATTGTTCTGGAATCGAAATTAAACCACAAAATAGATGAGCAATTACGCATCCATGTGATCTGCAGCATGATCCGTGAAAACGGCTTGAAAACACTCAACTGGGACGAGCCGCAGGAACAACTGCAGGCACGCATCCTGAGCCTGCAAAAGTGGCGTCCACAGGAAAACTGGCCCGATGTAAACAGCGAAATATTGCTGCAAAAACTGGAAGAATGGCTAGGCCCTTACCTTATTAATATTAGCAAACTTACCGAATTACAAAAACTGAATCTAAACGAGATCATCCGTTCCATCCTGCCCTGGGAGCTTTCGCAAAAGTTGGATGAGCTGGCGCCCTCAAGGCTGGAAGTGCCTACAGGCTCTATGATCCAACTCAAATATTTTAACGACGGCAGTAAAATAGAAATGGCCGTTCGCCTCCAGGAAGTATTCGGATTATTTGAAACACCCAGCGTAAACGATGGGAGAAATAAAGTGATCATGCAGCTGCTTTCGCCCGGCTACAAACCTGTACAGGTCACACAAGACCTCGACAGTTTTTGGAACAAAACCTATTTTGAAGTTCGTAAAGATATGCTTTCCCGCTACCCGCGCCATCACTGGCCGATTGATCCCTTAACAGCAGAAGCCGTACGCGGACCAAAGAAAAGAATCAGGTGATACGGATGACGAACAGGAACGAAACTACGAATCTGTGTTTCAATTTGACTGTTTACAAATCCATCATCATACTCAGGTTATCACGCACAGCAGCACACAGCGCCAAATCACAATAAAAACTAATATTCACCCGGGCAGACGCTTTTGATCTTGTCCGGCAATAGCGGGAAAGATCGCCGGACGAATGCTACAAAAACAAAAAAATGTTTTCGTATTTCCCTAATCAGTGCTGAGAAGCAATTGGCGATCATTCACCGCGATTCTTCTGAGCGATAGCGGAAGAAGAAATTGCATTACAAGATTAAAAGGCTTTTTGTTACTTTTTGGCCGCCAAAAAGTAAGAGATAAAATAAGTGACGTACCGTGCATCGCAACGCAGATCAAAAATAATTGTTATGATGTTCAAAAAATCGCAGTTGTCGCTCATGATTTATTACGACCGCTTTGTGGCGCAAATCCATCATCCGGCTCATGTGCGAAATTACGCACAGTAAAAAACACAGCAAACCAATGAACAAATTAACCAATAAACACCCCGTTTATCCCATATTACTACCACTCATCTACCAGCACTTTTTTTATCGCAAATTAATCCTATTTTAGCAAAAATTTAAAACCCATATATTAAATGAAGTTCAGAAGTATAGTATTATCAACAGCATTGCTTGCCGGCACTACCGTGATGGCGCAAAAACCTGCTGCAAAACCTGCTACAGCAAAGGCCCCGGCCGCAAAAACAGCTGCTGCAAATACCATTAAATTCACACAATACGATCTGCCGAACGGCTTGCACGTGATCCTCCACGAAGATCACTCCACACCGATCGTAGCCGTTACCGTTTTGTACCACGTGGGGTCAAAAAATGAAGACCCGAACCGCACCGGCTTTGCTCACTTTTTCGAACATTTGATGTTCGAAGGATCCGACAATATCAAACGCGGCGAATACATGAAGTTAATACAAAACGCAGGCGGACAGATGAACGCAAATACATCTTTCGACCGTACCTTTTATTTTGAAGTGATCCCAAGTAACCAACTGGAACTGGGCTTGTGGATGGAATCGGAGCGCATGCTGCATTTAAAGATCGACTCGGCCGGACTGGAGACACAACGTGGAGTAGTAAAAGAAGAATTAAAGCAACGCAACGAAAATACGCCTTACGGATCCATTTTAAATGAATCGTTCGGACATGCATTTACCGTGCATCCGTATCACTGGACCCCGGGTGGATCGCCTGAATACATTAACAAAGCCGCAATGCAGGAATTTGTTGATTTCTACAAAACATTTTATGTTCCCAACAATGCCACACTTTCCATCGCCGGCGACATCACGCCTGCACAGGCAAAAGTGCTGATCGAAAAATATTTTGGCAGCATCCCGAAAGGAACAAAATCAATCCCGCGCCCTACGGCCGTAGAACCGGTAAAAACAAAAGAAGTACGCGATACCGTTTACGATAACATTCAGCTGCCTGCCGTTGTAATGGCTTACCACACACCGGCACAGGGCACACCCGATTATTATGCAGTGAACATGCTTACCACTTTATTATCGCAGGGAAAAAGCTCCCGCATGCAGAAAAACATTGTCGACAAACAGCAAAAAGCAGTGTATGCAGGTGCATTCCCTTTACCATCAGAAGATCCGGGCCTGGCGCTGATTTTTGGCATCACTAATATGGGCGTTTCTCCAACCGACCTGGAAGCTTCTATGAATGCAGAATTCGACAAAACAAAAAATGAACTTATCTCGGAAGAAGAATACCAAAAATTACGCAACCAGGTAGAAAATGATTTTGTAAGCGGCAACGAAAAAATGGCCGGCATCGCCGAAAATCTTTCGAATTACTACGTGTATTACAAAGACGCAAACCTGATCAACACGGAAATTGACCGTTACATGAAAGTTACCCGCGAAGACATTCAGAAAGCTGCACAAAAATACCTGGTAAATACCAACCGTGTGGTGCTTTACTATTTACCGAAACAACAGTAAACGGAAATTATAAATTAAAAATAATTCCGGTTGAAACCGGGAAATAAATTCAAGATATAGAAAATGAAAAAAGTAATAACATCCATAGCAACCGTTTTTATTGCAACAGTAATGTTCGCACAAACAAAACCGGCTCCAAAAGCGCCGGCAGCAAAGCTGGACAGAAGTATCCGTCCTGTTCCCGGCCCCGCTCCAATCATTAAATTAGGCGATATCCAATCGTTTACACTCGCAAACGGCTTAAAAGTGTTTTTGGTGGAAAACCACAAAGCCCCTACCGTTGCTTACTCCATTGCGTTGAATATACATCCTGCACTGGAAGGCGATGCAGCCGGACTGGCAAGTATTACCAGCGAATTACTGACCAGCGGAACAAAAAACCGATCAAAGGATCAGTTTGATAACGACATCGATTTTATTGGTGCTACACTGAATGCTTCACCAACAGGACTTTACGGAGCATCTTTGAAAAAGCAAAACATTAAATTACTTGAGTTGATGTCGGATGTATTATTGAATACTGATTTCAAACAGGAAGAATTGGACAAGATCAAAACCCAAACATTATCAGGCCTGGCACAGGAAAAAGACGATCCGGATGCGATCTCTAAAAATGTAATGGCTGTTTTGAACTTCGGTAAAAACCATCCGTATGGCGAAAACATGACGGAAGAGAGCGTTGAAAAAGTAACCATCGACAAATGCAATAACTATTACAAAACTTATTTCCGCCCGAACGTAGCGTATTTAGCTATTGTTGGTGACGTTACCCTTGCAGAGATAAAACCATTGATAGAAAAATATTTTGGCGCATGGCAATCCGCCCCTGTTCCTGAGGCGCAATTCCCTCAGCCGGCAGCTCCGGCAAAAACACGTGTAGCTGTTGTAAACAAAGCCGGTGCAGTTCAATCCGTAATCAACATCACCTATCCTGTAGATTTAAAACCAAACAGCGAGGATGTAATCAAAGCACGCGTAATGAACACCATTTTAGGTGCTGGATTTTCTTCCCGCCTGTTTATGAATCTGCGCGAAAAACACAGCTATACCTATGGTTCATATTCTTCACTTAACAACGACGTGCTCGCCGGACAATTCAGCGCTTATGCGAAAGTAAGAAACGCTGTAACCGATAGCTCTGTATCGGAAATCCTGAAAGAATTAAACCGCATCCGTACCGAAAAAGTACCGCAGGACGAATTAGATGGCATCAAAAATTACCTGACCGGAAATTTCGCGATCTCCCTGGAAGATCCTGAAACCGTTGCTCGTTTCGCTATCAACATCGAGCGTTATCATTTACCAAAAGATTATTACGCGAATTATTTGAAAAACCTAGCTGCTGTTACTGCAGATGATGTATACGCCATGGCGCAAAAATACATTCGCCCCGACAATGCTACCATCCTTGTGGTGGGAGACAAAGCAGAATTGTCTAAAAAACTGGAGCGTTTCAGTCCGTCCAAAACCATTGAATTTTATGACAATTATGGAAATGCAACTGTGAATGTAACAGTGAAACCGGTACCTGCAGGCATTACTTCCAAAACTGTAATTGATGCGTACATCAAAGCGATCGGCGGCGATAAAGTAACGGCAATGAAAGATTTGAAAACGGTTTACAGTGCTGAGATCCAGGGACAAAAACTGGAATTGACCACCATGCAAAAAGCACCAAACAAATACAAAATGATGGTGGGCGCCGGCGCAATGGTTGTTCAGCAAAAAACATACGACGGTACAAAAGGAAAAGAAATGAATATGCAAACCGGTAAAAAAGAAGTGACCGGTGATGATCTTGAAGACCTGAAAGCAGATGCAACCTTAAACGAAGAAATTCAATACGAAAAGTTGGGCTTTACACTTACTTTAAAAGGTATTGAGCCGATCAACGGCAGCGATGCTTACATCCTGGAAGTGACCAATGCAAAAGGTAAAAAATTTACCGAATGGTACGATGTGGCAAGCGGTTTAAAAGTACGTGCTTTGCATACCGAAGACACACCGCAGGGGCCAATGGTTCAAACATCGGATTTCCTTGATTACAAAGACATGGGCGGAATTAAATTTCCTGGCGTGATCGCTACCAACATTGGGCCAATGCCATTAAAATTAACATTGCAATCTGCTGATGTGAACAAAGGCATTAAAGACAGCGAATTCAACGTTGATTAATCATATTTAAATTCTAATTATAAAACCGCCCGAATAAAACCGGGCGGTTTTTTTATACCATTTTTGAGTTTAAAGTTTTGCTTACGCAGATACCATATTACATCACAATACCGCGTTACATATTAAAGAAGCCTTTTTATAATTTACTATGGTCATTCCGGACTTGATCCGGGAGCTGAAAATCGGAAAATCGTTTTATTTTTATCTATAAAAGCAACCGGACATCTTTTGTCTTCCATTACATTCTTTTGTGGTTTAAAAATTACACAGCATTACAATAAATCTTTAGCTTTTTAGTTTTAATATCGCCTTCTCAAACGCTGCACTTCCTTTGCGGTTAACACACAGTAAATTTTAAATTTTCCAACCTTGAACTTTAAACTTTTTATTAGATTAGAGGCAAAATAAACCCAAACCGGAGGCAACCGGCTCCAACCTTTTACGTCATAATTGCGTAGAAGAGGGTGTTTTTAGCTATAAAAGCGCTGAATTTATGAATGAACACGACATTATTAAAGGCTGTTTGAAGAACGACCGTGCGAGCCAAAAAGCTTTGTACGAGCAATATTACAGTAAAATGTTAGGGGTTTGTTTGCGGTATTCAAAAGATAAGGACGATGCTAAAGATGTGCTTCATGAAGCGTTTCTTAAAGTTTTTAATAATCTTAAAAATTTTAACGGAACAGGTTCTTTTGAAGGCTGGATCCGACGGATCATGGTCAATACTTCTATCGACAGTTTACGCAAGAACAAACAAAATTACCTGATTGTGAGTACCGTATATGCAAATGAAAAAGCATCTAACCTGGCAGATGAAGTAGAAGAAGATGATCTGCTTATGAACATCGACAAAGAAGAGATCTTAAAAGCAGTTCAGGAGCTGACACCCGCATACAGAACGGTTTTTAACTTATATGTGATCGAGGAATTTTCGCACAGGGAAATCGCAGAAATGCTCGACATAAGCGAAGGAACATCAAAATCGAATCTGTCAAAAGCAAAGTTTAACTTAAAAAGGAATTTAATGCACTTAATAAAAGCTACACATGACAAGTAACATCCCCGAAAACAGTAAGCTTGACGAAGCAGTTAAAAACACTTTAAATAACTATGAGGCGTCGTTTGATGGCGCGGATTGGTCGCGCATGGAACGTATGCTCGATGCAGCCCCGAAATCAAGTAATTTTAAATGGTCGTACGCAATTGGTGCTGTGCTTGGCATAGCGGCAATTGCCGGAGGTTATTTTTCCTATACCAATTACACATCCAAACATACTGAAGCAGTAAGCACCACAATTCCAACAACACCAAAAACTCAACAGGTAGTTGCGCCTGCACCTAAGCCAATTACAACAGCACCTGCGGCAGTAACCACCACGCCGGATCCGGTAATAACACAGCCAGCTGCTGCAACCGGAACTCCGGCAGTTACAGACAACAAAACAAATAAAACGGCAGATGCGGCGGGCACAAAAACACCGCTTGCTAAAGACGATAAAACAAAAGGCAAAAAACAAAAAGCCACAGATGTAACCGCTGATCCGGATGCAAATGTGATCGTGCACCAACACGTTGCAGGCATGGGCAATGAGCCTGTATTTGGCGATATGCTTGATTCATCACGCGGCATCATCGGCGAAACAAAAGAAAAAGATGAAACCAAAAAAGCAGCAAAAGCCAAAAAAGATGTACCGGTGGGCTGGAACGCTTTTATGCTGCCTAATGTAAACACAGATAGCTTAAGAAAATACAAAGACAGAAGAGATTCATTAAAAGTTAATTAAGTTTTTTAAGATATACATCCCCGCTTGGAAAAACCCTTCTCTACTCCGGAAGGGTTTTTCATTTTTTGAATTGTCTGTATTTATTTCCTTTCTGAGTTTACTGATTTTCAACAGATCATTAATCAAGACAGTCATTCGGGGCTTGACCCGGGATCTCATAAATGTTTGCTGTTTCACGTAGGCGCCAGGTTCTCTATTCAATACAAACATCTCCATCCTGTTTATAGAAAATAAAAAATTCTAAAAAAAATTTCAGCCCCACAGGCAACCCTACCAAAATTCCCCGTCTTTTTAGCAGAAACGCAAACCAAAAAGCGCATGAAAAAACTTTACACTTTATTAATGTTATCACTCAGCTTGCTGACATTAAAAACGGCAAAGGCGCAGGATCCGCAATTCACGCAGTTTTACGCCAATCCATTGTATTTGAATCCGGCACTTGCAGGAACAAATATCTGCCCGCGGATCTGCATCAATTACCGGAACCAATGGCCGGGTATTTCCGGAACGTATGTAACCACCAGCGCTTCTTTCGATCGCTACATCTACCAGATCAAAAGCGGTATTGGCGTATTGGTTACCAACGACAGGGCCGGACAGGGAACATTGAACACAACAAATATCAGCGCCATTTATTCGAAACAGATCCAGATCAACCGCAACCTGTCTATCAATGGCGGATTTAAAGCAACATACGGACAAAAATCCATCGACTGGAGCAAGCTTACTTTCGGCGATCAGATCAACGATCAGCGTGGTTTTATATACAATACAAACGAAACACACGGCGCTACCACCAAATCATTTGTTGATTTTTCGGCAGGATTGGTTGCTTTTACAAAACGCATGTTTATTGGATTTGCTGCCGATCACTTAACACAGCCCGATGAAAGTTTACTGGGCGGCGGACAAAGCAAATTGCCCGTAAAATTTACCGGTCATGCCGGGGCTACTATTCCCATTGGCGGAAGAGGCTCCGATGCAACTATTTCACCCAACATTTTGTACCAGAAACAACAGGATTTCCAACAGCTTAATTTAGGTGTGTACTTTACAAAAGGCGCCATTGTAGGCGGATTATGGTATCGCAACAACGATGCATTTATTGTATTGATCGGCATACAGCATGGCATGTTTAAAGTTGGATATAGTTACGATGTTACCGTTTCCAAATTAACAAACGCAACTGCAGGCTCGCATGAATTATCAGTTGGATTACAATTTACCTGTAAAAAACCAAAACCGAAATATCGCCCGAGCACCTGCCCGAGCTTTTAAAAATATTGAAGATATCCCGTCGGTAACCGGGAGCTTGTGAGAGGGCAAATGTTACCGGGTTAATTTTAATTTTTTAGTTTGAGAGAGCGAAAAGCCTTGTCCTATGGACGGGCTTTTTGTTTTTATAGACAGATCCCGAATCAAACCCTGATAACAGTTTCAACCGGTGAAACAAAAAAAGCGAAGAATGATTCTTCGCTTTTTTAATACACACAAATACGTAAATTCGTTTTCTGCTCGTTATCTTTAAACTTCTTTAAGTCCCATCAACGCTTTTTTAAAGCTCACCTTTTCATCAATGATCGCTGCAAGCGCATCAATATTTACACGCTCCTGCGTCATCGTATCACGGTGGCGGATGGTCACCGTATTATCTTCCAGCGATTGGTGATCGATAGTGATGCAAAACGGTGTCCCGATTGCATCCTGGCGGCGGTAACGTTTCCCTATCGCATCCTTTTCATCATATGCGGTTGTATGATCAAATTTCAACAGATCCATGATCTCGCGTGCTTTTTCAGGCAATCCGTCGCGTTTCAACAATGGCAATACCGCCACTTTTATCGGCGCTAAAAATGCAGGCAGGTTTAAAACAGTGCGTGTAGTCCCATCTTCCAGCTGTTCCTCTAAAAATGCTTTCGACATCACCGCTAAAAATAAACGGTCGAGTCCTACGGAAGTTTCCACCACGTAAGGCACGTAATTCTGGTTCAGCTCCGGATCAAAATATTGCAATTTTTTACCGGAATGCTGCTCATGCGCTTTCAAATCAAAATCCGTACGCGAGTGAATTCCCTCTAATTCTTTAAAACCAAACGGGAAATTAAATTCAATATCGCAAGCCGCATTTGCGTAATGCGCTAATTTAATATGATCGTGGAAACGATAATTTGCTGCACCTAATCCAAGTGAATTATGCCATTTCATACGGGTTTCCTTCCAGTAGTTATACCATTCCATTTCCGTTCCCGGGCGAACAAAATATTGCATTTCCATTTGTTCGAATTCGCGCATCCGGAAAATAAACTGGCGTGCAACGATCTCGTTACGGAATGCTTTACCTGTTTGTGCAATCCCGAACGGCACTTTCATGCGTCCCGATTTTTGCACATTTAAAAAATTCACAAATATTCCCTGTGCCGTTTCCGGACGAAGATAAATGGTATTCGCATCCTCGCTTACAGAGCCCATGGCCGTGCTGAACATCAGGTTGAACTGGCGTACTTCCGTCCAGTTTTTTGTTCCGGATACCGGGCATACAATTTCTGCATCAATGATGATCTGGCGCACCTCCTCTAAATTATTTGCTTCCAGCGCCGTTTTAAAACGGTTCAGGATCGCATCTGCTTTTGCCTGGTTTTCCAATACGCGCGCATTGGTTGCACGAAATTGTGCTTCGTCAAATGATTCACCAAAACGCTCTTTTGCTTTGTCCACTTCTTTCTGGATCTTCCCCTCTATTTTTGCTACATGGTCCTCGATCAGCACATCTGCGCGGTATCTTTTTTTACTGTCTTTATTATCGATCAGCGGATCATTAAAAGCATCCACATGTCCGGATGCTTTCCAGGTAGTGGGATGCATAAAAATCGCTGCATCAATCCCCACAATATTCTCGTGCATCTGCACCATCGCTTTCCACCAGTAATCACGCAGATTTTTTTTCAGCTCCACACCCATCTGGCCGTAATCGTACACAGCGCTTAAACCGTCGTAAATTTCACTGCTTTGAAAAATAAATCCGTACTCCTTTGAGTGCGAAATAATGTTTTTAAAAATATCTTCCTGGTTCATAGTGCCGCAAAATTAGAAATAAAATCGAAGAATTTTTTGAGGATTGCTTAATTGTTATATATTTGATAGTATGATAAAACCAATCAAAATGAACCATTATTCCGTGCTTTTTATCGCTTGCTGCTTTGGAGCCTTAAGTGCAAAATCCCAAAGTGTGGCCCCGCAGGTGGTCTCTACTTCGGGAACCAGCTTCAGCAATGCATCCGGCCAGCTCGACTGGACCATCGGGGAACCTGTAACAGCTGCTTTAAACGCTTCCGGCAATGAGCTAACGCAGGGTTTTCATCAGCCCAACCTGGTGATCACTGCTGTAAGCAACCTTTCCGCTGATTATTCGGTAAATGTGTATCCAAATCCAACTGTTGATTACGTTACACTTCAATTCCATAATTTAAAAGAAAGTCTCAGCATCGAATTATATACTGCCGATGGCAAACTATTGGAATCAAAACAGGCAAATTCAATCAACGATCTGCAGATAAACATGAGCGACTATACGGCAGGAGCATATTTCCTCGCCATCAAAACAAACAATTCAGCCACTAAAAATTACAAAATAATTAAATCACACTAAACCAAAACCGTACATATTATGAAAAAATTATACTTATCTTTTATATTCAATTGCCTTGTGATTGCGGCATTTGCACAAGCTCCGCAGGGTTTTAATTACCAGGCTGTAGCGCGTGATGCGTCAGGCGTGGCATTAAACAACCAGGCTGTTGGCCTGCAAATAAGCCTGCTGCAGGGCAGCACTTCAGGAACTGCCGTTTATACCGAAACCCATACGCTCACTTCCAGCAATATTGGGTTATTAAACATGGTGATCGGGAACGGAACCCCCGTTACTGGTACATTCAGCAGCATCAACTGGGCAGCAGGACCTTATTTTGTGGAAATCAGCATGGATGTTACAGGTGGAACAAGCTATGTGCTGATGGGTACACAGCAATTAATGAGCGTCCCGTATGCATTGTTTGCTGCTAACAGCGCCAGTGGCGTTGCAGGAGCAACAGGTGCTACAGGAAACGATGGCGCTACAGGAGCTACCGGCCCAATAGGCATGGGAATGCCAGGTATGCCGGGGACTAACGGAGCTACGGGTGCTACCGGAGTTACAGGCGCTACAGGGGTTGCAGGAACAACCGGCGTAACCGGAGCTACAGGAACAACCGGCTCAACAGGAGTAGCGGGGGCTACTGGTGTAACAGGAGCTACAGGCACAACTGGCGCTACCGGTGCAATATCTCCTTTCGCAGTTCAGTTCAACTTAGTGGATAATGGCTCGTTTTCAGCATGGCTGATCGGAAGCACTGCCGATTATGTTTCCGGATCCAACTCAAACCCTACACTCACATTGTACCGCGGATTTACCTATTATTTTAATGTAACCATAAGCGGGCATCCTTTCCGTATTGCTTCTACTGCTGCATTCCCCGGAACTCCTTTTAATACAGGTGTAACCAACCAGGATGCACAAGGCAGCATACTTATTTTTAAAGTACCGATGGATGCGCCTTCCACATTGTATTATCACTGTATTTTTCACAGCGGCATGACCGGCGTGATCAATATTTTGTAAATTAAAAAAACTTCATAAAAAAACCTCACAGGACCCTGTGAGGTTTTTTTATAAACCTATTGTCGTTCACATACATATTTTGGTCGTTCATAACAAAAGGACTGAAAAGCACATTTAGTTCCGATTTAAGCTTCCATTCTGCCAATATTTAGACTATTTTTATAAAATTATCATTGGTCTTTGCTTATCTTTTAATTTTCTAAACTCAAACAAAATGAATCAAATGAAAATAAAGCTCAGTCTTTTGTTTCTTGCTATGATTGGTTTTTCCGGGCTTAAAGCCCAGGATGCAACCACTGCGGCAGGAGGCGATGCTACAGGTTCAGGCGGAAGCGCTACTTATTCTGTGGGACAGGTCGTTTATACAAGTGCCGAAAGCGGCTCAGGGTCGACTAACCAGGGGGTTCAGCAACCTTATGAAATAACTATTACGGGGCTAAACAATAATCCTGCGATCAGTCTTCTGGCATCGGTTTATCCAAATCCCTCCACGTCTTTTATTAACCTGAATGTAGGAAGTCAGAAATTTGATCTTCTTTCTTTCCAATTGTATGATGCGAACGGAAAGCTTTTAACAAATCAAAAGATCACCTCTGCTGAAACAATTATTCAAATGGAAGCTTTTGCAAAGGGGAATTATTTTTTAAAAGTGCTGGATAATAAATCAGAAGTGAAAACATTTAAGATCATTAAAAACTAAACTATATTAAACAAACTATCATGAAAAGAATTTTTACTCTTCTTGCTGCCATCATGCTAACGTTAGGAGCGTTTGCACAGGCGCCACAAAAAATGAGTTACCAAACGGTGATCAGGGATGGAGCAAATACATTGGTCTCCAGCACTACTGTTGGTATCCGGATTACTGTATTACAGGGTTCTTCTACAGGAACACCTGTGTATATTGAAACACATACGCCTACTACAAATGCAAACGGATTGGCCAGCCTCGAAATTGGTGCAGGAACAGCTGTTTCAGGAACTTTTGCCGGTATCGACTGGTCTGCAGGCCCTTATTTTATTAAAACAGAAACAGATCCTACCGGTGGAACAACTTATACCATTTCCGGAACAAGCCAGCTGATGAGCGTTCCTTATGCTTTATTTGCTGCTAACGGCACAGCAGGTCCGATTGGAGCAACAGGTGCAACCGGAACTAACGGTGCAGATGGAGCAACCGGCGCTACAGGAATGAACGGTGTGGACGGTGCTACAGGAGCAACCGGGACTGATGGAGCAACGGGTGCTGCAGGAACTAATGGTGTGGATGGTGCTACAGGAGCAACGGGCTCAATGGGGCCGATGGGTCCAATGGGCATGGGAATGCCGGGCATGCCAGGAAGTAATGGAGCTACAGGCGCAACGGGTGCTACAGGAATGAACGGTGTGGATGGTGCTACAGGAATTGCAGGAACTACTGGCGCCACTGGAAATGATGGGGCTACCGGAGCAATGGGGCCGATGGGACCAATGGGTATGGGAATGCCAGGCATGCCGGGTAGCAATGGAGCTACAGGAGCAACAGGAACTACAGGCGTTACAGGAGCAACAGGAATCGCCGGAACAAATGGAGTTACGGGAGCTACCGGCATTGCTGGAACAACAGGTTCTACCGGAGTAGCAGGGGCTACAGGTGCAATGGGGCCTATGGGTCCGATTGGAATAGGAATGCCGGGCGCTAATGGCGCTGCAGGAAGCACAGGAGCTACAGGTATTGCAGGAACTACGGGAGCTACGGGAGCAATCGGTGTGACCGGAGCCACTGGGACCGGAATTGCCGGTGTAACAGGAGCTACAGGTGCAATGGGGCCTATGGGCCCGATGGGAATAGGAATGTCGGGTTCACCGGGCGCTAATGGTGCTACTGGAAGCACAGGAGCTACAGGAATTGCTGGTACAACCGGCTCTACCGGAGTAACGGGAAATACAGGAGCTACGGGAATTGCCGGAACTACAGGAGCAACTGGTGCTACAGGAGTTGTAGGAACAACTGGTGTAACCGGAACAACAGGTGTAACCGGGGCTACAGGCAGTGGTTACAGCGCTACTTCCAACTCACCGAAAACACTGGGTACAGGCCCGGGAAAATCATTTAACACACAAGCCGGGTTGGCTTACATTGTAGGAGACCGGATCAGGTTAGTTGATCAGACAAATTCTGCTAACTTTACGGAAGGAACCATTGTTTCTTATACCGGAACAACTATAGTCGCTAATATTGACTATGCGGCGGGAGCATTAGGATCAGCTGTAAATAACTGGAACATCAGCATTGCGGGCACTATTGGAACCGTTGGCGCTACTGGTGCAACCGGTCTTACAGGAGCTACCGGAAGCCTTTCTTCTGAATATGGGTATATCTATAACGTTAGCGCACAATTTGTGACATTAGGCAACGCCGTTTCATTTGATAGCAACGGGCCACTGTCAGCCAACATTACACATAATCCGGGAAGCTCCTTTATTTTTATAAATGTATCGGGAGTTTACAAAATTGAATTCTCCGCTTCCGGTCTTCAAACCAATCAATTCTCTATTTATCAGAATGGCGTATCTGTTGCTGGTGCGAGGTATGGTGCTGCTACCGGGACCACACAAAATACCGGATTCGTGATCATTAATGTTGTCGCTGGTGATGTGATCCAGTTGAATAATGCCGGTTCAAGCGGCAGTACAAACTTGTCGGCAAATACAGGCGGAACACAAGCAGCTGTAAATGCTTCTATCCTGATCACCAAATTAAATTAAAATAGTTTTTTCTCTTATAAAAGCCAATACAGGCGCGGGTATCCACTCGCGCCTGTTCATTTTTATATGATCCCTTTACATGCTGTTTAAAACCCACTCTCTCTGCCTGGTCTGTGTTCCATCACATAGCATCTACACAGATTCGTAGTTTCCTTCCTGTTGGCCATCTGCACTTAAATTTTCGTATTTTTGCGGTATGATAGCCATCAACAATACCATCGTTTCCGAGCATTTGTTAGAGAAAAAATTTGTTTGCGACCTTAACGCCTGTAAAGGAGAATGTTGTGTAGCAGGCGATTCGGGCGCACCCCTGGATGAAGAAGAGATCGCCATCATGGAAGATATCTGGGACGAGGTAAAACCCTATTTACCGAAAGACGGCGTTAAAGCCATCGAAAAACAAGGCGTTTTTGTGATCGATGATGATGGCGATTATACCACTCCGCTGGTAAAAGGCAAACATTGCGCATTCACCATTTTCGACAACGGCATTGCCAAATGCGGCATTGAGCAGGCATATTACGATAAAAAGATCAGCTGGAAAAAACCAGTTTCCTGTCACCTTTACCCGGTGCGCATTACCAAATACAAAGATTATGATGCCGTAAATTATCACAAATGGGAAATTTGTAAGCCTGCCTGCGAATGCGGCAGCAAGTTGAATGTTCCTGTATATAAATTTTTGCGCGAACCCCTCATTCGTAAATACGGTGAAGATTGGTACAAACAATTGGAGCTAGCTGATAAGCTGAAAAAAGCATGATCCATAAAAAAACGTCCTGCAAAAATCAATTTGCAGGACGTTTTTTTATGTAAATAATAAATGCTATTCCGTTTTAATAACTTTCCCCTGCTTTATCAGTACACCTTTCTGCTTCACTGCATAAATATAAGTACCGGCAGCCAAACTACTTGTTTTAATCACATTCTCCTCTTTTGTGATCACTGTCGTTAATACCAGTTTTCCTTCCAGGTTGTATAAATCCATGGAAAGATCCTTATCCGGAAAATCACCGGACACGGTGCAGATAAAATGGTCAGAAAAAGGATTCGGATAAGCCAATACCGTTACTTCCGGTAATACTGCCTGGTCTATCCCTGCTAACAGGTTCACATTGGTCATCACGGTGCCACTGTCGCCCGCTACAATTGCCACAGTAGGGGATAATAAAATGCAGGCCGACAAAGACTTTGTGATACCTGAATTTTCGGTAAACCAGTTAGCGCCGCCATTAGTAGTACGCAATATCGTACCACCGGTACCCACTGCAATCCCGTTATTTACGTCGTAAAAATCAACATATTGCAGATACGACGAAGAACCGGTTGTTTGCGCTATCCAGGTAAGGCCGCCATCTGTGGTTTTAATCACCTTTCCACCGGAACCAACCGCAAAGCCCGTAGTTGAATTCACAAAAAAGATAGAAGTGAACGAAACGCCTGTAGTGGTATACGTAACGGTCCAGGAAGTGCCGCCATTAGTAGTACGGTATACTTTCCCGTTTTGATCCAGCACACAGCCTGTGGTGGCGTTAAAAAACTGCAAATCTACCATCAGGTCAGAACCGCCAATGTTCACAGCAGAAAAGCTGGTTCCTCCGTTGGTGGTTTTCCAGACAATGCCGGCAACTCCGCTCATATAGGAAGTATTGGCATCTACCACCGAAACTCCCCATAAAGAACTGGAGTTGATTGGTGTTAAAGCTGTCCAGGAGGTGCCGCCATTGGTGGTCTTTTTCAGGGAAGCACTTGAAATTCCGGCAGCGTAGCCCGTAGTAGTACTTGTAAAATCAATATCACGGATACCGCCGATCACAACTGGTGTCCATACCGCACCGGCATTGGTTGTTTTAATAACTCCCCCGCTTCCGGAAATAATGCCGTTGTTCGCATCAAAGAAATAAACAGATTCGAATTTATTTGTGGTAGAACCCGAATTTTGCAACGCCCATTGAGCATTGGATGTGATGCATTGCCCGGTTACGAACAATGCAACAAAATAAAGTTTTAGTGGCCGCATCTTTTTTTTAAGTAAAATTAAATTTAAAAATGCACAACAACATTATTTCTATCCGCCAATTTGATAAATTCATTAAAAAGGTGTAGCCCAAATCAATTGATTTTATTATCCTTCTGAGCATACACCTACCCGAAACAGCACTACTTCTAATTGTGCATTTTTTTCGATTGCTGCAAATTTTTTAAAGGATTATTTTTAGTTTTTTTTCCAGTTTTCTTAAACTGCTGTTTTCTAACACATTGGTCAATTTTCAACATTCGTCTGTTAATTCTCCGTGTTTATAACTTCGGGCAAATGTTAATTCAATACACTTGACTAGCCAGTTTTTTTTCCAAACATTTGTAGACCACAATTTCAATAAGCAATACTTTATTAATTAGCTCAAAAAGAAAGAGATAGCCTTTCAGGGGAATTTTTCCCTCTAATTTTAAGGGTTAAGAAATTGTAAGAATTTGAATATCAAAACATTATACCAGTTTTAAGAGAATATATAAATGGAAGAGCCAATTTTAAAAGAAAATAAAGATCGTTTTGTTTTATTCCCTATAAAACACAACGAGATTTGGGAAATGTACAAAAAAGCGGAAGCGAGTTTTTGGACTGCCGAAGAAATTGACCTTGGCCCGGATTTGACTGATTGGGAAAATAAACTGAACGACGAGGAAAAACATTTCATTAAACATGTGCTTGCTTTTTTTGCTGCAAGCGACGGAATTGTTAATGAAAACCTGGCGATCAACTTCATGAACGAAGTACAGTACCCGGAAGCACGCTGCTTTTATGGCTTCCAGATCATGATGGAAAATATCCATTCCGAAACATACTCGTTATTGATCGACACCTACATCAAAGATCCAAAAGAAAAAGATAAACTTTTACATTCCATAGATACATTGCCATGTGTTGGAAAAAAGGCAGACTGGGCACTTAAATGGATCGGTAACGGAACATTTGCTGAACGTTTAATTGCTTTTGCTGCTGTGGAAGGCATCTTCTTCTCCGGAAGCTTTTGCTCCCTGTTCTGGTTAAAAAAACGCGGATTGATGCCGGGATTGACTTTCTCTAACGAGCTCATTTCCCGCGATGAAGGATTACATTGCGATTTCGCCTGCCTGCTGTATGCACAGCTGACGAACAAATTACCAAAAGAAAAAGTAACCGACATCATCACCAATGCCGTACTGATCGAAAAAGATTTTGTTTCTGATGCATTGCCGGTAAGGCTCATCGGGATGAACTCCGATATGATGTGCCAGTACATCGAATTTGTTGCGGATAGATTACTTGTTGCACTTGGTTGCCCGAAAGCATACAACGCTACCAATCCATTCGATTTTATGGAATTGATCTCCCTCCAGGGAAAAACCAATTTCTTCGAAAAACGCGTGGCAGAATATCAAAAAGCCGGTGTTACCGGAAATAAAGAAGACAATACCTTCAGCCTTGATGCTGATTTTTAAAAGAAAAAAATACTACTACTCAATTATATAAATTAAGATTAACAACCGCTAAACAGAAAGATATGTACGTAATAAAAAGAGACGGTAACCGCGAATCGGTAAAATTCGACAAAATCACAGCACGCATACAAAAACTATGCTATGGCCTTGATCCAACGCACGTAACCCCTATCAGCGTTGCCATGAAGGTAATTGAAGGGATTTACGAAGGCGTAACCACAAGTGAGCTGGATAACCTTGCTGCCGAAACTGCTGCTTCGCTTACCACTAAACATCCCGATTACGCGCTTTTAGCAAGCCGCATTGCAGTGTCCAACCTGCACAAAAACACTAATAAATCATTCTCCAAAACAATGGAGGACCTGTATAATTACATCGATCCGAAAACCGGCAAAAAGGCGCCGCTGATTGCTGATGATGTACATGAAATCATCACCAAAAATGCACAGGAGCTGGATTCTACCATTATCTACGACCGTGATTTCGGTTACGATTATTTTGGTTTCAAAACCCTGGAGCGCTCGTATTTATTAAAATTAAACGGACAAATTGCTGAACGTCCTCAACACATGATCATGCGTGTTGCTGTCGGCATCCATAAAGACGATATTGCTTCCGCGATTGAAACATACAACCTGATGAGTGAGCGTTGGTTCACACACGCTACACCTACATTATTCAATGCTGGTACGCCAAAACCACAAATGTCGTCCTGCTTTTTATTAACGGCAAAAGACGACAGCATTGATGGTATTTACGACACTTTAAAATCCTGCGCAAAAATTTCACAAAGCGCCGGTGGTATCGGCTTAAGCATTCACAACATCCGTGCAACCGGATCATATATCCGCGGCACAAACGGCACTTCAAACGGAATTGTTCCGATGCTGCGTGTATTCAATGATACCGCACGTTATGTGGATCAGGGCGGCGGAAAACGCAAAGGCTCATTTGCAATCTATTTAGAGCCCTGGCATGCGGATATCGCTGATTTTCTTGATCTGCGTAAAAACAATGGTAAAGAAGAAATGCGTGCCCGCGATTTGTTTACTGCAATGTGGACACCGGATTTGTTCATGAAACGCGTAGAAGAAAATGCAGAATGGAGCTTGTTCTGCCCGAATGAAGCGCCGGGATTAGCAGAATGCTGGGGTGAAGAATTTGAAGCATTGTACACCAGGTACGAAAAAGAAGGCAAAGCACGTAAAACCATCCAGGCACGCGATCTTTGGTCAGCCATCATCCAATCACAGATCGAAACCGGAAACCCGTACATGCTTTACAAAGATGCGGCAAACCGTAAATCAAACCAGCAAAATTTAGGTACGATCAAATCATCGAACCTTTGCTGCGAGATCATGGAATACACTGCACCGGACGAGATCGCTGTATGTAACCTTGCTTCCATTGCATTGAACCGCTTTGTGGAAGACGGAAAATTCAATCACCAAAAGTTATTTGATGTAACGTATGTGATCACCAAAAATTTAAACAAGATCATTGATCGTAATTATTACCCGGTTGCTGAAGCACGTTATTCCAACATGCGTCATCGCCCTATTGGTATTGGCGTACAAGGTCTGGCTGATGCGTTTATCCTGATGCGTTTCCCGTTCGATTCTCCTGAAGCAGCTCTATTGAATAAAGAGATCCACGAAACGATCTATTACGCAGCAATGACAGCTTCTAAAGACCTGGCAATGGTTGACGGTGCTTACGAAACATTTGCAGGCTCACCGGTATCAAAAGGGATTTTCCAATTCGATATGTGGGGAGTAACGCCATCCAACCGCTGGGAGTGGGATATTTTAAAAGAAGAAGTGAAAAAACACGGTGTGCGCAACTCTTTATTGTTAGCGCCAATGCCAACAGCAAGTACATCGCAGATCCTTGGTAACAACGAGTGTTTTGAACCATACACATCCAACATTTATTCAAGACGCGTATTGTCCGGTGAGTTCATCATCGTAAACAAGCACTTATTGAAAGACCTGGTAAAATTAGGGATCTGGAACGACCGCTTAAAAAGCAAGATCATCGGTGCAAACGGTTCCGTACAAGGCATTGCCGAAATTCCTGACAATATCAAAGCATTGTACAAAACAGTTTGGGAAATTTCTCAGAAAGTGATCATCAACATGGCTGCAGATCGTGGCGCTTACATTTGCCAGTCGCAATCCCTGAATTTATTTGTACAGGATGCCAACTTCGCCAAATTATCAAGCATGCATTTCTACGGTTGGAAAGCCGGATTAAAAACAGGAATGTACTATTTACGCACCAAGGCTGCTGCTGACGCGATCAAGTTTACAGTAGAAGCAGAAACTGCAGTAGAAGTTCCTGAAGTATTGGGGAACGAAGATGTGTTGGTGTTAGAACGCCAGCAACAAATGAGCGCAGAGCGCCAGGCATTAATGGAAGCAGAAGCGGAAAAAGCAGCACAGATTTCCTGCTCGCTTGATAACCCGGATGCCTGCGAAGCGTGTGGAAGTTAATACATTAATCATTTGAACATAAGTACTAAAAAAGCCCGCAATTGCGGGCTTTTTTAGTATCAGTTAGTGTTTTATACGTCAACAGTGTTCCGTAAGGAGCTAACTGTTATAGAGAACATTCATAAAAAATTAAAGCAGCTCCTTAGGAGCGCCCTCTATATCCTACACAGATTCGTATATTCGTACTTATTTGTAATTCGTAATTTCGTTCCTTATCCGCACCATGCAGCAATCCAAACAAAATAATTCCGAAAAACAATCGCTTCACCCGCGTAACCGGCATCGCGCATTGTACGATTTTGAGCAGCTGATAAAAAGCTGCCCGGAGCTGGCCACATTTGTTGCTGAAAATAAATTCAATAATTTATCCATTGATTTTGCCGATCCACGGGCAGTAAAAACACTGAACAAAGCATTATTAAAAACATTTTACGGAATTAATAATTGGGATATTCCTGCAAACTATTTATGTCCACCCATTCCCGGTCGTGCCGATTATATCCATTACATAGCCGATCTGCTGGCATTAAGCAACAATGGCATCATCCCGCAAGGAAGATCCATAAAAGTGCTGGACGTAGGCGTGGGCGCCAATTGCGTATATCCCATCATCGGCAATTACGATTACGGCTGGAGTTTCGTTGGCTCTGATGCCGATCCGGTAGCAGTTAGCAATGCAAATAAAATAATTGAAGTAAATCACCAACTTGCTGAAGCAGTAGAGATCCGGTTCCAAACTGATGCAAATTTTATTTTTAAAAACATTATTCAAGTTGGGGAAACGTTTGATATAACCATCTGCAATCCGCCATTTCATTCATCATTCGCGGAAGCACAGGAAGGGACATTGCGGAAGCAACGCAACCTCGGAACAAATAAAAACAATAAAACAGTGTTGAATTTTGGCGGACAAAACGGTGAGCTTTGGTGCAAAGGCGGCGAAAAAGAATTTGTTAGCAACATGATCCGCGAAAGCGCAACGCTGCAGAAAAATTGCTGTTGGTTTTCGTCCCTTGTTTCAAAAAGCGCTAACCTCGAAAGTATTTATTGGGCGCTCAAACAGGTAAACGCTGCAGCCGTAAAAACCATCGACATGGCGCAAGGCAGCAAGATCAGCAGGATTGTAGCCTGGACGTTTTTAACAAAAGCAGAGCAGGAAGAATGGCGCTTGAAACGCTGAACAAACTTATTAGAAATTTAAAATCTGTTTTATTATATTTGATTTATGGGAAAACAAATAAGCGCTTCGGAAAAATTATTTTTATCGGCTATTGCCGTACTGGGATGGTTTGCGCTGGCTGCGCAGTTTTATCTGTTACTGTCAAATCGCGTAACTTCTGTTCCGGAAGCTATTCTGCGCTATTTTACGTTTTTTACCATTCTTACCAATATCCTGGTAGCAGTATGTAGCACCACATTGCTTGTAAGTCCTGCATCCCGCTGGGGCCAATACTTTTCAAGACAAACAGTCCGGGCCGCCATAACCATTTATATTTTGGTAGTAGGCGCCGTATACAACAGTATTTTGCGTTTTTTGTGGGCACCACAAGGGATGCAGCAATTGGTAGACGAATTGCTGCACACCGCTATTCCCCTGTTGTTTATTTTTTACTGGATCATTTTTGTCCGCAAGGATCAGCTGCAATGGAAAAACATTCTCAACTGGCTCATTTATCCGCTTGTTTATTTTATCGTGATCATCGTTCGCGGCCCCTTCGCCGATTATTATCCCTATCCCTTCGTAAATGTAAGAGAGCTGGGGTATCCCACGGTATTCCTCAATAGCGCATTGTTAACGCTGGCATTCGGAGTAATCTCGTTGTTGTTTGTCGGGATTGGAAAAATGACCGCAAAAAAAACCGCCTGATACTTATTCCCTTATGACTATTTCTGAAGTTGCCAAACTCCGTTTGACCAATCAGCAACTTGCTGCACCAATATTTACCGATCCCGTAAAGCTGGTATCCTACCTGGGTGCCGTGCAGGCACAGGATTATACCGCTTCCAAATGGGCGCTTGGGCTGCGTTTGAAAAAAAGTAACGATGCAGCCATTGAAAAAGCCATCAATGATGGAAAAATTATTCGTACACATATATTGCGGCCTACCTGGCATTACGTTGCTGCGGCAGATATTAAATGGATGCTGCAACTGAGCGCTCCGCGCGTAAATGCATTCAACGCATCCATGTACCGCAAGCACGGTTTGGATGATGCAATCTTTCAAAAAACAAATAAAATTCTCGTAAAAATATTACAGGGAAACAAACAATTGACCCGTAATGAAATTGCAATTGCATTACAGGATGCAAAAATTGTTACCGACGAATTACGTCTCATTTTATTATTAATGCACGCCGAATTAGACGGAATTATTTGCAATGGCATTAAACAGGAAAAACAATTTACCTATGCGCTGCTGGATGAGCGTGTCCCCAAAAGCACTATAATTAAAGGTGATGAAGCATTAGCCGAGCTTGCAAAAAAATATTTTATCAGTCGGGGTCCGGCAACAGCACAGGATTTTGCCTTGTGGTCGGGATTAAATAGCGCCGATGCAAAAAAAGCAATTGAAATCATCAAATCCATATTGATTTCTGAAACAATAGACGCCAAAACATACTGGATGAAAAACGAAATGCAGGCTGTAAATGAAAAATTGCCCAGCCTGCAATTGCTTCCTGCATTTGACGAATACACGATCGCCTACAAAGATCGCAGTGCCGCACTCGATCCGAAATACAGGAAACAAACCGGTAACGGAATTTTTAATCCGCAAATAATTAGTGATGGAAAAATTGTTGGGATTTGGAAACGCACATTAAAAAAAGACAAAGTAAATGTTGAGATCAATCCTTTTATCAAATTAAATAAAACGCAGCAAATGGCTATTGATAAAGAGATTGAGCGTTACGCTGATTTTTTAGGATTGGTAATTTCTTAAAACAATTATATTAAATACAAATTCATAATGTTAGAATGCTCTTAAAAATATGCCCTCACCTGCGCACCGCCCACATGCACAATCTTCGTCCCTTCCGATTTACGGCCGTCATACGTAATGCTCAACTGTAAATTATTAGAAAGATTCCGCTGATAAGCCGCACCCCAGGTAATGTTCTGTCCTATCTTCAATGCTTCCAGCATCTCAAATGCAAGCGATGTATTTTGCTCGCCGTTATACGTGATCTGGATAAAATCTGCTTTTAAATTCAAACTTCCTTTGTTCAACACATTGTATTTTATCTCCGCACCATAATCCTGCAACACCGCACGCTGTCCGCCAAACTCACCCGAATTTTTCTTATCGGTATACTTGAACGAAACCGTTGCCCTGAAAGCGGTATTCGGCTGATATGAAACCTTTGGCTCTGCCGAATAATACAGGATCGAATAATCACGTGATGAAAAAAACTGCGAAGCGCTTGCCTTTCTGCCCTGTACATAATCCACATTCAGGCTCAGCTGCTGAATCACGTTCCAACGCAAGCGCGCTTCCTTCGAAACATTCAAACGTGAATCGATCCCGTTTACCAGCAATACTTTATTGCGCACATCCTGGTAGGTAAGGTCGAGCCCGAATACAGTTCCCGATTGGTTAATAAACAACGTATTCCTGAACGACGAATTAAGCGTTACCAGCGTACTGTCATTTGTTCCGCTTAAAAAAGGATTGTAGGCTTTGGAAAGGTCACTATCCGTCGATTTTCGATCCACACGGTACGAAGCCTGGTCCGAAAACCGGGAAACAAATTGCTTGATACCCTTCTTGTTCGACCACAATGCTGCAGGTTTCAATATCACACTTTGGCTAAGCTGATTGGTATACGTACGGATGTAATCACTCGTTGGCGTATACACTTTTATGTACGTTGCCTGGTCGGGGAATGCCGAAATTTCAAATTCGTTCAGCTCCTTTACATTGTTGTGATTGTAATCGATCCAGGTATAAACGCCCTGCCCTGGCGCCACTTCAATGTATGAAAATTCTTTTTTTACTTCCAGCCCCGATCCTATTTCATAATACGAATTGGAGGAAAGAAATCCTTTCCACACCCGGAAATTATATTCGACCCGCGCCACCAATGTATTATCAGGTTTTTGCACCGTAAGCGATGTATCCACAATTTGCAGCCGCCGGTACGCCGCATTCACTTTCAACTGATTGTTCGGGTTTTTGATCAGGTCAAAAAAACCACCATAACTCTCTGAATACGCCGCTTTATCCAGCCGGCTGATTCCCGGTTTCACTGCATAATCCTTCCGCTGTTTATAATTGATCCCATAACGGTTTTTGGTTGTATCGGCATTTTGCGCATACGCCTCCCATTCCCAAAACTGGTAGCTGTTCGATAATAATGAATCACTTGATGCACTCTTGAATTTATTTTGCTCAAACTCATCACGCAAACCCACCGTGATCCATTTTATAGTTTGCGACACACCGCTTTTGTGCCTGTAAAATTGTGTATTGGTGATGCTTTGCGAATTCAGTAAGCTCCCGTCGTACAATAATGTAAAACCTTTTTTATTCAGAGTAACCGTTGCATTGTGCTTGGTTGCATCGTAATTTTTCCCTTCCAGGAATGCGTTGAATTTATACGCTACCGTTCCAAAACCCTTTTTTGCCAATCCTACCGAAGCGCCTATAATGTGCTGATCATCAACAATCGTTGTGCTGCTACGGTTCCAGTCGCGCTCAAACTCCACACTCCGGTAACGCTCTATCGGCGAAAAATACTTTTGCGTGTACTCATAATTCACATTCGTGATCATCGTCAGCGGCCCGCTGGTGCTGTCTTTTCCTTTCGTATAACGTAACGGTTTTGCGTTATCAAAATTTAATTTCAGTGCATAGCCTACATCATCATTGCTGTTCGCGCTCGAAAACGTATTGATATCATTATTGCTTGCAGCGCCTTCCACTGTCACTTTCGAATGTTTGTTCAATGCATACTCCGCTCCAACCGTCAGCATCTGTTTCTTTTTTGGCGCCACCAGTTGGATCACCGGTTCAAAATTTCCCCTCGGCAAATGTGTAACCGTATCCGGCATAATCCATTGAAACACTTTTCCGTTCGCCGCCGATGTGATCTGCACATAATTCCCGTGACCCTGCCCCACATTGCTGTATGTCACCCTGTAATGCGCACTGTCCGCATTGGTGCTGTAAACATAAATGTGCCGGAACACATGTGTGCCAACAATCGTATCTGCCCTGCGGTACAACACCTCGCTGTTCGAAAATGGCACACTGTCCACACTCGGTGTAACTGCCAATGAAAGTGTATCGCCAATGCGCGATAACAAACGTTTCTGATCATCCGTCAGTTCCTGCTGAAGCGGCTGATTTTTGCTATCCTGCTCCGAATACACATTCACATGCACTTTTAATTTTCCCTGCGTGTAATCATTGCCGAAATGCACCAGCGAGCGTGCATAATTTTTATCGGAATACTGGAATTCCACCACAATCCGCTTATCCTTTGTGATCAACTGTTTGGCCGTAAATGTAATTTCCGATGTATTGTAATTGATTACGTAATCGTTCTCCTGCCCGCGTTCCATCAACCTCCCGTCGATGTACACTTTTTCCGTTCCCGAAAGCACAATGATGAACGGCTCGTTTTCCGCACCCGTCAAACGGTACGGGCCCTGGTTGCTCTCCACCCCCTGGATCTGGTTTCGTGCAAATTTTCCTCTCGAAACGGCAGCACTTAACGATGTTGCATACAAACCTTGTTTCTTGGGGTCTTTCTCCTCCTTGTTGGTTTTCACTATCGTACTAAAGCTCAGCCCCTGGGCTTTTTTATTGAAATTCATAAAATAACTATCGGGCCGGTTCAGCTGAAAATCACCCGCAATCAACTTGGTGGTGGGATTGGATAGTTGGATGAATACCTTGTCAAACTCCTGTAACCGCTGTGTATTTCCATCCGGTTGTACCGGGATGTTGTTATCCGTAGCAGCCATCAAAATGTCAACATTATTGCTCAAATGCCCCGACAGCTGTAAATTTAAATTTGAATTCACCACCACATCCTGGTTGTTTCCAAACGTCACACCACGCGAAATGCTTCCTGTTTTATTTAATCCCTCCATTTTAAAAATATCGTCGTTCTTGCTTTCAATGTCATAACTGAATGGATTTGCTTTACCCGACAAATCAGCCTTTACACGTTGCACATCCTTATGCTTTGTTTCTTCCGAAAATAAATACGGGAATGTTTTATAAGAAGTTTTTAAGCTGTCCGCAACAATACCCTGCTGCTTCATTTTTGCACGGTCAAGTATTAATTGCCCCGTCACATAATTGATCCGGTAAAAAGTAGTATCCAGCAATTTTCCGGTGGCTGTGGAAAGTGAAAATGAACCCGGGACTAAGCTCAGCGTATCCAGCTGCACAGTATCCGACGCAAAATGCAGGGATTTTGTATGGATGTTCGCATTCCCCTGGGCAAAGACAAATCCCGCCCGGGCAAATAAAAATATAAATACAACGATGATGCTTTTAATTTTCACTTCAATAGATGATAAAGGCCAACCCAATACAATTTAAAAGTACAAATAATGGTTATACAAAGTGTCCGCTAAATTCATCACCTCCACTCTTTCCTTTGTCAGGGCTCCCGCGGCGCTCGTCTTAAACAGCAATGAAATTTAACAATCTCAAAAGCATTTTATACATTTGTTCAACCTGATATATACGCAAAAACATGACAAAAATTATAACCTACAACGTAAATGGCATTCGCTCGGCAATGAGTAAGGGATTATTGGATTGGATCAAAGCTGCAAACCCTGATATACTCTGCTTCCAGGAATTAAAAGCCGACCCTTCCCAAATAGATGTAACCCTTTTTGAGCAAATGGGTTACCACCACTACTGGTATCCTGCACAAAAAAAAGGATACAGCGGCGTAGCCATACTTACCAAACAAAAACCAACACATGTGGAATACGGTTGTGGGATGGAAAAATATGATTTCGAAGGCCGTGTGATCCGCGCAGATTATGGTGATGTATCAATCATGAGCGTATATCACCCCAGTGGCAGCAGCGGTGAAGACCGTCAGGCGTTTAAGATCCAGTGGCTATCTGATTTTCAGAAATACATCAACACATTAAAAAAAGAACGGACTAAGCTCATCATCTGCGGCGATTACAACATCTGTCATCAGCCCATCGACATCCACAATCCTAAGAGTAATGCCAATAGCAGTGGTTTTTTACCCGAAGAGCGCGAGTGGATCGACTCATTTTTAAAATCAGGCTTCGTTGATAGCTTTCGTCATTTTAATAAAGAACCGCACAATTATAGCTGGTGGAGCTTCCGGGCCGGTTCCAGGGGTAAAAATCTTGGTTGGCGAATCGATTATAACCTCGTGAGCAGCAACCTCGAATCAAGGATGAAACACGCGCTATTACTGCCAGAGGCAAAGCATTCCGACCATTGCCCCGTTGTACTAGACATCGATTTATAACACCTTCCACAACCCAAAACGAAAGATCATAAAAGAGTACAGCCTTTTTAGCTTTAAAAAATAGCGCCAGATTCTGATACGAAATAAATTTTAATCTATATATTTGTGCCTCAATGAATTTTAACCATTACAAATTGAATATGAAAAAAGCAATTTACTCTTTATTGGTTGCTGGTCTTTTAGCATCATGCGGTGGCAACAACAACTCAACCGGAGAAGCCCGCAAAGCAAAAGGTGGCGTATTTTACGGCGGTGTTTTCAGAACAAATGAAGTAGAGGATTTCCGTAATTTGTTTCCATTAAATATTTTAGAGGTAACCTCCCACCGTATTGCCAACCAGGTGTACGAAGGGCTTGTAAAGCTTAAACAGGACGATCTGAGCGTAATTCCCGGACTTGCCGAAAAATGGGAAAGAAACGCAGATGCAAGCCAATGGACATTCTATATCCGTAAAGGCGTAAAATACCACGATGACGCTTGTTTCCCTGATGGAAAAGGCCGTGAAGTAACTGCAAAAGATTTCAAATATTGTTTCGATCAGCTGTGTACCTCTTTCCCTGAAAATCAACATTTTATTGACACCTTCAAAGACCGCGTAATGGGCGCCAATGAATATTATCAGGCTTCCATCGATAAAAAAGCGCTTCCTGCAGGCGGTGTAGCGGGCGTAAAATTAATTGACGACTATACCATTCAAATCACCCTTATGCATCCTTTTGCAGGATTCTTAAACATTTTAAGCACTCCCGGATGCTGGGTATATCCAAAAGAAGCATTCGACAAATACGGCGTTGAAATGCGTGCAAAATGCGTTGGTACCGGTCCTTTCCAGGTAAAAAGCATTAAAGAAGGCGATGCTGTAATTTTAGAACGTAACCCAAATTACTGGAACGTGGATCAGTTCGGAAACCAACTGCCTTACCTTGATGCCGTTAAATACACATTCATCAAAGAGAAAAAATCAGAACTGCTGGAATTCAAACGCGGTAACCTTGATATGATCTTCCGTTTACCGATCGAAATGATCCCGGACATCTTAGGAGAACTTGATCATGCAAAAGAAGGAAACCAGGCATTCGACATGCAGGTGGTTCCTGCAATGAGCATCTTCTATTACGGCTTCCAGTGCCAAAGTGATGTTTTCAACAAAAAAGAAGTGCGTTTGGCATTCAACTACGCCATCGATCGCGAAAAAATTGTAAACTATACCCTGCAGGGTGAAGGAATCCCGGGAACATTCGGTATCATTCCTCCATCTTTCAAAAAATACGACAACAAAGCCCTGAAAGGCTATACATTTGATGTGGACAAAGCCCGCAAATACATGGCTACAGCTGGTTATCCGGATGGAAAAGGTTTCCCGAGATTAACACTCGAGATCAATAGCGGAGGTGGAGATAGAAATATTCAGACAGCCGAAGTTGTTCAGAAAATGCTGAAAGAAAACTTAAACATTGATGTAGAGATCAATGTAATGCCTTTCGCAGAAAACATCGAAAGCGTTGCAACAGGAAAAGCACAGTTCTGGAGAGCAGGCTGGAGCGCCGATTACCCGGATCCGGAAACATTCTTAACGTTATTGTACAGCAAGCATATCCCTGATAAAGCGGCTGATAAATCATACCTGAATACTTCCCGTTACAAAAGCGCACGTTTCGATTCATTGTTTACCGCAGCATTGCAGGAAGTGGATGAAACAAAACGCATGGACTTATACCGCCAGGCAGATCAGCAACAAATCGACGATGGCGCCATCATGCCGATCTTTTATGATGAGAACTACCGCTTGGTGCAAAAAAATGTGAAAAATTTCCCTGCAAATGCAATGGAGTACCGTGATTTCACAAGTGTGTACATCGAGCCTCAGGCAGAAAAAACAGAAGCAAAAAAATAAAACAAATAATATCCCTTTCAAAAGCCCGCCCGGAAATCCGAAGCGGGCTTTTTTGTACCCGGCAGTTAACACATTACATACTTTGCAACCTTTGCGCCTTTGCGAGAACACCATCCACAGCACAGTCAACTACTGCGGAAATAGGCGCTGCCTTCGGGAACAAAACACACAGCAAACCAATGAACAAACGGTTGTGCAAAAACTTTATAAATCCACTCCACACAAGGCCCGGAATTCAATAATTTTGCTACTATAAATCCAAAACGTTTTCAAATGAAAAAAATCAGTTATGTATTAGGGTTAACAATCGCAATATCCTTGTTTTCCTGCGTTCCACAACGAAAACTGGAAGAAGAACAGGCAAAACGTAAAAGTTGCGAAAGCGAATTGGCCGACTTAAAAACAAAAAGTCAGGATTGTGATACACAGCTTACCGAAGCAAAAAAACAAATGACCGATGATCAGAAATCGATCGCCGGTTTGCAAAAAGATACTTCTATCACAGGAACAAGCTACAGAAGCCTTACTTCCAAATACGATAAGCTGAACCAGATCAACGAACAACTGCTCGACAAATACAACCGACTGCTGGAAGGTAACATCGCCGATACAAAAAAATTATCGGGCGAGCTGCAAATGACACAGGAACAGCTCCTGAAAAAACAGGACGAATTAAAAGCCTTATCCGATCAGCTGGATGCAAAAAAGAAAGACCTCGATGCATTGACCGAAGAGCTTAAAAAACGCGAAGCACGCGTTGCCGAACTGGAAGCAGTGTTAAAACAAAAAGACGATGCAACCAACGACTTAAAGAAAAAATTATCGGATGCTTTACTTGGATTTGAAGGCAAAGGATTAACCATCACCCAGAAAAATGGTAAAGTATATGTTTCCATGGATGAAAGCTTGTTGTTCGCATCCGGCAGTACTAACGTGGAAGCAAAAGGTATCGAAGCATTAAAAAAAGTAGCAAAAGTACTCGAACAAAACACCGATATCAACGTAATGATCGAGGGACATACCGATGATGTACCCATGGTGGGCAAAGGCGATATCAAAGACAACTGGGACTTAAGCGTGATGCGTGCCACTTCCATTGTAAAGATCATCACCAAAAACAGTACTGTAGATCCTAAGCGTTTAACAGCATCCGGCCGCGGCGAGTACTTCCCGGTTGATCCTGCTAAAACTGCAGAAGCACGCAAGAAAAACCGCCGTACCGAAATTATCCTTACTCCTAAACTGGACGAGCTTTTCAAAGTGCTGGAAACAAATTAGGATTAAGAATTGGTGCTGCTCCCCTGCTATGTTTAATTTCCTGCAAACGCATCATAAAATTAACTGTCATCCCGCTCCCGATAGCTATCGGGATGTGCGGGATCAGTTATTTAAAAATTGAATACTAAACTCAATCGCCAATTTATTTGTTATCCGCACATGTAACATTTAAAAGAAATTACGTTATCCTATTACACAGATTCACAACATTCGTCCCTGTTCCTGCCCGAATTGTTCAGGCGGGCGTTATCCTTACCACAAGCTTTAAACTTTGAACTAAAAAAATAATGAAAAAATTCCTCTTCCTTTTATCTATTCTTCTTCTTACCAAAATGTCGGTAGCGCAGCTCGTAACCGAATACTGGGACATTGCCCAAACCAAGAAAAAAAGTGAGCAGGAAACAAAAAACGGAATGCAGGATGGAAAATATACTGCATGGTATGAAAACGGCGAAGTAGCTAAAGAAGGAACATTTAAGAACGGAAAAGAAAACGGGAAAATTATTTCTTACTACCCGGGCAAAAAACCTAAATCAGAGGAAAGTTACCTGGCCGGAAAAAAGGAAGGCGCCTGGAAATACTGGTACATCAATGGAAAAAAGGCACAGGAAACTTTTTTTAAAAACGATCTTGCCGATAGCACCTGGACCGGCTGGTATGAGAACGGAACAGTAAAAAGCATTGAAAATTACAGCAAAGGAAAAAAGGAAGGCAAATGGACTTATTACTTCGATAACGGCCAGAAGGAAAGCGAAGGCACTTTTACCAACAATCTCGAAGAGGGGAATTATACCGGCTGGCATAAAAACGGTAACAAGCAGCGTTCGGGCTCCTACCTCGCTGATAAAAAAGCGGGCAGCTGGTACGAGTGGTTTTCCGATGGAAAAATGAAGGAAGAACTACTGTACAAAGATGAGGAAGTGCTCATCATGAACCTCTGGCTGGAAAACGGTCAGCAAATGATCACCAACGGCAACGGCACCTTCACCATCATTTACGATACCGGCAAAAAGAAAGGCGAAGGCACTTACAAAGATGGCCGCATGGATGGAGAATGGAACTTTTACATTCCTTCCGGAGAAAAAGATTACACTGTAATCTATACGAAAGGAAAAAAGAACGGCATGTGCACCAATTGGTTTGCCAATGGCAAAGTAAAAAGCGAAGGCCCTTTTGTAAATGATAAAAAGAACGGTTACTGGAAATGGTACAAAGATGATGGGAAAATTGCCATGGAAGGAACACTTGCAGATAACCTCCGCACCGGTAAATGGATGTACTGGTTTGCCAACGGAACAAAAGAATCCGAAGGATATTACAAAAACGATCTGATGGATAGCCTCTGGGTATATTCCTACAACACAGGCATCAAATGGAAAGAAGGCATGTATAAGGAAAATCAGAAAGAAGGTACTTGGACCGTGTGGTACGAAAGCGGACAAAAATTACAGGAAGGGAGTTATGAAAAAGGGAAAGAAGAAGGAACCTGGCAATCCTGGTACGATGGCGGTATCCTCAAAGATGAAGGTAATTTCAAAGCCGGTATCATGAACGGTAAATGGACCGGCTGGTTCCCCACCACCAAGCTTAATTACGAAGGATCATTCAAAGACGGATTAAAAGATGGCGCCTGGAAATATTATTTTGATAAAGGCATGGTGAAAGAAGAAGGCTTTTACAAAGAAGGCAGAAAAGACGGGCATTGGATCTTCTGGACTCCCAACAAATTCAAAGACAGCGAAGGTGATTACAAAGACGAAAAACCGGATGGATTGTGGACCTATTATTACGAAACCGGTGGAAAGTCAATGGAGCAAACGTTTAAAGACGGAAAACTGAGCGGCCCCTGCAGCTCCTGGTACGAAAACGCACAATTAAAAAGCACCACTTCCTACACCCTGATCAAAGAAAAAAGCGGGCGCATGGAAAGCAAGCCCAATGGAAAATGGAGCTATTTTGATAAAAATGGTAAATTAATGATGGAAACAACCTATAAAAAGGGTGTAAAAATCGAATAAACGGCAATAAGAAGGAATTTATCTTCTTGCCTTTATACCGTGCCCGTGAGCAGCATGTCCATGGTTATGATGTTTCTTTAACTCCTGCTGCCTGAGGATATAACGCTGCTTTTCTTCCTGCTGGCGCTTGTTACGTTTACGCGCCATTACAGTTGTACTCCAGGCGATAGCGATCACAACAGCAAATCCAAATGCCATATATACGTAGCTCATGATCTCATCATGACGTTCCTTCTCTAATTCTTTGGCACCGGCTGCCAGGTTATTTTTTAAATTTCCGGCAGAAGGCTGATCTGTTTGTGCAAACAGCTGGTTTCCAAACGATAGTACGAATAAGAGAGATAACGAACAAACGTATAAGATCTTTGTTAAACCATTGTTTACGGAGTTTTTAAGTGAGTTTTCCATAACATGTATTTTTTAGATAAAACATTCGGGGACGTGTATTATTGCTAACATTTATTAGATTAAGCCAAACTTTAATCCGACAAATGTAATGCATTTACCTATTAAGACGAAAACTTATGCTGAATAGTTGCCAGAATTATTTTTTTTTATTAACAAAGTTTTACGTATATTTGCATCCGAAATTATTTAGAAGCGAATTTTAAGAGGGGACCACAGTCCCCTCTTTCTTTTGCCACCATTGAAATGATCAAAGCAGATACCATACAAAAACTGGCAGAAACAAAGCTTGCCGAAGGCAATAACTTCATTGTTGATATCACAGTAAAGCCCGGTAATAAAATTACCATTTTGCTGGATAACGATAACGGTGTTTCCATCAATGATTGCATTGCTATGAGCCGCCACGTAGAAGCAGGATTGGACAGGGAAGTGGAAGATTTTGAATTGAATGTAATGTCGCCCGGATTATCCGAGCCATTTAAGATCCTGCGCCAGTATCAAAAAAATATTGGTAAGCAGATAGATGTAGTTACCACCGAAAGCGGGAAACTTAGCGGAAAATTACTTTCGGCAACAGCAAAAGGCATTGAGTTGGAAATCAAATCGAAAGAAAAAACAGATCCCAAAAAAGGAAAACAAGTAGTAATAAATAATATCAGTTTAACATTTAATCAAATAAAAAAAACGACAGTTGTAATATCATTTTAACACCTAAACAAAATGGAAAGTATCAATTTAATTGAATCCTTCTCGGAATTCAAAGAGATTAAAAACATCGACAGAGCTACATTAATGAGCATTATTGAAGATGTATTTCGCAGTATGCTATTAAAAAAATATGGTTCGGACGACAACTTCGATATCATCGTAAACCCTGACCGGGGAGATATAGAGATCTGGCATAACCGCGAGGTAGTTGATGATGAGTTTGCTGAAGACAGCTTTGATTTTGAAGAAGCAAAACACATCGGTTTATCTGCTGCTCAAAAAATTGATGCGGACCTGGAAATAGGCGAAGAGATCACGACTCCTGTTAAGTTGGATGATTTTGGAAGACGTGCAGTACTTGCTGTTCGTCAGAATTTAGTCTCTAAAATCCTGGAGCTGGAGAAAGACGGTATCTACAAAAAATACAAAGAGCGTGTGGGTGAGATCATGACCGGAGAAGTTTACCAGATCTGGAAAAAAGAATTACTGATCCTGGATGAGGATGGCAATGAATTGTTATTACCGAAATCAGAACAAATCCCTTCCGATTTTTTCAAAAAAGGAGATACTATCCGTGCCGTTGTTCAACGTGTGGATATGAAAAATAATTCCCCGATCATTGTATTATCGCGTACATCCTCCGCATTCCTCGAACGCTTGTTCGAGCTGGAAGTGCCGGAAGTATTCGATGGTTTGATCACCATCAAAAAAATTGTGCGTGAACCGGGCGAAAGAGCAAAAGTTGCTGTTGAATCGTATGACGACCGCATCGATCCTGTTGGAGCATGCGTTGGTATGAAAGGTTCCCGTATCCACGGCATTGTACGTGAGCTGCGTAATGAGAACATTGATGTGATCAACTACACCAGCAACGCACAATTGTTCATCACCCGTGCATTAAGCCCGGCAAAAATCACTTCAGTGAAAATCGATGATGAGAACAAACGTGCAGAAGTGTTTTTAAAACCAGATCAGGTGTCGTTGGCAATTGGTAAGGGCGGACACAATATCAAATTGGCCGGAAAATTAACCGGTTATGAAATTGACGTGTACCGCGATACTGATGTAGATGTGGAAGATGTGGATCTGGAAGAATTTGCAGATGAGATCGAAAGCTGGATTTTGGATGAATTAAAATCCGTTGGCTGCGATACTGCAAAATCTGTATTGGAGCTTTCTATTGATGAGCTTGTAAAACGTACCGACCTGGAAGAAGAAACTGTGAAAGAAGTTCGCAGCATCTTACAGGCAGAATTTGAGTAAATTGTGCTTGCCGTTAACATGTATCCGTGCAAGCATCAGGTATCAGTTTTGAATGGATACATGTTAACAATTAGCCTGTCTGTGTTAGACAGGTAACGATCTTAAAAAATAATATGTCAGAAAACAAAGTACAAAAGTTAAGTAAAGTTGCTAAGGAATTCAACGTTAGTATTGGGACTATCCTGGATTTCCTGAAAGGCAAAGGCATTGCTATTGAGAACAGCCCGATGGCAAAAGTGCCGGATGAGGTTTATAGTGTTCTGCTAAAAGAGTACCAATCGGAAAAAGCCGCAAAAGAAGAAGCGGAAAAGGTTTCCAACAGTACCAAAGCCAAGAAAGAAAGTATTTCTCTGGATCTTGATGCAAAAAAACCGGAAACGAAAAAAGAGGAAGAAGAGATCATCATTAAAAATGTACAACCTGTTGAAGTTGCTGCACCCAAAGAAAAAGCAGTAATCAAAGAGGTAAAAAAGGAAGAAGAGCCTAAAAAAGAAGAAGCTGCCGATGAGACCATCAAAGCCAAAACGGATTCGGATGTGAAAGTAAAAGTGGTTTCAAAGATCGATTTGGATGCATTGAATACCAAAACCAAACCCGACAAAAAAACCAAAGCAGAAAAAGAAGAAGAGAAAAAGACAACCGCAAAAGGAAAAATAAAAGCTTCGAAAGAAAAAGAAGAAGTAATTGAAAAACCTGTTGTTGTTGAACCTCCGGTTGTAGAAAAAACACCGGTAGTAGAAACACCAACTACACCCGAGCCGCCAAAAGTAGATTTCTATGAAACAAAAGTAGAAAAACTGGAAGGCCCTAAAATTATGGGTAGAATTGAATTACCTGTAAAAGAAGAACGTAAAAAACCGGTTGCCTCCTCCTCTGCTGCCAACAGCAACGATAAGAAAAAACGTAAACGCATTAAGAAAAGCTTTGGCGGGACTACTATCGGTGATGCATTACAGCCAAAAACCGGCGCTGGTACAGGTGTACCATTGAGCCAGGAAAGTAAAGAGAAAAAATACGGCGACCGCCCATTAGGTACCGGCGCTTATAATAAAAACAGGAATACCAGCGGTGGCAATGCACGCGGACCTAAAGTAGAGCTTACGCCGGAACAAATCCAGGCGCAGATCAAAGAAACATTAGCGCGCTTAAGCGGAGCTGGAAAGTCAAAAGCATCCAAACACCGGAAGTCGAAACGCGACATGGTGAGTGACAGAATTCAGGAAGCAGCAGATCAGACAGAAGCAGAGAAAAAAATCATAAAAGTAACCGAGTTCGTTTCTGCGAACCAGTTAGCACAAATGATGAACGTACAGGTAAACGAAATTATTTCGACCTGTATGAGCCTTGGAATGTTTGTTTCTATCAACCAGCGACTGGATGCCGAAACCATTGCCATTGTTGCAGAAGAGTTCGGTTACCAATTGGAGTTTGTGAGCGTTGAAGTACAGGAAGCCATCAAGGAAGAAGAAGATACCGAAGATCAGCTGGTATCCCGCTCACCGATTGTAACCGTAATGGGCCACGTCGATCACGGTAAAACATCCTTGCTGGATTATATCCGTAAAGCCAATGTAATTGCTGGTGAGGCCGGTGGTATCACCCAGCACATCGGTGCATACAACGTAACACTCGAAAACGGTAAAACCATTACATTCCTCGATACACCGGGCCACGAAGCGTTTACCGCGATGCGTGCACGTGGTGCACAGGTAACGGATATCGCTATTATTGTTGTAGCAGCCGATGATAGCGTAATGCCTCAAACCATAGAAGCTATCAATCACGCACAGGCAGCAGGAGTTCCGATTGTTATTGCGATAAATAAAATTGACAAGCCGGGTGCAAATCCTGACAAGATCCGCGAAGCTTTATCACAAATGAATATCCTTGTGGAAGAATGGGGCGGAAAATATCAATGCCAGGAGATCTCGGCAAAACAAGGCTTAAACATTGATGCTTTATTGGATAAAGTATTATTGGAAGCAGAAATGCTGAACCTCAGGGCAAACCCTGATAAAAATGCGACAGGAACCGTTATTGAATCCGAGTTGGATAAAGGACGCGGTTACGTAAGTACCATCCTTGTGGAAGCAGGAACATTGCATGTTGGAGATACTGTATTAGCGGGTTGTTTTAGCGGTAAAGTAAAAGCGCTGAACAATGAACGGGGACAGGTTGTAAAAGATGCAGGCCCTGCAATGCCGGTGATATTGCTTGGTTTAAGCGGTGCGCCACAGGCAGGTGATAAATTCCACGTAATGAGCGATGAGCGTGAAGCCCGCGAAATTGCTGCAAAACGTTTGCAGTTACAACGCGAGCAAGGTATCCGTACTCAGAAACACATTACACTCGATGAGATCGGAAGACGTTTAGCGATCGGTGATTTCAAAGAATTGAACGTGATCGTGAAAGGTGACGTGGATGGATCTGTGGAAGCATTAGCCGATTCATTGCAAAAACTTTCTACTGAAAAAGTACAGGTGAAGATCATTCACAAATCCGTAGGCGCCATTAGCGAATCCGACGTATTGTTAGCTTCGGCTTCCAACGCGATCATCATCGGTTTCCAGGTTCGTCCTTCCGGAAGTGCGCGTAAATTAGCGGAAGTAGAACAAATCGATATCCGCTTATACTCCATCATCTACAAAGCGATCGATGAGATCAAAGCGGCGATGGAAGGCATGTTGGCACCGGAATTTGAAGAAAAAATCGTTTGTAACATTGAAGTACGCGATGTGTTCAACATCACCAAAGTGGGAACAATTGCAGGATGTTTTGTACTCGACGGAAAAGTTACCCGCAACACCAAAGTACGCGTAGTACGCGATGGTATTGTGGTGCACGATGGTTCACTGGGTTCATTAAAGCGTTTCAAAGACGATGTAAAAGAAGTGAACAGAGGATTCGAGTGCGGATTGAACATCGATAATTTCAACGACATCAAAGTAAATGATATCATTGAAGGTTACGAAATGGTGGAGATCAAAGCGAAATTGTAATTTTTTACTTTTTTGAAAATAGATAAGAAAAGCTCTGCAGGTTGCAGGGCTTTTTTTGTTTTATAATTTCATACAATACAGGTATAATTGTCAAACATTTTTGTAATATTTATACTCTTTGTAAGCTGTTCTTTTTGCTGAAGCACTACCCGTTTATCAACCCCTGTCAGGGTTTAAAACCCTGACAGGGGAAGTTCTTTTTTAACATACAAATTTGTAAATTTCTATTTATTCGTAATTTATAACATACAGATTCGTAGTTTCGTTTCTGATTCGCTATCCGTACAAATTATGAAATTAAAACTGAGATTTTTCCGCATAACCCTTCTACTTCTTTTATCGGGATTTATTTTCGGAACAATTCATTTTTATTACAATGCTATTTACATTCCAAAACAATTATACGCGAAAGCACTGAGCGCTAAACCGGTTGATGTTATTATCGTTCCTGGTGTTCCCTATGATGGCGGTAAATGGGGATTTATCATGAGATGGCGCGTATACTGGTCGGTGTATTTATACAAAACCGGCCGGGCAAAAAATATCATTTATTCAGGATCTGCCGTATACACGCCATACACCGAAGCAACCATCATGGCTTTGTATGCCGAAAAAATGGGCGTACCAAAAGAGCACATCTTTACCGAAAAACAAGCGCAGCACACCACCGAAAATCTCTATTATTCCTGGCAGATAGCACAGGCAAAGGGGTTTAAAACTGTTGCATTTGCTACCGATCCTTTTCAATCTTACAAAATAGCGCCTTACATTCCAAAATTTAAGCTGGATGTAACACTTATTCCCATGATTATTCCGATCATGGAATGGATGAAAATGCAGGATTATGAAATTGAATCGGCGAAAGCCTACCAGTTACATTTTGTTTCCATCCGCAAACGGGAAACACCCGAACAGCAGGAGTTTTACTCAAAAGGAGGGAGAATTAAAATTAAATGATGTACAGATAACGTTCGCCTGAACGATTCGGATAGGAACAGGGACGAAACTACGAATCTGTGCGCTGTGTATGACAATGCCTATTGAATTAAAATCACTACGAAGCTGTCATTTCGCGCGGAGTTGAGAAACGGCAACAGTCAAATCACAAAGCAAATCGAAGGTTATTTTTTATCAGGAACGTCCGGCGTATCCAAGTCCGGAAACTCAATATCATCCACCACAATAAAGGCAGCAGGAAATTCCGTTTGTACTTCTTTTAAAAATTTATAGGCTTCCAGCTTGGTTCTGAAATCGCCGACGCGGATATTGAAATTGGGCTGATCATATTTTTCGTAAGCAGGCACATTCGCAAAACGGGCAATGAATTTTGCTTTCATCTCTTTTGCTTTTGCTTTGTCCGTTCCCGAATGAATTTTGATCCGGTACCCTTTGATGTTCGCTTTGGAGTTGATCTCAATTTGTTTGTCCAGCAATTCCCTGATGCGCTGATCCTGCACCAACTCTACTTTTCCGGTGTCTGTTGAAACAGTTTGTGCGAACGAAAACGTGCGCAAAGCACATAAAAAAAAGATAAAAAAAAGGCTGCGGATAGTGGTCATATTTTTAAAACTGAAACAAAGGTAATTTAATAAATAATCCGGTACCAATGATGTCTTTGATTTTTATCAAAATAATGATTTTTTAATGCGTCCCGAAAGTTCGACAAAATATTGATTTTACTGGACAAAACATTCTTTTTAAATGCCGGTTTCAGAACTGTCTGTACATAAAAAACATGTCACTTATTTAGAATGAATATAAATTAAATGATTTTTATAAAATTTTGGCTTTTTTTGAATCTGCAATAACTCTTTCTTATAAATTTGTCCGCGAGTAAAAATACTCCCCCGACTAATCGGGCCATTCAACGGAGCTAAATAGTTAAAAATCAATATGGATACATTGTTCAACAAACCGCAAAAACAAATTTTCGCGATTTTTTCCCTCCTTTTTTTATCAATTGTTTTTAGTAGTAACCACGCTTTCGCTCAGGATGGCGGAAAAGTATTCAAGCAAAATTGTGCGGTTTGCCACAGTTTAGGTTCGAACAAAGTTACCGGACCGGGACTGAAAGGGGTGTTCACACGCGTTCCTAGCGAAGAGTGGATGCACAAATGGATCAAGAACAATAAAGCAGTGATCGCTTCCGGCGATGCATACGCTAATAAAATATTTAATGAGTATAAAACAGACATGACTTCTTTTACCGGTCTATCGGATGACGATATTACCGCAGTAATGAAATACATCAAAGATTACAAAGAGCCAGAAAAAAACCCAGGTGGTGATCCGGGACAAAATGCAGGAACTGGTGGTGCTGCTCCAACTGACGAAGGCGTTAATCCATTAGCGATCTTAATTGGTGTTATTGCATTCTTAATCATCATTGTAGCGGTATTACGCGGTGTACGCCACTCCCTGAAAAACTTACAGAACGAAAAACAAGGATTGCCGGAAGAAGAAGCGGTTGGCGCATGGACAGAATTAAAAGAATGGATCTACAGCCACAAACGTACAACTGCTGTCATTATCATCATCATTGTTTGTGGATTGTTAACCAGCGGCTGGTATGCACTAAAAGACATCGGTGTGTACGAAGGTTACCACCCGGAACAACCAATTGCATTCTCACATAAAATCCATGCCGGCGATAATGCTATCAATTGTCAGTATTGCCACTCCGGTGTTGAAAGAAGTAAAGTTGCCGGAATCCCTACAGTGAACGTTTGTATGAACTGCCACAAAGGAATTTCCAAAGGCCCTACTACAGGAACAACCGAAATTGCGAAGATTTATGAAGCAGCCGGTTGGGATCCTGAAAAAGGCGAATACAACAAGCCACAAAAACCTATCAAATGGATCAAAGTTCACAACTTACAGGACTTTGTATTCTTCTCCCACCAGCAACACGTAAAAGTAGGGAAACAAGAGTGTGCTACCTGTCATGGTGAAGTAAAAGAAATGACTACCGTTCACCAGGAAAAACAATTAACAATGGCTTGGTGTATCGATTGCCATAGAAAGACAGAAGTACCGGGCATGAAAGACAATCCTTACTACGAAAGCATGCACAAAAAATTAGCTGAACAATACAAAAATTTACCTAAGGAAGAGCAAGTGATAACCGTTGCTAAAATGGGTGGAATTGAATGTGGAAAATGTCATTATTAAAATCCGTTAGAATTTCTAAATTATAATTTATTTAGAAAAAAAGGATAAAAGATTTAGAGCTTAGAATTTAGAATTTACAAAAGATATGGCAACAAAAAAATACTGGAAAGGGCTTGACGAATTAAGTAACAGTCCTGAGTTTGTTCAAAACGCGAATAATGAATTTGCAGAACAACCACCTGTAGAAAAATTCCTGGAAGGTAAAAACCTGGAGAATGAAGGAACTAACCGTAGAGATTTTCTTAAGTTTTTAGGATTCAGCGTAACCGCTGCATCGTTGGCTGCTTGCGAAACTCCTGTAAATAAAGCGATCCCTTACGTTGTAAAACCGGAAGAAATCACACCAGGTGTTGCAAACTGGTATGCTTCTACTTATTTTGACGGAAGAGATTACGCAGCTGTATTGGTAAAAACACGCGAAGGCCGCCCTATCAAATTAATGGGTAACAACCTTTCCAAAGTAAGTTCCGCTACTAATGCACGTATCCAGGCCTCTGTGCTTTCATTATACGATTCTTCGCGCTTGAGCGGGCCAACTGCAAACGGCAACGCTTCTTCATGGAACACTGTAGATAAAGAGATCGGACAAAAATTAAGCGCGATCGCTGCAAAAGGCGGCGCTATCCGTATTTTATCTTCTACTATTATCAGCCCCTCTACAAAAGCGGCGATCGCAGATTTTGCTGCGAAATATCCTACTACCAAGCTTATAACATACGACGCGGTTTCTTATGCTGGTATCACTAAAGCAAATGAGCAAACATTCGGACAAGCGGTGATTCCTTCTTATTATTTTGATAAAGCACAGGTGATTGTTAGTGTTGGGGCTGATTTCCAGGGCAACTGGATCGAAAATTATTCTACTGCTTATTTCAAAACAAGAAAAGTTAGCAAAGAAAACCCGGTAATGTCCAAACACTACCAGTTTGAATCTAACTTATCATTATCAGGTGCCAATGCTGATGAGCGTACTCCGGTTAAAGTTTCTGAACAAGGTAAAGTAGTTGTAAGCTTATACAATGCAGTTGCTAAGATCGTCGGTGGTTCTTCCATAGCATCTTCTGCATTGCCTTACGATGAAGAAATCGCGAAAGCAGCTAAAGATTTAGCAGCTAACAAAGGAAAATCTTTGGTAATCGCGGGTTCAAACGACATAAACATTCAATTGGTAGTGAATGCTATCAACAAAATGCTGGATAACTATGGTAAAACAATTGACCTGGAAAACCCAAGCTTCTTAAATCAAAGTGATGATAAAGCTTTTGCTGATTTGGTTACCGATATGGCTTCCGGAAAAGTAGATGCATTGATCACTTATAATGTAAACCCTGTTTACACAGCACCTGCTTCTTTAAAATTTGCTGATGCATATAATAAAGTAGGTTTGCGTATCTCATTTGCTGATAAAGCAGATGAAACAGCCTCGATGGCAAACTATATCTGCCCTGATCACCATTACCTGGAATCATGGAACGATTTTAACCCACGCATTGCACACTACAGCTTATCACAACCAACTATCTCTCCTTTATATTCTACACGCCAGGCACAGGAAACATTGTTGAAATGGAGTGGCAACAACACCGATTTCCATTCTTACATGCAAAAAGTATGGCAGGAACGCGTATTCCCGATGCAGGGAAAATACATGGCTTTCCCGGAATTCTGGAACCACTCTTTACAGGATGGTGCTATTGAAGTGGGTAAAGGCGAAGAAGTTATGGCTTCGGGAGCCGACAGCTTAAAAGCAATGCCGGTAGCTGTAAAAGGTGCTAAAAAAGAAGAGAAACAAAAAGAAGAACCAAAAACTCCTGTTACAGCAGTTGACCTGAACAGCGCAGCACAAAAAATAAACGCAGTTACAGGTGGAAAATTTGAATTAGAGATCTACGAAAAAATAGGTATCGGTAATGGTAACCAGGCAAACAACCCTTGGTTGCAGGAATTACCTGATCCTATTACCAAAATTACCTGGGACAATTACGTTACTATGTCGCCTGCCGATATGGAAGAAGCAAAATACGATTTAATGAAACGCCAGGACAGGACGGCAAGTGTTGTAAATGTTACTGTAAACGGCCAAACTATTAAATTACCTGTAGTTCCTCAACCGGGACAAGCGCGCGGTACAATTGGTATTGCATTGGGTTATGGAAGAGACAAAGCAGGATCATTAAGCGAACGCGTTGGAACCGTTATCGGTAAAAACGTTTATCCGTTCACACAAATGGTTGATGGCACTATCATATACTCTGCACTGGATGCAAAAGTAGAAAGCGCTAACGAAACTACACAGATTGCAGGCACACAGGTTCACCATACATTGATGGGCCGCGAGATTGTAAAAGAAACTATTCTTTCTGAATATCAAAAAAATCCAAAAGCAGGAAATGCGGATGATATGCTAACCACAAATTCCGGTAAAGTAAAAGCAGCCACTGTTGATCTTTGGGATGCGTTTCCACGTCCGGGCCATATATGGGGAATGACCATCGACTTAAACTCTTGTTTTGGTTGCGGTGCTTGTGTGGTAAGTTGTACAGCTGAAAACAACGTTGCCGTTGTTGGTAAAGAACAAGTAATGAAAACACGCGAAATGCACTGGTTGCGTATCGATCGTTACTATACTACTAACTGGCCGAATGAAGGAAAAGAAGCAAAAGAACAAGCAAAAGAAGAGGGTGTTGGAGCAATTGCAATGTACCTGGATATGGAAAACCCGGAAGCTTTGAACCCGAAAGTGGTTTTCCAGCCGATGATGTGCCAGCACTGTAACCACGCTCCTTGCGAAAACGTTTGTCCTGTATTGGCTACCAATCACAGCTCCGACGGATTAAATACAATGGCTTACAACCGCTGCGTTGGTACACGTTACTGCGCAAATAACTGCCCTTTCAAAGTAAGACGTTTCAACTGGTTCAACTACAACGGAAATTCTGATTACACATTCAACCCTTCACAAGATGATTTAGGACGTATGGTATTAAATCCAGACGTAGTAGTTCGTTCCCGTGGTGTTATGGAAAAATGCTCTATGTGTGTTCAACGCATCCAGGCTGGTAAATTAGAAGCTAAAAAAGCTGAACGCGTATTGGTGGATGCTGATGTAAATACAGCTTGTGCCGATGCCTGTCCTACCAACGCAATTACTTTTGGTGACTTAAGCAATGCAGACAGTGCGATCAGTAAATTAAGAGCTCAGGAAAAAGACGGACGTAACTATTTTGTACTGGAGGAGATCGGTGTAAAACCATCAGTATCTTACTTAACAAAAGTGAGAAACAGCGAAGAAACCGTACACAAAGGAAAAGAAGAAAAATCAGAGAAAGCAGAAGCTTAATCAGACAACGAATAAAAAAAACGAATAATATAATTTTATAATTTCAAAAGTATAATATGCAGCACGAATCGGAAATTAGAGAGCCGTTAATCCTTGGTAAAAAATCATATCATCAAATTACTGAAGATATCGTAAGACCAATTGAGGGCAAAGCTACAAAGTATTGGTACATGCTTCTTACTGTATCCATTATCTGCTTTTTATGGGGTATCATGTGTTTGTGCTATACCATCGGAACCGGTATTGGTGTTTGGGGATCCAACAATGGTGTTGACTGGGCCTGGGATATCACCAACTTCGTATGGTGGATCGGTATCGGTCACGCCGGAACATTGATCTCTGCAGTATTGTTACTGTTCCGCCAAAAATGGAGAATGGCCATCAACCGCTCTGCGGAAGCGATGACGATCTTCGCCGTAATGTGTGCCGCTATCTTCGTATTGTTACACACCGGCCGTCCATGGTTGGATTATTTCTTATTTCCATTGCCAAATCAATTCGGCTCATTGTGGGTTAACTTTAACTCCCCGCTAATGTGGGACGTGTTCGCGGTATCAACTTATTTCTCTGTATCATTGGTATTCTGGTACACAGGTCTTGTTCCTGATTTCGCGATGATCCGCGACAGAGCAGTGAAACCAATGGCTAAAAAAATGTATGGATTGTTGAGTATGGGTTGGGGCGGAAGCGCCCGTCACTGGAGCCGTTTTGAAGAAGTATCATTGGTACTTGCCGGTTTATCCACACCACTTGTATTCTCGGTTCACTCAATTGTATCCACCGACTTTGCTACATCCGTTGTACCGGGTTGGCACACCACCATCTTCCCTCCTTATTTCGTTGCCGGGGCGGTATTCTCAGGTTTTGCGATGGTATTAACGCTGTTGCTGATCATGCGTAAGATCTACCGTTTGGAAAACTACATCACTATCAAACACATCGAGTATATGAACATTGTAATCATCGTTACAGGTTCTATCGTAGGTGTTGCTTACTTAACAGAGTTATTTATTTCCTGGTACTCGGGCGTGGAATACGAACAATATGCATTCCTTAACCGTGCAACCGGTCCATACTGGTGGGCATACGCAATGATGATGACCTGTAACGTTGTTTCACCTCAGCTGTTCTGGTCTAAAAAATTACGTACCAATTTGATGTTCACCTTCGTAATGTCGATCATTGTAAACATCGGTATGTGGTTCGAGCGTTTTGTAATCATCGTGCCTACACTGTGCCGTACATTCCTTCCATCAACATGGAACATGTATCATCCGACATTTGTGGACATCGGGATTTATACCGGAACAATCGGAATGTTCTTTACTTTCTTCCTGTTGTTTACACGTTATTTCCCTGTGATCGCACAAGCGGAGTTAAAATCGATCTTGAAATCATCCGGACAGGAATACAAAGAAAAAGCGGCTCATTCACATGATGAAGCACACCACTAATTAGAATTACTTTATAGAAAAATACAGATATGAGCAAAGTAGTAATACATGCAATTTATGACGATGAAGAGCCTTTAATGGCGAGCGTAAAAAGCCTTCGTTCAAATGGTTTTCAAATCAAGGATGCATTTACTCCATTCCCTGTGCATGGTTTAGATGTGGCGATGGGTCTTCCGAGAACACGCATCGCAATTTGCGCCTTTATTTACGGGATCACTGGAACTTGTTTAGCTACATTAATGATGTGGTACATGATGGTTCACGACTGGCCTACAGATGTGGGTGGTAAACCAAGCTTTGCATACTACATGAACGTACCTGCATTTATTCCTATTACGTTCGAATCTACAGTACTTTGTGCTGCACATGGTATGGCCATCACTTTTTATTTGAGAAGCTGGCTGGTACCGGGAGCAAAAGCAAAAAATCCGGATCCGCGTACTACTGACGATAAATTTATGATGGTAGTGGAAACAAAAGAAGAAAACAAAGCCAACCTGGAGTCTTTATTAAGAAGCGGCGGAGCTTCTGAAATTCACTACAAATAGTTAAAAGGTTTATCTGAAGATTATAAAAATTGCTAAAGAATACGATATTAAGATGAATAAAAAAGCAACAAAAATTATTACATTAATGGCAGTTTTTGGCTGTGTTGCCATAGCGTTTACGTCATGTGATAAAAAAGATGCAAACAGTCCGGGTGTAGAATATATGCCAGACATGTACCGCTCTCCTTCACTGGAAAGTAACATGGCGTATGTAACAATCAAAAACGGAAAAGAAACCGGCGATACATTGCAGGTAAACAGGATGCCGGTTGTAGGAACAATTGCAAGAGGCTACTTTCCGTATGCATTCCCAAATACTCCTGAAGGATATGAAGCCGCCAAAATCGGTTCTCATAACCCCCTGGAAAAAAATGATAAAAATTTAAAAGAGGGTGAAGAATTATACGGTAAGTTCTGTGTTCATTGCCACGGTGCAACCGGACAAGGCGACGGCCCTGTAGGTTTGAAGTTACCGGGTGCTCCCCCTGCTTATACTGCAGCTGACAAAATCAATATGACAGAAGGCGAGCTTTTCCAAATCATTACATACGGAAAAGGATTTATGGGATCACATGCATCACAGGTATCCCAAACAGAAAGATGGAAACTGGTATTGTACGTTCAGCATTTACAGCATCCGAACGGTGTAACTGTACCGGCTGCTGATTCTGCAAATGCTGCTAAACCAGCTCCAAAAATGGCTACAAAGAAAAAATAATTGAAGAGTAGAAAAGTATATCCGAGATAAAAAAAAATTACAATTGATATGACTAATTTAAACTATACGTTTACAAGCAGAACCAAGAATATTACTTTTGGTTTAATGGCTATAGGCTTAATAACTATAATTGCAGCATTCGCTACGGATACTGTTGCACCGGATGGTTTTACTGCCGACACTTACCATCATACCCGTACCTGGGCAAACTTGCTTGTAAACAGTTATTTCTTCATGGGGATAGCGTTATTGTCAACCTTCTTCATGGCTTTACAATACGTAGCGGAAGTTGCCTGGTCAGTTGCTGTAAAACGTGTATACGAAGCTATTTCCAGCTTTTTACCTGTAGGCGCTACTTTGATGTTCCTGATCCTGTTAGCCGGACAAGTGCATTTGCACGACATGTATAAATTCATGGATAACGACATGATCACACCGGGAAATCCTAAATATGATGAAGTAATTGCAAATAAACATGGTTATTTTGGTGCTAACGATTGGTTTTTCTGGTTGAGAACGATGGGTTATTTAGTGGTTTGGTGCCTGTTTCAGCGCGGTTTTATTAAACGCTCCTTACAACAGGATATTGAGGGCGGAACAACAATCCACTTCAAACAAATGGGTAAAGCAGCTACATTCCTTGTATTTTTTGCAGTAACTTCTTCCACTTCTGCATGGGACTGGATGATGTCACTGGATATTCACTGGTTTAGCACCATGTACGGCTGGTACTCATTTGCCGGCATGTGGATCTCTGCAATGATCACCATTATTTTATTTGTGCTTTATTTGAAGCGCAGAGGTTATTTAGAGCAGGTGAACGACAGCCATATCCACGATTTGGGTAAATGGGTGTTTGCAATCAGCTTCCTGTGGAGCTACTTATGGTTCATGCAGTTCATGCTGATCTGGTATACAAACATTCCGGAAGAGATCAGTTATTTCCAGGAGCGTTTACATGATTTCCATTATATGGGACTAATGTGGACTGTATTCGCTTTAAATTTTGTATTCCCAATGATATTGCTGATGAGCCGCGATGCAAAACGCAACTATTTTTTCCTGACGTTTGTAGGTTGCATCATCTTCATCGGCCACTGGCTGGATGTATTTATGATGGTAATGCCTTCTACCGTTCACGGACAATGGCACTTAGGCTGGGTTGAGATCGGCACAGCACTTGGGTTCCTTGGATTATTACTATATGTGGTTCACAAAGCATTAACAAAAGCACCGTTGATGATTCAGAAACATCCTTACATGGACGAAACATTACATCATCACTATTAATAGTTCCTTTTTTTAGAGAAGAAAGAAAAACAATAACGAATAACAATTCAATATACTATGATAAAGTTTTTAGTTTACATTGCCATTATTTTAACAGTTCTTGCAGTTGGCTATTTAGTTCGTGTGTTTGAACTTGCATCTGGTTTAAAAGGCAAAAAGCCGGAAGAGGTAACAGAAAAAGACAACCGTTTGATGGGCAGGATCATGCTTACATTCGTAATCGCATTATTCTGTTTTGTAGGATGGCAATTAAAAAGCTATGGCTGGAGAACGCTTCCTGAAGCTGCATCCATTCATGGAAAACAATTGGACTGGTTGTTTAATTTCAACATGGGCATTTTATGGTTTGTATTTGTTGTTACTCACATCTTATTGTTCTATTTCGCCTACAAATATTATGGTAAAAAAGATAACCGCGCTACTTATTTCCCGCATGATAATCGTTTAGAGATGATCTGGACCGTGATCCCTGCAATCGTATTGGCAGTGATCGTGATCTACGGTATTAAAACATGGAACACTATTACAGCAGTTGCTGATCCCAATTCACAGGTGATTGAATTATATGCAAAACAATTTGACTGGACAGCACGTTATTCCGGAGCAGACAATACACTGGGGGATGCTAACTACAAGCTGATTACTTCCAGCAACGACCTTGGCATGGATTCTACAAGCAAAGCCGGCCAGGATGATATCATTGTGAAAAATGAATTGCACCTTGTTGTAAACAAAGAAGTGGAATTTAAATTCAGATCACGTGATGTTATTCACAGCGCTTATTTCCCTCACTTCCGTGCACAGATGAACTGTGTACCGGGCATGACCACCATGTTGCACTTCACTCCTACTATTACAACTGCAGATATGCGTAAAAACCCAGTAGTGATCAAACAAATGGCGGCGATCAATGCTGTAAGGAAACAACGTGTGATCGGAGATGCTGATTATAAACCGGGGGATGATAAACCGGTAGAATTTGATTATATTTTATTGTGTAACAAGATTTGTGGAAACAGTCATTACAACATGCAAATGACGGTTATCGTAGAAACACAGGCAGAATATGACAAATGGCTGGCGAGCAAACCTGCTTTTTTTGCAAAAGCACCCGCAACACCTGCTCCGGCGGTAGCGCCTGCTGCAGCGGCTGATCAGAAATCTGCGAAAGTAGTTGCACAAAAATAATTGAGAATAAAACGTAAAAATTAACAAACAACAATAAAGTATAAAATATGTCAATGGAGAATCACGGTCATCAGGAACATCACGGAAGCCAAGAACATCATGGAGACCACGATGAGCATCATCATGAAGAATCTTTTGTGAGCAAATACATTTTTAGTATGGATCACAAAACCATTTCACGCCAGTTTTTAGTAACTGCCGTGATTATGGCCACATTTGCAATGATCATGTCAATGCTATTCCGTTTACAATTAGCATGGCCAAGCCATCACTTCGCATTTATCAACTGGATCCTAGGTGATAAAATGGGTAAAGACGGTGTATTGGAGCCGGGAATGTACATGGCATTAGTAACGATCCACGGTACCGTGATGGTATTTATGGTATTAACAGGCGGCTTGAGCGGTACGTTCAGTAATTTATTGATTCCTTACCAGATCGGTGCACGCGATATGGCATCCGGATTTTTGAACATGTTGTCGTATTGGTTCTTCTTCTTATCAAGTGCGGTGATGATGGCTTCGTTCTTTATTGAAACAGGTCCTGCATCAGGCGGTTGGACAGTTTATCCTCCATTAAGTGCATTACCACAGGCAATGGATGGATCTAAATTAGGGATGACTTTCTGGTTGGTATCTATGACATTATTCATTGTATCTTCTTTATTGGGTGGTTTGAACTACATCATCACGATCCTGAACTTACGTACAAAAGGTATGACGATGACACGCCTGCCATTAACGATCTGGGCATTTTTTGTTACCGCTATCTTAGGAGTTTTATCTTTCCCTGTATTATTATCTGCAGCCTTGTTATTGATCTTCGACAGAAGCTTCGGTACATCCTTCTACTTATCTGACATTTACATTGGCGGACAAGCCCTGGAGCAAACCGGTGGTAGCCCGATCCTTTATCAGCATTTATTCTGGTTCCTGGGCCACCCGGAGGTATACATCATTATTTTACCTGCATTGGGTTTAACATCGGAGATCATTTCTGTAAATGCACGCAAACCGATCTTCGGTTACCGCGCGATGATCGGTTCGATCATGGCAATTGGTTTCCTTTCATTCATCGTTTGGGGCCATCACATGTTTATCACGGGCATGAACCCATTCTTAGGATCTGTATTCGTATTTACAACATTACTGATCGCGATCCCATCTGCAGTAAAAGCGTTTAACTACATCACTACATTATGGAAAGGTAATATCCGTTTCACACCGGCAATGCTGTTTGCAATCGGTTTGGTTTCTACCTTCATCTCCGGTGGTTTAACCGGTATCATCCTGGCGGATTCTGCACTGGATATTCCAATCCACGATACGTATTTTGTGGTTGCCCACTTCCACATCGTAATGGGTGTATCGGCAATCTTAGGTATGTTGGCCGGTGTTTATCACTGGTTCCCAAAAATGTTCCTGCGCCACATGAATAAAAAATTAGGCTATGTCCATTTCTGGTTAACGTTCGTATCCGCTTACGGAGTATTCTTCCCGATGCACTTCTTAGGACTGGCCGGTGTACCACGCCGTTATTATTCAAACACAGCGTTCCCTATGTTCGATAACTTAATTGACATCAACATCCTGATCACTTGTTTTGCTATATTGGGTGGTTTGGCACAGCTGATCTTCCTGTTCAACTTCTTCTATTCTATGTTCCGCGGACCAAAATCGGTGCAAAACCCATGGAATGCAAATACGCTGGAGTGGACAACACCAATGGCACATACACATGGAAACTGGCCTGGTGCATTACCGGTGGTTCACCGTTGGCCATATGACTACAGCAAACCTGGTAAAGAGCTTGATTATGTTCCACAAACTGTTCCACTGGCAGAAGGCGAAGTGGACGGCGGAGGCCACAACTAAATTTTAAAGAATATTAAAAAAATCCCCGAGCAGCAATGTTTGGGGATTTTTGTTTTGGCTTATTTTCCAAGGGAGCAGGATGTGAATGTGGTATTTGGCTTCCCGCTCGGGAGGAGCGCTTTGGACAAAGACGCGAAGGTTACGGAATTTGACAAGGACTGTCTGATCTGCAGTGCTAAAACGGTTTGTGATATTCATATCTTAACAGTATGCTGTAACAAAATTGATTGGAATTACTGAATACAGTACTAAATGATTTTTATTATAAAACAAACGTGAAGATCAGTCGAAGAACTAAAACAACATTAACGGGTATAGCATTACTGCTCATACAAACTTTTATCTTCCGCGATTACATCTCTCCGTTTCAATGGGGGCAACTCAAGGTAAGAGGACTTGCATGTACATGTCCTGATGAAGCAGTAATAAGTGGAAAAGCATATCTAAGATCGATTACTCCAGACAGTTTAAAAAAATACAACCTGGATTATTCGGAAATTTATGTGACAGAAATGCCTCACACCCTTGTGGATCCGCAAGGTGTAGATGATTATATACTCACAGGAACAGTTATTGGGAAAGAGAGAGTAAGTGAAGGCGATCCGTGGAATCCTAAAATAGAAGTCGGGAAATGGAGAGCAATTAATGTTTTTAAGGATTTGGCAATAAAAGGACTTCTCTTCGTGCAACTAATAATCTTTGCTTTTATTTTAAGAAAAAGTAAAAGGGAATAAAAGGGAACTTCCTCTACACATTGTGACAAATGCAATTTAGCTATCTCACATACCGTTTAATTAACTACGGACTATAATCCTGAATTGATATAGCTATCTTTGTGGCGTGGGAAAACAAAAAATCATACTTCTTCTTTTTTTCTTTGTATTGATTGGGCTTCAATCGAAGGCGCAACCCACGCTGGATACGATCAAATTTTGCCTGAAACAAAAACCGCATTTATTTGCAAAATTGGATTCGCGCAACTCGTTTATTGATAACAGTTTGGTAAATGTATTTGGCGTAAAGGCCGGAATCCGGTATTATAAAAGGCTGAGCTTCAGCCTGGGTTATTACCAGTTATACAATCCGCCGAAGAGCTTTAGCGAGGATGTGCATTACATCAGTTCTCACGGAAGTGAATACATTATCCGGAAGGGGTTAAAAATGTATTATTTTTCGGGAAACATTGAGTATTCTTTTTACCAGACAAAACACTGGGAGCTGAGTATGCCACTGCAGATCGGGATTGGAAAAACGTACTACCAATATACTGCAGAAGGCAAAAAATACAAAACAAATGAGCTGGTCAATTTCATTTACGAGCCAACGATAGCAATCGATTACAAGATCATTAAATGGGTAGGTGTGAATGCGGCCTTTGGCTATCGCTTCATGGTAGCACAAAACGGGCGGTTTAACACACAGTTTAATTCACCGATCGTTACGTTTGGAATTTCTATTTATTACAGCGAGATTGTGAAATCGCTTTTTCCGGAAAGTAAGATCGCTAAGAAAATGTAATATACCACCAGGCATTGAATTCGCTCAGAAAATTGGTCATGGCCACAAAAGAAAATATAAATCGTAAGCTGAATTGCCGGATTTAAATTTTGCACATTTTACAACCGCATTCCCATAAACAGTACATCATCCACCTGCTCGTAACCTTCTTTCCAGCGGTTAAAATAACGGTTCACGATCATCTCCTGCTTATCAAACGGAAGCGAATGGATTTGTTCCAGCATGTTCCGCATGTTGGATGTTTTTATTTTTTTGCCTTTTTCGCCGCCAAACTGATCGGGATAACCGTCGGTAAACATATAGATCGTATCACCTTTGGAAAGCTGGATATCGATTGTTTCGTATTGCTGTTTGTCGGTATTTTCTTTTTTGATGAGTTTTAATTCCCCGTCTTTCACCACAAAAACGGCGCGTCTGGTGGAACAGATCCTCACAAAATGTGTTTTCAGATTGATCTCACAAATAACCAGGTCCACGCTGTCCTGTGTATGATCGTGTTCATCATCATTTTGCTTGAGCAGCATTTTTATTTCATGATCCAGCGCTTCAAGTGCATACGACGGCGATGTAATATCGGGGCGCGATGTAATATCTTTTAACAGAGTACTGCCAATCATACTCATAAATGCACCCGGAACGCCATGCCCTGTAGCATCCGCACAGGCAATAATCAACTCATCACCATAATTTTCATACCAGTAAAAATCGCCGCTGACAATATCACGTGGCTGAAAAAATATGAATGATTGCGGAAGAATAGTGTTGAGTTTTTTTACTTCGGGAAGCAAAGCATCCTGGATACGCTTTGCATAGCGAATACTATCGGTGATGTCCTTGTTCTTTTTTTCAATCTCTTCTTTCTGCGCAATAACTTCGCGCGTTTTTTCATTCAGCGATTTTTGAAGTTGCGCCTGAAAGCGCCTGTGGTTGCGTTCTCTCAGCTTGATATAAAAATAAATGCAGTAAAAAATAAATGCGAATACAAAAATAATAAACCACCAGCGTTTCCAGAATGGCGCTTCAATCACAATCTTTATGGTCAGCGGGAGTGCATTGCCAATGCCATCGCTGTTATATGCTTTTAGAACAAACGTGTATTCACCGTCGGAAAGTTTACCGTATTGTACAAATGTATTTTTTGTTTTATCAGACCAGTCGGCATCAAAACCTTCCAGTTTGTATTGATATAAAATATTGGAATTAGCTTTAAAGCTGATGCCAATAAAATCGATGCGAAGTTTGTAGTTGTCATACGGAAGCAGAATATCCTTGGTGTATTGCAGATCTTTATCATTGATTTTTATGGAGCTGATGTTGACAATCGGCGGCACCATGTTTTTTTTATCCTTGTGCGGATCAAAGCGAATGGCGCCGTCTGTAGTTCCAAACCATGCATTTCCTGCGGCATCTTTTGTAAAGGCGTTATAGTTGCAATCGCCGGTAATCCCATCATTTTTATTAAAAATATCAATGGTGCCTTTTTGCGGCTTGATGCGGCTCAATCCATTGCGGTGGCCGATCCAGATATTTCCTGACCCATCATCTGTAAGGCCGTAACAAAAATTCGATAGCAGTCCTTTCTCTGTTGTATAGCGGCTAATGGCCGTTCCTTCCACAACAAATACCCCATTCCCGAAAGTAGAAGCCCAGATCCTATGTTGCGGATCTTCGATGATTCCTGTAATTGTAAGCAGATCCGAGGCATCGTATATTTTTTTATTATCAACTTTATCGGTTTTGATGTTGATGCTGCTCAGGAAATTACTATGCGTACCTATCCACAGCGTTTGTTTTTTATCGAAATAAATGTAATTGATGTTGTTATGCGGCAAACCGTTTTCGGTGGTAAAATGGGTGGTGATCTTATTATCCAGGTCTAACTTAAAAACACCATTTTTGGTGGCAATCCAGGCAATGTGGCCGTAACCGGTGATGCAATTAACGGAATTGCAAAGCTCATCTTCATTCAGTTCTGTTTTTTTAAATGTGGAGGTATGCGGATCAAAAACAAACGTCCCGTTTTTTTCTGTCCCGAGAAAAATGCGGCTACTATCCATTTGAAAAACAGCGGTGACTTTATCACTTACAAAACCATTTGCTTTTGCGTAAAAATTCCATTTGGCTTTGGTGTTGAGGTCGATCTTTAATAAGCCGTTCTCCAGCCCGAACCATTTTTGCTGATCACCGATGAGCAGCGAGGTTACATTATTGCTGTAATCTTTGGAAGTGTGCTTGTAGAACGAAAAATAATTGTCGGTGATGTGCACCACTCCGGTACCATAGGTTCCCACCCAGATGTTGCCCTCGTGATCGGCATAAATACTTTTAATGTATTTATTACCAAGGCCATTGTCATCACTCAGGTGCAGGTATTCTTTGTATTTTCGATCGGGCGTGATCAGTAATTTAAATAATCCGTTGCCAAATGTAGCTACCCATAAATTGGATAAATTATCTTCGTAAACGGCTTGTATGTTCGGCAGATCAATACCAATGTCATTGCCGATCGGTGTGGCTTTAAACTGATTTTGCGGCAGCGGGTTCAGTAAAAACAATCCATCTTCTTCCGTTCCTACCCAAAAACTGTTGGAGTTTGCTTTTTTTACAATGCATGTGATGTGATTTTCGGGAATGGAGGAAATAATGCTTACAAATTTTGGCTTTTGATCTGCCGGCGAAAGCTGGTATAATTTTATGCCGTTAACGGTACCTACGAGTAACTGATTATTTCCAAGGAAAGCGATAGAATAAATAATTTCCTTGTCAAATTCGATCTTGTAAACCGATACTTCAAAATTTTTGCTAATCCTGAAAATACCGTCGTTTTGTGTGGCACACCAGATGTTTCCTTTATCATCGCTAATAATGGAGGTAACAGGGCTTTTGGTAAAGCCGGAGGTGTTGATGGATCTGAAGCTTTTTCCATCGTACATAGTAACGCTTCCCTGGTTAAACCCCAACCAGAGGTTACGGTTATCATCCTTGTGACTGGCGGTAATGAAATTTTCGGCAATACCGTCGGTTGTGTAAAACGATTTGAAGCTGACGCCATCAAACTTGCATAAGCCTTCGCCGGTTCCTATCCAGAGATAGCCATTTTTCCCCTGGTTGATGGTGTAAATATATGGCTGGGAAATTCCGTTATCGGTGGAATAGGATTTAAACTGGTATGCCTGTGAAAACAGCGAAAAACAGGAGAGCAGCTGTAATGCAACAACGAACCAGGAGAGGTAAATTTTTTTCAAATGAAAATGAATTTAGTACGTTGTAGTTTTCTTTTTCTGGTTGAACTGCACTTTGTAGTTACTGTTGGAAACTCCGCCGATCGGGACGGTATAAATAGGCAGCATGTTCCCGTACTGGTTGGTTACATACAATGTAACGTTGTTATTTTTGATCAGCTCTTTTTGATTTTTTAAAAACTGTACATCCAGCGTCGTTTTTTTCTCTTCGTCTACAATGGCGTGTTCGCTGGTAGCCCATACATTATCGCCGGAGGATTTGCTCAACTCCCGTTTTTTTGCCATCGATACAATGTTGATCTGCCCGTCGTTATCAAAATCAAAATTAGAGATCTTTACCGAGATCACATTGTCCTCAATAAATGGATACAGGTGAGCAACATTTTTTTGATTATCGGACAAGCGGAACGTATATTCAAATGTAAAAGCATTACCGCCTTCCACCGGTTTGTTCTCGATGGGCGATTCGCTTAAAAAATATTTGTATAAATTGCCGTCGTCACCGCTGATTCCTTCTGCGATCATTTTAAAAATATAACCGCCATATTCGTTCACAAATTCGCCTTCGGTAGGATTGAAAGGGCCAAATGTGTACCATTCCCCATCGTAGATCTCGCTACTGCCAAATGTTTTGGTGTATAATAAATTACCGCTTTTGTAATTGCCTTTCGGCTGGTTTTCCCTTACATCTTTGGCTGTAAAACAGGATTTTCCACCGTAAACGGAATACTGGGTACGGGAATTAAATTCGCCTTTTTTTTCATCAATTTCACCACCGGTTTCGGGGTCAAAAATACGGATATAAAAGGGTTTGGTTTGAAATTTCGGGATCACAAAGAACCAGGTTTGGGAAAAATCATCGTCTCCCCAGGATTGGGCGCCGTCCTTAGCAAATGTAACGAGGTAAGGAATGTTTTCCTCCGGGGCAGGTACTTGTTGAGCAATACACGTATTGATAAGCACTAAACCCAGTATCGCTATAAATAAGCTTCTCATATAAAGTAAAGATATTGAGGAAAAAACAGTTTATCAACATTTTTTGACAAGCCATTGAAAACAGACGACAAAAAGCACCGAGTGTTATACCGAAACAAAATTCCGGGTAACTATTTCATTTTATTGATCTTCCGAAGCAGCTCCTCAGTTTCCTTATAATCATCACCGCTTTTCTTTGCCAGCTCAATGGCATTTTCAGCGGTTTTTTTCGCAAGGTCTTTTTTACCGGATTTGTACAAAACAGCAGCATAGGTATCTGCGTAAGCGTAAACATTATTGAGTTCGGTGGCATGTTTGGCCCATTTTTCGGCTTCTGCCAGCATGGCTTTATCGGTTACCTGTTCGTAGAAGGTCCAGGCAAGGCTATTGAGAGCGTTTGCGTCGTCTTTTGCATATTTTCCAGCGTACGCTACGGCTGTGGCCGCATAATTTTTCCAGTCGGCATTACGCTGGTAAAATTTCATATCGGCTTCCATGATTATTTTTTCTGAACCGGCATTGTCTGCTGCTTTTATTTTTGTTTTTAAGGTTTGGTAACCGGCATCGTCTTTTTTACGGATAGCCTGTAATAAACCGGCATTGTAAACGCTATTGATCTTTCCCTGAACGGAATCCATAGTATACAATTTCGCAAAGGCTTCTTTGTTTTTTTCGAGGTATATAAATTGGGCGGATGAATAATCCGCAAGGTAATTGTACATAATGTTCCAGTTGCTGCGGGAAGTAAGATCGCTTTCTTTCTGGTTGCCGAAATAATTTTTCAATTCTGCATCGTGCCCCTGGCAGCCATTCTCCAGCATCTCAAAATATACAGATGCAAAGGCCGGATCGGTATTTCCGTTATTGAATTTTTTAGTAGCAGTTGCCAGTTGTTTTGCCGGATCAAGTGCATCTTTTCCGTTTTCCACAAAATGCTGCACAGGAGTGGAGCCACAGGTACGGTGCAGCATATCTCCCGAAGGATTGAGATACAGCATGGTAGGATAGGCACGGATGCCATATTTTACAGCGAGGTCTTTCCCTTCGCCTTTTTCCATGTCCATTTCCACAGTAATGAAATTGGAATTGTAAAAATCCGCAACGGTATCATTGGTAAATACGTTTTTTGCCATCCATTTGCAAGGGCCGCACCAAGTGGTATAGCAATCCAGGTAAATGATTTTATTCTCTTTTTTTGCTTTTTCGAGAATACTTGCCCAATTGCCCTGCTCAAATTTAATTTCGCGGTTTTGTGCCGTTCCCGGAGATGCGATCACTGTAACAAAAAGCAATGCTGTTAATTTAAAAAATGACTTCATTATTTATCGTTTTTATTATTTACTAAGTTCCATATCCACGCTAAAATTGTGGGGATGCCTGGCTTTTACGTTTTTATAAAAATCCATGATTTTTTTCATATCGGCTTTAAAATCACCGCTTGGATAAATGATCTTATCGATGCCGCATTCTTTTTTTTCATAATCCATAAATCCAAGTGCAATAGGAACATTGGCTTTCATGGCCACATGATAAAAGCCGGTTTTCCATTTTTCCATCCGGGAACGGGTACCTTCCGGTGTAATGATCAGGCGCAGGGTATCGTGGGTTTTAAAAAGGTCGGCCATGGCATCCACCGTGCTTTTTTTCTCACCATCGCTGCCTTTTGCATTCCGGTCGATGGGCAATGCTCCCGAGGATAGCATGAGGTGTTTGAACGGAAAACGGATCCACTCCTTTTTAATGGCAAAGCGGGGATACAGCTTCATGATCTTTATAGCGCCCATGCCGAACACAAACTCCCAGTTGCTGGTATGCGGCGCTACCACCACCACACACTTCTTTATTTCATCCGGCAGGTAATGGGTGATCTTCCACCCGAATAATTTAAAGATCAGTTTGAACATAGTGTATGTTAAAAATAGGTTACGAATATAAGGATTCGCAGCAATAAAATGAATTTGCGGGTTGTTCTCGCTTTCTTCACGTTAAAATAAAAAAATCCACCACGTATAGGGCAGAAAAAATTGTTGTCAATTTAAAGCGCAAAAAAAAGAGCGTCCCCGAACGTACCGGAAACACTCTTTGTAAAAGATTGCTATTAAAAACTAAATGGCGCTATAGGATTTTTCGCTGCTCAGGTTACCTTTCTCATCCCACATTCTCCAGGTGCCGGTTTTTTCGCCCATTGCATAATTCATTTCATAACGCTTTGTACCGTTCATGTCCCAGATGAGCCATGTTCCGTTTTTTTTGCCCATCACATAAAATGCCTGCGCAATTTTATGTCCGGCTTCATCCCAGCGGGTCCATTCGCCGCTTTTTTGATCATTTACAAAAGCCCCCGATTCCATTACATTTCCGTTGTCGTAATAATACGTAACGCTGCCACTTGCTTTCCCTTCTACTACATCAATGGTCGATTTCTTCCTGCCGTTTGCATCTACGGAAGTATAAGTGCCTGTATAAGGCTTATTATCGGAATAATAGATCCCATCCTTTTGAGTAATGTTTTGTGCTGTGATTTCCAAAGTCATGAACAGACTTAAAGAAAATAATACGATCCACTTTTTCATAACATATACGTTTTAATTGATTAAAAAATTTCTAAAAATTAATTTCTAATTTTTAAATGTTGTGTTTGTCTTCCAACAGCTAATTCTACGTAAAGTAAAAAAGAAATGTTTTAATATTTATGTTACAGGTACGTAAATATTTTCTAATGTTAAGTTAATGTAAAATTAACACACGCTTTTCTGTAAACTTTGGGGAAATGGAAACAAAAAAGCCTTTGACAGCGAATGGTCAAAGGCTTTTAAAAATAAATAAGGTTGATTTATTTTCCGGATAATTCGATAATCACCGGTGCGTATGAAACAGGGTCGATGGCAACCTGGGCATCGTTGTATGATATAAATTTAACAATAGCGGTTTGTTTGGCCATTGGAATGGAAATGCTGAAATTGCCGTTGAGGTCGGAATAGATCTTTTGATCACCGATCAGGATCTCTGCGCCTGCAATTTCTTCTCCGCTTATTTTGTCGATTATTTTTCCGCTGATCAGTTTGGTAGCTGTTTTTTCATTGCTGCCACTGCCATTTCCGGCAAATGCAACACTGCTGAAACAGATAATAAGAAATGTAAAAAAAACGTTTTTCATTTTTAATAATTGATAACACTAAATTAAACAGTACAGCGGAAAAAAGCATGACGAAACGATTACGCTTGTATCATCCTTGTGTTAAATGATGTAAAGTTTACGTTAATAAAAAATATGGCTTATCTTCGTAGAAATATTAATAAATAAGAACGATTTGAAATTCAACGATTTTAATTTTGAGCCAAGCCTGCAAGAAGGACTTGACGCAATGGGGTTTGAAACTCCAACTCCAATACAGGAACAAGCGATCCCGATCATATTAGAGAACAAAGATTTGATTGCCTGCGCACAGACAGGAACCGGTAAAACAGCAGCTTTTGTGCTGCCGATCCTGAATAAGCTGGCAAAAAAGGATACCAATAGCACCAATACGCTAATCATTGTGCCTACACGTGAGCTGGCATTGCAGATTGACCAGGCATTGCAGGGTTTTTCGTATTTTACTTCCGTGAGCTCGATCGCTATTTACGGCGGCAGTGATGGCAGTGTGTTTGAAACCGAAAAACGCGCGCTGACACAAGGCGCCAACGTTATTATTGCTACACCGGGGCGCTTTATGGCGCATTTGAACATGGGCTATGTAAAGCTGGATGACCTGGAACATTTGATTTTGGATGAGGCCGACCGCATGCTTGATATGGGATTTGTGGATGATATTTTAAAGATCTCCACCTATCTTCCGAAAAAGCGTCAAACATTGATGTTTTCGGCCACTATGCCACCAAAGATCAGGACACTGGCCACCAAACTGCTGAACAACCCGGAGCAGGTCAACATTGCGATCTCCAAGCCGGCTGCAGGCGTTGTACAAGGCGCTTACCTGGTGTACGACACGCAAAAAAACAACCTGATCAAGGCATTGCTGGAAGGAAAAGAGAAAGAGCTGAGCAGTGTGATCATCTTTTTATCGACCAAACAAAAAGTAAAAGAGCTGGACCGCGATCTGCAAAAAGCCGGAATTAAAGCAAAAGCGATCCATTCGGATTTAGAGCAAAATGAGCGGGAAGAAGTATTGCGGAATTTCAGAAGTAAACAAACGCAGATCCTCGTTGCAACGGATATTCTTTCCCGCGGGATTGATATTGAAGACATTGGATTGGTGATCAATTATGATGTTCCGGGTGATGCGGAAGATTACATTCACCGTATTGGACGTACTGCACGCGCTGCCTCTACAGGTGTAGCGCTTACTTTCATTAATGAATATGACCAGCAAAAATTTTTCCAGATCGAATCATTGATCGGAGCGGAAGTAAACAAGCTGCCTTTGCCTGCGCATTTAGGACAAGGGCCAACTTATAATCCCGAAATAAAAATGAAGAAGCCGTTTCCGGCAGGTGGAAAGAAAAAGCCGTTCAGGAGAAATTCGAAACCGCACAGTTCAAGACCACAAGGCAAATAGAAATAAAGAAGCAGATCGTATGATCTGCTTTTTTTATGCACGCTGGCGCCAGTGGGCACTCGGAACAGACACGTTGTAAAGCAACAGGTATTATAATAAGAACAGAATGCGCTTCATCTGTACTTTTAATTTTTGTCGCTCCCGGTTTCCTCTAAATAATTTTACTTATTATATTCCATTTCCTCTATATTATCCTGCTTGGCCTGTATCAATTTATCTTTTATAAAATCCTGGTAATAAGGCTGCACATATTCATACGCGTTTTCGCATTTTATTTTAAACGATTTTAAATTGTTAATAAAAATTTCGCAGCTGTCAAGGCTGCCGGTTTCATCCGGACAGCAATCGCAGGTAATCTCATTGTCACTTACTAACGAATCATCCTGGATGTGGCCGTTTGCAAAATACATGCGCATATCAGCGCAACCGTTGCCCATGTAGGAATATATTTTCTTTGTTTTTTCATCGTACTCCGGATTTGGATATTGCTCAAAACCCCTGATCTCATTCAGTTTTTTATCGTGAAAACTAAATGCTTTTAAAAGCACGCCCGAACGTATTTCAAATACCTCGGTTAAGATCAACAATTCTTTTGGCGCTGTATCATCAATGTTGGCAAACCATACAAACTCCTGCGATGGCCCGGTATAACCGGCAGCCATAGAGAATTGCTGCAATAAATTCCAGTTGCCTTTTACACATTCAAATAATTTTAGCTCCACGGTACTATCGCTTGTAGAATAAGCCAGGAGTGCATTTTTTGTGCTATCTGTATATAGCGGACCGATCATCACAGCAATTTTAGGCTGGTAGATCTCATATTCGTCGGCAACGCTTTGATACGAAAAAGAAACAGACTCACGGTTGGCTTTGAAGATACTATCGGCCATGCCGCTTAGTTTTTTATAGGGATTTACTTTGGGCTTTACACCCATTGGAACAAATGAAAGCAAGGGGATACAAAATAAAAAGAGCCAGTATGTTTTTTTCATCAGCATTTATTCGATTACCATTTTTCCCGTGGAAAGGGTTTGTTTGTTTTGCGTAACAAGCGTTAGAAAATACAATCCTTTAACAAGATCAGCCCTATTGATCGTTACTTCCCCGGAAGAAATATTTGCAATTGTTCTTACCCGTTGCCCAAACGTATTGTAAATATAAAGCGAGCAATTTTCGTTTTTGGGATTTGAAAATGTTAAAATGGAAACATCGTTAACCGGATTTGGTGCAAGATTGAATGCCTGCGAAGTGGAAGGCTCCTCTATTCCGTTTTGAATGGAGCAGGGCGAATAATTTTTCAAAAAATTGGGTAATCCGTCCAGGCATATTTTTCCACCCAGGTAAATGGCAGTGTCCACATAATTACAAGCTGTACCCAATAAATTTGGATTGTTAATTACACCGAGGGCATTTTTCTGTAACCTGTCTGCATAAATTTTCCCATCAGGGCCGAGCTGCAATGCGCCACCATATTGCGCCTGCAAATTAACAATGTACAAACTTATAATTGTTGTCATTGAAGCCTGGATTGCTGAAGGTGATCCTGCAGCCAGGTCGTATTGCAAAATAGTAAAGGGAGCGTTTGCTGTTGCAAGATAGAGCTTACTGTTGTCGGGAGAAAATTCAAGTCCGTAGCTATCTCCTCCATTGAGCACCAGCGGGTTTGAAACCGCGCCCGTTGTGTTATCAAAATCAAGAAGAACAGCGGTGCTGTTATAATACAGGTAAGTAAAAGCAAGCTTTGCGCCGTTGCCGGATATTTTCATATAGCCCAGCGTTGTCATAATATCATGCGGTGTGGCAATGCTGGGGATGGATGTAATTGTAGGAACCGTATCAACACCGGTCGGAGAAACATGATAGGATAAGATCGCATTGCTGCAATATTCCTGTGCCGCCACCCAATAATCCCTGCCATTGCTGTGAAGCGTACCTGTGAGCCGTTCTGTTACGGGGCGGTGTAAGGAAATATTTTTTGTAACAACATCGCCAAGGCCACCGTTCAGGCTCATGTCCACAACTGAATAACAAAGGTACGTTACTGTATCTTCGGCTGGCACTGTGAATATATAATAGATGTTACAATTTTGCGGTTTGGGAACAATGAGCGCAGATTGTGTAGAGGAAAAATTACCATTTAATCCAAAGCCATTTGACATCTGAATGTTGTTTTTATTCCAAACGCTTACTCCATCCGTGTAAAATTGCAGATTGCCGGAAGCATCCGAAATAGAGGCCGATCCTTCATTCGCCATCATCGCGCTGTTTGTAAATGTAACAGGTGTTCCGCTGCTGAAATTGAGCCCGGCCTGCCAGCCAAAATACCATTTGTCGTTTTGGTTTTGCGCGTATGAAAAGACGGCAGTAAAAAGGAGAATAAAAAAAAGTGGAATAAATTTTTTCATGTATTATAAATATCGTAATTATTCTTTAATAATTTTTTCCGCTCTTTACAAATCATTTTTCATTTTTTACCAGGTATCGGCAGAACACTATAAAAATAAACATTCTGCGCGTTCCGGGAATACCGTTTGATCAATTTTCAGCACAAAAAATCAAACATACTGCTGCAACCATTGTTTCGCCGACAGGTCATCCGTAAAGCTCTTCATAGGAATTGGCGGTGGCTTTAAACGGAATAAAATATTCATAATGAATTTTGATAATCCCGGTTTTGATACCATTGCCATGGCGGAATAAATAACAGACAATTGTGTAGTGGAAAATTGGCGGGTTTCCTTATCGGGAACAGGTGAGTTGGATAAATAGATCAGCAGCGGCACCGGTTTATTGCCGGTAATTTGTTTCACCAGCGCCACATTACCCGTAATATTGGCCACTGTGCGGCGCGGATTTTTTGAAAGCGAAATCAACATTCCGTTATCAAGCCAGTACGTGGCGATTTCACCTTCCCATTTTTGTTTGTCGGTTGGAATTTGCATGCAATTTTAGATTTAAATTTTATTTAGCATCTCCCGAAAACAGTTTTTCAACATCGAAGCCGCCGGTTCTCATATAAAAGTTGCGATAAAAATTTCTGAAAACATGTTCCATAAAACAAATGATTGGGTTTAATCACACTTAATTTTTTTGCACGAAAAAACAAAAACATGTATTGGTTTATGCCAGTGTTTCGTATTTATCGGAGAGCCCGCTATCCGCAATTTTTTTAATTGCATTTTTCTTTTCGGCGCGGGATAAAATTACTTCAGCCGTATTTTGTGCAATTTCCAGGCTGATGATCTCGTGATTGTTCAATATTAAGCGTATAAAAGGTTCTTTGCTTTTGCTCTTATAATAGCCGAAAATAAAGCGGGTAAGCTTATCCTTTGTAAATTCCTTATTGATCTCCAGAAACTCACTAAAAATAATGTTTTGTGTGGATTCAACCTTTAATAAGGAAAGCAGGTTTTTTGATTTTTGATCTCTGTAATAGCTGATGATCCAAAATAATGCAGTAGAGACAAGGAGTAAAACCCAAACCTGGGCAAACTGCCTGCTGGTGGGATCTACCAACAACGACATTGTAGGGTTTGCTTTGATCTGCGTTGGCATGAAGTAAAGAAATGAGAGCACGGTTGTAAATGCTGTTAAAGAAACCTTTGGGATAAAAAGCTTTGAGCGGTGATTTTTAACTGCTTTTGTGATTTTGGTTTCCAGGTGTTGTTCAAGCGAATTTTGTTTGTTGGCCGGGATCAGTTCCGCTACCATCACTTTCATGAGATCCGTCATTTTACTCACCACCATCAGCTGATCATTGCCTTTGTGTTTGTTCGCATATTCAATGGCTTCTTCCACTTTGTAATATGTTTCTTTCTGTGCTGCATCCACAAAATTTCCCTGTGTACTGTTGGGATGCACTTTGTTTCTTACTTCTTTCAAATGCTCTAAAAGCACATCCACATCGTCGGTATGAATATCAAAATCTGATTTGATCTGCTGAATGGAAACGTAGGTCATGGTTACGGTTAAAGGTTATTTGATAAATCTGTTTTATCAAATATAGTATAATTCCGGAAATTTGAAAGGGCCAGTTTTTAATAGCAGCGCATCATTGTTGCGTATTATTTTCTGCGTTTTTCTGGAACAGCAGTAGAAAACGTATATCCGTCACCATTTCTTCAAAATCATCCGGAAACAGATCTTTGTTATGAAGCAAATAGCTAAAAACGCTTCATTGATTAAAAATTTATTGTGATAGAAAACGTGTTATCGGATTGTAACAGTTATCACTAACCTTTATTTTTCCCTTTTTGTTCTAAATGGCTCATAAAATCAGTTAGCTCACCGGTGAAGGTATCCAGTGTTACTGCAGATCGTTTCATGTAATCCACCAGCTTTTTGAGCTCGCCGGGTGAGTTGATCGACTGATCCAGGATGTTTGCTACACCTATGATGTGTGCAATGGGTTGGCGTACTTTATGGGATGTCATAAAGATCATTTTATTCAACCCCAAAAGATATTCTTTTAAGTATTCCTCTGTTTTTTTTAGTTCCTGGTAAGCAGTTGTGAGTTCAATTTCGCGCCTTTCTTTTTCTGTGTTTTGGAACGAAAGTTCAATGTTGGCAATGATAAGTTCCGTAGCGCGCTTTTCTTTTTCTTCATTCTGGAAAGCAAGCTCTTTATTGGCAACGATCAGTTCTGTGGCGCGTTTTTCTTTTTCTTCGTTCTGGAAGGCCAGTTCTTTATTTGCGATGATCAGCTCTGTAGCACGTTTTTCTTTTTCTTCATTCTGGAAAGCAAGCTCTTTGTTAGCAATGATAAGTTCTGTAGCGCGTTTTTCCTTTTCTTCATTCTGGAAAGCAAGCTCTTTGTTAGCAACAATGAGTTCCGCAGCACGTTTTTCTTTTTCTTCATTTTGGAAAGCAAGCTCTTTGTTAGCAATGATCAATTCTGCAGCCCGTTTCTCTTTTTCCTCATTCTGGAAAGCAAGCTGCTTATTCGCGATAATTAAATCATTTTCTTTCGTCATTTATCAGGATTGCTCTAGCAGTATTACTATTTAACTTTACCAAACTTAACCTTTTTTTAATCGATCAGTTTTCCCGGAAACAAAAAACGCCGCATTCCTGCAGCGTTCTTAATTCAATTATCCTTACATACCAAGTTTTGCTATTACCCCTTCCAGGGACAAAAAAGCCCTGGAAGGGGAAGGCTTTTTTAAGCGATCTGCAAATTTTTTCCTGCGCGCAGCTTCAATCCTAAATTCCCAATTCCTTATTCCAAAATTACTTCACCTTCACCAATCCCGGATACATCTTCTCTCTCATCGTTTTCACACCTTCATCCGTAATGTATTCATCGTAGCTCATGCGCTTATCAATAATGCCGGTTGGCGTTAATTCAATAATGCGGTTCGCAACCGTTTGCATAAACTCATGATCATGTGATGTAAACAAAGCAACATGTTTCCAATCTTTTAACGCATTGTTAAATGCCGTAATCGATTCCAAATCTAAGTGATTGGTTGGTTCGTCCAGGATCAAACAATTGGCATTGGTAAGCATCATTCGGGAAACCATGCAGCGCACTTTTTCACCACCCGAAAGCACGTTTGATTTTTTAAATGTTTCTTCACCCGTAAACAGCATACGGCCAAGAAAGGAGCGCACAAATGTTTCATCTTTATCTTTTGAATACTGGCGCAGCCAGTCGATCAGGTTCTGATCATCTGTAAAGTATTTTGCATTCTCATTCGGCAAATACGATTTAGTAATCGTAGTTCCCCACACAAATTCGCCGCTGTCCTGTTTTACATCTTCTGTAAGGATATCAAAGAACGAGCTGATGGCGATGTGCTCTTTGGAAAGGAATGCAATTTTATCGCCTTTGTTTACCGTAAATGTAATGTCTTTAAAATACACAGTGCCGTCAGGCCCTGATTTTGATAGGTTTTCCACGCCGAGGATCTGATCGCCGCAATCACGGTCGGCTTTAAAAATAATGCCCGGATATTTACGCGTGCTCGGCTTGATGTCTTCAATTACCAGTTTTTCCAGTAATTTTTTACGGCTGGTAGCCTGTTTTGATTTGGAAGCATTCGCGCTAAAACGCTCCACAAACTCCTGCAGCTCCTTGCGTTTGTCTTCCATTTTTTTATTCTGATCCGAGCGCTGGCGCAATGCCAGTTGGCTGGATTCGTACCAGAAGGTATAATTCCCGGTGTACAACTGGATTTTATTAAAATCAATGTCGGCAATGTGTGTACATACCGAATCCAAAAAGTGACGATCGTGGGAAACCACAATTACCGTGTTTTCAAAGTCCGCTAAAAAGTTTTCCAGCCATGCGATCGTGTCCACATCCAAATCGTTAGTAGGCTCATCCAGCAGCAGGATATCGGGGTTGCCAAACAAAGCCTGCGCCAGCAATACACGCACTTTTTCCTTACCGCTCAAATCGCTCATCAGTGTATTATGCAGCGCTTCTTTCACACCCAGGTCGCCCAACAGGTTAGCCGCATCGCTTTCCGCATTCCAGCCTTCCATTTCGGCAAACACCCCTTCCAGCTCGGCCGCTTTAATTCCGTCGGCATCACTAAAATCAGGCTTTGCATACAATGCATCTTTTTCCTGGATAAGGTCCCATAATTTTTTGTTGCCCATCATCACCGTTTGCAGCACCGGAAAGGCGTCAAATGCAAAGTGGTTTTGGCTCAGCACGCTCATGCGCTCGCCGGGAGTAATGGAAACCTGTCCGGTGGTCCCTTCGATTTCACCTGAAAGGATCTTTAAAAAAGTGGATTTTCCGGCACCGTTGGCGCCAATCACGCCGTAACAATTGCCGGGCGTAAATTTTATGCTTACTTCGTCAAACAATACACGTTTTCCGTATCGTAACGAAAGATTTGAAGTTGAGATCATGGATTCTTATTTTTTGAGGCTGCAAAAGTAGTGTATTTTAACCGATTTTTTAAATATTTAAGTTGGTTCTATGTCCATTTTTTATCTTATTTTAGGGATGTTTTACGCGTAATGCCCATTTGTGCCTTTTAAAAAAATATACATATCCCTTATTCTTGTCTGCGTCAGCTTCATCGCGAATGCGCAGCTGCTTAATTTTAAAAATTATTCCATAGAGGACGGTTTACCCCAATCGCAGGTGCTTGACATTTGCCAGGACCATACCGGGATGATCTGGATCACCACTAATGGCGGTGGTTTAAGCCGGTACGACGGTACCACCTTTCACAACCTCAATACCAAAGACGGGCTCAACAACAGCCGTACTTATGATGTAATGGAGGATTCGCACCGCAACCTCTGGATTGGTACGGGAAAAGGGCTTAACAGGTATGCAAACAACAAACTGTATAAAGTCAGCGATACGCTCATCAACCAAACCACCATTTATAAAATTTACCAGCACAGCAACGGTGATCTGTGGCTTGGAACCAGCAGCGGCATCGTGATTTACGATGGTAAACAGTTTAAGCCCTTTGTCCGCAATGATTCCATTGGCGATTTCCAGGTCTGGTCGATCGTACAGGACAAAGTCGGCAACATGTGGATCGGCACCATATCCAACGGTGTATTTTATTACAATGGAAAAACCATGGTGCATTTTACTGCTGCTGATGGTTTGCTCGATCCTAAAAATCGCGACATCCTCATCAAGGACGATAAAGTATGGATTGCCACTTACCACGGAATAAATGTGTACGACCTTTCCAAATCCTACACTGGGCGTACCAAACTGGATACGCTGAAAATAAACGGAAAACCGTTTTTAGAAACCACTTACCGTTTGTACAAAGATTCCACCGGCGTGATCTGGGCGGGCACCGGCAATGGCGTAAGTAAGATCTCGTATGGCAAAATGCAATCGATTACAAAAAGCAACGGCCTTTGCAATCCCATGGTGTGCGCTGTAATCCAGGATCACGAAGGCAACATGTGGTTTGGTTCTTTTTCCGGTGGGATCAGCAAATACAGGAACGATCTGTTCATCAACATCAACGAAAAACAAGGCCTGGCAAACAATGCCGTGATGACATTTTTCAAGGATAGTAAAGACAATATGTGGATCGGCACCTGGGGTGGCGGCGTTTCAAAAATGGATTACAAAGCCTGGAAAACAAAGGATACCATCATTTTCCAGAATTTTGTACAACAAGCGGATGGCCTGCCGTTTAACAATATCTGGAGCATTTGTGAAGATAAAAAAGGAAACATCTGGTTTGGTACTTCTGCGCAGGGCATAAGTGTTTATGACGGAAAAACATTTAAAAATTATCATTTCAAGGACGGTTTGCACGGTGTTCATATTCAGTCGCTGCTATGCGACAGGCGGGGAATTATATGGATAGCGCATGAAAACGGCCTGGACAAATATGACGGCAGCACGTTTACATTTTACGGAAAAGAACAGGGGCTTTTTACACAAGGCGTAAACACTATCTACGAGGACAATGTAGGCAATGTGTGGTTCGGTTCACCCGATAAAATTACCAAGTACGACGGCAAAAAATTCACATCCATTGTCCGCCCGGAAGGCTTCCCGAAAATAAAAAACATTGTGATCGACAATATAGGCTACATGTGGCTAAGTACCGATGCTGGCGTATGTGTGTACAATGGTAAAAAATTTATCATGATCACGGAAAATGAGGGACTGAGCTCCAACACCGTGTATTTTGCAAAACCCGATAACGATGGTTATATGTGGCTGGGGACCAATAACGGCATCGACCGGCTTGACCTCGGAAAATATGTGAACCAGAAAGAGCTGGTGCTAAAACATTACGGAAAGGAAGAAGGATTTATTGGCCAGGAATGTAACCAGAATGCCTTTTACAAAGATATTGACGGCAAGCTGTGGGTAGGCACCATCGAAGGAATTACCATTTACGATCCAAAGCAGGAAGCCATCAACAACGTGGAGCCGCAAACGCAGATCACCAACATCCGCTTGTTCCTGGAAAATGTAAATTTCAGCGGATATTCGGATAGCATCCGGGATGGATTACCCGTAAATTTAGTATTGCCTTACGACAAAAACCACATTACATTTGATTTTATTGGCATTTCACACACCATTTCCGAAAAGGTAAAATACAAATTCATGTTGCAGGGTTTTGATAAAGACTGGCTGCCCGAAGGAAAAGAAACCAGCACCACGTATTCCAATTTGCCTCCCGGAAAATATACTTTCCTGCTCAAAGCCGCTAATAACGATGGCATCTGGAATGCACAACCGGTAATGTATTCATTTGAAATTATTCCGCCGTTCTGGCGCCGTGCCTGGTTTTATATCGTCACAACGCTAATTGGTATTTCACTGATCTACGGGCTTGTGAAAGGGCGCGAGCAAAGCCTGCAGCGCAGCCGTAAACGATTGAAAGAAGAAGTGGCGATCCGCACAAAAGAGTTGCTGGAAGAAAAAGAAAAATTACAGGTGGCGTATTCGGAAATTGATGAAAAAAACAAGGACATTACCGACAGTATCCACTATGCAAAGCGCATCCAGGAAGCAATTCTGCCCTCGGACACGCTCATCAAACAATTGCTGCCCGAATCGTTTGTATTTTATAAACCGAAAGACATTGTTAGTGGCGATTTTTACTGGCTGGAGCAATGGGGCAACCAATTGTTGATTGCCGCTGTGGATTGCACCGGACATGGCGTTCCGGGTGCTTTCATGAGTATTGTAGCGCACAATATTTTAACACAAACCGTAAATGTACTGGGGCTTGCAAAACCTGCGCTCATCCTGAATGAAACCAACACGCAGCTTTCAAAAAAATTAAACCAGAATCCGGAAGAAGCCACTGTGCGGGATGGAATGGACATTGCGATGTGCGCCATCAATTATAAAAAATCTACCATGGAATTTGCCGGCGCCAACAACCCGCTGTGGATCATCCGCAATAACCAGGTGATAGAAATTGCGGGAGATAAATTCCCGATCGGCGATTTTGTGGGCGAGGAGCTGCAACGCTTTACCAACCACGAATGGGAAATTCAAAAAGGAGATTATATTTATATTTTTACGGACGGTTACCCGGATCAGTTCGGTGGCCCGAAGGGGAAAAAATTTAAATACAAACAGTTTCAAACCTTGCTGCTCGACAATCATAAAAAATCGATGGCGGAACAAAAATTAATTCTTGAAAAAACCATTGAGCAATGGCAGGGCGACCTGGAACAGGTAGATGATATTTTAGTAATTGGAATAAAAATATAAAAATGGTGTTGTAAAATGATCCGTACAAAAATGTTTTTCGCTGCGTTTTTACTATTACTGCAAACAATGCTGCAGGCGCAGAATCCTTATGTAGATAGCTTAAAATCAATTCTTGCATCCACAAAACAGGATACCGTAAAGCTGCATACTTATACTGAGCTGGTGTATGAATACACTGCAGACGACATTGATTCCGCTTTGTATTTTGGAAGCGCCGGGCTTAAAAAATACGAAACAGATAAAAACCAGGTATTGGTTTCCGACCTTTATTCCGCGCTGGCCGCAGCGTATGGCTACAAGCGTGATTTTGATAACAGCCTGTTGTATTATCAAAAAGCGCTGGCGATCTTAAAAACCGGCAATAACAAATCCGCTATCGCTAAATCATATTACGACATTGGCCTGGTATATTATTACACTTCCAAATTTGAACCTGCCATTCAGCAATTCCTTGAAGCATTAAAAATGTTTGAAGCGGCAAACGATAAAAAAATGCTTCCTTCTGTTTACAATGGTTTAGGCGGCATTTACAAGGACATGCAAAATTATGATGATGCCTTGAAATATTTCAACAAAGGATTAGTGGTAGCTACTGCAAATAAAGATACACTCAAAATGGGATCGTGCTACAACAACATTGGCAGTGTGTACGATTACCAGGATAAATACGATCTCGCTATAGCGAATTATACAAAAGCGCTGGAATTTAAGAAAGCGGCGCACAACAAACGCGGTTTGCCAAGCACGCTCAACAATATCGGGATTGTATTATCCAAGCAGGATAAAACAGATGAAGCACTTTCGTATTACAATCAATCGCTTGGATATTCCATTCCCGGGCAGGATTTGTTAAGCCAAACCGTTTCCTACGACGGAATGGGAATGGTGTATTATAAGAAAAAGCAATACGACCAGGCGCTGCAATATCTTGAGAAAAGTGTAGCATTGGCCGCACAGGCAGGGTCGCAAATTGATCTCGTTAGTTCCTACGAAAAAATTGCATTGTGCTATGGCGCCAAAGGCAATTACAAAAAAGCGTACGACTATCAGCAGCTGTTATTGAAAACAAAAGATTCAGTATTTAATGCCGACAACTCCATGCAGATCAATGAAATGTCGGCGAAGTATGAAAGCGAAAAAAAGCAATTGCAGATTGAAAATCTCAACAAAGACAACGCGCTTAAGGTGGATGAGATCAACAAGCAGGAATTAAGATCAAGGCAGCAGGCCATGCTGATCGCGTTTATTATCATTGCATTAATATTAGTCTCGGTGCTCGCATTTTTTATTTTCAGAGGCTATAAAATAAAACAACGCTCCAACGTGATCATCACCGGGCAAAAGAAAGAAGCAGAGCTGCAGCGCGATCTGATCGAAGCAAAAAATATTGAGATCACCGATTCGATTTTTTACGCACGCCGCATTCAGCGCGCCTTGCTTGCATCCGATACATTACTGAAAAAAAACCTGCCGGAATATTTTGTAATGTACAAACCGAAAGACATTGTGAGCGGCGATTTTTACTGGGCAAATGCTATTAATGATAAATTTTATTTATCCGTTGCGGATTGTACCGGGCACGGCGTTCCCGGGGCGTTCATGAGCCTGCTCAATATTTCGTTTTTAAATGAAGCCGTGATCGAAAAAAAGATTGAATCACCCGATAAAATTTTAGAACAGGTGCGTACGCAGATCATCACCTCACTTAATCCCGAAGGTGTGGAAGCAGAGAGTAAAGATGGGATGGATGCTGTAGTGTGCATGTTTGATTTTAAAGGCATGTGGCTGCGTTTTGCCTGCGCCAACAATCCATTGTGGCTGATCAGGAACAACGAGGTAAAAGAATTCGCCGCTGATAAAATGCCGGTGGGAATGCATTACGGCGAGCAAAAATCCTTTACATTGCAAACACTCGGATTACGCAAAGGCGATATCATTTATTTATTTACCGATGGTTATGCCGATCAGTTTGGAGGCGAAGGTGGAAAAAAATTCAAATACAAACAGTTAAAACAATTGCTGCTCGACAATCATCAGAAAAGCCTGGCCGAACAAAAAACAATATTGGAAAACACACTTACAAAATGGCAGGGAGGATTGGAACAGCTGGATGATATTTTGATTGTGGGCATTAAAGTTTAAAATTTGCAACGTCAACAGTGCAGCGCCTGGCGTCTGCGGAACTCGCAATAAAAAATACAATTTAATAAATCATACATTGAGATTACGCGTTTACATCATCCTTTTTTTATTTTCTTTTGCAGCAACACTTTCTGCAAAGGACAAGCGTGCTATTGACAGTGTTGAAAACGTCCTGAAAGTATCCACCGGTAATTTCGAAAAAGCAAATGCATTAAAAGAATTATCGATCCTGTATGCCAATGATGATACGCTTAAATCAATGAGCTACCTGAACCAGGCCACTGCATTGGCAAAGCAATCCAACGACAGCGCAGCAATGGCCATTGTAGAGTATGCAAAAGGTTATTACCTGAATGAAACCGGGAAAAAAGATGCAGCAATAAAAGTGTTGACCGATGTGATCCTGCGCTTAAAAAAATACGGAAAAAAAGCAGAACTTGCCCGTTGTTATTCTTACCTCGGCGGCATTTATCTCAATGAAGGAAGCTATCAGCCGGCCATCACATCGTTAGCACACTCCACCGAAATTGCCAAGCAACTGAACGATGAAAGGCTTATGTGCAAAAACCTGACGTATGAAGGCATGTGCCACAATCAAATGGGAGATCACCCGCAGGGTTTGATTTGCATGCAGGAAGCATTGCGCATTGCAGAAAAATTAAAAGATAAAAACAATATCGGCCGCACATTGCTGTTCATCGGCTCGGCATACAGCGAAGGTCCCAACCAGGATTATGCAATGACGTATTTTAAGCGGTGCAAAGACATTGCACTTGAAATAAAAGATACGCTGATGCTCATTGAAGTGGATACCTACATCGCCAACAATCACTATTACAACCAGCGCTACGAAAAAGCAATTGAAATTTATAACCAGGTAAGCCAGATCGCAAAACAACGCAATGATAGCAGGGTTTATGCCGGTGCATTAGGAAACCTTGGGAACGTGTATGCCGATATGGGCCAATACGACAAAGCACTGCAATACCAGTTCCAGGCAATTGAAATTTTTAAAAAAGAAGATGACCAGGAAGGTTTAACCATTTGTTACAACGCCATCGGAACATCTTATTACACATTAAAAAAATACGACCTCGCCCTGGAATATTACCAGAAAGCACTGCCCATTGCAACGCAAATGCATTCGCTGGAAGATCTGATAGAGGTCCATTTTGGCTTTTCAAGAACCTACGAAGCTCTTAATGATTACAAAAAAGCATACGATAATTTTAAAATGTACAAGCAGTACAGCGATTCGGTATTTAATGCCGGCAACACCAAAAAATTAACCGAGCTCGAATTGAATTACCGTTTTCAGTCGCAACAGAAAGAACAGGAATTGGTTCAAAAAAACAAAGAGATCCTGGCCGACGAAAAATTAAAACGCCAGCAACAGCTGAGTTATACATCGATTGTAGGCGTTGTGTTACTTTTGTTGCTCGTAGGATTTATTTTGCGCAGTAACACGCAGCGGAAACGTGCAAACGAGCAATTGCAAAAATTCAATCACGAAATAACATTGCAAAAAGAAGTGATCGAATACAAGAACAAAGAAATTACCGACAGCATCAATTATGCAAAAAGGATCCAGGAATCCATTCTCCCGATCAAAAATGACATCAGGCGTTCTTTTACACAATCCTTCGTGCTCTTCAAGCCAAGGGATGTGGTAAGCGGCGATTTTTACTGGTTTGCGCAGCATGGCCATAAAAACATCATTGCCTGTGTGGATTGTACCGGGCATGGTGTACCCGGAGCTTTTATGAGCATGATCGGAAATACAATTTTGAATGAAATTGTGAACGAAAAAGGCATAAGGAAACCATCAGATGTATTAAATTTGTTACACGAACGGGTACGGCAATCCTTAAAGCAGGATCTCGAACAAACAGAAACGCATGATGGGATGGACATTGCACTTTGCTCAATCGATCTGCCGAATGGCATCCTGGAATTTGCAGGCGCCAACCGGCCGCTGTACCTTGTCAGGAATAATGTGCTGGAGGAGATCAAGCCAACGAAATCACCGATCGGTGGCGATCAGGAATCGGAACGGAAATTTATAAACAATGAAATTAAAATAATCAAAGGCGATTGTATTTACATGTCAACCGATGGTTATGCCGATCAGTTTGGAGGCGAAAAAGGAAAAAAATTCATGGTGAAACGCTTCCAGGAATTATTGATGCAGATCCAGGATCAGCCGATGGAACAACAAGGTGGTATATTAAAAACCGCGATTGAAAAATGGCAGGGAAATGCAGAACAGGTAGATGATATTTTAGTAATCGGAATAAAAATATGATGCGGAATAAATACATTCTTTTTTTACTTTTTGTTTGCTCTGTTTTTTTATGGAGCACCCCTTCCATTGCACAAAAATCAGATAGAATAATCGACAGCCTTCAAAAATTATTACCCACCGTTACCGTTGACACCGCACGCATCCGCTTGCTCAATGCGATCGCATCCGAGTACACCATCGATGAACCCGATAAAGCAACACAATTTGCAAACCAGGCCCTGGAGCAGTCAATCAAACTTAATGATACAGTAGAGCAGATGAGCTCGTATCTCCTGCTGGGGCTTTCGCAGTACTACCAGGCGCATTACGACCAGGCACTGGCTTTTTATGCACAATCGTTTGACCTGGCAACAAAAACCCACAATAAGGAAAAACTAGCAAAAACCCTTAACAACATCGGTTTAGTATATGACGACAGGGCAGATTATCAAAAAGCACTGGGCTACTATCTCAAAGCGTTGAAGCTTTCTGAAGAAGCGGGGGGCAATAAATGGCAGTTGGCCAGCACTCTTAATAATGTGGGCCTGATCTATAAAAATTTAAACCAGTACGATCAGGCGCTCAATTATTATAACAGGTCTTTGAAAATTAAAGAAGAAGTCGGGAACAAAAAAGGCGTTGGGAACTCATTGCACAACATCGCGATGTTATACAAGCTCAAAGGTGATTTTGAAAAAAGCCTGGAATATTATGCAAAAGCGCTCGAAGTAAGAAAAGCCAATAATGATATTTCCGGAGAAGCGCTAACGCTTAATAATATTGGTAATGTGTATGAAGCAGAACACTTGTATGATAAGGCATTTCCTTATTTTGTAGAAGCGTTGAAGCTCAGAGAGAACATGAAGGATAATTATAACTTGTGCATCAGCATTTACAGCCTGGGTACCAATTTTTATAACCGGAAATTATATCCGCAGGGGATTGAGAACGTCACCAAAGCGCTGGAGATGTCGAAAAAAATGGGTGCAAAAGACCTGATCAAAAACGGTTACGAGGCATTGGCATTAATTTATGCTGCGGAGAAAAATTATGAAAAAGCGTATGAATACCAAAACTTATTGATCCAGGTGAAGGATTCGATCCTGAATGTGGCAACCGCACAGCAGCTGAACGAAATGCAAACTAAATATGAAAGTGATAAAAAGCAAAAAGAAATTGAATTGCTGAATAAAAACGGAGAGATCCAGTCCTTGCGGATCACAAAAAACAGCACCGAATTCAAATTGTGGACAAGCGTATTGAGCATTGCTATCCTATTGATCTTCGCGATCGCTATTTTGTTTTACAACCGCTCCCGTTTAAAACAAAAAACAAATCAATTACTAGAGCACCGCAATACCGAGATCACGCAACAGAAAAAAGAAATTACCGACAGTATCAATTATGCAAAACGCATCCAGGAATCCATTCTTCCTCCTACTGAAACCTGGAATAAATTATTACCCGACAGTTTTATTTTTTACAGGCCAAAAGATATTGTCAGCGGCGATTTTTACTGGATCGAACAAAAAAACGATATCGTGTGTTTTGCTGCCGTTGATTGTACCGGCCACGGTGTACCCGGAGCGCTGATGAGTGTAGTCGGATTTAATTTACTCACCCAGGCCATTAACGAAGTTAACCTCGTTAAGCCTTCCGAGATACTGAAACACCTCGATGCAGGCGTTACCAAAACCCTGCGCCAGTCGGAAGAAGGAAAAGGAGTGAAGGACGGAATGGACCTTTCACTTTGTTCACTCAACAGGAAAACACTGGAGCTGCAATATGCCGGCGCGTTCAATTCCCTGTATTATGTCAACAATGGGATTTTAAAAGAAATAAAAGCCGATAAATTTCCGATCGGTGTCAACATCGATGACAAGGTGGATGAATACACCAACCATACCATCCAGCTTCAAAAAGGAGATTGTATTTATTTATACAGCGATGGATATGCCGATCAGTTTGGCGGTTCCAAAGGGAAAAAATTCAAATACAACAAACTCAAAGAATTGCTGCTGGAGATTTCCAATTTACCAATCGAAGAACAACGCAACGTCATTGAAAATATATTCGATACCTGGAAAGGTGGGCTGGAACAAATTGATGATGTTGTTGTGATTGGCGTCCGCGTATAATTATATTTTCGTCAGGATGTTCCATGCTACGTATCGGAACGCAGATCAAAAATGATTTTTATACAAATTCATCCCCTTGCTTATGTATGTTACCATACGCAGTAAACATACAGCACAGCAATCACTATTAAAAACAATACTCACCCGGGCTGACGCTTTTGATCTTGTGCAACAATAGCGGGAATGATCGCCGAACGAATAATTCAGAAACAAACATTCTTTTCGAATATATCAGATCAGTGCTGAGAATTAATTGGCGATCATTCACCGCGGTTCTTCTGAGCGTTAGCGGAAGAAGAAATTGCATTACAAGATCGAAAGGCTTTTTGTTACTTTTTGGCGGCCAAAAAGTAAGAAGATAAATATGAGTAGCAATTTTTGAATTCTCCGGAGCAATTTATATTATTGAAGTACCGCGTATCGGAACGCAGATCAAAAATGATTTTTATGATGTTTAAAAAGATCGCCGTTGGCGCTTATGATTTTGCTATGATCTGATCGCAGTACAAATCGATGATCATACTCATGCGCGATATTACGCACAGTAACACACAGCACTAAATCGTTATTAAAAAAAAGAATCACCCGGGCTGGCGCTTTTGATCTTGTGCAGCAATAGCGGGAACGATCGCCGCACGAATTTTTATAAGAAATAATAAAGATTTCATTTTAGAAAATCAATGCTGAGAATTAATTGGTGATTATTCACCGCGGTTCTTCTGAGCGCAAGCGTAAGAAGAAATTGCATTACAAGGTCAAAAAGGTTTTTGTTACTTTTTGCCCGCCAAAAAGTAAAAGGAAAAATTTCACACAAAATTTAATTTCTTTTTTTATTTGCTTTTTGCCAACTGCCTATTGCCTGTTTTTTTTATTGCCTACCGTAAACTGCACATTAACAATTTCCCCTTCATCTACCCATTCCCCAATTTCATCTGTCCGGATATAAAATCCGGCAATTTTTATCCTCATTTCTGTAACCCTTTGTTTTATTGGGCGTTAAACCACTCAGTTCTTAATTTATTGTTAAACGCTTTTAAAGAAACAGGAGGTGTGTTATGAATACGCATTTAAAACACAAAGTTTTCTTTTGGATCAGTTTCATTTTAATGTTCATCCAATCACAAAATGAGGCCTTTGCATCACATGCCCAAAGCGCTGATATTACCTACCAATGCCTCGGCGGAAATCAATACCGCATCAACCTCTCCTTTTACCGCGACTGTGCGGGAGTTGCCGCTCCTAATACTGTAACCATCAATATTTCGTCTGCATCCTGCGGACAAAATCTCAATCTTACGCTCAATCAAATTCCCGGAACCGGAATAGATGTATCCCCCATCTGTTCATCACTAACCTCTGTTTGTGCCGGCGGTATTTATCCCGGTGTTCAGGAATATAAATACACAGGAATTACCACATTGCCCATGGCCTGCAGCGACTGGAATTTTAGTTTCAGCATCTGTTGCCGCAACGCATCCATCGGAACGATCCTCAACCCATCGTCCGAAAACATGTATATTGAAGCGCTTTTAAACAACCTGGATTTTCCATGCAACAGCTCTCCCACATTTTCTAACCCACCCATCCCCTTTGTCTGTATCGGACAACCTTATTGTTTTAACAACGGCTCATCAGATATTGATGGTGATTCATTATCCTATACGCTCATCACACCCGAAACCAGCGCTACTTCAACTGTTACTTACATTTCACCATACTCTGCCGCACAGCCATTGCTCTCTTCACCAGTAGTTGCATTTAATCCCTTAACCGGCGATATGTGCATGACCCCAACACAGCTCGAAGTAACCGTATTCACCGTTCTGGTAAAAGAGTGGCGCCAGGAAATTCTCGTTGGCAGCGTCATGCGCGATATTCAATTGCGCACCATGACCTGTACCAATAATAATCCATATGTAAACGGAATCAACAACTCCGGACAATATTCATTAACCGCCTGTGCTGGCATTCCCATTAATTTCAACATTCCAACCTATGATCTTGATTCTACTCAAAATGTAACCATTACCTGGAACAGCGGCATCGCAGCCGGAACATTTACTTCCAGCGCTGGAGCCCGTCCAACCGGTACTTTTAGCTGGACACCTTCCATTACCGATATCGGTAATGCATCCAATTGTTTCACTGTTACCGTCAGGGATGATAATTGTCCTTTCAATGGAAGCCAGACATTTTCATTTTGCATCAGCGTCACTGGTGTCATATTAAATACTGTTTCAACTCCCGATAATTGTAATGCATCCAATGGTACAGCTACTGTTCAAATCCTTTCCGGTACCGGGCCATATACTTATCAATGGCTGCCTTCCGGCGGAACCGGCATTACTGCGGGAACCCTTACTGCAGGTATTTATACAATTAATGTAACAGGCTCGGGCGGTTGCACAGGCTCCGCAAGTGTAGTAGTGGCAAGCGGTGCAGCGCCTGCAAGTGTGGTTCTTAACTCCACTAATATAAGTTGTTTTGGCGCGGGCACAGGCTCAGCCACTGCTAATGCTACGGGCGGATTGGCGCCGTATGTTTACCACTGGTCAAACGGCGCCACCACATCCTCTGTTACCAGCCTTAATCCCGGAACATATAATGTTTCTGTAACCACTGCCAATGGCTGCGTTACCAACAGTTCGGTATCAATTACACAACCTCTTGCACCCATCACGTATACCACTTCGCACGTAAATGTTTCCTGCTACGCCGGCACAAATGGCGCGGCAAGCATTGCAGCAACGGGCGGTACAGGCCCATACACGTATGCCTGGAACACAGTTCCGGTACAGACCGCACCAACGGCAAACAACTTAAATGCAGGAAATTATGCTGTAACAATCACAGATGCAAACGGCTGTAATTCTGCCGCAACAGGCATCACCATCACACAGCCTGCTGCATTAAATGCCAATGGCATGATCGTTCACAATGTTACCTGTAATGGATTTGCTGATGGATTTGCAACAGTAGGCGCATCCGGCGGAACCGGAACATATACTTATAACTGGACCACCAGCCCGGCTACCGGAGCACAATCGGTAAGTGCACTTGCTCCCGGAAATTATTTTGTAACCGTCACAGATGCGAATAGCTGTATCGCTACTTCGTTTGTGACCATCACAGAACCACCTGCATTAACACTCTCAACAGCGGCATTTCCTGTCACCTGCAATGGCGCTTGTAACGGGCAAACCGTTGTTATTCCAGCAGGTGGTTCACCTTCTTATTCTTACCAATGGTTGCCCGATGGCGGTACCAGCCCGGCGGCAAACGGGTTGTGCCCGGGCACATACACCATTAACGTCACAGATGCAAACGGTTGTACAGCTAACTCCACACTGGCTGTTACGCAACCTTTACCGGTGGTAGTTACTGCAACAGGCAGCACTACCATTTGCCTCGGACAAAACACAACCATCGCAGCTGCAGCTTCCGGCGGTAATCCCGGGTATTCTTACAACTGGGCCGGAGTAGGAGCAGGTGCAACACAAACCGTTAGCCCGGCAGCTTCTTCTTTGTATAACGTTACAGCAACCGATGCAAACGGCTGTATCAGCAATACGGCTACACTTGCCATTACAGTAACTTCCTTAACGGCTGCAAACCTCACCGTTACGGGAGCTACCGCTATCTGCTATGGAAATGCTGCAGTAATCAGTTCTGCAGTATCGGGGCAAACCGGGCCGGTTACCATCAGCTGGAACAATAGTCTTGGTAGCGGAAACGGGCCGTTTACGGTTGCTCCTGTCAACTCCACCAGTTACATTGTTACCGTTACCGATGCCTGTGGAAACGCAGTAACAGGATCTGTTCCGGTTACCGTAAACCCCTTGCCGGTGATCGATGTAGCGCCTCAATCAGCTGTTGGCTGTAAGGAAGTACAACTGAATTTTGCCGACCATTCAGTCACAAACACAGGCGCTGCATACAATTGGAATTTTGGCGATGGCACCACATCCAGCCTATCAAGCCCTGTTCACGGATATACCACAACGGGAACATACAATGTTATTGTAATTGTTACATCGCCTTTCGGATGTGTGAATACGGCAAGTACTGCAAACACTGTAACCGTCAATGCCGGTTCATTGGCGCAATTTACTGCGGAAGCAATGGACGGTACTACCATTAGCCCTGTTTATAAATTCAATAACATTTCCGTAAATGCAGCAACGTATCATTGGGATTTTGGCGATGGCGCCACATCCACCGACAGTGATCCCGAGCACACCTACGCACAGCAAGGCGATTACAAAGTTCTGCTCTTTACCAGCAGCAGCGCCGGTTGTCCCGATTCGGTGTCGGATGTGATACAAATAAAACCGTTGTTCACGCTATATATTCCTAATGCTTTTACGCCGGATGAAAACGGCACCAACGATTATTTTACGGCCAAAGGCGATCAGATCTCCGAATTTAAAATGATGATCTTCGATCGTTGGGGCGAATTGATTTTCCAAACTACGGATATTCAAACCGGTTGGAATGGCAAGGTAAAAAATGGAAGTAAGGTCTCAGAAAATGGTGTTTATGTTTACAAAATAACCGTACGTGATTTCGAACAGCGATTGCACGATTACACGGGACACGTTACCCTGTTAGCACAACAATAACTTAAGGTTTGATTTTATTAATTGTAGAAAATCCCGGTGAAATAGTTACCGGGATTTTTTATTGATGATCAAAAAGGTTTTTTAGAGTACCCGCCACGATTTAAATACCAGCCTTATCCAGTGCCTGTTCAATATCCGCAACTATATCGATAATATTTTCCAGGCCAACAGAGATCCGCACCAAACCCGGTGTAATTCCCACTGCCAGGCGTTCTTCTTCCGTTAATTTAGCATGCGTGGTAGATGCCGGATGTGTGGCAATCGTACGTGTATCACCTAAATTGGCCGTAAGAGAGCACATTTGCAATGCATCCAGAAATTTTCTTCCATTAGCGACACCGCCTTTTATCTCAAAGGATACAATTCCACCGCCTGCGCTCATTTGCTTTTTAGCGATCTCGAATTGCGGATGTGATAATAAAAACGGGTAACGCACCTGCAGCACTTCCGGATGATTTTCCAATAATCCCGCCAGCTTCAGTGCGTTTTGTGAATGGCGCTCCATCCGGATCGATAATGTTTCCAGGCTTTTTGAAAGTGTCCAGGCATTAAATGGCGAAAGTGCCGGGCCGGTGCTTCTGCAAAATGTATAAATCTCTTTGATCAGTTCTTTTTTTCCAACCACAATCCCACCCATCACACGGCCTTGCCCGTCCAGGTACTTGGTTCCCGAGTGTGTCACCAAATGCGCACCAAACTCAATCGGGCGCTGAATAAAAGGCGTTGCAAAACAATTATCCACATTTAAAATAACATTATGCTTGTTTGCCAGGCTTCCCAGCCATTGCAGATCGATCAGATCCAAACCCGGATTGGATGGCGTTTCCACGAAGATCATCTTCGTATTTTTTTTGATCAGCGCTTCCCATGTTTCCGGTTTGTTTACATCAGCATACGTATGCTCAATTCCCCATTTCGGTAAAAACTTAGTGATAACAGTATGCGTAGAGCCAAAGATAGAGCTAGACGCTAAAATATGATCGCCGCTTTTCAGCAATCCCATAAAGCTTGCAAAAATAGCAGCCATGCCTGATGCTGTTGCATAGCCCGCTTCTGCGCCTTCCAGCAAACACATCTTATCTACAAATTCAGTCGTGTTCGGATTCGTAAAACGGCTGTAAATATTTCCTTCCTGTTCATCCGCAAACATAGCGCGCATTTGTTCCGCATCATCAAACGTAAAGCTCGATGTTAAATACACCGGCACCGAATGTTCCCTGTTTCCGGTTTGTTCCGCTTGTGTGCGAATAGCATTTGTTTCGAATTTTTTCATAAATTTTTTTCTGCGTTGAATAAACTATTCGTTCACACTCACTTTATAACTGATCTTTGCACCGGCAATTTCCAGCGTTTTGGAAACCGAACAATATTTCTCCATCGATAACTGTACTGCACGCTCTGCTTTTTCTTTATCGATCTGGCCTGCCAGTTTAAAATGCACCACAATGGTTTCCCACAACGAGGGTTCCTTTCCCTGCTCCCGCTCACCATCAATGCTGATCTCAAATGTTTCGATCACCTGTTTTTGCTTTTTAAGGATGAGCACAATATCAATTGCGCTGCAACCACCCAAACCCATCAGTAGCATCTGCATCGGGCGCACACCTTTGTTATGCCCGCCAATATTCTCGCCTGCATCCATGTAAGCAATATTTCCCGTTTCACTTTTTGCTTCAAAATGAAAAGCATCATCCAGTCGTTTTAATTCTATCCGCATTGTTTTTTATTTTATCGATTTCAAAGGTAAGTAATTGGAGGAAATTTTGTTTAGTTTTGTCAAAATGCAGGAATTACAGCACGCAGCCCAATGTTCATGAACAAACATTTTTTCACTTATCGCCAGCCGGTACAACTGGAAAACGGGCAAACATTAACTTCCGTTGATGTGGTGTATCATACGTATGGAAAACTGAATGCAGATAAAAGCAATGTGGCCTGGTTTTGTCATGCGCTTACTGCGAATGCCGATGTGAGCGATTGGTGGGATTCGCTCGTGGGAGAAGGAAAAACGTACGACCCTGCACATTATTTTATTATCTGTGCCAATATCATCGGTTCGTCTTACGGTTCTTCCGGGCCCCTGAGCATCAATGCACAAACGCAAAAAACATACTATAGCAGCTTTCCGAAAATTAGCATCCGCGACATGGTGCAAATTCATATTATCCTGCGCAAACATCTCGGCATCGAAAAAATAAATACCATCATCGGTGGCTCTATGGGCGGCTACCAGGCAATAGAATGGGCATTAACAGAGCCTTCCATTTTTTCAAAAATGGTTTTGGTTGCTACCAGTCCGCAGGAATCTGCCTGGGGGATTGCCATCCATACGGCGCAGCGCCTGGCGATCGAAACAGATCCAACCTGGAAAGATTCAGATAAAAATGCGGGTGCCGCCGGCCTAAAAGCCGCACGCGCCATAGGAATGCTCACTTACCGCAATTACGGGCAATTTGTAAAAACACAATCCGATCCGGAGCATAAGCTCGATGATTATAAAGCCAGCTCCTACATCAATTACCAGGGCGAAAAATTAGTGAAGCGCTTCAATGCTTACAGTTATTGGCTGCTAACTAAAGCAATGGATTCGCACAATATCGCACGTAATCGTGGCAACATGGAAGACGTATTAAAAAGTATTACAATCAAAACCATTATCATTGGTATCTCCAGCGATATGCTCTGCCCGGTTGCCGAACAAAAATTTATGGCACAGCACATTCCCAATTCTACATTCATAGAAATTGATTCTCCGTACGGACATGATGGTTTTTTGATTGAAGGAAAATTGATCGGAGAGGCAATCACTGCAAACTCATAACTGCAGCAACAACACCTTTCACCACTTCCGCCATTTTATCGAGGTTCAGCGTGTTCAGCGTATCGGTTTTCTCATGATAATTGGCATTCCGGTAAAAAGAAGTATCCGTGATCATCACTGCTGCGTAGCCATATTTCCAGTAATTCAAATGATCCGAAAAATCAATTCCCGGAACAGCAGCGGGTGCATTGAGCGAACATACTTTTATTTCCGAATTTCGTTTCATTGCTTTTTTTGTTTTCCGCACCGATTTTCCCTGCCCGAACTTCCCCACCACCGCAATGTAATTTGCTTTCGAAGGATAAAACAATTTCAGCAACCCGATCGGGTATTCCTGCGATCCCCGCTGGTCTGAAAAGTAACCGATCATCTCCAGGCAGATCATTCGTTTTACTTTTATGTGATTGTCGTGCAGCATTTTTGCATGCACAGCGCTACCCATGTTTTCCGTCCTGAAATTCGGCGGCTCTTCCAGCGTGTATGCTACAAGGTCCACGCGGTATTTCAATGTAGAGCTTTGTTGCTTCAGCAAGCGCGCCACTTCCAGCAAACCCGCTATGCCGCTGGCATTATCATCCGCGCCCGGCTGATTTTCACATACATCATAATGAGCGCCCACAATGATCCGTTCGCCATCACGCGGTCCAAAGGAGCAGATCACATTTTTATATTCTTTTCCGTTTACCGGGTATTTCTGAAATTCTACATCCTCCGTCAGTTTTTTGAATTCAGCAAAAATATAATCCGCGCATTGGTCCAGCCGGTTTACATGCTCATCATAGCGCGCAATTGGTGATTCCACCAAAAATTTAAGGTCTGCCAACAACCGTTTTTTATCAACGGTAACAATAGTCGTATCCTTAAAAAGATAAATGGGATTTGCTTTCACACAAACCCCATTTAAAATAATGATTATTAAAAAAATATTTTTTTTCATTTCGCTTATTTCTGAATAGGCACTTCGCCACCCGACATACCACCTAAATCGCGGTCGAAAAAGTACAGGCCACTTTTATCATTGCCGATAAATTTCAATTTATCCAACACCCTGCGCGACAATGCTTCTTCTTCAATCTGCTCGGAAACATACCATTGCAGGAAGTTTTGAGTTGTATAATCTTTTTCTTTCAAACAGATCTCAATTAAATTGTTGATCTCATGAGAAACCAACTCTTCGTGTTTCAACACTTCTTCAAATACAAACTGCACCGATTTAAATAGTTGCGGCTGCTCTTTCAATGCCGGGATCAATGCTTTTCCGCCACGCTCATTCACGTATTTAACAAGTTTTAACATGTGCATGCGCTCTTCGTCGGAATGCGTATATAAAAAGGAAGCAACACCTTCCAAACCCTGCGTTTCCGCCCAGGATGCCATTGCCAGGTAATATTGTGATGAGGCCGCTTCCAGCCCTATTTGGCGGTTTAAAGCGCTTTCTACTTTTTTAGTGATCATTTATCTGCGATTTTAATGTTAAAAAAATGTACCTCTCTCCGGTACAAAACAAAGTTAATGGATTTTTTGTTTGAAAAAAGTCTTTTTCCTCCAATCCGTTTTCACATTTCCACTCTTTGGAATGCGCTGAAAATTATGTACCTTTGGATATGTAACAATCTGCAGAAAGCAGCGTTATATTCCCAACATGTCAGGCAATTATCAGAGTTTAATTCAAAAGCTGGATGAGTTCATCCGCAAGTATTATAAAAACCAGGTTTTACGCGGCCTGATTTATAGTACCGGCTTGGTGCTGTTGTTTTTTATATCAGTTACGGCGCTCGAATATTTTGCACATTTCAATACAGTTATCCGCACCACACTGTTTTATTTATTCATCGCCACTACCCTGTTTGTGCTGGTAAAGTACATTGCCATCCCACTTTCAAAACTTTATAAATTCGGGAAAGTTATTTCCTATACAGATGCTTCCGCGATTATCGGGCTGCACTTTTCCAACGTAAAGGATAAATTACTGAACGTACTGCAATTGCAATCCCTGCAAAACGATCAGCAGCCCAGCTCCGGTAATTATTCGCTTTTGGAAGCCAGCATCGAGCAAAAAACAAAAGAATTAAAACCGGTACCCTTCAGCTCCGCAGTGGATTTTTCGGAAAATAAAAAATATCTGAAATACGCGCTCATTCCAGTTCTGCTGATCACTGTCATTTTATTTTCGGCGCCCAGCATCATCACCGACGGTACAAAACGTCTTGTAAAACACGGCGAATATTTTGAAAAAGAAGCGCCTTTTCAGTTTGTGATCACCAACAAAGATTTGAAAACCGTTGCGCAGCAGGATTTTGAATTGTCGGTAAAGCTTACCGGCGATGAGATCCCGGACAATGCTTTTATCGAGATCGATGGAAATGAATTCAAGCTGGAAAAAGAAAACATTGTCAATTTTAAATACCTGTTCAAAAACGTACAAAAAAACACCTCCTTTCAATTAAGCGCAGACGGCTTTAAATCTAAAGAGTACGAGCTGGTGGCATTGCCAAATCCAATCTTGCTTAATTTTGACATTGCGCTTTCGTATCCGAAATATTTAAATAAAAAAGATGAAGTGTTAAAAAACACCGGCGATCTTGTTATCCCTGCCGGAACTAAAGTGAGCTGGAATTTCAATACACAGAACACCCGCTTGCTGCGCCTGAATTTTAACGATACATCCTTTGCTGGTTCACCCAGCACCGAAAACGCGTTCAACTATTCCATGCGCCTGTTCCGCGATAAAACCTATTCGGTAACCACTTCCAACCAGTTCCTGAAAAGCAAAGATTCCGTAACATATAACATTAACGTGATCCCGGATGCATATCCGCAGATCAGCGTGGATGAACAAAAAGATTCCACCTCTACAAAAAAATTGCATTTCCGCGGACAGGTAAAAGACGATTACGGTTTTACAAAACTTACCTTCAATTACCGTTTTATCGTTAATAACGATTCCGCCATTACCGACAATTATAAAAAGATCACTACCAACACCAAAATTCTTCCGATCAGCACCACCAGCACACAGGACATCTTTTTCCATTACTGGGATCTGAACGAGTTGGGTGTAAATGCCGGCGACCAAATCGAGTATTATTTTGAGGTGTTTGACAACGATGGCGTAACCGGCAGCAAATCCACACGCTCACAAAAAATGATCTTTAAAGCGCCAACTAAAGATGAACTGCAGGCAAATACCGAAAAAAATAACGACAAGATCAAAGATGATTTACAGGAAAGTATCAGCCAGGCTAAGGATGTACAAAAAGCATTGAGCGATCTGCAGCGCAAAGTAGCGGAGAAAAAAGAGCTGAGCTGGGAAGAGAAAAAAAAATTGCAGGATCTGCTTGAAAAGCAAAAACAATTGCAGAAAAAAGTAGAGAACATCAAGAATCAAAATGCACAGAACAACGAGCAAAAAAATGAATACACCCCGCCGAATGAGGAAATGCTGGAAAAACAAAAACAGCTGGAAGAATTGTTCGACAAAGTGATGACACCGGAGATGAAAGACAAATACAACGAGCTGCAAAAGCTGTTGGAAAAAATGGACAAGGATAAAGTGCAGGATGCGCTGGATAAAATGAAGCTCGATAACAAAGACCTGATGAAGGAACTTGACCGCAACCTCGAGATCTTTAAACAAATGGAAGTGGAACAAAAGCTTCAACAAAATATTGATAAGCTCAATGAGCTGGCAAAAAAAGAAGATGATCTTGCCAAAAAAAGCGAGGATAAAAAAGCGGATGCAAAAGATCAGAAAGAAAAACAGGACAGTCTCAACAAACGTTTTGACGAGCTGAAAAAAGACATCCAGGACCTACAGAAAAAGAACAGCGAGCTGGAAGAGCCGAAAAAACTGGACAGCCCCGAAGAAAGCCAGAAAAAGCAGGACGATATTAAAAACGACATGCAAAAAAGCAGCGACCAGCTGCAACAGAACCAAAAACAAAGTGCCTCCAAATCACAGAAAAGCGCTGCACAAAAAATGCAGGAAATGAGCGAACAGATGCAGCAGCAGCAACAGCAGGACCAGCAGCAACAGGAAGGCGAGGACATGGATAAGCTGCGTGGATTGCTGGAGAATGTTTTGCAATTATCATTCGGGCAGGAAGCATTGATGGATGAAGTGTCGAAAGCAAAAACCAACGATCCGCAATATTATAAGCTGAACCAGAAACAGAAAAAATTACAGGACGATGCAAAAATGGTGGATGACAGCCTGTTGGCTCTGGCGAAACGCGTACCGCAGATCAAAGCTTCGGTATTGAAGGAAACCAGTGCCATTGAGATGAACATGGGCAAAGCTGTGGAAGAGATCAACGACTCGCAAACGCCTTCGTATGACGGTAAAAACCACAAGTCCGAAGCGATGAGCCGCCAACAGTTTGCCATGACATCGGTAAACAACCTTGCATTGATGCTGAATGAAGCATTGCTGCAGATGCAGGCCGAAGCGAAGAAAAAAAGCGGCAAGCCCGGTAGCGGAAGCTGTAACAAACCGGGCGGCAGCGGTAAAAAACCATCCATGTCGGATATGCGCCAGATGCAGGAACAGCTGAACAAACAAATCCAGGCGCTGAAAGAAGGAATGGCAAAAGGGGGCAAGAAACCCGGCGAAAAACAAGGAATAGGTACTGGCGGTATGAGCCAGCAACTGGCACAATTGGCAGCACAGCAGGAAGCCATCCGTAAGGAATTGGGTAAAATGGCCGACCAGATCAACAAAGACGGAAAAGGTGCAGGAAATTTGGGCAAACTGGCCGATAAAATGGAAGAGACCGAAACCGACCTGGTAAACAAAATGCTGAGCGACGAGACCATCAAACGCCAGCAGGAGATCCTGACGCGCATGCTGGAATCGGAAAAAGCTGAAAAAGAACGCGAAATGGATGAAAAAAGACAGTCGAATGAAGCGAAAAATGAAAATTATAGTAACCCTAATGAATTTTTAGAGTATAACAGACTGAAACAAAAGGAAACGGAGCTACTCAAAACGGTTCCACCGTCATTAAATCCGTTTTACAAAGCAAAAGTCAATCAATACTTTAACAATTTCGGGGACTAACAATATGGTACTTGCAGAAAATCAAAAGATCCGCATTTCATCCAAAGCGGAAAATATTATTCTTGTCGAACGCATGATCGAGGATGTATGCGACCTGTTTAACATCAGTGAAGATTATTACGGGAACATCCTTGTGTCGCTCACAGAGGCGGTAAATAATGCCATTTATCACGGCAACAAAGCCAACCCGAATAAAAACATTGATATTTCTTTTAAATCCCATCCCGACAGGGTTTCTTTCAGCGTGAAAGACGAAGGCCCGGGATTTAATTACGATAATTTACCGGATCCTACCAACCCGGAAAACATTGAAAAGCCAAACGGACGCGGTGTATTTTTAATGCGCAACCTGGCTGATAAAGTTTATTTTGAAGACAATGGAAGCAAAGTTATTTTGGATTTCAGAGTCAGTGATTAATAAATGACCCCTACATTAAAAGCAAAAGCCTCCCGTAATTGGGAGGTTTTTTGTTTTTGTTGTAATCATTTATTAGAATTTAATTTTTTCTTTTCCATTTGAATACCCTTCAAACACAACATTCATTTTTCGCTTTTTAAAATCATATACCACGGCATATTTTTCATTTTCAAGAAAAAGGATTTTTACTTTATTGCAAATCGCTTCATCATTGTATTCTTTAATATCAGGTTCGTCCTTGCTGCAGATGGATGCCCACATCACAGCATCTGGCCATTCTGCTGTTCTGCAATAAACAGCATAAAAAGTAGTGTCTTTTGTTTTCAGCTGGCTCATATCCATAAAACAATAAGCATTACTAAAATACAAATCCCGATCATCCTTATTTACCGCGACCACTCTTACTAACCGTTCTCCCTTTTTTATTTTAAAAGGTGAGATCTCATAATACTCGTTGCTCTGGCTGACGAAATATTTTTTCCCGGGTTTTATTTTTGCTACCAATGTATCAGAAGCTCCATACTTTGTTTTGATAACTATCGTATCTAAGCCTTGCTGATTAACGGGGACCGTGTAAGTGCTATCCATCTTAGTGAAAGGAATTTTATTGATTGTTATTGTAACAATATAATTTTTTTGCGGGTGGTCGCTCCAGTTCCAGGGGCTTTGGAACTCAAAAGATGCGGTGTGCGTTTTAGCTTCTACTGAAAAGCTTAGTAAAATAAATGGAAATAACAGCAGGTTGATTTTTTTAATCATCTTATTTCCCTTTAACCTTTGATATGGTTTACTTCAGTCACTTTCCCAAGCTTAAACATTACTGATAAAGCATCGGGATCTATACCGAATAATTGACCCGGAGGATAACCCAGGTAATAATACCAGGTATCTTCTGCATCCGGTTCATCCGTTTGGCCCAGCAATTCTCTTACTTCTGCTTTTGTTTTTCCAATCAATAATTTGCTTTCTATAATATCTTCGGATACTTCATACCGTTTTTCTCCATAGTTCCAGATCGCTTTGTTAAAGGCCCTGTCAGGATACCAGGAAGCACAAACAAAATAAAGTGCTACAGCTGCAAAAAATAAAGGCGGTATTGATAAAGCAGTAACAGTCCACGTGATTATTTTTCTTCTTTTAGGAATGGGAATAAATTTCCTGAACAACCAGCGCCACAGAAAAAAAGCGGCAAACACAAGCACGCTAAAAAGTAAGCTAATCCCGATGAGAAGAAAAAATCCATTCATGCAAAAACGTATTTAAAAAAACGCCCCATCTCCACGAGGCGTCTAAAATCTAATATCTCAATACTCACATCTACTCCACCGTTACCGATTTTGCTAAATTCCTTGGCTGATCCACATTACAGCCGCGCATTACCGCAATGTGATATGATAATAACTGCAATGGAATGGCTGAAATTAACGGCACCAAAATCTCATCCGTTTCCGGGATCTCGATGCTGTAATCCGCCATTTCTTTTACTTGTGTATCTCCTTCTGTAACAATGGCGATGATCTTGCCTTTGCGTGCTTTTACTTCCTGGATGTTACTCACTACTTTTTCGTACGAAGTTCCTTTTGTTGCAATTACAAACACCGGCATTTCCTCGTCAATCAAAGCGATCGGGCCATGCTTCATTTCTGCTGCAGGGTATCCTTCGGCGTGGATGTAAGAAATCTCTTTCAGTTTCAATGCACCTTCCAATGCAACCGGGAATGTATATCCTCGACCTAAATATAAGGCGTTGGTAGAATTTTTATAAATGTCTGCGATGAATTTGATCTGGTCGTTTTTCTCCAGCACCTTTTGTACTTTATCCGGAATGGCTTCTAACTCGCTTAACAGCTGATGAAAACGCGAAGAAGAGATAGTTCCCTTACAATATGCAATGCGCAATGCCATGAGCGTAAGCACTGTAACCTGTGCGGTAAATGCTTTGGTGGATGCTACGCCTATTTCGGGCCCGGCGTGTGTGTATGATCCTGCATGTGTGGCACGTGCAATGGACGAACCTACCACATTACAAACTCCGATAATTGTTGCGCCTTTTGATTTTGCAAGCTCAATGGCAGCAAGTGTATCCGCTGTTTCGCCGGATTGTGAAATGGCAATGATCACATCATCTTCATACACAATAGGGTTGCGGTAACGGAATTCAGAAGCATACTCTACTTCTACCGGAATGCGTGCTAAATCTTCAAATAAATATTCGCCAACAAGGCCTGCATGCCAGGATGTTCCGCAGGCAACAAACACAATGCGTTTGGCATTGATAAATTTTTGTTCATATTCTGTAATCCCGCCCAGGTTCACAATTCCTTTTTCAGCGCTTAAACGGCCGCGCATACTATCTTTGATGGAACGTGGCTGTTCGTAGATCTCTTTCAGCATAAAGTGGTCGAAACCGCCTTTTTCCAATGCTTCCAGCTTTAATTCCAGTTCCTGAACGTATGGTGTTTTCGCTTTATTTTTAATGGTTTTGATTTTTAATTCTTTACCACGTTCAATAAATGCGATCTCTTCATCTTCAAGGTACACCACATTTTTAGTGTATTCCACAATCGGTGTGGCATCGGAAGCAATGTAAAATTCATCCTTGCCAATCCCGATTACCATCGGGCTGCCTTTTTTAGCAGCAAACAATTCGTCCGGGTTATTTTTTGAAAGGATCACAATCGCGTAAGCGCCAACCACTTGGTTTAATGCAATTCTAACGGCTTCACCCAAACGTACATTTTCTTTCTGATAAATATCTTCGATCAGGTGGATCAATACTTCGGTATCTGTATCGCTTAAAAATTCGTGTCCGCGTTTTTTTAATTCCGCTTTTAACGGGCCATAATTTTCGATGATCCCGTTATGGATCATTACCATGTTTTTAGAAGCGGAATAATGCGGATGTGCATTTACATCATTCGGAACACCGTGTGTAGCCCAGCGTGTATGTCCAATCCCAATTGTTCCCTTTGTATTTTTATCGCCGATAAAATTATGCAGATCGGCCACTTTACCTTTGCATTTATATACATTCAGGTGCCCGCTCCCGTCAATCATTGCCACACCTGCACTGTCGTAACCCCTGTATTCGAGGCGCTGTAATCCTTTTATTAAAAACGGGTATGCTTGTTTATTTCCGATATATCCAACTATTCCACACATATGTTAATGAAGTTTAGTGTATGTAATATTTAATTTCATTTTTTGATATCCCTTGCTGGCAGCGCCTCCCAGCACTACCCTGTTTCCATTTACGGCACCGCCGGCAGCTACCAGGTACAAGCCTGTATTTTCGCGGTAACCGTTCAGGATCTGCTGCACGTAACGCTCAATGTTAAATGTGTAGGTGCGTGTTCCCGTATTGTAACTTCCGCCGTACACTTCATTGGCATCGTATGCATCGGGGATCACATAATTTACGTTTGTGCCTTCTGTGATACCGAACAATACCAGCGCAGTAGGCGCAGCAAATGTATCCAGCTGATAAAGAGAAGTGGTGCTATCTACCCTGATCACCAGCTCAGCTTTATTAATGGCAATCCTGCCGTGATCATTCCAATTTTTCAGGTAAGGCAAATCAATTTTCACTTTTACACCCGCCATAGATTGCAAAAACAATGTGGTATCCACTGCCGGTGGCGTGGAGCTTAATTGTGCGCTCAGGTAAGGATAGGCCGATGAATAATCATGTGCAAAATTGGAAAAGCGCGCTACACCACCCAATTGAATATCGTATTGGAGGGAATCGTTATCCGTTGCATTGCTGTTATGATAATAAATGGTGATTTTGGTAAGGGCATCTCCCATTTTAAAATGCAAGATGTTCCCATCGCCCGGTGCACCTGATGGTGTATTTTCGGTGGTGATGTAAAGCCCTTTGGTGAAGGATTGAAAGGTTTCATTGTTCGACAGTGCAGGAAGGTTCTGGTTATTCAGGATGGTTTGCCCGAAATTGGTTTGCAAAGGAACGCGCAATTGCGGCTTTTGCCTGCTGCTGATCACTGTCACGCTATCAAGAGGGCGTGGAATAAACTGGTGCCCGTTTGCCAGGTCGTTCATTCCTTTACTTAATGTGTGGTTGGAAAAATAATCGGTAACGGTGCTCACATCTTCTCCCAACTGGTATACATTCATTGTTTGTACTTTACGGTCTTTTTTCCCGTAGGCCGTAGGATCATATACAAGCGACATTACGATAGAATCACAAACGGGGTTTAAACCGAATGTTGGCGAATTGGTTGGCAAACGCAATTGTGTATACAGGGAAGCAGTTGCGCGGCCAAAAACAGGATCGTTGTAGGCGCCGATCAGGGCATCTGCGGTAATGATCACAGAAGCATCGGTATGAAGGGAATCCTCGCGGATGGTTTTGGTTACAAGCGTGGTTGTATCCTGCCAGCCGACGTTTAACAGATCGCTTGCCGGCTGCACATCCAGGCCAACTACACTGGACTCATTACAGGAAGAGACAGTGATTACTAAACCGATGAGTGGTATTAAAAAAAATTTTGCCCCGACCATTCGAGGCAAAATTTGAGCTATTCGTTTTTTATTCGTGTTCATAAATATTAATTAGTCAACCATTTCTGCGACTTCTTCAAGTACCGCATCATAAAAATCGGAGTAGGCATCAATGTACGTTTCTGCGCTTTGAAATTCAAGTACAGGCTTGCCCGATTTTTTAATATATTTTTCTATATCCGAATTGATTTTCGGGCTGGCTTTGATAATACCATCCGCTAAATCAACTGCCAGTTTATTAACGTTGACAAAGGTAGGATTTTTAAGTAATTCCACATCGGATTTTTCAATTCCTTCGAACATCACTTTTTTACCGAAATCTTTGTTCAGTGCTCCCGGAAATTCATCATCGTATACAGAGTACACGATTTTGGTATCGGCAAACAATGGGTTGTCTTTAAACGATTTTTTAAGGTACAATGCCATTAAGCTGGTGATCCAGCCGTGACAATGAACGATATCAGGCGCCCAGCCTAATTTTTTTACTGTTTCAATTACTCCGCGGCAGAAAAAGATGGCGCGCTCATCGTTATCGGCAAAATGCTCTCCCTTTTTATCGGTGAGGATATGCTTACGTTCAAAATACTCTTGATTATCAATAAAATAAACCTGCATACGTGCTGCTTGTATGGAGGCTACTTTAATGATCAATGGATGATCGGTATCATCGATGATCAGGTTCATACCGGAAAGGCGGATCACTTCGTGAAGCTGATTACGTCTTTCATTAATAACGCCGTACTTTGGCATGAATAACCGTATTTCCTTGCCTCTTTCCTGGATTCCCTGAGGGAGCTTCCGACCGATAACACTCATCGGGGTTTCATCTAAATACGGGGTAACTTCTTGTGATACAAATAGGACTCTAGCTTTCTTCTTCATGCGATCGAATTAAGGTTAGATTTATAAAAAGTATACAAAAGTAAGCAAAAATTTTCTGAATTTCAAAGTTTAATCCTTAGATTAGCCCACTTTTATCGGAAAAACCGGCTTGTTAATGTTGATTTTGCTAGTTTTCAACAACTTTTTGCACACATGATTATTTTTAACCGGATACAAGAACTTCAAGATCAGTTAAATATTGCACGAAAAGCAAAAAAAACCATCGGTTTTGTCCCAACAATGGGTGCCCTTCACCAGGGACATTTAGCGCTGGTGCAGCGCAGCAAAGCCGAAAACGACATTACCGTTTGCAGTATTTTTGTAAATCCCACTCAATTTAACGATCTCAGCGACCTGGAAAAGTATCCCCGAACGCTGGAAAATGACTCCAAACTATTGCAATCAGTGGATTGTGATTATATTTTTGCGCCGGAAGTGGGCGAAATGTACACCAATGAAGAACTGGAGCTGAAAAAAAACAAGATAGAGGATAACGGCTGGAAACAAGGTAAACCAGTAGATTTTGGGATGCTCGACAAAGTGATGGAAGGTGCACACCGCCCCGGACATTTTAATGGCGTGGCCCAGGTGGTAAGTAAATTATTCAGGATTGTACAGCCGGATAAAGCTTATTTCGGACAAAAGGATTTTCAGCAGCTGGCGATTGTCCGCTCCATGACCAAACAGCTGGGTTTTAATATAGAGATCATTGGTTGCCCGATCATCCGCGAAAGCAACGGACTGGCCATGAGCTCCCGCAATGTACGATTGACAGAAACCGAACACCGCGTGGCGCCGCTCATCTCCAAAACACTTTTTAAAGTAAAAGAAATGCAGGCGACGCATACGATTGCGGAGTTAAAAGCTTTTGCCGAAGCGGCGATCCAATCCGAACCATTGATGCAACCGGAATATTTTGAAATAGCAGATGCCGAAACGCTGCAACCGATCAGCGATTACAAACAAGCAAAAAGCGCAGTGGCTTGTATTGCTTTGAAATTGGGAAGTGTGAGGTTGATCGATAATATTATACTATACCAATAGCGAACAGGCCGCTCCTACGGAGCTAATTACAGGCCGCCCCTCTGGGGCTAATTGCAGAACGCTCCTACGGAGCAACTATTTATAATTTTTTATATGACGCACACCGATTCGCCCCTGTTTGTCATCTGTGCTAATCTTCGAGCATCCATAACGCTTCATTCAACTCTCCCTGCGCTTTTTTATTGTTTTGCGCTTTCGCGATGACTATCCCTTTTTGGTAAATGCCGGTTGCCTTTTCGGAAAGATTTTGTTGCTCGTATAATTTTCCTAATTGGTAATAGGCACCTAAATAATTTTCATCGTGCTGTATTACTTTTTCGATGATATTTATCGCTTTGGGGAAATCATTTTCTTTTGCATATTCCAATGCCAATGCATAATTGAGGAACGAATCGTTGGGTTCGTCAAGGAGCATTTGCTGGAGTTGTTGTAAGCGCGACATGGATGTTACAAATTTACGAATCTGCGTATTTACTAAACCAATTATACTAATATACCCATCTGTATTTATTCGTTATCTGTACTTTATGCTGATTTAAATTGTTTTAAAAAACGAACATCATTCTCAAAAAACAAGCGAAGATCTTTTACCTGGTATTTGAGCATGGTTACACGCTCGATGCCCATTCCAAAAGCAAACCCGCTGTATTCCCTGCTATCGATCCCGCAATTATCCAATACCGCAGGATCCACCATGCCACAACCGAGGATCTCCACCCATCCGGCACCTTTGCAGATATTGCAGCCGGCGCCTTTACAAAACGGACAGGAAATATCCATCTCTGCGCTGATCTCGGTGAACGGGAAAAAAGAGGGGCGTAAACGGATCTGTGTTTCTTCGCCGAACATTTCTTTTGCAAAATACATTAGCGTTTGCTTGAGATCGGAAAAGGAAACATTCTTATCAATGTACAAACCTTCCACCTGGTGAAACTGGCAATGTGCACGCGCAGAGATTGCCTCATTACGGTAAACACGGCCCGGAGAAATAGTGCGGATAGGCGGTTTGGTATTTTCCATCATGTGCACCTGCACGGATGATGTTTGAGTACGCAATAAAATATCAGGGTTTTCGCTGATGTAAAATGTATCCTGCATATCGCGTGCAGGATGATCTGCAGGCGTGTTCAGGGCGGTAAAGTTATGCCAGTCGTCCTCCACCTCCGGCCCTTCCGAAACGGTAAAACCAATGCGGGAGAAAATATCAACGATCTGGTTGCGCACAATCGACAAGGGATGGCGGGAACCGATGGTCATTTTTTCGGCCGGCAATGTTAGATCGCGGTCATCGGCTTTGGTATCTTCGGCACCTTCAAATGTTTCCTTCAGTACGTTGATCTTGTCCTGCGCTTTATTTTGCAGCTCGTTCAATCTTTGTCCTACCTCTTTGCGTAATTCGGGCGCAACGGTTTTAAACTCATCAAACAGCTCTTTTACTTTTCCTTTTTTGCTCAGCCATTTAATGCGCAGCTCTTCTACCTGCTCTTTCCCGCTGGCGGTAAATGATTCGATCTCATTTAATAATTCGTCAATTTTATCTTTCATGATTTTGTTTATCGTAATGTAAAGTCTCTGACAAGCTCAGAAAACATTTCTCTCAAACACTATTGAGCTGTTCGCTGCTGCGAAGTTACGGAATTATTGAAACACTTCTGATGCGGATATCCGTCTGTGGCCTTGCCAGCTTGTCCACGTCTTCGGCTGCAATCTTATCTACCACTTCCAGTCCTTCGTACACTTCTCCGAAAACGGTGTAGCTGCCATCCAGGTGAGGAGTTCCACCAATAGTGGTGTAGGCCTCCACCTGCTCCGGTGAAAATACATATTCCGGAGTGTTTGGTAATTCTGCTGCTACTTTTTTATCGATAATGTCGTACACATATTTGATGCTGTCGAGCTTCAGGGCTTTGGTAAATGTTTTATACTGCTCCAGGTATTGTTTGTTTTCGGGCCGGTTGATGATCTGGTTAAACAGCTTCATTTTGGTAATGCGTTTTGCCTGTACTTTCAATAACGAATCGGTAAATACGCGGCCCTGCACAATGTAAAACTGCGAGCCGGAAGAAGCCTGCGAAGGGTTATCAAAATCACTATCGCGGGCAGCGGCCAGGGCGCCTTTTTTATGAAATAAATGAGGATTGAACTCTGCAGGAATGGTATAAGCGGGCCCGCCATTCCCCAGCTCAACGCCATAGGGAGCACGTTTTGAATCGGGATCGCCGCCCTGGATCATAAAATTCTGGATCACGCGGTGAAACAATAAGCTATCATAATAATGTGCCTTTACGAGTTTCACAAAATTATCGCGGTGTAAAGGTGTTTGATTGTATAATTTTATTTTAATAACCCCGTAATCCGTCACGATCATCACCTTGATGTCGCCAGAACCATTGTCCTTAATGGGTTTCAGCGACGAAAAAACGAGAATAACACCTAACAGGAGCGCAAAGGGCGCATAATTATTTTTATATTTCATGAAATTGTATTAGATTTGTTAGGTAAAGATAAATATCTGTAAAGATAAGAACACGTTTTTAGATCATAAAATCAGACTTATGAAACATTTTACACTTAAATTCTCTGTTGCTTTTTGCTTTGTTGCACTGATGTTTGTTGCATTCAGCACATCGTCCTGTAAAAAAGATCAAACCTGCCACGGCACCGTTAAAGTAATTGATACTGCGGGTGTTCCGGTTGCGAATGCAATTGTAAAATTAGCTGCGCCTTCGGTAAACGGGGATGTAACATATAGTGAAACTTCTGATGGATCTGGAAATGCGGAATTTGAAGTGAAATTGCCTGCTATTTTTGATGTTACTGCAACTAAAGCAACATTTCCTCCGGGATTTGTTGGAAAAGGCGTTTTGCGTTTGGACGAGCCGGGAAAAACCGGAAATGTTACGGTTACGATCAAGTAATGATTTACGCCAAAAGCGTTTGATATAGAAAATGCCCTCACAATTTGTGCGGGCATTTTTCATAAACTCTGCAAGAAAAAACGATTATTCTTCTTCGTCACTTTCTATATCTTCATTGTCTTCCTCATCATTTTCACCCATCAATTCATTGGCTATGAAATATTCTACAATTGCCTGTTTGATCAACAGATGCTGCTGATTGGGTTTTAGCGGGGGTAATTTTTCATTTATTTTCCAATGCGGCCAGCCGTCTTTATCCAATCCTTCGTATTCATAATATCCGTAAGGAGTAAGCAATGTGCAGATAGCAATGTGCATCACATCCAGCTTTTGGGTTTTTGTGAACTTTAAATTTCCTTTTCCAAGCTCCTGCACACCAATAAGAAACAGGATGGCCTGTTCATCGATCTCACCACCGAATTGCGGCGCTAAGCTATCCAATACTTTTTCAAACTGCTGATCAACTTCTTCCTTATTCATCTATCTACTAATTACTAATTTATACAAATATACCACTCTGTTACAGATAACGAACAAAAACGAAACTACGAATCCAGGTGTTCACTGGTTTATTTGTTCATTGGTTTGCTGTGCGATGCTGTGTTAAAAAACTATCCCTGTCAGGGTTTGAAACCCTGACAGGGATTTAACGAACATCTGCGCAAAGCAAACTTTAAACGTTTGAACGTTGAACTTTTTAATGCGAATCCGTTTTTGCAGCAGGGGCCAAGGGCGGTTCCATTACATGCCCGCATTTTTTACAGGTGCGTAAATCCAGGTTACCGTAAAAATAAGCGAAGGTTTCCTGAAATTGGGTCATGATGTTGGTGAGCCTGAATTTTTTTTCATACAAAGGAGCATTGCATTTTTCGCAAAACCACATCAGCCCGTCTTCTTCACCATCACGACGCTTACGTTCCATCACCAATCCGATGGTATTGGTGCCACGCATAGGATTGTGCGGCACACGCGGAGGCAATAAAAAAATATCGCCTTCTTTTATATCCACCGTCACGGCTTTACCGTCTTCCTGGATGCCTACTTTTATATCGCCTTCCAGCTGGTAGAAAAACTCTTCACTTTCGTTAAAATGATAATCTTTACGGGAGTTAGGGCCACCTACCACCATCACAATAAATTCGGTGTTTTCGTACACCACTTTATTTCCTACCGGCGGCTTTAAAAGATGCCGGTTCTCATCGATCCATTTTTTGAAATTAAAAGGACGTTGTACTGTTGCCATTGTTTTATTTTTTAAACTTTTATGGTTACCTGTAACGCAAATGTACGCGGCGGCTGTAAATCTGCAGGGCGCCCAACATACTCGCGGTTAAAAACATTATTTACTATAAACCCGACTTTAGCCGTTTTGTTCAATTGCCAGGAAATGCGGCCGTCAAATACTACATCACCATTTTTATTTTTGCCCCTGTACTCTTTTATACCGGGGATTCCTTCCACAAAAAATTTGTCGATGTTTTCCATGTAGCTGTTGTAACGGCAGCTGACACCAAAGCCCAGTTTTTTATATCCCAGCTGCACATCCCCTTTTGCGGTATGCTGATAACGGTATTTCAAAATGTTTTTCGGCGACGAATTTTTTGCCGTGTCCACTTTTTCATTAAAATCGGTTTGGATCGGGTCGATGTAGGTATAACCCATTAAGGCTTCTACATTTACAGGCCCTATTTTTCCTTCTCCCATGATCGACACTTCAAAACCGGAAATACGTGTATTACCAATGTTCTGCGATTGAAAGCCAAATCCTAACTGGTGTGTGGTTTGGTATGGCGGGATCAGCGGGCCGTATTGCCCAAATGCAAATTCCATCATGTCCTTGTACTCTGTCCAAAAATACGCCAGGTCCACAAATCCTCTCCAGTTATTTCCCAGCTTTACTCCTTGTTTGATACCGATCTCGGCACTCCAACCGCTCTCTGGTTTTAAGCTATCATTGGGATAAATATCCAAACCGCTGGCGCTCGTTTTAATGAAGCGTTCGGCTACCGTAGGAAAACGGAAACCTTGTCCGAACGATGCACGAAGGAATGTAACGGGAGTCAATTCATAATTTACGCCCAAACGTGTAACCGGTTTTACTTTGGAACGCGATGCAATTGTTTTGCTTTGGTCCATGAGCAGGTATACATTTTCACGTGTTTCCACCGAATCGGTTTTAAAATATTCGCCCCTGATACCCGCCGAAATGGAAAGCTTCTTAAAAAACTTCTTATCAAACTGCAGATAGGCAGAAGCATTATCGCTGTAATGGGTACCGTAGAGGTCGCCGGAATGCACCTCATCGTAATTGTACACCAGTCCTCCTGTCCAGGTAAAATCATTTTTATAATGTTTCTGGTACTGGTATTCCGCGTAATACACATCTGCACGGGATTCCTGGTCGGTGTTGTTAAGGTTGATGGTCCTGAAAAATCTGCCGCGCAGGGAATGGCGGCCACCACTGGAGTTGTAATAGGTTATAAAAGGATCAACATTGGTACGATAGGTTGTGTAATGGCTCAGATCGCCACCTGCAGGGCGATAGGCGCCGCTATCCGCGTTTTGCCAGATGAGGAACAAACCGCCTTGTGTACGGATGGTGTTTGCATTTACGCCGATGGCGAGTCCTTTTACTTTTTTAAAGCGGTAACGTAAATTTACGTTGGCACGATAACGCTGTTCTGTTTCATACTGGCGATAGCCCATATCATCGTAAACGTTTGCACCCAATACCAAATCCAGGTTTTTTATTTTTTCGCCATGATAAAAATTCACTCCTCCAAAAGCAGGGTTTCCATCTTTCCACCATACGAGTTCGCTCCGTTTAGGGCGGTCATAATACCCACCGTTAATGGTCAGTTTGGTTTCGGGCTCGTCTTTCGGGTAGGCCGTACGGAAGTTGATCACACCGTTTAATGCGGAAGAACCAAACAATGCAGAGGAGGCGCCTTTGATAACCTCGATCTGTTCGCAATTCTCGACCGGTAAAAAGCTCCATTTCACATCGCCTGCATCGGCGGTAAGCATGGGCATTTCATCCACCATGAGCAATACACGGCTACCGGCGCCATAACTAAAACCACTGCCACCGCGGATATTGGCCTGCCCGTCGATCATATTCACGCCGGGCACCTGTTCCATAATGGTTTCGATGGTATTTGTATTTTTATTCTCGATGAGCGATGGTTTTAAAACTTCCATGGAAACGGTTACATCACCCAGCTTTTGTTCAAACCTTCCGGCAGAAACCACTACAATATCAAGCTGTTTGGAATCATCTTCCAGGGAAATGTTAATGCTGAGCGTATCGTTTGCGGTGGTAGTAACGGTTTGGGTTTGTTGTTTGTACCCAACGTATTTATAATCTATTTTGTGCTTTCCAGATGTGGTTTTTACGAGGTAATTGCCATTAAGATCGGCAGTGGTACCGGTTGAATCATCTAAAACAATGTTTACACCGACAATTGTTTCCTTGCTTTTGAAATCGGAAACGCGGCCTTTGATGTATGCTGTTTGCGCAAATAAAGAACCGACTGCCTGAATGAAAAATAGTGGAGTGAGTATTTTTTTCATTTATCCTGTGTTTTCTAAAACTCTTTTTTGTGGTTAATTGTCAATTTGTAAACTTTTCAACAGTACTTTTTCTGATACTTATTTTTATAAATTTGCCAATAGTAATGTGCAATGTACAAATAATTGTATTTTAACACAAACGGAAGAAAAGAAACCTTTTTTACAGGTAAATACGGGCGTTCTGCGGGGAATAAATTATAAATGCCGGTTCGATTTATTGGTTTGCCGGGAAGCTTTTAGGCTCTCGATGAAGCGCGAAATTCGCGGGAAGGCTGCTGTGCTTGTTTTGCTGAAAGCAAAATCAGGGGAGCGGCTCCACACATTTGTAATAATAACATCAGATGATAGAAAATTTAAATTATAAAATTGCTCTGACGCTGATCCCGGAGATTGGCGATGTACTTGCCAAACGCCTGGTAGCATACTGCGGAAGCGTGGAAGGTGTTTTTAATGAAAAGAAAAGTGCGCTGGAAAAAGTACCGGGAATTGGGACGGTGCTGTCAAAAATAATAAGGGAACAATCTGTTTTTAACCGTGTAGAAGAGGAATTAAAATTCATTGAAAAAAACAAGATCAGTCCGCTTTTTTATTTAGATACAGATTATCCAAAACGATTAACGTATTGTGAAGACAATCCGGTGATGCTTTATTTTAAAGGCAATACAGATCTGAATACCAACAAGATCATTAGCATTGTAGGAACGCGGGAAGCAACGGAATATGGCAAAAATTTGTGCGACAAACTGGTAGCAGACCTTTCGATTTATAATCCACTGATCGTAAGCGGACTTGCTTATGGCATTGATGTGTGTGCTCACCGGGCGGCAATGGATAATGGTTTAAAAACGGTAGGTGTATGTGCACATGGGCTCGACAGGATCTACCCGGCTTTGCACAGTTCTGTTGCAGGAAAAATGCAGGAACAGGGTGGCTTGCTGACTGATTTTACAAGCGGCACGATCCCAAACCGCGAAAATTTTCCGAGAAGAAACCGCATTGTTGCCGGAATTGCGGATGCCACGATTGTAATCGAATCGAAAAAAGACGGCGGATCACTGATTACCGCGGATATTGCAAACGGTTATAACCGCGATGTGTTTGCGTTCCCGGGCAGGATCGGCGATGTTACTTCAGAAGGCTGTAACAATATCATTAAACAAAACAAGGCGGCTTTGATCCAGTCAGCAGCGGATATTGTATACATCATGGGCTGGGAACAAACAGCAAAAAAAAATGCACCTGTTCAAAAACAATTATTCATTGATTTGAAACCGGAAGAAGAGCTGGTGGTGAATGTATTGAAAGAAAAAAATGCACTGAATGTGGATGATCTGTGTTTATTGGTGAAAATGCCGATGAGTAAAGTATCATCGTTATTACTTACACTTGAATTTTCAGGAATTGTGAGATCGCTGCCGGGGAAAATGTATAAGTTGAATTGATTTTTTGATTTGCAGAAAACAAAAAAAAGCGCTGCAAATATTTGCAGCGCTTTTTTTGTTATTTTTTAATCTCTGGCTTTATTCCACCGATTGTAATTTTTTATCAATGTCGGCTACAATTTTTTTCTGTGCTTCAATTTCCGCTTTTTTCTTATCCTGATCAGCTTTGTTGGTAACAATCTCCTGCTCTGCTTTGGTGATTTTTGCTTTGTAATCATCAATATCACTGTTCAGGTGCTTGTTTTCTTTTTCAAGCGATTTTTGATCATCTTCCATATTGGACTGAATTTTTTGTGCTGCTTTCAATTTTTCTTCGATGGCATCTTTGGATGCTTCGATGGCAAAATCCTTCACAATTTTTTCGGCAACTTTGTATTGCTCTTTATGATCATTTGAATTTAAAAATGCGCCACCTAAATCAAATGCAATTACAAAAGTAATTTCCGCGTCGCCTTTTTTTCCCTGTGCTTTTCCGTATATATCAATGGTATTGTTTCCCATGTCTTTGATCAGCGCATGATCTACAAAAATGGCTCCGTCCTTGGTGGTTCTTTTTCCATCGTATTTTTTCATGAAGGAACGGAAGGCATCTTCGGCATCCGAAGGGTTTACTTCGTAAAGTGTTACTGTCAGGGAATTATGATTTCCACCGCCAATATTCTCATTGGATTCTTTCACTTTAATTTTTTGGGCACTCGCGGAAAGCGCAATAGCAACAGCAAATGCAAGAGTAATTATTTTTTTCATATCCTGATTTTTTAAAATGATATGTACAAGATACAATTGTTTTTTAAATAAAAAAATTATTCTTTATCATCAATATCGGTGACTCCACCCGACACAATAAACTTCATTACTTCGGAGGAAGATGCATTCACAACGGTAATGTGATCAGCCGGAATGATAATCAAATTCCCTGAAAAGGAATACGATAAAGGGACGTACACGGCAACCGTGCCTTTAGTAATATTAAGCTCAGAAAGGTCTTCCTGCGTGATAAATCCCAATTGCTGGATATTGTTTTCCTTATTGATGGTGATAAGCACGGGCTTGTTAAAGCGTTTTTTACTGCCCACAAATGCCGACAATAAATCCTTAATGGACGAGTATACGGTTTTGATAAAAGGAGTGTGCTCAAGGATGTTATCAAACAAGCTGAACAAGGGACGCAGAATGATGGAGGAACCGAGCAATCCCATTAAAAAAATGAGCAGGATGGCGGTAAAAATAATAATGAAAGGATCGATAACCGGGTTGATGATAATGCCAAACATCGTGAAAAGCGAGCCTACCCAGGCAATGACTTTGTACACGATAATGAGTGTAATGGCTACAGGAACGGTAATGATAATACCCTGGATAAAATAACGGATGATCTTTGTCATGATGATGTTAAAAATTATTGGATTGTTAAGAAAATATAAACCATGAGCTGATTTTTTATCACACCCAAAAGAGAATTTTATTTTTCGTAGAAATGCATTTCTTTTATGTATTTCCACACTGCTGCAGGAAGAAAATAGCGGATGTCTTTTTTATCTTTAATGGCCTGGCGGATCATGGTGGAGGAAATTTCCATGCGGGGCGCCGGTACCGATCTTACTTTTTCATGTTTGCCCAGTTCTGTTTCTACGCTTTCCTGCCGCGGATATACATAAAGCTCGTGATGTTTCAGGATCTCTTCGTAATTTTTCCATTTGTGAAAGCTGCCTAAATTATCGCCACCCATAATGAGTACAAAATCGTGCTCCGGATATTTTTCTTTGAGATAAACAAGAGTGTTCACCGTGTAGGAAGGTTGCGGCAGCTTAAATTCCACGTCGCTTGCTTTGAGTTTGTTATTATCTTCGATGGCAATTTGCACCATTTGTAAACGATGACGTTCGTGCAGCAGGGATGATTTTTTTTTGAGCGGATTGTGCGGTGAAATAACGAACCATACTTTTTCGAGATCGGTAAATTCCAGCATGTAATTGGCAAGCACCATGTGGCCAACATGAATAGGATTAAAGGAACCGAAAAATAAACCGATTTTCATACAACAGATATAAATTATTTGAGCCACATAAAAATGTGTGGATTATTCTCGTATTGTTTAATGTCTTTACTGAAGAGGATCACGCAAAAATCGATCAGCGGCAGTAAACCGAAACACCCGCCGAAGGTTGCCACGTATACAACCGGAATCCAGGGCTTGCAGCCAAGCATTACGCGATGCGCACCCATAAAGCCAAATGGAAAAGGAAAAGCCAGCATGGCAGAAATTATTTTTTGCTTTTGTTCCGCATCCGGTTTTGGCAGAACGGACAATCCCTGATCATTGATCCCACTTGTTTTTATCAGAACAGAATCGCCTGATAAAACAAAGGTTACCGCATTTGTATTGATAAAAAGTGTATCGTTTTGCACCGATGCGTTGCAATAAGGCGCAGCAACGAAAAGAAAAACAGCAATTATTATTTTTTCCAGGTACTTCATTTATTTTTTAAAATTTCAGGTTGAGCCCAAACATAAATACGCCAGGCGGCCCTATAGACACTTCACCGTTAATGCCAATGTAGTCATTAAAAAAATAACGAACTCCAAAAATGGCTTGTGCAGTGTAATGTGTATTCTTCAAATTAACACGAACAGCCCATGGAACACCACCGTATTTGGGCTCGTAATTTACATTGTCATTGGTTGTGGAAACATTCCAGACGGTATACCCCAAACGAACGCCGGCATACATGTCCACTGATTCTTTTTTTCCGAAATGAAACAAAGCCCTCAATCCAAAATTATTACGGATAAATTTATCGGTAAACCGTATGTGTGCATTGCGTGAAGGCGAATAACCGTCGTAATAATAGATCATCGACTGGCGGCCATATGAGGGACCTAAGCTAAAAATTTTTGCCAGCCCGATATCAGCGGAAGCAACCACATAAGGATTGGATGTAAAATGGTCGTTGTTGGTAGAATCGTTTGTATTGCTTACAAAAGAGGCCGACATTCCAAGAATGCTGTATCCTGCACCGGCTGTAATCACAGCTTTGCCTGCATCTTTTTGAGCGCTCGCTGCTGCCGGCAATAACAATAAAGTTCCAATAACAGCAGCTGTTATTGGAACTTTATATCTTGTTTTTGTTCTCATGTATTTATCCGGATCGGTGAATGAATGTACATTAAAAACAACCAACGTGTGCCTGAAGCTTATTTCGCAGCGCTAAAGCGTTTTGCTACTTCATTCCAGTTGATCACATTCCAGAAAGCTGCCAGGTAATCCGGGCGGCGATTTTGATAATGCAGATAATAGGCATGTTCCCAAACGTCAACTCCTAAAACCGGAGTACCTTTTACTTCGGCAACATCCATTAAAGGATTGTCCTGGTTAGGTGTGGAAGAAATAGCCAGCTTGCCATCTTTTACGATCAGCCATGCCCAGCCGGAACCAAAACGGGTTGTTGCGGCAGCAGCAAATTGTGTTTTAAATTCGGCAAAAGAACCGAATGAAGAATTGATGGCTGCAGCTAAATCGCCTGTAGGCTCACCGCCTGCATTGGGGCCCATAATGGTCCAGAATAAAGAGTGGTTAAAATGTCCGCCACCATTGTTACGCACAGGCATTGGGTATTTTGAAATGTTTTTGCAGATCTCTTCAATGCTTAATTTTTCAGCATCAGTACCGGCGATGGCGTTGTTCAGGTTGGTCACATACGCATTGTGGTGTTTGCTGTGGTGTATTTCCATTGTTTTTGCATCAATGTTTGGCTCTAATGCATCGTATGCATACGCCAGTTTTGGTAATTCGAAAGCCATATCTTTTGTTTATTTTTTAGTTTATTTTTAAAATATTAATTAACCCAAAGGTATAAACTTTTAGCTGCTTTATCCAGAAAAAGCGGCATTAAAAAACCCGGTTGTGCGGGTTTTCAACATTTTAATGTTTAAAGAAAAGCCTATACAACTGATTATCAATTTTTTTGAATCTTAACTTTGCGACCAGATACCAGTATTAACCCAAAACAAACAAACAAATGAAAAAATTATTCACCTTATTATTCGTTGCAGGAGCGCTGAGCATCATTTCTTGCGGACAAAGCAAAGAAGACGCAGCAAAAGACAAAGCTGCCGAGCAAGCGAAAATGGATTCTTTATTTAAATTTTCGAGCCAAAGCACTGCGGCTGCTATGGATTCTGTTGCAGGAGCTATGAAAGATACTATGAAAGCACCAGCAATGAAATAGCTTTTTGCTTTTCACAACAAAAAAAGGGACGCGTAATCAGTACGCGTCCCTTTTTTGTATTTTTTTATTTTGAGTATTTTAATTTACATTTTTACTTTTTGAAGGCAAAAAGTAAAAAAAACCATCGTTCAAATTATAATAATTGCCTGATTATTACCAGTAGTAGCTCGTTTCAGAAATGGTGTGAAGTTCAAATACTCATTGAACTTACCTCATCAGCTCCACTGCTTTTTTTAATACATTATCCTGCGACTGGAATACGGGATAAAATCCATCGTTATTCCAAATGTTGCGTGCGATCAATGCTTTCAGCTGGTTTTTCAATATTACTTCGGATTGTTTCATCTGTACATCATTTCGCTTCACATTATTTTTTGCTGCATAATCGGCAAAGTCATTTAAAATAGCCGGCGTGATCTGGAAGTTGGCATTGAAGCTTTCGGGTGTATAGGTTTTCAAGGTGCTGCGTTCTTTATCTGCATACTCAAATGCAAAGTCGTTCACAATGCCATTGTAAAGCACTTCCGTGAGATAACGCGATCGGCCGGTAGTATCCAGCGGCACAAACACATCGGGTGTGATACCGCCACCGCCATATACAATGCGGCCGGAAAGTGTTTTGTATTTCTTCGAATTACCATTTTTAATGCTATCGGCATTTTCTAACTCCCCGTTTTTATAACGGTCGTACTCTTCACTATAATATTCCTCGATGTTACCATTATAAGGCTTCTGGATGCATCTGCCGGAAGGCGTATAGTAACGGGCGATGGTAAGGCGCATGGCAGATCCGTCGCTAAACTCGCTTTGTTCCTGCACCAGGCCTTTCCCGAAGGAGCGGCGTCCAACAATTGTAGCTCTGTCGTTGTCCTGCAAAGCGCCGGACAAAATTTCGCTGGCAGATGCAGAGCCGTCATCGATGAGCACGATCAGCTTGCCGGTTTCGAATTCACCTGTGCTGGTAGCTTTGTAATCTTTGCGCGGACGGGCTTTTCCTTCCGTATATAAAATCTCTTTTCCTTTATCCAAAAATTCGTCGGCAATGCTGGTTGCTGTATTCAGATATCCACCACCATTCTGGCGCAGATCGATGATCAGGTTTTGCATTCCTTTTGCCTTTAATTTTTTGAAGGCTGCCATGTACTCATCGTAGGTGGTAGCAGCAAAACGGGTAATTTTTATATAACCGGTTTGCGGCGCTACCATATAAGCCACATCCACACTGTATATAGGAATGGTTCCGCGGGTAATGGTAAAATCGATGAGGCTGGGTTTTCTTCTGCGGGCAACGCTCACTTTTACTTTTGTGCCGCCGGGACCTTTTAATTTTTCCATCACCATTTTATTGCTGATCTTAATGCCTGCCACCAGCTTGCCGTCTACTTTTACGATCCTGTCGCCAGCCATAAGCCCAACCCTTTCGGCCGGCCCGCCCTGGATGGCATCGATCACGCTGATGGTATCACTTACAATGTTGAACTCCACACCAATTCCTTCAAAATTTCCCTGCAAGGGCTCATTATCCGCTGCCAGGTCGTCTGCACTAATGTATGCCGAATGTGGATCGAGGGTTTGAAGCATGGAGGTGATGGTGGACTCAATTAATTTTTTGTTGTTTACTGTATCCACATATTCCTGGTCGATGTATTTCAGGATCTCTTCGATCTTATTGTATTTATTGCCTGCATCCACAGTAATACTGCCACTTCCTAAATTGCCCGAAAGGCTGAATGTGCTGCCGATAAGAACTCCAAGAATAAGCACCAGTGCAAAAAAGATGGGCAGGTATATATAAAATTTAGGACGGTTCATTTTTGTGTTTTATGATTTTTAATTTTTTAATCCTTCGCTAACGGCTGCTGTGGGCTTTGTGTAGCGCTGCACATCCACTCCGAATTTCCTTAGGAACTCTACTCCTTCATCTGTTGGCAAGCCTTTATAATCGGCGTAAGAATGCAGAAAATATACTTTTTTGATGCCAGTGGTATAGATTACCCGGGCGCAGGAAATACAGGGCGAGAGCGTCACATAAAGCGTTGCACCTTCGATGGTGACATTATTTTTGGAAGCATATAAAATGGCATTTTGCTCTGCATGCAGCGCCAGCGAACAACTTCCTTTACTATCACGTGGACAGCCTTCTCCCGGCCATTCGATATCGCAATTGTGCGTTCCGGCAGGCGGTCCGTTATATCCCAGAGAAACAATGCGCGTATCCTTAGTAAGCACAGCGCCTACCTGTGCTCTTACACAATGGGAGCGCTTGGCAAGGTTTTCTGCCAAATCCATATAAATATCATCAAAGCTGGGTTTTGTCATCCTGTTTTTTTATAAAGCGACGACAAATTTACGAAGAATTACAGTGCGCCGGTTTTTTATTAAACAGGGTAATTCCACAATTGTGTGTCCGGGCAAACGGTACAAAATTTATTCCTGGTGCAGGCTTAATCCATTTCCATCGGGATCGGTGACCGAAGCAAATTTACCCCAGGGTGTTTCATCTATCTTTCCCACTTTAATTCCTTTGGCTTCCAGCTCTTTGATCTCATTGGCAATGTCATCGGTTTTGATGACCATTGCCTGCATGGAACCTGCCGGCATTTTATCAAACCAGTTAACTAACGTAACGGATACGGTATTACCCGGCAGGCACAACTGGATCCAGGTTTGGTCGGGGCCCATGGGTGCTTCCACCATTATTTCGAAGCCAAATTTCAAATAAAATTCTTTTGCGCGTTGCTGATCCGTAACAGGAATGGAAATAAGGTTGATTGTTTTCATAGGTTCATTTTTTGACGTTTTTATAGTTGATTGATATTATCGTGCTGCTCAACTTCTGCTACTTCCGGATCATCACTGATATATACCGGCTCGTTTTCATCAGTACGGCTCACGATCAGGATCCGTTCAACAGGAACATTCAACTTTGTTTCTGCTTTTCTTTTCCAGTGCACTTTTCCGGCCACGGCTACGTTTTCACCTTCTTCCAGAATACCTTCCTTGAAACGCATTTTTTTATTGAATCCCAGCCAACTTGTGCTTTGGGAATCGTGGTTTGCCAGGTAATTATTCATCTGTTCGGTTGCATCTTCCCATAATCCGGATGTGTAATTCCGGTCTTCTATCAAATGGCTTTTCACCATGCCGGTTTCTATAAATGCATAGTCCTTTCCGTCGGTGATCACTACATCGGCACCCGCCTCTTCTTCAATGATGGTGTGCCAGCTGGAGCTTTTTCCTCCCGAGCGAAGCTCTTCCACCAATATGTAATAATAAACGCATTTACGTCCTGATAAAGGCGAAATTAAAGGGGCGCCTGTATATTTTATTTTACCGTACAGCTTTACCACATCTCCGTTTTGGCAAGTTGCCATCATTTTATCTGCTGTATTGCGAAGCTTGCGTTTTACAACTGCGGCACGATTGAAAAAAGCGCCATATATTAAAATGCTGACGATGATGATAACAACAGCCGCTATAAAAAAAGCTTGCATGATTTCTTAGATTTGGATTTGATGTAAATATAAAAAAATTGATGTATTTATCATTTCCATAATTTTCCCTGATCTGCATTTTAATTATCTTTAAGAAAAACCGTTTAGCGGCATGCTTTTTTTATTTAAACTATATGGAAAACTCAACTGATATTATCATAATAGGAGCCGGTGCGGCCGGACTTTATGCTGCAATGGAACTATCCCGGAAAGGGAAAAAAGTGACCCTGCTGGAAGCCAGGGAAAAAACCGGCGGACGTATCCGCAGCATTGCTGGCAATTTTTCAAAACCTATGGATGCCGGCCCGGAGTTTATTCACGGCGATCTGCCGATCACAAAATCATTATTGAAAAAAGCGGGATCTGAATTTTACAAGCACAAAGGCGAATTTTACAGATCGCGGGAAGGAAAAATTGTGGAAACCGATGAAATGACAGAAGGTTGGGACCGCCTGATGAAAGAGTTAAAAAGATTAAAAAAAGATGTAACGCTTGTGCAATTCCTGGACGAACATTTTAGCGGCGAGAAAGACACAGAGCTGCGGAAAGAAGCGATCGGGCTGGCAGAAGGATTTGATGCTGCAGATGCCAGCCGCATCAGCGCTTTTGCTGTACGCGATGAATGGGGCGGCGATACCATTGACGAATCTTACCAGGTTGAAGGTGGCTACACCCCTTTAATAAATTACCTTACAGCGGAGTGCAGAAAAAACGGCTGCACGTTTCATTTTAAAACCGAAGTAAAAAAAATAAAATGGCAACGAGGCCGTGTGGAGATCATTTGTGTAAGCGGACAAGAATTTGAAGTGCCAAAAGTATTGATCACTGTATCATTGGGCGTGCTGACCTCCGAAAACGAGACATGCAGCATTGCTTTTTCTCCCGATATTCCACAAAAAACAGCAGCAGCAAAACAAATGGGCTTCGGGCCGATTGTGAAAATAAATTTCGAGTTCCGTTCTTCTTTCTGGAATGATAAAAATTTAAGCGGTACTGTCAGTCAAATTCCAGATCTGGGTTTTCTGAATAGCGAAAGTGAGATCCCGGTATGGTGGACCAAAGCTCCGGATCAGCCTTTTTTGGTGGGATGGGCCGGTGGTGGCAATGCAGAAAAATTAAAACAATCAAGTGATGATGCCTTGCTAAAAAAAGCAATTAGATCGATAGCTATGGCCATGAATACAACGGAAACATTTATCAGTGAAAACCTGGTAGCACATGCCATTTCCAACTGGGGCAACGATCCGTTTACCAAAGGTGCTTATTCCTACACCACACCTGAAACTGCCGAAGCAAAAAAAATTATTTCCCAGCCGCTGGAAGATACTATCTTTTTTGCAGGAGAAGCATTGGGCGATCATACCGGAACGGTAGAGGCTGCAATGGAAAATGCAAAACAGGTGGTGAAATTAGTTCTTAGCCTGTAGTCATTAGCAATTAGACTGTGTGTAAGTGTTAGTTAAAGGGGTATTTCATTTTTAATTATCTTAGAAAAATGAAATTAATTGCGCATGGGTAAAAAACATAAAGTCCATTTATGGTGGGGGCCACCTATAAATTTTTCGGAACGGAAGTATGAACGCAAGATCAGCTGGCTGGAATTGTTTTACGACCTGGTGTATGTGGCCACCATTGGGCAACTCACGCACCAGATTGCGGCAGCGCCCACCTGGCACACGCTGGGTTATTCCTGCATATTATTTTCGCTGGTATTCTGGTCCTGGGTAAACGGCAGCGAGTATTATGATCTGCATGGAAATGAAGGGCTGCGCACGCGGTTCATCACCTTCTGGCAAATGCTGGCCATTGCTGCTGTTGCGATTACCATACCGGAAGCGTTCAACGGGAACCATCGCTCTTTTGCAATCGCTTTTATGGTGATCGAAGGACTCATCATGTACATGTGGTGGAGCGTTAGCTTTTACGATCCCTCCCATAAGGCATTCAGTGTGTTTTACACTGTTAATTACAGCATTGCCTTTGGATTTCTGCTGATCTCGGTATTTACAAATCATCACATTGCCACCATACTCTGGATCGCAGCATTGCTGTTTAACCTGGCGCCTCCATTCGTAGCTGCCAGGAGAGTTATACGGATAATGAAGGAACGCGGAACGGTTTTCACTGCTTCCGCAGCCATTGTTGAGCGTTTTGGGTTATTCACTATTATTGTGCTTGCCGAAAGTATTTTAAGCACCGTGAGCGGGATGGGCGAAGTTCAGAATAAACAGCCGGCAGCATGGGTAGCATTTATACTGGCCATCATGATCGCATTTTTGATCTGGAGCCTTTATTTTGATATGACCAGCGAACAGGAAACAAAAAAAGGATACAGCTACATGCAATGGCTGATGATCCTGCATTTTCCGCTACTGGCTTCGTTGAGCATTGTTGGCGCCTGCATCAGGGTGATCCTTGCGGATATGAATACCACCCTCCCGATGGAACTGCAATGGATCTTTTGTTTGTCGCTTACCACCATTTTATACTCCATTATCGGGCTTACAAAAATCATGAAAGAAGAAGAAGAGGACCGCTCCTATATTCAACCTGTGACACGATTATTGGTGGGTGCGGGCATTTTTATTTTACTGATCCCGGTTTTCGGAACATATTTAAATACACTCAAGTTTCTCACGATCGTGGCAATTATTTTGGCCGTCCCGGTAATTATAGGAATCCGGAGCTGGGTGCGCTATAAGTTTAGTAAATAGTAATTTGTCCTTAGTAAACAGGCCGCCCCTCTGGGGCTAATTGCAGAACGCTCCTACGGAGCTGGTTCCGCACCTTATTAATCCTTTTATAGCGTTTGGTTTGCTCCTGATGGAGCACAGCTGGTGGATAAGCATCAGAAATCTCAGGTGTCAGCTGCATGTAGTATTCAACATCTGAAACCCTATTTCTACATTCTATTTCTTAAATACTGTATCCGGAATGCCTTTGTTGATCTGGTAATTGGTAAGCACAATAAAAATCTGACCTTTTTTATTGTCTTTTGATTTATCCGGTTTATCTGAGCTGCTGTTGTTGATGTCTGCTGAAACACTTTTGGGAATCTTGAATTTTTTTACGTCCACCGAAAAAATCATTTTATCCGGCAAGCCATAGGCGATCTGCGCTCCGTACGTATATTCCGTAAGAATGGTACCGTTTGATTTAGTGGTGAGCTGCGATTTTAAGATCACATTTTGTTTGGTATCGATCCACAATTTTCCAAGGATCAGATCACTCGTGTCTGTTAACGGAATGATGTTGATAATGCTTACGGCGGTTCCGTTGAGCATATCCGTTCCCTGCACCATGGCAGTAAATGCATTGGTATCGGCCAGCATGCGCGATGCCTGGTCGAAACCCTGGCGCGGAACAATAGCAATGCTTTTTGATTCCACTTTAAATTTATCTTTTTGTTTGTAATAAATTTTTGCATCAATCGGCAGCATACGGATAAATGGCATATCTACTTTCACATTGGCCATTACCGTATAATCTTTTGCTTTCTGCAATTTTGCATATACGCCCCGGATGATCTGGTTGGCATTGGTTTGTGCATGCGCTGAAAAAACAAATGCGATAAAAAACAGCAAGGATAAACCTGCGTATTTTTTTAATTGATTTATTCGAATCATGATAAAATATCTTTTCTGTTGAATTTATAAACTGCAATGGATAATAAAACAACAATGTGTGCGACCAGGATCCCGATCGATGAAATTATTTTTTTTGTAGGCAAAGGATCTTCGAAAAAATTGCGCCATGCTACCATGTGAGAAGTAAATAAATACGGCTGTATCTTCTGCAAAACCGGTATATCCAGCGCACCGATAATGGTAAATAAAATAATGATGGCCATTGTCGAAACAATTGGCCCAATGGAATTTTCTGAAAAACAGGATAGTGTTAATGATAAAGTTGCGACCATCACTAATGAAAGATAAGCCACGCTAAATCCACAAAAAAAGCGCCATGCAAGGTCGTGTTCCTGCAGCACAATCAGTCCGTCGCTGTTAAGCACCATCAGGTCGCCGCTGCCAAACATCCATTTACCAATGACAAGCGCCATAAAACCCATCCACAATAAAATAACAAATGTATACGCGCATCCTGCAAGGTATTTCGAGAACAGGATGCTGGTGCGGGAAATTGGCTTGGTGAGTAATAAACGAATGGTTCCCATGGCGCCTTCGCCCGAAATCAGATCGCCGGTAACGAGGGCTATCAGGAGTGGAACGTGAATGATGAGCATTTGTAAAATAATAAACGCAATTAAATTTCCGTTGAGGATGTTCCCTTCGAAGGATAATGATTGCTCGAAAGGCGCTGTAACAATAGAAATAAAGCTCATGCCATCGGCTTTCATTGCAAATAAAATAATGGCAATGATGAGGGTGATCGCGCCTACGCCAATGTAACTGCGCGGCTTTGCAGCGATCTTGATAAACTCGTTATAAGTGCTTTTCCAGAACATCAGGCGTTGATGAGTTTTAAAAAATAGTCTTCCAGTTTTCGTTTTGCTTCAATCGAAAAAACATTGATGCCGTTATCACAAAATAATTTATTGATGGCCGGAATTTTTTCCTGCGAGATGTGCAGCAATAAATTAGTATCCTCTGTTTTGTCGATCAGTTGTGCCATTCCGGAATTTGCTAACAATTGTTTTGCTTTCTCCATGTTATCTACAGAGAAAGAAACAATCAGTTCCTGCGCATTCAATAATTCATTAACAGAGCCCTGTACAATTGTTTTTCCTTTGTTAATGATCACCATCCGGTTTGCGATCAGCTCGATCTCCGAAAGGATGTGTGAGGAAAGCAATACGGTTTTATTTTGTTCGTTCTTTAATTGTAAAATAAGGTTGCGGATATCAATGATCCCCTGAGGGTCCAATCCGGTGGTAGGCTCATCCAGGATGATCAGCTCCGGATCGTGCACCAGTGTTTGGGCAATTCCGAGGCGTTGCTTCATCCCATGTGAAAATCCGCCGAGCTTATCTTTTTCGCGGCCCTTCAATCCCACAAATTCAATGATTTCGTGGATCCTTGTTTTGGTAACGTTTACACCCGATAAGCGCGCAAAGATCTCGATGTTTTTTTCTGCGGATAAATATTTATAGAAGTCGGGCTTTTCCACAATACAGCCGATCCTGCTTAAAATGTAATTGCGGTCTTTCAGTAAATCTTTTCCGAATAATTTCAATTCGCCGCTGGTAGGTTTGATCAGCGAAAGCATGGTGCGGATGGTAGTGCTTTTTCCAGCGCCGTTAGGGCCTAAAAAACCAAAAACATCACCGCGGTATACATCGAAACTCACATCTTCTACCGCATGGAATTTTCCATAATGCTTTACAAGATTTTTAATTTCAACTATTTTTTCGGAGGTATTCGACATTGGTATTGGCAGGAATTTCTTTTGACAAATTTACGCTTTTTAACACAGAGGACACGGAGAAAAAGAGAGTTTCACGGGGTTGTTTTTTTTCTCTGTGAAACTCAAAAAACTCTGCGGGTCCTTTGTTAAGCCAGGGTTTTTTTGAAAACCGCCAACACCCGTTCCCTCGCAAATTTATGATCGACGATGGGTTGTGGATAGGTAAGCTCCTCAAACTCCGGCACCCATTTGCGGATGTAGATCAGTTTTTCATCAAAACGCCTGGTTTGTTCGTAGGGATTAAATACCCGGAAATATGGGGCTGCATCGCAACCGGAGCTGGCTGCCCATTGCCAGCCGCCGTTGTTTGCGGATAAATCATAATCCAGTAATTTTTCTGCAAAATAGGCTTCGCCCCAACGCCAGTCGATAAGCAAATGTTTTACTAAAAAACTGGCCACGACCATGCGCACACGGTTGTGCATAAAGCCGGTGGTGTTAAGTTCGCGCATACCCGCATCTACAATCGGGTAACCGGTTTGGCCGGTACACCAGGCATCAAATTCTTTTTCGTTGTTGCGCCAGGGGATGTTATCGTATTGTTTTTTAAAAGCGCCTTTTACAACGTGCGGAAAATGGAAAAGGATCATCATGTAAAACTCGCGCCAGATCAGTTCGTTTAGCCACTGGTCGTTTAATGTTAACGCTTTAGCAACAAGCTGGCGGATACTTACCGTACCAAAACGCAGATGCACGCTCAGGTGTGAAGTACCCGCTATCGCAGGAAAATCACGCTGCTCTTTGTAATCCGAAACTACCGCTTCATTTAATTTCGAAGGCGGAAATTTAGTTCCGGTTGCCTGGAAGCCGATCTCCGTTAAGGAAAAAAAATGAAAGGGTTTTGTTTGGATGAAATTGGAGAAGTATTTTTTTGTTGGGCACGCACTCACATAAAATGCGCTGAGCCTGCTTTTCCATTTGCGCATGTAAGGGGTAAAAATAGTGTAAGGCAGGCCGTCGTCCTTAGTCACTTCCGCTTTTTCAAAAATCACCTGGTCTTTGAATGTATTGAATGTGATTTGTTGTACCGACAATAAATCACGAATTTTTTCATCCCGCGCAATTGCTGCAGGCTCGTAATCGTGATTGGCAAAAACGCTATTAATACTATATTGGGCCGTTAGCTGCTTAAAAACATCTAGCGGGTTTCCATGCAGCGTAAGCAAAGCACTTCCCTGCTCTTTTAGCTGGGAATTGATTTCCTGCAATGCATGGTGAATGAATTCAACGCGCCTGTCTTGCTTATTTTCAAGCCTGCTAAGGATTTCAGTATCAAAAATAAAAACCGGGAGCACGGGCTTCCCGGTTTTCAAAGCGTGGTATAAGCCTGCATTGTCGTGCAGGCGTAGGTCGCGACGGAACCAAAAAATAGTTACTTCTTGTTTTGAGCTCATAAGCCGCCGTTATCCGAAAACAACCTGTTTATTATTTTTGTAATAAGAATGAACTAATTTTGATAAATAAAATCCTTCAAATCAAGCATTAATTTCTTCCTAGCAAGGAAAATCCGGCTTTTTACGGTACCGATCGGTAAGTGTAACTCATCCGCAATTTCTTTGTATTTGTAACCGTCGAAATAACGTACAAACGGAATTTTATAATCATCGTCCAACGCATTGATCGCGCTTGTGATCTGCTTCTCATTGATCTGTGATTCAGCGCTTGGGCCGTTTGTTCCGTTCACCGGTTTTACAAGGCTCAGGTCGTCGGTTTGCTGAATGATCTGGCGGGTTTTTATAGATCTCCTGTAATTATTGATGAACGTATTTTTCATAATTGTATACAGCCAGGCTTTGAGGTTGGTGGCATCCATAAATTTTTCGCGGTAGCTGATCGCTTTTACATAGGTATCCTGCACAAGATCCTGCGCTTCTTCACCGTTCAATGTTAAGCTGTATGCAAATTTTTTCAACGAAGTGCCTTGGTTAATGAGCTGCTGGTTAAATTCGATTGCTGTCATTTTTAATTCCCTTTTAATTTTAAATTGTTTAACAAATATACGAAATAGTTAAACAAAACAGATTGCAGCAACTAAATTTTATTTCTTGCTGCTCATTCGCTTGAGCAACCGAAGTGTACAAAAAAAGGAAGATCAGCCTTTTTTCAAGACTTAAAATAGAGTTAAAAAATTGATAATGAGTAATTTAAGTGTAAAAAACTAAGAGATCAGCATCAGCAGATCGGTAGGAGTTTTAAAAACGCGGATGTTTTTGGGAAGAGTTAATCCTTCTTCAAGGCATTGGTTGCCCGATAATAAAATACCGGTTTTGGGGAATGTTCCAGACAGTTGTTGGATGTATTCCGCGGCAGCAGGAACGTGCGTAAATACTGAAACAATGTAATGCGGGCTGCGGATCTCAAACACTTTTTCGAGGTCCACAAACGGTACGGACTGCCCAAGATAAATCACATGATGTCCTTTTGATTTTAAAACGTAGGTAAAGTATAAAAGGCTCAGTTCGTGCAATTCGCCATCCGGTAGGTAGAGCACAAATTTTTGGGGATTTGCGATTGCCGGAACAGGCACGCCATCGATCGCCACAATTAATTTCTGGCGGATGAGGTTGGAAATAAAATGTTCCTGTGCAGGGTTAATGCTGCCGGTTTGCCACAAAATGCCTATGCGGTGCAGGAAAGGATACACCACTTTCTCTATCGTGTGCGCAAAGCCGTTGTGTAAAATGCTATTGGAAATAATTTTTTCGAACCGCTGTTCGTCCAGCTCTACCATCGAAATGATCAGGCCTTCGATCTGGTCGCAGGCTTTTCCCTGCGCATCAATCAGCTTGTTCACTTCCTGCACCAGGTCATGGTTTTGGAGGCAGGCGATCTTTGATATTTTGAAGCCGTTATTATATAAAAGTGTGATGTTCAATAACAGCTTCAGCTCGTTGTTGCAATACCAGCGGATGTTGGTATCGGTGCGCTCCGGTTTTAAAATGCCATAGCGCAGCTCCCAGGCGCGCAGCGTGTGTGCTTTGATCCCAGATAACTTTTCGAGGTCTTTTATTGAAAATTTGGCTACCATGTTGCTTGTCTCACAAAACGGAGAACAATGTAAAGGAATGAATGTTTAAACAATGCTGCAATTAAAGAGTCCGGCAAAATGTTTTTTTAATTTTTGTTTTACTTCTTCTTCGTCCACTTTCCGTCCCAGCTCTTTGTCCATAGAAGTTACCGCTTTATCAACAATGCCGCAGGGAACAATGTTGCCGAAATAATTAAGGTCGGCATTTACGTTCAGTGCAAACCCATGCATGGTTACCCATCTGCTTGCGCGGATGCCCATGGCGCAGATCTTGCGCGCATTTGGCTTGCCGGCATCGATCCACACACCGGTTTCGCCTGCGCTTCTGCCGGCCTCAATCCCGTATTCAGCAAGGGTAAGGATCACCATTTCTTCCAGGAAACGGAGGTATTTATGAATGTCTGTAAAAAAATGATCAAGATCAAGGATAGGGTACCCCACAATTTGTCCGGGGCCATGATAGGTAATATCGCCGCCGCGATTGATCTTATAATAAGTGGCATTTTTTTCCTGTAGCTGTTGTTCGTTCACCAGCAAATGCTCCGCTTTACCACTATTGCCTAGTGTGTATACGTGTGGATGCTCACAAAAAATAAGGTAATGGCTGGTTGTTTTTTGTTCGTCGGGCGTAGCAGTGCGGTTGGCAATTTTTGTAGCAACAATGCCGTTAAACAATTTTTCCTGGTAGTCCCAGGCTTCTTTGTAATCAGTTAAACCAAGGTCGATGAACGTAACGTGTTCCATGCTGTTGTAAACAGATAATAAGTGCAATTGTTTAATTAAGATAGCAAGAAAACACCCTTCGACAAGCTCAGGATGACAAAAAATCTGTAGTAATTAAATTTCCGATAATTTCGCTTTCAGGTGATTGATCACGTTTACCTCCATCAGGTCGGCGCCGCGCAATTCACCTAAAGCAATAGAGACCCAGTCGCCAAAGTGAATAAAATAAATGGCTTTTTCAATCACCGAATTTCCTTTCGAAAAAATTTCGGTGATCGCGGCAGCGTATTTTTTAATCACTTCCTTATTGATATCCACACGTGCTATGTTACGGGTATATTCATCGCGGTCAAGGAAAATGAGTACACTTAAATTGTCATTTTTTTCAGTCCAGCCCACTAATTCGTTGTGGTTCATTTCCGGGATAATGTGGTGCCAGCATAGTATTTTAGAATTCTCATTCAATTGCTGGCGGAAACGGATCGCAATGCCTTCATTGTTGGTAGTAGCATAAATCACAGGAATTTTTCCTTTTAATTTTGCAGCAATGGCGGTTGCTTCCGCGATGATATTGGTTTCTTCTGCATCAATCAGTTTGATCGCTGCTTCCAGATCAGATTTGTAATTAATGGAAATGACCTGGTGAAAGCCAAGAATAAAAAACAGCTGTGTTAATGAGTACCCAAGGCAGGAACGGGGAGGCATTCCACCCGGTACAACGATGCAATCCAGGTTTTTTGTTTTTGAGATTTCCAACACTTTTCCTGCAGAAGTGATACTGGTGATCTTTGCTTTTTTAGCGATCGCAAGCTCCATGCAGTTGAGTGTTTCTTCTGTATTTCCGGAATAGCTAGAGATAATCACCAGTGTATTTTCATTTACATAAGCGGGAATAAAATATCCTTTTGTAACATTGATGGGTACTGTTGCATTGGCTACAACCAGTTCTGCAACAATGCTTCCGCCGATGCCGGAACCGCCGAGCCCACAGATCAATACATTTGAAATTTTATTTTCAGAAGCGGTCAGCTTCGCATTATTTCCGATAGAGATGGCCTCTGCCAGTTGTTTTGAAAAATTTGCTACAAGTGTTTTCATGCGCTTATAATAATCGATCTTTAAGAAGTAAAAATACACTTTTTGCTTTAATTGGAAGGCAATTTTTCGGCTATAATTTACAATTATCGTTTCTTTGCGTGTATATTTGCAATTCAAAAAAATAACACAAATTTAAAGATGAGTTTTGAGTTAAGTGAACAGGAATTATTACGACGCGGTAAACTGAAAGAAATTACCAAAATGGGCATTGATGCCTATCCTGCGGCATTGGTAGAGATCAATGCAACAGCAAAAGATATTTTAGAAAATTTTACGCCGGAGAAGGTGGAAAAGTATACCAATATCAGCATCGCCGGAAGGATCATGAGCAACCGCGATATGGGGAAAGCCTGCTTTGTGAGCTTGCAGGACGCTACCGGGCGCATACAGGTATACATCCGCCGCGACGATATTTGTCCGGGCGAGGATAAATCATTGTTTGATCAGTTGTTTAAAAAGCACACCGACCTGGGCGATATCATTGGCATTACCGGTTATGTGTTTGTGACCAAAGTGGGCGAAATTTCTATTCATGCAACTTCCTTTAAAATGCTGAGCAAGTCGTTACGCCCGCTACCAGCGGTAAAGCGCGATGATGAAGGAAATGTATTTGATGAAGTAACCGATCCTGAATTTCGTTACCGCCAGCGTTATGTTGATCTGATCATCAATCCGCATGTGAAAGAAACATTTATCAAACGCACTAAAATGGTAAATACCATTCGCGATTTTTATAATGAAAAAGGATATTTAGAGGTAGATACGCCTGTTTTACAGGCAATTCCAGGTGGCGCATCTGCACGCCCGTTTGTTACGCATCACAACTCGCTCAACATTCCAATGTATATGCGGATTGCCAATGAGCTGTATTTGAAACGCCTTATCGTAGGTGGGTTTGACGGCGTGTATGAATTTTCGAGAAATTTCCGCAACGAAGGAATGGACCGCACGCACAATCCCGAATTTACAGTTATGGAGCTGTATGTAGCCTATAAAGATTACAACTGGATGATGGATGTAACGGAAGAACTGATCGAGAAAATTGCAATGGATCTCAATGGCACAACCAAAGTACAGGTGGGAGAAAATGTAATTGATTTTCAGCGTCCGTTCAAACGCATCACCATGTTTGATTCCATCAAAGAATTTACCGGCATCGATATCAGCGCGATGGATGAAGACGGTTTGCGTGAAGCCTGCAAACAATTAAAAATTGAAGTGGCGCCGAGCATGGGCAAAGGAAAATTGATCGATGAAATTTTCGGCGCTAAATGCGAAGGCAATTACATGCAACCAACTTTTATTACGGATTACCCGGTGGAAATGAGTCCGCTTACAAAAAAACACCGCAGCAAACCCGGATTGGTAGAGCGTTTTGAGCTGATGGTAAACGGTAAAGAATTAGCAAATGCATATTCCGAGTTGAACGATCCGATCGATCAGCGCGAACGTTTTGAAGAACAAATAAAATTGATGGAACGCGGCGATGATGAAGCCATGTTCATCGACCAGGATTTTTTACGTGCACTGGAATACGGTATGCCGCCAACATCCGGGATTGGTATTGGTATCGACCGTTTAGCAATGATTATGACCAACAATGTATCCATACAGGATGTATTATTTTTTCCGCAAATGCGCCCTGAAGAGGTGAAAAAAGCGGTGGTGGAATTAAAACCGGAAGAAGTACAAATCCTGGATGTAATTAAAACGCAAAACCCGGCAACGCTGGTGAGCATTAGTGAGATCATGGGGATTTCGAAAAACCAGCTGCAAAAAATGATGAACTCGCTTGAAGAAAGAAGTCTTGTAAAACGCGAAGGCCCGGTTTACCAGGCGGTGGAGTAACGATTTTCAAAGTGTTAAAAAGGCAATTAAAGCAATTGTTTTATATTTAATCTCAGATATAAAACAATTGCTTTGTTATTAAAAAATCATTGTGCTTCAATTCTGCTTGTGTTTTCATTCATAACACCAAATTGAATAACAAGTGAAAAATGTGTAATTTTCAGAAAAAAATTAAATGAAACAAATAGCAGTCATAGGAGGGGGAAGCTGGGCTACGGCGATTGTAAAAATGCTTTGCAACAATGTGTACCCGAACGAACCGGGAAAGATGCAGCAGATCTATTGGTGGCTGCGCAGTGAAACGGTTGTGGCGCACATCAAAAAATACAAGCACAATCCCAACTATTTAACTTCCGTTGAATTTGATACGGATAAATTGGCGCTGGATACAGACCTCAAAAAAATAGTTGCTGCTGCAGATATACTGATCATGGCAGTTCCATCCGCTTTTTTGAAAGATGCACTTTCGGGATTAACGCCGGAGGATTTTAAAAACAAACAAATTTTTTCTGCTATCAAAGGAATTGTGCCCGAGCACAATTTAATTGTTGGCGAATTTTTTAGCCAGGAATATCAATTGCCGATAGACAATATTGGCGTGGTTACCGGCCCCTGTCATGCTGAAGAAGTAGCGATGGAAAAATTATCCTACCTTACCATTGCGTCACAGAATACTGAAAATGCTGCATACGTGGCATCACAGCTCAATTGCCGTTATATTAAAACCACGGTTTCCGATGATATTTTCGGGACAGAATATTCGTCCGTGCTTAAAAATGTGTTTGCCATTGCAAGCGGCATTTGTCACGGCTTGGGCTATGGCGACAACTTCCAGGCGGTGCTGATCTCTAACGCTATCCAGGAAATAAAATCCTTTGTGGATGTAGTGCATCCCATCGACCGCGATATTAAAAGCTCGGCCTACCTCGGCGATCTGCTGGTAACGGCTTATTCACAGTTCAGCCGCAACCGCATGTTTGGAAATATGGTTGGGAAAGGGTATTCCGTAAAATATGCGCAAATGGAAATGAACATGATCGCGGAAGGGTATTATGGCGTGAAATGCATTTACGAGATCAATAAAAAATACAAAGTAGAAATGCCGATTACCAACGCGGTGTACAACATTGTGTATGAAAAAATTTCTCCGGCCATTGAAATGAAATTACTTACCGATAAATTATCCTAAATAAATAAACGGAATGAATTTCAGTAATAAAAAAACAGTACCCCTGCTGATCATCATTTTAGTGATCTTTAGCGGATTGCTTTATCATGCTACGATTACAACGTTTCCAATGTTCATTCATGCATGGTCGCAAGCCGACCGCTATTCCCTTGCATTGGGTTTTTTACGCAACGGCTTCGATCTTTTTCATCCGCAAACATTTGATTTGGAAACCGTAAATGGCGTTACCCGCGTGGATTTCCCGATCAGTGAATATATTATTGCCATTGTGATGAAAATCCTTGGCACCACTTCATTTGCGGTGTTCCGGATGTACACCTTGTGCCTGAGCATTACCGGTTTGGTGTATTTGTATTTGCTCGTAAAAAAAATCACGGGCTCCGAATTAAAATCGGGACTTACGGTGTTCTTTGTTTTTTTATCGCCGGTGTATGTCTGGTACCAGGATGGCTTTATTCCCAGTATTCCTGCGCTGGCATTTACATTCATAGCCTATTACCATTTTTTTAGCTACAAGGAGAACGCTAATAGAAAACAATTAATATACAGCATTTTGTTTTTTACGCTTGCAGCGCTTGTGCGGATGCCGTTTGTCATATTTTTGGTAGCTGCCCTTTTGCAGCAAGGCTGGATGGTGCTAAAAACAAAAACATTTAAACTTTCAGAGTTTGTTATTTTTGCAGCTGGCTTTATTGTTTTCGCAGCATACTTTGCTTATAATCTGCATTTGTACCGCATCTACGGAAGTATTTTCTTAGACCATTTGATGCAGCCAAAAAGTGCAGCGGAACTGAAAGAGATTTTAGCGGAAATGTATCATCACTGGGGGTTGCATTATTTTACAAAAATGCATTACCTGCTATTGCTGGCCGCCATTATTCTTGCACTGGCAGTGTTTGTGAAGCAAAAATCCATCATCGAAAAAAATAAAAAATACTGGTTCAATCTTTTTATTATTTTTTGCGGCACCCTCATTTATTTTTTACTGATGGCGCGGCAATTTTATTCGCATGATTATTATTTCCTTGATTCTCTTTTTATTCCAATTATTTTTCTTTTTGTTTTTTGCATCAATACCATTTCTTTTCAAACGTCGCGGCGGGAAGTTGTATTAGCTTCGATTTTCGTGCTTTCTGTGATCCTCTTTTTTAATGATACCAAAGCGGTACAGGCTGAGCGTTGCGCCACCGGTTCCTGGGACAGGCCGGAAATTACACGCCAGAATTTTGTTGGGACTGCCGCTTATCTTGATTCCATAGGTATTTCAAAAGATGCAAAAATATTGGTGATCGATGCATACACCTACAACGTTCCTTTTATTTTGATGCAGCGCAAAGGTTATCCCATTTTGGGAACTACGCGCAAAAATATTTCCACTTCGCTGTTTTGGTGCAAATGGGATTATGTAGCCATCCAGGATTTATATTTAGTGTCGGATGTGATCAAAAATTATCCACCCATCACCGCCATGCTGGAGCGGATCGGGGGAAACGGAAAAGTTTCTTTTTATAAACGAAGCGAAAAAATTCAGCCGAAATCATTGAAACAGTTTTTAGGAATTACGCCGGAAAGTGTTTTTTACAAATCGGGTTACAGCTCTAAGACTTCCGCAACACATGTTCCAGCTAAGTTTGACGCAGCAACCGAATTCGGGATGACCGCTTCCGCGAAAGCAACCGATTTAAAACAACAGGAAGGATTAAAAGTATTTGTCACGGCTGATTTTTTGGCAAAAACAGATTGCAGCAAAATAGAGCTGGTAGCGGCAGTTTCCAATAAAGACACCACCGTTTTTTACCAGAGCTTTGGCTTTAAGGATTATTTTAAGCCGGCGCCCAACTGGCAAAAAATGGAATTTCAATTTGTTCTTCCGCCGTTCAGCACGCGGGATGATGAATTAAAAGTGTATTTGTGGAATCCCGGAAAAGAAGAACTGTTGTATGATAATTGGGAAGTGACGGTTTATAAGTAATATCCTTATCAATCTAAAATGCTGATCGAAGGAAAAATAAAAGAGTACATCAAATACGATGGTAACCTGGATCTGTGGGACAATATTCCTACGGGTTGTAAATTAACGAGAAAAGATTTTGAAGAGATTAGTGAATTGCTGGCAGATGCCATCCTTTACAAAAAAGGAATGCAGAACGAGAATATGGATATTAAATTTTCAAATAAAATTAAAGCATTAGATACAAAGCTTAGTAGCGATGAATTGATTACGCTGGTATTAAGTCTTAAATAAATCAACTTTCCACAGGCGGATTTTCAATTTCCGTTTGCGGCTTATTATAAAAATCAAACACCAGCTTTCCTTTTGCTTTTCCGATCACTTCCACCAGGTCCGTTTCCGGCGCTTCTTTCACATTTTTTACGGATTTAAAATGCGACAATAATTTTTTTGCCGTTGTGTCGCTAATGCCTTTTATTTCGGTGAGCTCTGTTTTCAACGTGCCTTTATCGCGCTTGCTGCGATGGTGTGTGATCCCAAAACGGTGGGCTTCATCGCGGATCTGCTGGATGATCTTTAATGTTTCGCTGCGCTTATCGAGGTACATGGGAATGGAATCGCCTGGAAAATAAATTTCCTCCAGTTTTTTTGCAATGCCAATGATGCCTACTTTTCCGCGTAAACCAAGCTTTTCCAAACTGGTGAGCGCCGAGCTTAATTGCCCTTTGCCACCATCGATCACGATCAGCTGCGGCATTTCCAGGTTTTCTTCCTGTACGCGTTTGTACCGGCGGTAAATAATTTCTTCCATGGATGCAAAATCATCCGGGCCTTCCACCGTTTTAATATTGAAGTGACGGTAATCTTTTTTACTCGGTTTTGCATCTTTAAAAACCGTCATGGCCGCAACCGGGTACGCACCCTGGAAGTTGGAGTTGTCAAAACATTCGATATGCCGCGGCTCTTCTGTAAGGTGCAGATCTTTTTTCATTTGCTCCAAAATACGCTTAGTATGGCGCTCCGGGTCAACGAGGCTTTCCTGTTTTATTTTTTCGCGACGGAAATATTCCACGTTGCGTTCGGATAATTCCAGCAATTGTTTTTTATCACCGCGTTGTGGAACCGTAAATGTTACATTCGGTAATTGTAGCTCGATCTCAAACGGAACGATGATCTCTTTCGCATTGCTGCTGAAGCGTTCGCGCAACTCAACAATAGCAAGCGTGATCAGTTCTTCCGGGTTTTCTTCCAGTTTCTTTTTCAGCTCGATGGTGTGCGCCTGTATGATTGCGCCATTGATAATGCGCAGGAAATTAACGTAACCGCATTTTTCATCCGTTACAATGGAGAACACGTCCACATTAGTGATAGCAGGATTTACAACCGTGGATTTACTTTGATACGTTTCCAGCAAATCGATCTTTTCTTTTATGATCTGCGCTTTTTCATATTCCAGGTTATCCACATGCGTTTGCAATTGTGCTTTCAGGTAGCGGTTCACCGTATTGCTGTTGCCTTTCAGGATCTCTTTGATCTGCGTTATTTTTTCGTTGTACGCTTCCTCCTCCTCTTTTGCAACACAAGGTCCTTTGCAATTACCGATGTGATACTCCAGGCACACTTTAAATTTTTGCGCTTTGATGTTGTGTTCCGTCAGTAAAAAGTTGCAATTGCGGAGTGGGAATAAAAATTTGATCAGGTCAAGCAGTGTATGCATCATGCGCCCGCTTGCATACGGTCCATAATACGTGGATCCGTCGCGGATCACATTACGCGTAGTGAATACCCGCGGGAAACGCTCATTTTTAATACAGATCCAGGGATAGGTCTTATCATCTTTCAGCAATACATTGTAACGCGGCTGGTATTTTTTGATCAGGTTATTTTCGAGCAGCAGCGCATCCAGTTCCGTATCAACAATAATGTATTTTATATCTGTGATCCGTTTTACAAGAATCTGTGTTTTGCCATTGTCGTGTTGCTCCTTATTAAAATAGGATAGTACACGCTTTTTTAAATTTTTGGCTTTCCCCACATAAATGATCGTGCCTTCGCTGTCGTAATACTGGTATACACCCGGGTTATCGGGCAATGTACGCAGGATGTTCTGTATGTGTTCGGGCCTTTCCATTTCAGCTACAAAGATAAAACAAAAACGCGCCTTCCGGTCATCCCGAAAGGCACGTTCAATAAAAAATAAAGGTCAATTATTTGCTTACAATGATCTTTTTGGTGATCACTTCTTTGTCAGTTTTAATGCTCATGAAATAGCTTCCGTTTGCTTGCGCAGAAAGGTCGATCGTGTGCGTTCCTTTGTTCACTTCTGTATTCAGGACTTGTTTACCAAGGATGTTGTAAACGATCACGCTTGCTTTGTCAGCATTTTCAATTAAATAGGTGAACACGCCGGTAGATGGGTTCGGGTACACATTTATTTCTTCGTTTGCTACATACGTATTGATGCCGGCTGCGACGTAAGCAAAATCAGCAGAAGTAGCCGAACAGCCACTTGCATTGGTTACTACTACCGAGTAATTTCCATCAGCAGAAGCAGTTTGCGAGGAGCTTGTTCCCAGCATGGTTGTTCCACCATAATACCATTGGTAAGTAGTATAAGTAGTGGTGCTCAGTGTCGTTCCCGCTTGTGAAATAACAGGGATCAATGGGCTTGGGTTAACGGTAATGATAACCGTGTTGCTGGTTGCCGTTGTCGGAGATGCACACATTGCATCGCTTGTGAGCTGGCAGCTTACTGTGTATGTACCGGCAGGAACTGTCCCTGCTGGCACCACCAGTACAGAATCGTTACCTACGGGGCCAACACCTACAACCGACCACACGTATGAACCGGATGGGCCCGGATTTAAGCTCGTTGCAATTCCCACAATTGAATCGCTTTCGCAAAGCGTTGTAGCAGGTCCTGAAATGCTTACAGAAGGAACTACTGTTGGATTAACAGTAAGTAAAGCTGAAGCTGAAGTATCATTTCCCATTCCATTCATGGCAATGCAACGGTACATGTTGCCGTTTAATCCTGAAACGTTAGAGATCGTTAACACGTCGGTATCTACACCGGAGAAAACACCACCGTTGCTAAGTGCAAAAAAACCGCCACCGGAATTTTGCTCCCACTGGTAGCTGGATGCTCCAAAAGCAGTAATGTTAAAGCTTGCAGAAGTACCTACACAAGATGCCGCATCCTGTGGATCAGTTGCAATGGAAGGATTTGCACCTACTGCTGTCGCAAGTAAACCCAAATCATCAATACGAAAATTGATGGAGCTTACTGAACCCGCACCGTCGTATCCGTAAATGCGGATTTTTACAGCATTGCCTGCAGTACCGTTGATGGCAAGTGTTTGTGTTCTGTATCCCCATGAAGAAGCAGCCGTGTTAATAGTATCGCCGGCTTGTTCTGTAGCATAGCCATCCACATCCGTGCGGATGCTGTATTTTTTCGGGCCGGTCCCTGTAGAGCGGGATCCGAAACCGATACCTGTAATGCTTACATAAAAACCTGCAGCAGGAGTTAATGTAATTTCATAAAAAGCGCTGCCTGTAGCTGCGTTTACGGTATAATCCAATGGGCCAATTTTGGCTGTAAGGCCTGCGTTTCCGCCTGCGCTAAATCCGGTATAACCGCTGGAAGCAGAAGTGGTGGATAAAAACGGAATACCTGTGCTGTTGCCTTTGGTAACCGAATCAACAGTTATGTTTGCCGGGATCCCGGAAGTTGGGTAAGCAGACAGGGCCGCTGTTGCTCCAAAATTCCAATAGATTTGCGCCCATCCCGATGTGGAAATGAACATTGCAAATACAACAATGGAAAGCATTTTTTTAGTAAAGTTTCGTATCATGTTTTTTGGTTTATTTGATTAGTAAATATAATTTATTTTTTGTTATAATTCGTCATTGTCAACTGCAGGCCGATGGTTGCAAATCCCTGGATCATTTCCATAGCTTGTTTTATCCTCGGTTCGAGTAATTTTTCCTCTTCCGGGGTCCATTTTCCCAATACATAGTCCACTTGTCGCCCTTTTACAAATTCGCTGCCAACCCCAAAACGGATCCGGGTATAATCTACACTGTTGAGAGTTTCCTGGATATTTTTCAAACCATTGTGTCCGCCATTGCTTCCTTTTCCTTTCATCCGTAACGACCCGAAAGGCAGTGCAATATCGTCCGTAACCACCACCAGGTTCTCTTTAGGGATTTTTTCGGCCTGGAGCCAGTAATTGATAGCTTTCCCGCTCAGGTTCATGAACGTGGTTGGCTTTATCAAAAGAAGCGTACGGCCTTTAAATTTATATTCGGCAACTGCAGCAAGGCGGCCGGAACTAAATTTCAGGTTATTTTCTTTCGCAAGGGTGTCGAGCACTTTAAATCCAATATTATGACGGGTATTTTCATACTCATCACCGATGTTGCCTAAGCCTGCAATTAAAAATTTACTCATCTGAATTCAATGCAAAAATAAAAAAGTTGACGGAGGACTATCTCCGTCAACTTTATAAGATCAATGATTATTATTTTTTAGCAGCAGGTGCAGCAGCTTTCGCGGCAGCAGGAGCAGCTTTCGCAGCAGGTGCAGCGGCAGCAGCTTCAGCAGCAACGGCACGTGTAACCTGAACGCTAACAACAGTTACATTGTGTGCATCCAACATCGTAAGCCCGTCGATTTTGATATCGCCAACGCGAACATTACCACCGATTTCCAATGCATCGATTGCAATGTTGATTGCTTCCGGCATTTTTTCTACCAACCCTCTAACTTTCAGGGTTTTTAATTTTTTGTTCAATTTACCACCCGCTCTTACTCCCGGTGAAGTTCCGGTAGTTTTTACAGGAAGGTTTACTACAACTGGTTTACCCGGGATAATTTCCAGGAAATCCACATGTAATAAATGATCCATCACTCTGTGGAATTGAGTTTCCTGCATGATTGCGTGGAATTTTTTCCCATCAATGTTTAAATCAACTGTGTTTACCTCCGGTGTGTAGATCAGGTTTTTAAAGTCTGCTGCCAGAACTGAAAAGTGAACCTGTTCTTTACCTCCGTAAAGGACACATGGTACTTGCTTTGCATTTCTCAATGCAGTAGCATCTTTTTTCCCTACGTTCGCACGTGGCGAACCGCTAATAGATACTGATTTCATTTGTTTTTGTTTTATCCGCCGAAGCGGGTTTGGTTAATTTGACTGTCGCGCCTTCCAGTCAGTATTTATATATGTTTTGCGCAATGCTTTTACCCATCATCGTTTTCTCGAAGATGGATTTAAATAATCTTAGCTAACAATAAAATTGGAGCTGATCGATTCGTATGTGTGAACGCTGTGTAAAACCTTTGCAAAAAGGTCGGCAACAGACAGTACTTTAATTTTATCGCTGTGTTGTTTCAATGGGATGGTATCCGTTACCACCAGCTCGGTGATCCTTGATTTTTCGATGTTCTCGTATGCTTTCCCAGATAAAACCGCATGAGTGCAAAATGCACGGACACTTTTAGCGCCTCTGTCCAGCATCATGTCGGCTGCTTTTGTAAGTGTGCCGCCGGTATCGATCAGGTCGTCGATCAATACAATATCTCTTCCTTCAACTTCACCAATCACGGTCATGCTTTCGATCACGTTTGCTTTTGCACGCTGTTTGTAGCAGATCACGATGTCGGATTTCAGGTATTTCGCGTAAGCGTTGGCTCTTTTGGAACCGCCCATGTCCGGCGCAGCCATAGTTAAATCCGGTAAATTTAAAGCCTGGATGTATGGTAAAAAAATAGAAGAAGCGTATAAATGATCGACCGGGAAATCAAAGAATCCCTGAATCTGATCAGCATGGAGATCCATGGTAATAATGCGGGTAGCGCCGGCTGCCGATAATAAATTGGCAACCATTTTAGCCCCGATCGCCACACGTGGCTGATCTTTGCGGTCCTGCCGGGCAAACCCAAAATACGGGATTACGGCGATAATTCTGTTGGCAGATGCGCGTTTGGCAGCATCGATCATCAGTAAAAGCTCAAATAAATTTTCAGTTGGGGGCATGGTCGACTGGATGATAAACACATCGCTTCCGCGAACGGTTTCTTCATAAGAAGTCTGGATTTCCCCATCGCTAAAGCGGAGCAGGGAAACTTTGCCTAATTCCTGCTTATAGCTTTTGCTGATGTTTTCAGACAAAACACGAGAGGCAGAACCCGAGAATAATTTAACTTGATGATGCATGGCCTTTTTTTATAAGGGTTGCAAATGTACTAAAATTTGCCGTTTTGGCAAAAGTTTTTTAAGGTTTTAGCCGGATTTTTTTGCTAATCCGAAACAAATCCATAGTTTTGCGTCCCGCTTTTGGCAAAGTAGCCAAAATATTTAATGCCCAGTTGGCGGAATTGGTAGACGCGCTGGTCTCAAACACCAGTGAGAAATCGTGCCGGTTCGACTCCGGCACTGGGTAC